>WBZQ01000076.1_pt1 | contig 102749 bp, 114 predicted proteins | sample 5204251 | NCBI WGS metagenome assembly WBZQ01 (sample SAMN12412402, study PRJNA552823) | activated sludge metagenome | isolation source: activated sludge from nitrification reactor of wastewater treatment plant... | place: USA: Virginia | collected 2017-09
CTTCATGCGTACCGGAACAATTCAGTCACGGCCTGCGTCTTTTCGCACACCACTCATGATGATGAACCGTAGCATGCGATCGGCAATCTCCCAAAATAGAATTGAATTTGATGCGTGCTCACACCCAGCGTGTCCCCACTCCGGAGCGGACTTCACTGCCGAGACAAACATGGTCGATAAACAGGTCCATCATTCGCTTGATTCACAGCCCGAGACGGAGTCAAATTCAGGACAGATAAGCAAAGGACTGAAGATATGATGCAAGCGGATGAATCTCCACACGTGGAAGTGGTCGACTGGGCCATGGCCGAACAACCCATTCGAAACATCAGGGCAACCGTTTTTATCCATGAGCAGGCGGTGCCGGAGGACTCGGAATGGGATGGCCTCGATCCACGTTGTGCCCATGTGCTGGCCTGGAATGATGCCGGTGAGGCCGTCGGCACCGCACGGATGCAAGCAAACGGAACCATCGGCAGAATGGCCGTACTCAAGGACTGGCGGGGACGCGGAGTCGGACGTGCGTTACTCCACGCCTTGCTCGACCTGGCAACGAAACGCGGCCTGCCGCGCGTCACCCTCTCCGCCCAGACCCATGCGCTTGGATTTTATGAACGAGCCGGATTCAACGTCATCGGCGAGCTGTTTATGGACGCCGGCATTCCGCATCGGAAGATGGTCAAAGATCTGATCGCACCGTAGGAGGCCCGTGAGGCCATTTCGTTTTTCATTGGAAAAGCCGCCGACGTGAGAGACACTTTCTCAATATGGCGACCGCACCGTCAGCCACCTCCCAGGCATCGCACGACTGTCCGCCGCTGAAGCCGCACTACTCCTTCGGCCAACGCTGCCGCTCGCTCTATCACGAGCTGTGGTTCCGCCTCTCCGAGGGGATACGCTGGTCGAGACGGCCCTATCACGAAATCCCCGCCGGCCGATTAACAGAACTCTCTCCATGGCAGACAACTCGCATTGATGGGTTGCGAACGCGCTATGGCCTGGCCTTTGAATCCCTCTATAGCCGACATACAGCCCTGGCCAACTACAACTATCTCGATGTGCTCGATCAGGCCTGGATGCGGATGGATCGTCCAATCCCCCGTCACGGCATCGTCACGGACGTAGGCTGCGCAAATTTCTGGTATGCGCGAACGCTTCACGCATTCTTTCGCCCGGCAACATTGAAGGGCGTGGACGTGGAGGGATTCCGGCTCTACCCCACCGGCTACAGTCGTTACGATGCGGTGGCCGGCTATATCGCGGACCTTCCGCAGACATCATTCGTGGTTGCGAACTACTGCGAGCTAGAGGACCAGGCCGACGTGATCACAGCCTGGTTTCCATTCGTGACACCGGCGCCGGTCCTTGCCTGGCGGCTCCCCCTGACCGTCCTTTCACCTGAGCAACTCTGTGCCCGTATCGCACGGAATCTTGCCCCCGACGGCACGTTTTTCATGGTGAACCAAGGGGTCGATGAGGCGGCTACCGCTGCGTCCTACTGCCGCCGGGCCGGGCTTCGTTCAGTAGGCCAGTGGATTCATCCACAGCCGCTGCGTGCCAGGCCCCACCCTCCGGTGGCCTCCTGCTGGGCCAAGTCCTAACCTCGGATGATCGCGGCGGCCGTGAGGACCTCCTCCTCATTTGAGACGCGCCGCGCGTCGGTCTGAGACAGTCGGCGGGGGAACTTTCACGATCTTCACGATCTGGTCGTCGAGATCCACCTCGATGCTGACGAGATCTCCCCGCGTGAACGTCCCGCGCGCCATGGCTACGGACTCAGCCACACGAAACATCCGCACTTGGCCGTCCTGGGCTTTGAAGGTGAGCAATTGATTACGGGCATCCACGTGCTCAACCGAACTCATCGGATAAACAGCGGCAATCTGGTGGCCACCGACCAGACTAGTCGTCCCCATCCACCACATCAACATGAGGGCTGTCACCGTCCGCATCGTCATCACGACCTCCTCTCGTACGTCGGCGCCTGACCGATAATAAGATCCATGCACCGCACATCGACACTCTAGCCCGGGCAGCACCGACCGTCTGTCGCCGTTGGTGCCATTTTGTGGCGGAGATATCCGCCGCAGCCTGAGGTCGCTCGTGCTACGAAGAATTCTCGGGATGGAGGAAAGAAGGAACTCTCAAGCGTCTGCTGGAGACCGAGCAAGAACAGGCGATGACAGGAGGGAACTACCGTGGGATCAACTAACGGGCAAACACGAGCAGGCTGTTTGCCGGGAGGACGATCGATGCAGACGAATCGAATCCGTGCAGGGGCTGTGACATCGCGACGACCCGCCCGTTGTTCCCTGCAGCCCCGGCATTGATCCAATTCTCATACACATCACTGTTGAAGACTTCGCGCCAGTCGCCGTTGGCGGGAAAGCCGATGCGATAGCCGACCCGGGTGAAGTTGGCCAGATGCAGGATCACCATCACGTCATGCCCTTCACCCTCGACCCAGCGATGAAAAGCGAGCACCCGATTCTGATCGTGCACATGCGTCACGCGGAATCCCTGTCCGCGCAACGCAGGTGATCGGCGGCGCAGCGCCAGTAGTTCCTGCGTGAAGCGCAGATGATCGAGCATTTGCCTGTCGCCCTGATCGAGGCCGCTCCAATAGAGCAGCAGATCGCGGTGAGCCACGAAATCATCCGACCACTGTTTGTCCTCCAGGAACTCCTGCCCCATAAACAGCATGGGAATCCCCGGCGCCGTCAGACTCAGACCGGTTGCAACACGCGCGCGGCTGCGGGCGAACCAGGAACGAGGGTGATCCGGATCACCGAGTCTGGCCATGCGCGACTCGCGGCCGAGATAGACGATGTCGTGGTTCTCCGGCCCCTGCACGAATCGCCACGGATCGTGAAACCCATTCGGCCAGAGGCTTGCCGCCAGGCCCGTCATATTGAGCGGACGCTCGTCCGGCGCACTCGCGCCGCCAATGACATCGCGGATGGCAATGCGCAGCCCGTCGGTCAGGGTCGTGTCAAACCCGCCTCCGACCGGCGGCGGCGTGACGATGAACGGATTCACGTCCCAGTATTCGGCATGGTGCAAAGTCGGGGGCCGCTGCGCATGCAGCGTGGCAGTGAGATCCTGGCAAAAGCGCCAGCCGTCCGGCGCCCCGTCGTGGTCGATGACGCTCACCTGGTCGTACCGGAATCCATCGACGCGATATTCGCCGAGAAAAAACTTGGCATTCTGGATCAAAAAGTCCCGCACCTCCGGCTTGGAAAAATCGAAGACCAGCCCACCCGCATGCCCCTTGTCCGTGAAATACAGGGAGTTCCGCTGCCCGCCTGCCGGATCCTGCCGGTCGAAGAAATAGAGACTCTGATCGCCAAAATCACCGCCCGCATGGTTGTAGACGACATCGAGCAGGACGGCCAGGCCGTGAAGGTGGGCCAGGTCGACCAGCGCCTTGAGCTGATTCATTTCCCCGCGTAAATCAGCCGCCTCATACCGGCGCAGGCCTTTGGCATCCAGCAGCTTGTTCACCTCTGCCACAGAGGCAGGCAGCTCGGCATCCGCTACGGCGAAATCCATTTCCGGTGAAAAATAGTCGGTGCCGTTGTACCCCAAGCTGAAGCTCGTCTGAAATTCCTGTATTGGCATGAGCTGCAAGGCCGTGACGCCGAGCTCTGCGAGATACGGTAATTTACGAGCGACATCGAGAAACGTGCCGCCTTTGTGCGGAAGGTTCGGGGTGAAGAAGGTACCGACATGAAGCTGATAGATGACGAATTCGTGATACGGCGGCGTGACAAATCCGCTCTCGTGCCAGGGAAAGTCGGTATGGCGAATGATGCATTCGCCGGGGAACGGCGCGTCCAGTTCACGCGCGTAGGGATCACGCTTGAGCCCCTCGCTCCCCCGGCCCACCACGTAGAACATGTATCGCTGACGATCCTTGACGCCGGGAATGAAACCCCGCCAGTGCCCCTGTTGATCCCGGGTGAGCAGCGCCGCGTCGTTGCGCACGCGATGATTGAAGTCGCCGACGACATACACGGATTGAGCATGGGGAGCCCAGCAGCGAAATGTTGCGCCGCCGGCGATCAGGGTGGCTCCCATCGGGGTGCCGGGATCAATATGCTTGAGCGAGGCGGGCATCCATGCCCTCCTGAGAAGGGTCACTACGAGGGACTCATCCTATAGAAGGCTGCCACATCGGGCAAGGGCCAAGAAGGAGATGACCGGGGACAAGTGGGAAGATCCGGTGCCGGAGAACGGGGCCGGTGTCACGCCCTCCTGGCAGACCGGATCAAGTCGAGCAGCCGGTCTGCTGCCGCTTCAGAAGAGGTGACCGTGGTATCGATGACCAGATCCGGCGACAGGGGTGCTTCGTAGGGTTCCTGTAGGCCGGGCACAGTGGATGACTCGCCTTGCAATCCCCGCCGGTAGGTGCCCTTTTTGTCCCGTTCCATGCAGACCTGCAGCGGGCATTCGATTGAGACTTCCAACAGGCCAGGAATTAACGTGCGTGCAAAATCCCGGTACGCGCGCCGGCTCGCGGTCGCATCTATAATCACATTGACCCCGTGCGCCAGCAAGCGCGCCCCTATGAAGCCAAGCGTCCGGTAGAACAAGTCCCGTTCCTCTGTGGAATAGCTGGCCTCCGGCGTCACAATGCGGCGAACGGCATCGGACTCCAGGACTTCGACCGTCACGCCCAACGAGGCAAGCTTCGGGATGAGCCTGGCCACGATCGAACTTTTCCCGGAGGCAGGGAGGCCGGTGATCCACAAGGCAAAGGGCGCGTTCGACATAGCCGTATTCATTCGCAGTAGCGGTTCACATCCGCCGGATCGAAGCGTGGCACCGCGAGCACATTTTCAATGAACCGGAATATCTTTCGCCTCACAGCCAGGGTCAGCTTTGGATACCAGAGTGGACTGGCGAGCACCAATCCGCGGAAGGCAAAGAATGGCCCGGTCGTCCCCAACAGGCCCTGATCGTGACTCGCGGCAAGATACCGCTCCCAGAACGACCGGAAGACGACTTCCAGCGGGCCCTTCAGTGTTCCATGCCGGCAGAGAGAGAAGAAGAGATAGTTGATCGACATCGATGTCACATCGTCCGCCGGCTCACCCCACTCCCCCCGCGACCGGTCCAATACGGAAAAGTCCGCCCCTCGCCGAAACAGCACATTCCAGGGATGAAAATCCCCGTGCACCTGGGAGAGCCGGGCATGTTTGCCGCGCAGACGCCAGCGCCACGCGTTACACGCGACTTCGATCCGTTGCAACAGCTCCTCCGTGATGAAGGCAAACCGATCGGGATAACTGTCGGTGAGTCCCATGATGCATTCGCCATGGCCCAGCAACTCCCGCAAGCGCCGGCGATAGAGTTGCGGGTCCTTATGTTTCACGCGGTGAATCTCTGCAAGATACGTAGCCAGGGCATCGGTCCGCTCCCGATCCTGCGCAGTCAGCCTGGTCGCTCCCGCGAGCCGTTCAAGATCTTTGTGGTAGGTCTGCCCTTCGGACCATTGGGTCAGCAAAAAGAATTCTTTGGCCGAGGCGACCGACATCAGCTCGCCGCGCTTCGTAAACGCTCCCACGTCCAGCGCCGTAATATGACCCGGAAGACGCCCGTAACAATCGTAGTCCCACAGCATCGCCTGCGCCCGATCGGCCGGATGCTCATGGCCGAACGGGCCGGGACTCATGGTGCCTAAGACGACCTGCCTGGTTTGGCCCTCCGTGCGAAAGGTCAACCGAACCGGCGCGCCATACCCGTACTGCTTATAGCGCGCGCCACTCGTCTCCTTGCCGATCGGACCATAGGCGAGCAATTGCGTGGACGGACCGAACCGTGCCTTGAGATAGGACTCCAGGGCCGTTTTCTTCAATACCGGCATGCCATGTCCTTACGCAAAACATGTTCCTGAATACGGCCGCTTAGGCCGGTTCAATCTCCCGGCCACTGGTGCATTGAGCTTCAGCCGGACTCCGCCGAGTGAGGAATTATGCGCCAGTGGTTCAACCGCTCGCCCCCGGCGCGCTCCTCACCGCGTGCAAATGCCCCACTTTCAACCGATTCCCCCCTGCCCCGTTCCGGTCACACGACACTCGGCAGGGCATGTGCTTTGCTGAGACAGGGGTTGAAACGAGTTGCCATCTGAGACGAGAGGAGGACGCATGAACCTGGAAGTCGAAAGCCGCAACATCGAGATGACTCCGCGTTGGAAAACCGAGATCGAAGAGCGTATGGCCGTTCTGCAGCGTGGCCATGACGATATTATTCATGGTCGCGTCACACTCACCAAGAACCGCCATCATAAGAAATTGGACAACGTTGCCGAAGCGCTCGTGCTGGTCACGGTCCCAACGCGGCATACCATTACGTCCCGCAAGGAGGACAAGACGTTCGAAGAAGCCATCCGGGCCGCATTCGACGCCGTCGCGATCGAGCTGCGGAAATATCGCGAAAAACGCGCCGATAAAGTCGTCCGGGTAGAACCGCTCCCGCAACTGCGCGGCGTCGTCAGCAAAGTGTTTCCCAACCTTGGATACGGGTTCATCCTGAAAGACGGCGGGGGCGAAGTGTACTTTCACAAGAATGCGGTCAAGGGCATCTCGTTCACGGACCTAGAGGACGGACTGGAAGTCATGTTCGAGAGCGAGCCGGGCGAAAAGGGTCTGCATGCCACCATCGTTCAGCCACCGCACGTCCTGGAACTGTAGGAGCGGAACGATGTCGGACAAACACACCATCCCCCCCAGTCTCCTGGCCCCAAATGTCGACCCCGGCCGTCTGGGGTTCGAGGACACCAGCGAGATTGAGCCTCTCGATGAGACGATCGGGCAGGAACGGGCGGTCGAAGCCTTGGAGTTCGGCCTGCAGATGAAGAGTCCCGGCTTCAATATCTTCGTCTCGGGTCCGGTGGGAACCGGCAAGGGAACGCTGGTGCGGCAAATGGTGAAACGGCTGGCGCAGTCCGCGCCGGCCCCGCCGGACTGGTGTTACGTCCACAATTTCCAGGATACGTCGCGACCGACCTGCCTCTCGTTTCCAGCGGGACAAGGGGCATCGTTCAAACGCGAGATGAGCACGTTCATCGAGGGTCTTCGACGGGACATTCCCGCCGCCTTCGAAGGCAAGAAGTACCTCGATGCCAAGGCAAAAATTATCGAGGAGACGGAGGGGAAAAAGAAGAGCCTCTTTCACGATCTCACCGCCCTGTGCCACCAGCGCGGATTCGTGTTCGAAGAAACGCCGGTGGGCTTCGGACTCGTCCCTCTCAAGGACAACCGTCCGATGACTGAGAAAGAGATGGAAGAGCTCTCCGAACAGGTCCAGCAGGAATTGACGGAGCGGCGACAATCGCTGGAGAGCGACATGCGGGAGTTTCACGTCCGGATGCATACCCTCGAACGGGAAGCCGAGCAGGCGCTCTATCATCTGGATCATCAAATCGTCGCCAACGTCATGAAGGGGCCCTACGAAACCCTTCAGCAGGCGTATCAGCCCTTGCCGCCCGTCACAACCTACCTGCAACGGGTGCATCACGACATCATTCATCAATACAAAGATTTTCTGCCCCACAATACTCCGGCGTTGCCGATCCCCGGCCTGGAGCCCACGCGCCGTCCGGACATGACGCGGTTTGCCGTGAATCTGATCGTGGCCCGGGAAGCCGCCGCCGGCGCGCCTGTGGTGGATGAATCTCATCCGACCTACAGCAATCTCATCGGTAAAATTGAACGGCGCGCCCACCTCGGTGTGATGTATACCGACTTCACTGAAATCCGGGCCGGCGCCATGTTGCAGGCCAACGGCGGCTATTTGATTCTGCAAGCCCTGGATCTTCTTCGCCAGCCCTTTTCCTGGGAGGCGCTGAAGCGTGTGATCAAAACCGGAGCCGTGACCATCGAAGACCCGGCGGAATTCTATGGGTTCGCCACCGCGGGTCTGCGGCCTGAGCCGATCCCTGTCTCGGTAAAGGTTATCCTGGTCGGCACGGCCGGCATCTATCATCTGCTCCAGGCCTATGAGGAAGATTTCTCCAAACTCTTCAAGGTCAAGGCCGACTTCGATGTCGAGGTCCCTCACGATGAACGGCAGGAGCGCCAGTATGCGCGCTTCGTGGCCAAGTTATGCCGCGAGGAAGGGCTGCTGCCGTTTGGCGCTGACGCGGTGGCGGAAATCATCCGGCAGGGGTTTCGTTTTGCCGACCGGCACGACCGGCTGTCCTTGCGATTCAGCCTGGTCAGCGACTTGATTCGCGAAGCAGGCTATTGGGCCAGAAAGGACGGACATTCGTTCGTCACCCGCGCGGACGTCGAATCGGCCCTGGCTCACCAGCGACGCCGGGCCAACCTGCCGGAGGAATGGATCCAGGACGAAATCCGTGAAGGCACATTGATGGTCGATCTGCAGGGCGAAGTGGTCGGACAAGTGAACGGATTATCCGTCTATCAACTGGGCGATTATTCCTTCGGCCGCCCCACCAGAATCACGGCGCGTACCTATGTCGGGACCAAAGGGGTGATCGACATTCAACGCGAGGTGGAACTGGCCGGGAATATTCATAGTAAAGGCGTGATGACCCTGGCCGGTTTCCTGGCCGGGAAATTTGCCGGATTGCAACCCTTCGCCCTCAGCGCCACATTGACCTTCGAGCAAACCTATTCCGAAGTCGAGGGCGATAGCGCGGCGATGGCCGAATTGGCCGCCATTCTTTCCAGCCTGGCCGACCTGCCCATTCAACAATCTTTGGCCGTCACCGGCTCGGTGAACCAGCTTGGAGAAATCCAACCCATCGGCGGGGTCAACGAGAAGATCGAAGGATTCTTCGAGTCGTGCAAGCGACGAGGCCTGACCGGGGGGCACGGTGTGATCATCCCCGCACGCAACATCAAACATCTCGCCCTCAACCGGGAGGTGGTCGCCGCGGTGGAGGCGGGGAAGTTTGCCGTCTACGGCGTCGACACAGTTGAGCAAGCACTCGAGTTGCTCATCGGCGTTCCTGCCGGGGAGCGGGGACCGGAGGGAGATTTTCCGCCCGAGAGTATCTATGGCCGAACCGCCGCGCGCCTGGACGACATGGCACAGATTGTCGCCACCTGGGGCGAAGGACAAGAGGAACCGGAAAAGGCCCCCACCTAAAAGGACCATGGCACCCGTGCAGATGATCGATGTGCACCTGTCACTTTCACCGTTCCGTTGGCTTGCTCAGTGAGGCGTCTATGCCGATGTATGACTACACCTGTCTGGATTGCGGGAAAGAATCGCTGATCGTCGTGACACTCAAGCAGCATGAGAAGGGCGAAGTACAATGCCCGGCCTGCGGCAGCACCAAACTGCAGCAGCATTTCTCATCATTCATTGCCCATACAACCAAGAAAAGCTGAAGGAGAGACAGCCCCATGCGGACCTTCCCGGCCATCAGCCTCTGTTGCGTCATTCTCGCCGCCACCATTGCGGTCCCTTGGGTGGTCGCCTGCGGTTCTGCAAGCGCCCAGGATTTTCCGCCTGATGTGACCAGAGGAAAAGCCGTCTATGAGCGTCATTGCCTCGCCTGCCACGGACGCGGAGGCTGGGGCGACGGCCCCGAGGCCGCCGCGCTGAGGGTCCCCCCGGCTAATTTCCACCGGTTCAAATCCCTCCTCAAATCAGACGAAGAACTCCTCCGGACGATCGAGCACGGCATTGTCTTCAGCCCGATGCACTCGTGGCAGGGACAATTGACCGAAACAGAGCGGCAGGACGCGCTCGCTTACATTCGCCTGCTCGTCCAGCAGGGGAAATAGGCTGCAAGCGGGCCGGTTCCGCGAAGGGCCTTCCATGAACTACCTCCGACCCGGTGATGCGCTGCTCATCGTAGACGTGCAGAACGATTTTCTCCCCGGCGGAACCCTGGCGATCCCGCGAGGCCAGGAGGTGATCCCGGCCCTGCGCCGCTACCTAGCGTTGTTTCTCGATGCCAACTTTCCGATTTTTGCGACGCGCGACTGGCATCCGCCCGCCCATTGTTCCTTTCATGCTCAGGGTGGTCCGTGGCCGACACACTGTCTCGCACAAACACACGGGGCACAATTCCCATCAGAACTGCAGCTCCCCCCGTCGACGATCGTGATTTCCAAAGGGGCCGATCCCGCGCAGGAGGCATACTCCGGATTCCATGGCAGCTCCCTTCATGAGCGTCTCCTGGCATCAGGCGTCACGCGACTGTTCGTCGGAGGCTTGGCCACCGACTACTGCGTGTTGGAGACGGTGAAGGAGGCGCGGCTGCTCGGGTACGAGGTCTACCTGCTGGTCGATGCCATTCAGGCGGTGAACATTCTTCCGGAAGACGGTCCGCACGCCGAGGAAGCCATGGTCTCAGCCGGTGCAGTCCCGCTACGTTGGGAGCAATTGGCAGCATGAACAAGACCTCCGACGCGCTTCTCACCGACCTCTATGAACTCACCATGGCGCAGGCCTACTTCGCCCGGAACATGACCGAGGAGGCGGTGTTTGAATTCTTTGTCCGCAGGTTGCCGGCGCGCAGGAACTTTTTCATGGCTGCTGGATTGGAGCAGGTGCTGGATTTTCTGGAAACGTTTCACTTTGCCGACGGCGACATCGATTGGCTCACCCGCTCCGGTGGGTTCACTCCGGACGCTCTCACAGCGCTCAGGACCATGCGCTTCACCGGCGACGTCCATGCGATGCCTGAAGGCACCGTCTTTTTTCCTCATGAGCCGATTCTCCGCATTACGGCCCCGCTGCCGCAGGCACAACTTGTTGAAACACGGGTCATGAATCTGCTGAATTTTCAAACGATGGTGGCCTCCAAGGCCTCCCGCTCGGTCCTGGTGGCAGGCGGCAAACCGTTGATCGACTTCGGGCTGCGCCGCGCCCACGGTGCGGAGGCCGGATTGCTCGCGGCTCGCGCCAGCTATATGGCCGGATTTGCGGGCACGTCCAACGTTCTGGCAGGCGCCCGGTTTACCATCCCGACCTATGGGACGATGGCCCATTCCTTTGTACAAGCCCATCAGGACGAGACACAGGCGTTCCTCCACATCGCCCGGGCGCGACCAGGCAATGTGGTCCTGCTCATCGACACCTACGATACCGAGGCTGCGGCAAAAAAAGTCGTCGCCCTGGCAAGCCGCCTGAACACAGAAGGGATTGCGATCCACGGCGTCCGACTCGATAGCGGAGACTTGGCCGACCATGCACGCAAGGTCCGACGCATTCTCGATGACGGCGGCCTTGTGGGTACTAGAATCCTCGCCAGCGGGAATCTCGACGAGCAACAGGTCCGGGCGCTGGTTCAGAGCGGAGCTCCGATCGACCAGTTCGCTGTCGGCACGGCTATGACCACCTCCGCCGATGCCCCCTTCCTGGACTGCGCTTATAAACTCCAGGAATATGCCGGCAGGCCCTGCCGTAAACGGTCCGAAGGGAAGGCTACCTGGCCGGGCCGGAAGCAGGTCTACCGCCAGCTCAGCGCCGACGGAAAACTGAACGGCGACGTGATCACGGTTGAGAGGGACTGCTTGGAAGGATCGCCCCTGCTGGTGCAGGTCATGCAAAATGGCAGGCGACTCGCGCCATCCCCGTCGCTCACTGAGAATCGACGCCATGCGGAGTTGGCTTTGGCCCAACTTCCAGATACCCTACGCCAGATCGAGCGCCCCGCGCCTTATGACGTCCGGATCGCGACGGCCCTGACTGCATTGGCACAACAGGTGGATCTCCAGACATGAATCCTATGCCGAAACCATCGCCGAACCACCCAGCACAGCACCACTCTCTCGAAGGAGGCCCCTTGATGAATCAGCATTCCCTCTCCACGACGATCGTAGCCGGTTGGGTGATGACCGCGCTGCTCTGCCTTCCGGTTGGAGCGGAGGCCGCCGCAAAACCTCCGGCGAAAGCCTCCACTGCCGGTACCTGTGAAAGCTCCTTCAAACGCACGCGCCCGGCAGCCAAGATCCTGGACAAGGTGCTGCAATCCCATGCGCGCTGGCTTGAAGATCGCGACTCGCCGGATGGCCGCCGGGCCAATCTCTGCCACACAGACCTGCGGCAACTTCGGCTGGTGGGAGCCAATCTCGAACGGGTGAATCTCGAAGGGGCGATTCTCAAGGGCACGAATCTGCGGACCGCAAGCCTGGTACAAGCGCACCTCAAAGGCGCCGACCTGTCGCAGGCTGTGCTCGATGACGCCAATCTCGAGGGCGCCGACTTGCGCAAGGGACTGCTGGTCAAAGCGCATCTCAATCGCGTCGCTGCCGACGAAGCCGCTTTCTACGGAGCCAATCTCCAGGGCGCGCTCTTCCGGGAAGCGTTGCTGGAGCGGGCCCATTTTGAGGATGCGGATTTGCAGCTCGCCGATCTCAGCAACGCCAGCCTCCTGGACGGCTATTTCTACGGGGCAAACCTCTCGAAGGCAACACTGACGGATGCCGATCTGGCCGGAACCGACCTGCGCCGGGCCAATCTCCGGCAGGCCAATCTGCGCCGGGCCAATCTCCAGGGCGCCCTGTTGGACAGCGCGACACTCGACGGCGCCTCGTTGATCGAGGCCGATTTGGAAAGCGCGTACCTGGATGATGCGTCGCTGACACAAGCGGATCTCCACGAAGCGAGCCTTCGAGGAGCAGACTTTCGCTATGCACATCTGAGCGGCGCCAACCTGCAACGAGCCAATCTGGAAAACGCGAACATGGAGGGAACCAATCTCGCCAAGGCGCGCCTGGATTCCGCGACGATGACCATGACCGTTCTCTATAAAGCCAACCTTTCTGGCGCCAACTTGCATGGCGCCAGGTTGCATCATGCCGTCCTGATCGATGCACAGCTGTCGCGGGCTGACCTACAGAAAGCCGACCTGACCGAAATCTATGCTCCGAAGGCTCATCTCCAGCAAGCCCGGCTCGCCGATGCGAATCTTGAACTCGCCAATCTGGTAGACGCCGACTTAAGCCAGGCGGACATCAGTCATGCCATCGTCGTCCAAACGAATTTGCAGGAAGCCAATCTACGAGGGGCGAACTTGAGCCACTCGGATTTGACAGGAGCTCAGCTCAACAATGCCGACCTGCAGCAGGCCAACCTGCGCGGGGCGAACCTCAGCGGTGCGCTGGGACTGGTTCAGGCACAGCTCGATCTGGCCTGCCTCGATGAGGCCACGCAAATTCCTGCTGACCTGCAGCGACCCAAGGCCTGCCCATCACAACGTCAGCGGAAAAAATCGTAGCATGCCATATGAAACAGCCATGCTGCCCAACGATCCAGTACGGTCCGAAGGTTGACTCATCGAATCACTGTATCTGATCAGGACGTTTCTGCGAGAACTATGAACGTGCGTGGCGCATGGGGCCCCGATGGCCTTTTGGCTGGAGAAAACAATGAACCGGCCACCTCTGACGATCATCGTTGCGGCAGCACTGGTCGCGCTTCTCGTAACGATATTTCTTGTCTGGTGTCCGCCGGACGCCTGTCGAGTCCTGAATATTCAGACCTATACCATTTCCAAACTGGACGAGTATCAACAGTTCTTGATCGACGAGCCGGCGTTTCTCCTGCGCCACCATGTCCGAGCGGTGAGGGTTGATTGTCCACCCCTGCGCGACGCGGTCGTTGCGGCTCTCACCACAGGACGACTGACCTTGGGGGTCGGCAGTCCGAACCAGGAGAACCGCGCCCCGCTCAACTCGATTGAAGCCTGGCACCAGGGGCGCCTGTTGCATCTCAGCAACAGGGCCGCTGGCTCCGATCAGGAACAGGAAGCCTGGGCAGTCAATTCACGAGCAATCATTGCCAAACATGCAGAGCAGGAACTATTTCTGTCTCGATTGTTCGGCGGCTTGATGCTTCATACAGCGCATAAGCAGATTCCCATCGTATTGTTCTCTGACCAACCCTGCATTTAACCTCGAACCACGCGTCTGCATCACGTGAACCGGCCACCTGAACCCGGCTGGATGACTCCCCACCGTCTGCCGTAGCGCCGACCATCGCTTTCATATCACCCGGATAGATCAGGCCACTGAGCGGCGACACCCCTTCCGTCCCCTCTGGGTGCTTAGGGTCGAAGAGATCCCCGACTAGGAAGATATCCAGGGGTCCGCTCGCTTGGACAGCGCAAAAATTGAGTATGCACAGAACAGGGCATCAGGAACTCCTCACATGAAAGGAGGCATCACATGAAAACCACGACGCAGGCTGTAGGCCTATCCTTTATGCTGGTGCTCTGCCTTGTCTGGCCGGCACCCTCTTCTGCCAATCCATCGCTGCCACACGAACCAGGCGAAGAGTTGCTCGTCGAGCAGACGTACGATACGGTGATCGGATTGCTCATTCGCGAATACTCACTCAAGAACAACGGCCAGGTGGATTACCGCACGGCCCGGCATATCCTCGGTATTTCGTATGACGACCCCGCGTCGGAAGCACTCGAAGTCGCCTCCCATCCCTTCTTGTACTGGTACGACGCGAATCAGGATGGACAGTGGGAAATGTGGATTGATCGCGAAGAAGCCGGTCAACTCGCCAATGCCGCACGGTACGACTGGCGGCAGGGAGAGGACCTGATCACGTCCTCCAAAACCTGGTGAGCCAACCCTGACAATGCGGTACAACGATGTCTGCCAGACGACATGGATGGAAGCGGCTGAAAAACACCTGACACCTCCCGCTAGGGAGAGGACTGTGCGGAAACCTTGCTCTTCGGCGTGATACCCTCTATCCACACAGCGGGACCGCTTGCCAGCGAGAGCACTTCGCCGAAGTCCGTCAAATCTCCCAAGACCCACTCGTAGAGTTTCTTCGCATCGGCCAGTTCCGGCTGAGCGGGCACCCCGTAGTAGTGCAGCTGCATGTGCTCATCGGCCAAGCCGATACAACCATGAGACGCGGGATACCCTGGTAGATCACGTCCGTGAATCCAGTAACTGACCCCGTCCGCATTGACGAAGAACCGCAACGCGTACTGCATCGGATAAGGGATGGTGGTGGCTTCAATGGTATAGAGACAGGAGCGATGCGTCCGATGGGCGGCGGCAATGCGAAACTTCCCCGTCGGGGTTTCATTCTCAGATTCCCCCGACGCGATGGGGAAAGAAAACCTCAGCACTCCATACTCGTATGCACCGAGAAACTGTTCCGCCAAATCGACGACGATGAGCTGCCGCTCCTGTTCACCGGCTGGATACAAGCTGGGAAGTGGGGTGAAATTGACCACCTCTTCGACCCGGACGGGAACTTTGATCTCCCGCCCCGGCTGCGCGTGCCGACGATCGATCCGGTTGAATCGCGCGACATCGATCCATCGCGGTCCGAACAGGGTTTCCAGGGTTTCTTGCTTTTGAAGGCGTCGGCAGTGCCAGGCGATCCGGCGATCACTCGGATGATGAATCGCGCAGGGCGAGCGAACTTCAGCCGCCCAGGCGGGTAGACTTCCTTCCATGAATAGAAGTGCCGCCCCGATCACGATGACAGCGAGAACGACACACCGGGCCATCTGCGTGTGGCATGGAACACCATACGCGACATATTGTTTTTGCATGAGGTTAGCCAGGATTATTCGTCGCGAGGATAAACGAGAACCGCTCTGGCGGCGAGAAAAAAGAACGGACGCAAGCATTCATGGAAAGACGCCTGAAACGAATCTTTCCTATCCAGACTGAACTACGACCAGTATTCCGACGCTTTCATGTATCCGTGCAACAGATCACGCCTCGACACAATGCCGACGAGCTTCTTCTCCCGCACGACCGGCAGGCGGGTCACATAGCGGTCCTGAAATAAATTCGCCACTTCTTCCAAACCCATATCCTCACGGGCCGTCAACGGACTGGTCGTCATAATGTCCGAAGCGAACACCTTGCGCAAATCCCGCCCCTCGATCATCGCCTGCAGAAGGTCGTACTCTGTCACGAGCCCGACCAGCGCGCCGTCTTCCCCTATCACCGGCAATCCGCCGAAGTTCTGCTTCGTCATGAGCCGGCCGATGGTGAGTGCATCCGTTCGCGCGGTACAGGTAAACAACGCGTCCTGCATGAGTTGGCCGACCGTGAGCGTTTTGGGATCACAGGCCTGAGTCAACAGATCGATTCGACGCATACAGCTTCCTCTCCACGGGAGAACCGATCGGTTCTCCCCGCCTTACGATCGCCGCTTGGGAGCAGGCCTGAGCGCCGCTCGTACCACATCGCGACGGGTGACGACACCCAGAAACCGGTTCCCTTCGTTCACCACCGGCACCGACAGGAGGTCGCTCTCCGTCAGCACATGCACCAGCGTGGGCAAACTGGTCTCCGGCCGCACGGAATAGGGATTGGCACTCATCAGATCCTTTGCCGTGCGAGCGCTCCACGCCTGCCCCTCATCAAGTGCCAACAGCAAATCATGTTCGCTCACCACCCCGACCAAATGTTTCGACTTGTCCACGACCGGCACCGCACCGCTCCCTTTCAGCAGCAGCGATGCGACCTTGTCGCCCTTCAGATCTGGTCGAGCCGCCTGGACGCGCTTGTTCACAATGTCCTGTACTGTCAGATCAACGAACAACACAGGTGTGCGCCTCGCCGCCACCCGCCTTACCGGAGCCTTACGTTTCGCCACCATAGATCCTCCTCGTCATCGCCCCCTGTCATTCGCCTCCGTGCCGTACCTACTCTGCCTGAGCGGACAAGGGAGGGCTCCGGTCTTCGGTCCAGCGAACATGCTGCGTCGTGACATGACCTCGTCGCACCTTGATATCTTTTACTGTTTGCCTTGCGCTTCCCAACGTTGCCGACACGTCGTAGGTCCCCTCCGGCAGATCAAGGAACAGCCAGGGGCCCGTGATCTGCTCTCGCGGAACAGTCAACACCGTCCCACCTTTGGCGTGACGAAGCGTCAGCTCCACCCCGGTGACAAATGGCTTCCCGCCTGCCGTAAAGACCAGCTTCAACGAAAATGGTGGATAGGCGGCCTCGCGCTCAACCTGCCCGATTCCGGCGCTGAAGTAGCGGATCTTTCCGCTGTGATAGAGCGGAAGGGTTTCCTTCTGCGAACCGACATCCGTCGGAATCTCGAGTTCAATTCCCTCCCCGCCCGGAAGCACGCGGGCCACCACATTTGACGCCCCAAGGTCCGTCGTCGCCAGCAATAGGCTCCACCCCACCAACCCGCCCATCCACCAGACCAGGCTCCTCTGCAACATGCTCGAGTCCTCCCGCCCATTCCCCACGCAATGGTGATGCCTAAGTACCGACAGATTCTCCAGCTTACAGGAGTGCATGACCAGACAGACCGTCGCCTTCAGACCGTCCCCCGCACAGCATTCAACTGAGGCCAATTACCCCAGCCGCAGGCTCGACACTGCTGCAAAACGCCGCAACTCGATGGCCAGACCTGGTCGCCCACGCCGGTCAACCGTCGAGCCCCACAGGGAATTGCCGTATGGGTATTCGATTGCGTCCAGGCATATCCAATGCAGACCCTATTCCAGACTGGACAACAGCCCATCGAGGAGATGCACAGATGAAGATGTTGATCGCCGTGGACGGATCCGAATTCGCCGAGTGGAGCGTGCAGATGCTGGAGGCAGTCGCCGGCCGACCGCCCGATACTGTCACGTTGCTGCATGTCGTGGACAGCGCTTCACTGAAATCCTCCGCACGCAAACATGCGTCTGTCTCAAAACAGGCCATTGCCGCCATGACCAAGGCCGGCGATCAGGTGTTGCGCCGCTTCGAGGGCCTGGCGAAAATCGCGCTGAAACAAGCCACAACAAAGCCTCGCACCAGCATCGACACCATGCTCGCGCACGGCCGGGTGGCCGACACCATCACGAAAGTCGCCAAGCAAAAGAAAGTCGATCTGCTCGTGCTCGGCTCGCGTGGGCTCAGCGACGCGGAGCATTACTTGCTGGGCAGTGTGTCGCGCAAAGTCACCGCCTTGGCCCCCTGTCCGGTGCTGGTTGTGAAGCGCCCCCTCAAAAACCTTTCCCATGTGCTGTTCGCGGCCGATACGTCGAAACACTCGCAAGGTGCCTGTAGCTTTCTGTGCAAACAGTTCCTCCCGGATTCCGCCCAGGTCACGGTGCTTTCCGTGGTGGAGCCGGCCGTCACTGAACTGGCGAGCAAATACCTGTCGAAAGACCAGGTGGAGCAGATCTCGGCGCCGAAGCGTCAGGCGGCGGAACAGATGATCGACAAATTGCGCGCCCGGTTCCTCGCCGAAGGGTATGCAGTCACGCCGGAGGTGCAGCTCGATCATGTGACCGACGCACTCCTGCGGCAAGCCGCTTCACGCAATGTCGATCTGCTCGTGGCAGGCTCGCGAGGGCTGACCGGGTCCGAGCGGCTGCAGCTGGGAAGCGTATCGGAAACGCTCCTGAAATATGCGCCCTGCTCGGTCCTCATCGTGCGAGGATGGCGTGCCTGAACTGTCTGCGCTAGAGATCTGCCGCCTGGCGCCCAGTCAGGTGTATCGGGCGCTCGCCACTACGCCGCAGGGCCTTTCCGCCGACGATGTGCGGCGGCGAACCCTCAAACACGGACCCAACAGTCTGCAGGCCTTGCGGCGCACGCCCCTCATCGGCCGCTTTGCCCGCCAATTCACCCATTTCCTGGCACTGCTTCTGTGGGTGGCTGCCGGACTGGCTTTCACGGCCGATGCCCTTCATGCAGGCGAGGGCATGGCCACACTCGGGTGGGCCATCCTGGGCGTCATTCTCATCAACGCCATCTTCGCATTCCTCCAGGAATATAGGGCCGAACGTGCAGTTCAGGCGTTGCGCGGCATGCTGCCGGCCAAGGCCTGGGTGATTCGCGACGGGCAACAGCAGCAGATTGCCCGCAGCGAGCTAGTCCCGGGTGACGTGCTCCTCCTGGAAGAGGGTGAGCAGGTGCCCGCCGATGCCAGGCTTACTGAAGCGGTCGGGATGCGCGTCGACAATTCCTCGCTTACCGGTGAATCAAAACCGCAACGACGGACGGCCGAGCCCATCACCGATGGTCATCCGCTCGACATCGCGAACCTAGCGTTTGCCGGAACCACGGTCCTATCCGGCCATGGCCAGGGCGTGGTCTTCGCCACGGGCCTCAATACCGAGTTCGGAAAAATTGCGCATCTGACGACCACCGTCCAAAGCGGTCTCAGTCCGCTCCAACAGGAAATCGTGAAGGTCACGCATGTCGTTGCCGGGCTGTCCCTCGCCATGGGCCTGGTCTTTTTCACCATCGGCGTCGGGATGGGTTTGGGCTTCTGGACCAGCGCGATCTTCGGCATCGGCATCATCGTCGCCAACGTGCCGGAAGGACTCCTGCCGACCGTCACCCTTGCCCTCGCCATGGGTAGCCAACGCATGGCCGCGCGCAAGGCGCTCATCAAACACCTCGCCTCCGTCGAAACGCTGGGCTGCACCACCGTGATCTGCACCGACAAGACGGGCACGCTGACAGAAAATCGCATGCGCCTCGACAAACTGTATGTCGATGACCTCGTCGTCGAATCCCGCGAGGGCTGCCTATTCACGAGAAACCGCCTCATCAGCGCCGCCGAGGCCGAACGCTGGCGACCGCTGTTCGACGCCATGGTCCACTGCAACAACGCCAAACGCACACGCCGACCAGACGGCCGCAGCCAGGCCTCCGGCGATCCCACCGAAACGGCACTGCTGGAATTTGCCGCCGACCACGGGCTGCTCCACCGTCCCCCGCTTCAACGCATGGGCGAATTGCCCTTCGATGCAGACCGCAAGCGGATGACGACACTACACTGGAGCGAAGGCCGCCTGCTTGCGTTCACCAAAGGCGCCCCGGAGTCGGTCCTTCCCCGCTGCACCATGCAACAGGGATCGTCGGTCGCCACCGAGCTCACCCCTGACGGGCGCAAGAAAATCCTGGCCCAAAGTCAGGGGTTCGCCCAGCAGGCCTACCGCGTCCTGGCCGTGGCCATGCGTGACGTGGAACGCGGCGTGGAAGAACTGGACGCCGACAGCCTGGAGCAGGGACTGACATTCCTCGGACTCGTCGCCATGATGGATCCGCCGCACCGCGAGGTGCCGGAGGCAATCCGGACTTGCCGGAAAGCCGGCATACGCGTCGTGATGATCACCGGTGACCATCCGCTCACGGCTCTCGCCATCGCGCGCAAAATCGGTCTGGCGCCGGAGTCTCTGCCGACGGAACCGGGACGCTTCGTGCCGGTGATCGAAGGCGCCCAGGTCGATACCTTCAGCGATGAGCAACTCCGCCGCCTGCTCACCCCGACAGCCCCCGGCGAGCCGGACCCGGTCTTCGCCCGTATGGCGCCCCGGCATAAAATGCGCATTGTCTCGGTACTCAAGGAGATGCGCGAGGTGGTCGCAGTCACCGGCGACGGCGTGAATGACGCCCCGGCGCTCAAAATGGCCGACATCGGCATTGCCATGGGAGTGGCCGGCACCGATGTGGCCAAAGAAACGGCTTCCATGATCCTGCTCGACGACAATTTCGCGACCATCGTCAATGCCGTTGAAGAGGGCCGAGCTGTATTTATGAACATCCGTAAATTCATGACCTACGTCCTGGCCAGTAACGTACCGGAGGTCGTGCCGTACCTTGCTTACGGGCTGGGGTCGATTCCGTTGGCCCTCACCGTCCCCCAAATTCTTGCCGTAGACCTGGGAACAGATATGGTGCCGGCCCTGGCATTGGCCGCGGAACGCCCTCAAGGAGGCGTGATGGATGAACCGCCGAGACCTCGAACAGAACGGCTACTCAGTCGGGACGTGCTCGTCAGGGCCTATGGCTTCCTCGGGTTGATTGAAGCCGGCATTGCCATGGGAGGGTTTTTTCTCTACCTTCACAGCCAGGGCTGGACCTGGGGAGCCCCACTCGACTGGAACTCCCCGCTGTATAAAGAGGCGACGACCGTAACCTTCGCGGGGATTGTCGCGGCACAGACCGCCAACGTATTCGCCTGCCGGTCCGACCGCATCTCCGCGTTCCGGCTCGGCTGGCTCAGCAACCCACTGATCCTTGTGGGAGTGACCGTCGAATTGAGCATTCTCTTCATCATGACCTACAGCCCGGTCGGACATCTGGTTCTGGGAACCGCCTCCCTTCCGGCTTGGATCTTCGGGCCATTGACCTTGGGGGCTATCGCCCTGCTGCTGGCCGATCACCTCAAGAAAGTCGTGGGCGGACGCCTGCGAACGAAACACACCGTGCACGCAAGCTGAGAGTGCAGATTCATGCGAATGATTCCTGTCATCAAACGACCATCGGCGCCTCACACGAGACGCCACAGCGTAACGACTGTCGAAGAAAAGGAGTCTTTATGACCAGCGCATCGGGCCAGCACGTCAGTGATTATATGCACCGCCAATTGGAAGTGGTTCCGCAGGATACCTCCGTGGTCACCGTCGCCACCAGAATGCGGACACGAAGTATCGGTTCCGTCCTGATCGAATCGTTCGATCGCCCGCACAACGATTGCCGGATCGCCGGGATCGTCACTGAAACCGACCTGGTCTCCAAGGTGCTGGCGGCGGGCCGCGTGCCATCCCGGACCAGTATGCTAGACATCATGAGCAGCCCGCTCATCACCATCGGACCGACTCGTCCGATGGTCGATGCCAGTCACCTGATGCAGAGCAAGAATATCCGGCACCTTGTCGTGACCGAAGGGACGGACGTGCTCGGTGTCATTTCTGTTCGCGATCTGGTGCGACACTTCGTGGATGCCGACGGCGGACCGGTGCAGGCGCTCACGAATGTCTACCGTCCATTGAGCGTCCTCATGAAAACGGCCATTGAAACCATCGGCAGCGAGGAGACTGCTCTCGCCGCTGCGCAACGGATGGCGGACAAGCACATCGGCGCGCTGTTCGTGATGGAAGCGGATGAGCTCGTGGGGATCATCACCGAAGGCGACTTGGTCCGCAAGTTGCTCGCGTATCAGCTCGATCCGGACGCGATGCGCGTGGGCGCGCTCATGAATTCGCCCTTGCTCGACATCGATATCAATCGCACCATCCGGGACGCGAGTGAGCGGATGGCAGCCAAACGCATTCGCCATTTGGCCGTCACCGAACATGAGAAGGTCGTGGGCGTGCTCTCAATCCGTGACCTGGTGAAAATGGTCGCCATCCGGGATCGCCCGGACTTCCTCCGCCGAACATGATCGGCAGGCCGCGAGGGGGCGTCCCCCTCGCGGCAGTTCATGCCACAGACCCACGTTTTGATTGCGCCGACCCGCCCGGAACGGTAGACTTCCTCAACATACGGTGATACCGCACTACCTCGCATGACAGATCGACTCTCTCGCCTTTTCTTTCACGAACGGAGCTGCTGATGTTCGAATGGCTTGCCGATCCACAAGTATGGATTGCCCTGGGCACCCTGACCGCGCTTGAGATCGTGTTGGGGATCGACAACATCATCTTCCTATCCGTGTTGGTCAGCCGGCTGCCTGAATCCCAGCGAGCCGTGGCGCGCAGAGTGGGACTAGGCCTGGCCATGATGGCACGGCTGGGACTCCTGTTCTCGATTTCCTGGGTGATGGGACTCACTTATCCCTGGGTCACCATCCTTGGTCACGGCGTGTCCGGCCGCGATGTGATTTTAATCGGAGGCGGACTGTTCCTGATGGCGAAAGCCACGCACGAAATTCACAATAGTCTGGAAGGCGTCGAAGAAGGTCATGCGTCGGCTACCGCTGCCAGCCTCGGCATGGTGTTGATTCAGATCGCGCTGCTGGATATCGTCTTCTCGTTGGATTCGGTGATTACTGCCGTCGGCCTGGTCGAACATGTCTCGATCATGGCGGTAGCGATCATTCTCGCCGTGGTGGTGATGTTGATGGCGGCCAAGGCCATCGGCGATTTCGTGGAGACTCATCCGACGATCAAAATTCTCGCCCTGTCATTTTTGATTCTGGTCGGCGTCACCTTGATGGTCGAAGGGTTCGATGTGCACGTGCCCAAGGGGTATATCTATTTCTCCATGGCCTTCTCCGTCAGCGTCGAAATGCTGAATATCCGGATGCGCAAGAAACGGGCTGCGCCGGTCAAACTGCATAGCCGCTACACGGAAGACCAGCGGCAATAACCTAAGGCGCCCCTGCCTCTCCGCTCACTCCCCGTGGAGACCTTCGGGAACGGAGAGCAGATAATTCGCATCCACCGACTCTTCCCATGCGCCGCCTGGTTGTGAATTTCCCATGGCCCACCCGCGCATGAAGACCAAACTGAGTACCGGCTCGGTTGTCGGTTGATTCGCCGGGCCTGTTATTTTTGAATCTTTCACTCGCCCCACCACCGTCACCCGCGCCCACTGTTTCCATTTGGGGGGCAAGAGGGATGCGTCCGGCACCAGCACCCAATAATATCCAGCCTCCGGTCCTTCATTGATGGTCGGACGGTGTGGCCGGTAGTCCTTATCCAGCGGGCGGTTCTTGAGGTGCAGCCACAGGCGTGAGCCATCCTGCTGTTGATCTACGATCACCCCGCCGAGAATAACCGTCTTCCCCTGATACCCCTCCTGCGCCGCGACGAGGGAGGTCAACGTCACTCCGGGCTCGGCCTGCTCAACGTATCGGGCGGGCAGAGCGCCGCATCCCGTCCACAGCGTGAGGCACATGAGTCCTGCCAGCGTTCGATTGATCCGAGCGTTCACATCATCCCCCGTTCTTCGAGACCTCACTGGGCCACACGTCACTCTTTGACGGGCTTCCACCCGCTGAGCGCACAACGCTGGGCAAGCAATGGCGTCATGCTCTCGAGATCCATGGAGACCCTGGTCATGACCTCGTCGGCCAACCCTGCGTCTTCGAAACATTCATAGGCATCGTCAAGAAACCCGCCGCGCAGGAGCGGATGCTGGAGAAAGCGCTGGCCGGACCCGCTCGCGACTTCAAGCGGCCGCTCAACCACAGCGATCCGCTCCATATTCAGTCGTTCGAGCCACCCGCGCGCCTCCGCCGCCGACGGCCGCTCCGCCACATGCGCGGCCAGCCGCTCGCGCTCGATGGTAAGTCCATGCCGGCTCATTTCCTGATCAATTCGTTGCCACATCGAATCGAAGGTTCCGAGGGAGGGGAAGGTCAGGACTACCTGCCCCCCCGGCTCGAGATGTTCGATCAATCCCCGCATCGCTTCAAATCGATATGGACGAAGAAACATCACAGATAAGTTACCGGTGATGCGTTGGAAGGTCGGGAAGGAGGCGGGCAACGCGCGCATGTCGAGACACTCGAAGCGCAGCCAGGGCAGGTCGCCCCGCTGAATGGTTCGCGCGCTCGCGATCTGGCCGCGACTGGCATCGATACCGGTGACGGATCCGGTGGGACCAACCTGTTCGGCGAGATAGAAGGCCGGGATACCATGGCCGCAGGCAATGTCGAGAATCGTCAGGCCTGGGCGCAGGTCAAGCTGCGCCAGTAACACCTCGGCAAACGGAGTCGACCAATCATCCTCGACGGGAAGAGACCAGCGCCCGGAAGAGGGTGCGGAGGAGCTGCTCATGACGTTCCTTTCGCTCGGGTCTGCATTCTCCGCATCTTACCCGAAGGGTCAGGAACAAATCAGATTTCTCTACCGCTGGGTGACCACCTCATCTTCCGGTTCCGCCCGATCGCACAATCGTGCTCACAGCCGATCGAGCAGTTGCTGCTTCTTGGTGCGATAGTCCTCATCCGTGATCAAACCCTGCTCGTGGAGCTGCTTTAGTACAGTAAATTGCTCCTGCAAGGACCGGGCAGTTTCTGGCTGCGACGCACGTTCCGACGAAACCGGCGCAGCCGACGCACTCATGTCTGTATACTCGATCGCCAGTTCGGCCGGCGCCGGACGAAACGGATTGCCCCCGGCTCGAGACGCGTTCAGCAAGGTCTGACGGTCACCGGGATCACTTCATAAAACGTCCCGGCCTGCGCAAACAGGGGATCGATCCAGATCTGCCTCCTAAAGGGACGTCTTGTAGCACGGGGTGAGATCCCCACGCCTATTTGAAACCGATCACCATCGAGTCAGGCCCGGCCAGCGGTTCCACTTTCGTTCGTGTGAAGCCGGCTTTCTTCATCCACCCTCTGCAATCCGCGCCGGTGAAATCAAACCCGCCATGCGTCTCGATCAACATATTCAAGCTCATCAGCAGTCCAAAAACGTTGGTGTTCCGCGCATCATCGATCAAGGCTTCATGCACGATCAAGGCCCCTCCTGATGGCAAAGCCGCATACGCCTTACGCAACAGCATCATTTTCTCTTTGAGGTCCCAGTCGTGCAAAATGTGCCCCATGATGAGGACGTCGGCCTTCGGTAGCTGCTCCCTGAAAAAATCTCCCGGGTGAAACGTCACTCGCTTCTGGAGCTTCTTCTTTCGCGCATAGGCCTCGAAGACCGGCTGCACGACGGGAAGATCCATTCCCTGTCCACTGAGATGCGGGTGTGCCAACGCAAGTTCGACTGCCACGCCGCCCTGCGCGCAACCGATATCGACAAACGAGCGATACTTCTTCCAGGGAAACTTTGCGGCGATCGCCCTGGCCGTCCCCTGACTGAGCCCGGTCATGGCTTTGAGAAATCCTTCCAGCCGCTGCGGATCGGCGTACAGCGTGCCGAAGAAATCTTCGCCGGTCTTCACCTCATTCTGCGGTTTACCAGTACGTAGCGCTTCCGTCAGTGAACCCCAGAAGGGATAGAGTCTGGCGTTGGCCATTTCAAGGATGCCACCGGTATAGGACGGTTTGGCGCGGTCCAGAAACAGGTTTGCTTCCGGCGTGTTCGCGTATCGTACCCCGCTCCGCTTGAGCATGCCCAACGCGACCAATGAGTCAAAAAAATCCAGGGCGCTTCGTGGATGGAGCTTGAGCCGCTTGGTCAAGGCCTTGGCATCCAGTGGTTTCTTGGCCAACTCCGTAAAGAGACCCAGCTCGACCGCAGTCAGCAATGTCTTCGATCCCCAAAACCCAAACCCAAGCTGCATGATCCGATCGGGAGCCAATTGGCGGGTAGCCATCGTGTTGTCCTTTCAGATGGAATACACAAACGGTGAGAGGCTACTGGCCTGAGGCAATTGTGTCAAGCCGATGCCGATACCTGATGGTGTCCTGCGTATCTCTATTGGCGGGATGCTGCGGGTCGATCACTGGCAATGTCCTCCGGGCATGGTCGTGACCGGTATGGCGATCGGCCCCAACCCGGACAACAAAGGAAACGACACGAAACCGGTCTATATCCTGGCTGAATGCCGCAAACTGCTGAAGACGCCGTGAGAGGACGTGAGACGTCAGTCGAAGAGTCGCAGAAAGGCCGTCTTGATCTGCACTAACCCTTCTCGCAGATCGATCTCAAATGTGTCGGCCCTGGCTCGAACCATCTGGCGCTTCCGTCTGAGATCGTCCTGGTACGTCCGTATTCTCTGCAGAAGTTCCTGTTTCTTCTCCTCCACCATGTGACGCTGCTGTCCGCTCTCAATCAAAAGCCGATGTGTCAACGCTTCGAATTCGGCTTCCAGCCGGCTGGCCCGCCCGACAAGGGATTCCCACAACCGGCCAGATTCAAACGCGGTCTCGGCCAGTTTCTGATCGGCCACGGATTCGAACTCACTCAGGGCCTCAAAAATCTTCTCGCGCTGTTGCTCGAGCGTCTCGTGAGCCTCCGCTTTGCCCAAGGCTAACTGCACACGGAGATGGTCGAGCCTGGCCTGCAACTCGGCCTTCGCCACATCGACGACCGCCCTCGATGTTCGAAGCTCGGTTTGCAACGCTGTCACCACGTCGCGCAACTGCTGCTTACCCTGTTCAAGCCTCTGTGTCGCCTCCTCTTTCGGCTGCATGAGCTGCGATTCCAAGGCCACGGCCTGGTGTTCCAACGCATCGATCCGGTGTTCGATCGACGCTCTGATGTCCTTAATCCTCGACATGAACACTCCTCCTTGACCACCCCCACGTGCAGCGCCTGTTTCACGTCGGCACTCACCATCAATCAGTACGGCGCGTCATTGCCCCACATCACCCAGCCCCCGCATCTCATCCAACCATCCTGCATACTGCTCCTCATTCATACTCTCCACACCTCCGATCAACGTCGCTCTTGTCGGCCTGATGCCGCAGAACTCGAGGATATTGCGTTGAAGACTCTTCACGCTGTGAGCGAGGTAAAACCATCGATAGACACAGGCAGGCATGCCCATCGTCACGACCACGCGGGCCGACTTTCCCATGAAGAGTTGCGTCGCCATTTTTCCGCGTGCCTGATACGCGAACGCGACGCCGGGACGGAAGACCTGTTCGAGAAACCCTTTGAGGAGCGCCGGCATCGACCCCAGCCAGAGGGGATAGAGAATGACGAGATGGTTGGCCCAGCGAATCGCGTCTTGCGCCTGCCGGATCGAATCCGGCGGTGGTCCTTTCTCGAATTCTTCCTTCGTCCGCAAGAGGGGAAATGCCAACTGCGCGACCTCGACACGTCGAACTTCATGGCCGCCATCCTGACAACCCTTCGCATATTCGTCCGCCAACGCGTGGCCAAAATGACGTGTCTGACCATCGGGGTGTCCTTGGATGATCGTAATGCGTTTACCCATAGCGAGTCGGAGCGGGTAGGCTCCTCCATCGAACGGTTGAACGGAACGCCGCATCGCGATCGCGAACAGATTCTCCGGCTGTTCTTTCGATCCGCTGCGGAACCGCGGCCGGCTGCTGCACCTTGGGCGTCGGCGGCGCACAGGCGACGACGGAGAGAGCCGCTCCCATCACAAACATCCGTATGATACTGGATGGAATTGTCATGGTGCCGTCCTCCACCGCTCACTGAATCTTGACTGCCATCACCAGCCGTTCCGCTCCCCACGCGACCGCAGCACCGCACATCCGCATGCATGGAGCGCAACAGACGTGCCAGAGGCACCGCGTTACGGACAGAAGCGAATAGACCCAATATCCAGGAAACACATGTATGTCACATGGCGGAACTGCGGAAATCTTCCGCAGCACCGAAGCCATTATCTGGCGCGAATGTCCACAGTGGCTACGGTCGGAAACAGTATGAGCGCATCGCACAAACCGGATGTGAGCAACCGTACCGAGTCGGCCCCCTTTCCACCCCATGATTTTCGAGGAGTTCGGTCGCGATTTCCCCTACCGGTCCGCCGGTGCCCCCTTCTGCGTCTATCTTCGGCAGAACAGAGACAAGGCACCGGGTTTGCTCTTCTATTGAGAAGAGCACGTTCGAATCATAGCGTCCTATCACTTCACTCCACGGAGTCCGAAGAAGGAGGGTCCTATGAGAGCCACGGAATATTTCGTCCACGGCTGTGATCCCAAAACATTGGTCGTCCGACAGATCATGGAAGATGCAGTCGTCACCGTCGGGCCGACATCCACTGCGATGGTGGTGGCGGAACTCTTGAGCGAGCACAATTTCGGCAGTGTGCCGGTCGTCGAACAAGACGGGACCCTGCGTGGGCTGGTGACAGAATTTGATCTACTCAAGGCCGTTGAGCAGGAAAAGGATCTCCGGGAAGTCCCGGTATCGCAGATCATGACGCGCGACGTCGTCACCACCACCGAAGACATGCCGCTCATGCACCTGATTCACCTGCTCCAGGAGCGGCATCTGATCCGTGTCCCGGTTGTGAAAGATCAGAAACTGATCGGTATGGTCGCCCGGCGCGATGTCGTGTTCGGATACGTCAAAGCGCGAGCCAAATATTGGCCTTAAAGACCGAGGATCTGACCTCAAAAGAGCAGGTTGAACGGTCGCAAGGAAAGAAATCCAGGCTTGGCAGTACAGGCCGGAGCACATTCGGCTGCTCGTCAGAAGCCTCGAAGGTCACCTAGTGTACCGAGGCCGACAGCGGATCAGGAATGATGGCGCCGCATTCCAAACAGCGCACCATTCCGGTTTCTTTGCCGTTCTCAGCTAGAACAGGGTCCACGAGTCGTTGATGGCAACAGGCTGCCGGAGGGAGGAGAGCCGAGCGCGACGGATCGAGTGGTGGAGTCTGCATGATCGCCTCCGTGGATGGCGTATGTGCCGACGTGTTATCAGCTCGCCACGATGGCTAGGATCCTAGCAGATTGTACAAGTTGATTCATTAGGTACTTCCGAGCCCGCCATTCGACCAGACACCATCACAATGCCAGATACGCTCCACTAAACGCGCCCATTCATCCCGCTACAATCACGCGTTCCGTGCAGCGTCGCCCCCGCTGTGGCTTATGTAACCAGGCGGTGAGGGCCATGGTGAGCACTGCGCCCCCGAAGGCCGCCGCCATGTCCTTCTGCGCATCCCATTCGTCTCCTTGTGTTCCGAGGTACATGCTACCTAACTCCGGGCTGACGATCATGGCGACGATCGCTTCGACTATTTCAAAGAACCCGCTCTGCGCCAGAATGCCGCTCGCCGGCATCACGTAGGTCCAGGCTCCCTGCAAGCCGGCCCGGCGCACGAGCACCTCACGCAACGGATAGACCAACAAGAGACCATAGGCGAAATGCACGATTCTATCGAATGGATTCCGGCTCAACCCCCACGCGTCTTTGAGCCAGAAACCGAACGGAACCTCCGAATAGGTGTAGTGAGCGCCGATCGCATGCAGCACCATGAACGCCGCAATGAGATAGTAGGACGTGACTGAAAAGGCAAACCGGCGGTAGGTGAGGACAAGAACTGCTACCAATCCTACGGCGAGCAGATTTTCCAGAAACCAATCCTGGCGATTGACCGGCTCAATCGCCAGCCAGATCCAGAGCAACCCATACATGAAGAGCAGGCTCACCAGCACCCGAGGCTGGTGAGCCTCCGCACTGCCCTGCTGATGTATGGCCTCTACATGCATGGTATACGCACTATTCCGAGAATGCCGCCTCCGACTCCAACGTCGTTTCGGCTCCACGTAACGCGCGCACGATCAGGAGTAACGTCATGGAGAGTAACGCGCCATAGAGGGCGGCAGCCATATCCTTCTGCGCGTCCCAAATATCTCCTTGCGAACCCAGATAGGTCACGCCCAATTCGGGATGCACGGCGCGAGCCACCCACGATTCAATAATTTCCCAGAGCCCGCTCAACCCAAGGACCGTCATCACGGGCAGATAGTAGACCACCCACCCCCGGATGCTCGCGCTCAACCGAAACAGCTCCTCCATCGGATAGGCCAATAAGAATCCGAAACTGAAGTGCACGATCCGGTCAAAGTGATTGCGCCCGAGATGCAGCACCTGGTCCATCCACACACCGACCGGCACCTCGGCATAGGTGTAATGGACTCCGATGGTGTGCAAGGTGAGAAAGGCCGTAATGAGCGCATGGGACGTATGCGACAGGGGCAGAAAGCGGTGCGTCACGACCAATAACACCACGAAGAGCGCCGGGAGGATACTGGCCAGCAACCAGAACTGGGGATCGACCGGGGCCTGCGCCATCCAGACCGAGACCGCCACGTACCACGAAAGTAGCCCGATCGACACCAGCTTGTTGCGACTCACCTTGGATTCTCCTTGTGACATGATCTGGGAAAGGCAGCCTCCGTCATGGCGTAGCGCAGGGGTTTGATTTACTCTACTGGATGATACCCCTTCCTGCAACCGCACACAGACGGCACTCAAGCTCCGCTCGCGCGAGGAGAAACTCCACAGCGCTCTGCTACCCATGCTGCAAAACGCGACGGTTCGGCCGGCCATCCAGTCGAAAACTCGCACAACGCGCATGTGAGTGAAGGCACACCTGATGCACATTGGTGTGATCATTCCCTAGATATCCATGCCTATTCCGTTGCTGGACATTCACGGGCTCACGTTTGAAGCCGATCGGCATCCGATTCTCGACCGGCTCGACTTCGCGGTCCAACGCGGGGAAATCCATGCCCTGCTCGGAGCCAACGGCTCCGGCAAAACCACTCTCGCCTATGTCCTGATGGGGTGCGAAGGGTATGCGCCGAATGCCGGGCAAGTCCTTTTCGATGGCATCGAACTCCTGCCGCTGACACTGCATGAACGGGCCCGACTCGGCCTGACGCTTGCCTGGCAGGAGCCGGCCCGATTCGAAGGCATTACGGTGCGCGAGTATCTAAGCGTGGGCGAAACGAAGCGCGATGCGGCACTGCCATTACGACAGGTGGGGCTCGATCCGGAGCGCTATCTGACGCGGCGAATGGATAAGGCGTTGAGCGGCGGAGAGCGCCACCGGATCGAACTCGCATCGGTCCTTTCGATGAAACCGAAACTGGCCATTCTCGATGAACCGGCGGCGGGGATCGATATGCTCTCGATCACGCACATTATCGACATCATTCGCGCGCTGAAAGAAAGCGGAGGATCTGTCCTGCTGATCACGCACCAGGAGGAGGTAGCCCTGATCGCCGATCGGGCCTCTCAACTCTGCGCCGGACGCATCATCTTTTCCGGCAGTCCCCGCGAGGTCGTAGATAACTTCCGCGGGCGAACCTGTGTCCGTTGCGATGGGGAGGTCTGTGGGTATGTCCGACCTTGAGACGCTCCTTCGCGCTCTCCCGATGGTGGGCGCCGAGGCCTCCCTACTCGACCATCAGGACATTGCGCATGTCGTCGCACAGGGGCACCATATCCTGAGTCATCGGACTGTCCCGGGTCTTCGCATCGATATCGAAGAAACGGCGGATGCCATCATCGGCAGGATGGTCGTTGAAGCGGGCGTCACCATTGCGCAGCCGATCCACATGTGTTTCGGCTTGGCCCGGCCCACCGGGGTCCAGCAGATCAAGATCGATATGCAGGTGAACGAAGGAGCGCAGGCGCGTGTACTCTCGCATTGCCTATTTCCCCTGGCTGAAGCGGCCGAACATCGCATGCAGGCGGTGATGACGCTCGCCCCCGACGCGTCACTGATCTACACCGAAGGACACTACCACGGCCCCCACGGCGGCATGCAGGTCCTGCCACACGCCACGATCAAGATCGGCAAGGGCGCCCGCTATTTCTCGGACTTCTCGTTGCTATCCAGTGTGGTGGGAACGCTCGACGTCGACTATCTCGTCGAAGTTGAAGAAGAGGGCCTGGCCGAACTCAGCGCGAAGATTTTTGCCCACAAACAGGATCGCATCACGCTGAAGGAAGCCGTGGTCCTTCGCGGTGAACGATCGCGCAGCCTTATCAAAACGCGGGTCGTGCTGGACGGCGAGGCCTGTGCGGACATCACCGGCATCACCGAGGCCCATGCGAAAGGCGCCCGCGGTCACGTGGATTGCATGGAGATCGTGCAAGGCCGTGCCCATGCCAGCGCCATTCCTATCGTGAAGGTCTTTCATCCGGAAGCAAAAGTGACTCACGAGGCAGCCATTGGCAGCGTGGATCGAAAGGAATTGGAAACACTGATGGCCAGGGGTCTGAGCCCCGAGCAGGCCATTGAACTGATCGTGAGCGGGATTCTACGGTAGGCCGGAGTTCGTACCAACGACCGGGGCGACTGATTATGCGGAAGGCCTGACGTGAGATTCCGGATCTTCGATGATCGCCCCGCATTCAAGACATCGATAGCGAGGAGGCTCGTTCTCGTCCTCGCACCGTATGCGATCAATGAGTCGCATGTGGAGACAGGTGAGTGTCCGTGTCATGGTCGGATCGAGTTGAGGACTACGCATAGAGACCTCCCCGAATCGCAGCGGACTATATGTATCGGACGTGATGCGCGCGGCCCAACCCTAGCAGATTTATACAAACTTGACACTACGAATTCTCCTTAAATACATACAGATTTTGTCTGACACAACCTCTAGCGGTGCGAATTGGCTGCGCCGCTATACTGAGGAAGGACGGCATTCACACGTATCGGATGAGCAAACTCCCACTGGGTGAAAAAAGGCATGCTCTTTCATGATCCTCACGAAGCGGACCGGCGTTGCGACTCCTTCAAAGCCGCGGTGATAGTTGTTTTCACGCGGAGACGCTCGTTTGCTGCCACCGTTCGCTCCAAGGCCTTCGATGCCGGCGGATTGCGCTGATTATCGGCACCTCGCTGCGTTTTCTCCATGGCTCCCGTAATCATCTCTTTCTTGCGTGAGAGCTTCGCCGCCTCGACGGTTCGAATCAACGCGGCAGAAATCTTCGGCGCGCTTTCCTTCGCTCCTTTCCGTTGGGACACCTCCATCGCTGCGGTCACATCTTCTTTCTTCTGTCGCTGTTTGGCCGCCAAGGCTTTCCGGGCCACCGGACTCGAAAACGTGGTGCTCTTCTTTATCTCACCGGCCTTGGAGCGAGCTTTTGGTGTCTTCATCATGTCGTCCCTCCTCAGCGTTACTTGGTTGCGTGGGAAACCATCCAGCATTATACCAAGGCATTTTGCGGAGCATGAACGCAGACAGATCAGACATGCGGGGACATGGACACTATATCGGTCGATGGCATTGTGTTCCGGGAATCACCGCGGCATACTGGATCAATCGTCATGCCAACACGAGGACAACGTCCATGCTGAACCACAGGCTATTTTCCGGTCTGCTTCTGGTCACCCTATTGCTCTCAGCGCCCGGCACCAGTCGAGCTGAATCGACCGGCATCGGCAGCGGCATGAAGGGTGATGCCACGCAGGGCAAAGCCTTGTTTAACGGCAAGGGCATTTGTCACTACTGCCACGGCATCGACGGGGTTATCGACAAAAAACCCTCGCTCACCCCAGACACCACGGCAGCGATCGCCAAGCATGCGGCATCCGCGCCCGATCTCCGGAATCGCGCGGTCCAGAATCTGAAAGACAATAAGGCCCGATTCCAAGCGATACGTGAAGGCCACCCTGGAAGCGGAATGTTTCCCGATACCACGTTGACCGATCAGGACATCAAGGATATTCTCGCCTATCTTGCAGCCCTCCGGCAGAGTGCCTCGATGCCGAGCAAGAGCCCCTATTAACCGCTTAACCGCGATCGATACCGCTCATCCTGGAACAGTTCGACGGACACCTCTCCTGTTCATGTGATCAAACCTCCGCAATCATTCGAGCTGCCATGCTTCACCGGCCAGCGCGATGTGCATCGACCTTCGCGCTCAACGCCCTGGGACTTTTCTCTACAAGCCGGCACGCAGAGGGTGGCGCAGAGCGCCCCACTCCCTTACCGCCCATCAGCACGAGCAGGAGACGCGTTTCCTGCGGCGATACGCCACTGATGCCTTCGCCACGTCCTCTGTTCCTCCCTGGCGTCCCTCTTGCTCTTACCACTCATCAGATGCCGAGCCATGTGATGAATTTTGGGGGCACTCCACTCTTGTCCGAGCGCACCTCGCCTCACGAATCACTGCATCGGATTGAAGGGATGTCATGCACCAGGAGCAATCGCTCTCCTCCCATTGGGCGATCGTCCTCGCAGGCGGCGAAGGGACCAGAATGCAACCGCTGGTCCGGCGCTGGCTCGGATTCAACCGGCCCAAACAGTACTGTACGTTCGTGGGTTCCCGTTCCATGTTCCAACACACGGTCGATCGGGCATCCAGGCTGACAGCACCGGAGCGAATTATCGCCGTCGTGGCGCGCGATCATCGCACGGAAATTCTGGCGCAGTTGCAGGGACGCAACGTTGGACAGGTCATCTATCAACCGCGTAACTGTGAGACCGCGGCAGGTCTGTTCCTGCCGTTAACATACATCCATGCGCTCACCCCGGACGCGACCGTCGTCATCTTTCCCTCCGATCATTTCGTGCATCCCGAAGAACGCTTTCTGGACGCCGTGCGCCGGATGACCGATTCGGCGCGAAGGATGCCTGATCGGCTCGTTCTGTTGGGAGTTCGGCCGGACCGGCTCGAAACGGAGTACGGCTGGATCCTGCCCGGGAAACCACTCCCCTCTCACGCAAGAGAGCCGGTGCGCGGGGTTGAGTCGTTCATCGAAAAGCCCACGCCGGTGCAGGCCGGTCATGCGCTACGCCACGGAGCTTTATGGAATACCTTTGTGGTTGCCGCTCGAGCCGGATTGCTGTGGCAAATCGGGTGGCGCTGCTTTCCGGACCTGATGCGCTGCTTCGAACAACTCACCCGGGCAATCGGACAGCCGCAGGAGCTTGAGATCCTCGACGCCATCTACCACGACATGCCCGCGTACAACCTGTCCACGCATCTGCTGCAGCAGGCGGCCGAGTCGATCGCCGTGATCGAGCTCCGGGACGTCCTCTGGAGCGATTGGGGCAAACCGGTCCGGGTAGCAGAAACTCTTCGCAGAATCGGCCGCGTCCCTGCCTTCCCGCTGGAATATCTCGAGACACCTTTGGCAACAGACTCCGTCCCCGGTCGCAGCCAGGAACCAACCATACAGCCATGATGGAAGACCTACCGAGGTCACCTACCGAACCGGCCCATCAATCGAACCTCGGCCAGCACATGGCCTTTCATCGCATCGACCACCTGAGCCTTGGTCGCCCGCGACTTGAGAGGCAATTCCCGATTTAACGCGTAGAGTGTGAAGTAGTAGCGGTGAGGGGCACCGGGCGGGGGACAAGGACCGCCATAACCGACCCGCTTGAAGCTTGTCAGTCCCTGTTGCGCGTCATTCGGCAAGGTATCCGTCGCCGGCAGGCCTTCGGCTAATCCGCGCACGTCGATGGGGATATTGAAGATCACCCAGTGCACCCAGGTGCCGCCTGGTGCATCGGGGTCGTCTGCAATCAGCGCGAAACTGCGAGTGCCGACCGGAGGATGATTCCACCGTAGGGGCGGAGAGAGATCGTCGCCCTCGCAGGTATGTTTCTTCGGAATCAGTTCCCCTTCCTTGAACGTGCCACTGGTCAATTCAAACGCCATCATGTCCCCTTCTGACAGCACCGGCCTCAGCGGCAGAGGGCACCACTGCAAGTCGGGTTAGAGCCACGCTCGTTCCGCAACGTGAGCCTGCTCGCCCCACAGGGTGGTCAGCGGCAGATCGAGGAGAGAATGGGCGCCCGGACTCAATCCCCGTAAGGCGCGAGCCGCTGCCAGCATGATGTGCGCAGTCATGATGGCGTCATCGAAACGAGCTTCAAACAGCAACCGTTGATGCCCCAAGCGCCCCGGCGCACCGCGCCGCTCCAGCACAATGCCATGCCCTTCTTGCTCAAGCGCCGCCACGCTCTCGACCGGAAACACCAGAGTCTCTTCTCCGAGAAAGAGCGGGTCGGCACGAATTGCAGCGGCGACTCGCTCGACCTCGCTCGCCTGTTCCAATTCGACATAGACATACCGCTGGCGCCGGCCATCCGCCGCAGTCTGTTCCGTGCAGAGGGCGTCTTTCACGCCCATCACCTGACGAGCCATTGCCGTATGGTGAAGACTCGCGGCCACCCGATGCCTGGTCTCGGTCTCACCTTCCGGAGCCAGCAGTCCAAAGAGCGAACGGAGAAGAGACAGGGCTCCCGGATCCCACCCGGCACCCACAATGGCCGGGACGTTGAAGCGCGCGGCCACACGATGAATGGCCTCCCGATGAGCCTGAAACGCCTCCCCGTGCAGCTGGGATGCTTCGATGACCGGCACGCCATGCTGGAGACAATCGTGCGCCGTCTCGAGAACCTGTGTCATAGGCACGCACAGGAGTGCTCCATCCATCTGCTGAACCTGCGCCGTATGAGAGACGACCGGTATCTTGCTGAATGCATCGGGTAAGGGTCGGCCCATGCTATCAAGACGTCGCACGATGGCCGCCAGCGCGAGGTCCTGGCTTGCGAGCACGCCTTCCGCACAGGCCTTGCCTACTTTCCCGAACCCCACCACCACGACACGTATGACGTCCTTTCCGTTGTGATTTTTCACGTTCACCAAACGCAGTCCTACTCATCCAAACGCCGAGGATACTTTTGGATGAGCAATCGTGATGCCTGCCGGCGCCTCATCACCCTTCGATCAGGATTGCCGGAGTGTTTGCTGAGCAAACTCACCGACATACATAGGAGGCAGTCACTGCGGTGCGACACAAAACCCCGCCCATTGCACAGAGTGTCACATCGCGCCTGTACTCTTTCGCAGCATTACGGCATCGCGCTTGTAGCGGATTTCCTCAAATGCCCCGCCGAAGAATCGGGACCGACCATTGCCTAAGGTCACTCCATCCGGTGCGGGAACACGCTTGCGATGCGGGGCGTCACGATCGCTGTCGAGTGCGTCGGATGAACGGCCCACCGTCATCACCGCACGGCCGGTCCATGAAGCGTTGAACCGACCGGATCGTGCACCTTTCAGAGAGCGAAAACTGAAAGACGAGAAGGCCAAGACCTCAGGCCTTGACCAATACAGGACCAGCGTTACCTATGAAGTGAGCGGAGGCTTCGGTGAGAGGAACAGAGACGGATACCGAGGTCGAGCGCAGGGGTGGTGAGCAGGCCCGCAGGTGCGAAGCGGGAAGCCTGAAACCCCTCTAAGGCCTCTTCTTGCCAGACGCTCTCTGAACCCGCCTCCGCCCTGCTTTTTTATTCCCTATCATTCACTCCAGCAGTCGCGTACCCCTTCATTGTTCAGAAAGCAGACAGCATAAAAGTATGCGAAGATTGTTGCGACGCGTTTGCTGTGGCAGGAAAGGTAGAGGAATAGGCACGTATCGGGCACACAACAAAAAGGCCCGCCCTTGTGTGGAACACCGGGCCGCCGACCAACCGAGGCAAGTTCGACAATCCTTCAGTCGCCATAGTAGCTGATCATCCCGCGCATCGATCTTTTCCAGGACCGCATCAACGGCCGTGCCTACTGGCACCGAGCTTCAATGCGCGTACCTTGAACCCCACCCCGCTACCGAAGCAACAGCGGTGCCCTCTGCACGTTGGCTACACAAGAGCGAGTCACCTTCGAAACGAGGACGCCGACCTGTTCAAGCATTGCACCTCCTTCTAATTTCCAGATAACCATGGGCAGGCAGGAATCAACGAGAGGCGGAATGCGACATTCTCCCGCACTACAAGGGGGTGGCGGCAGGCGGCGCAACGATCAGCCCTTCCCGCAGCAGCACCCGCATGGCTTCATGCGCGGCCCGCACCTTTGATTCCGCCAATATGTGTACCTGGTCACGCGTCCTCGCCACCCGTGCCAGTCCCTGCTCCTGTGCCTTGGTCGCCGTGGCAACGGCAAGCCGCATCGGCACCTGCCATTCATCCATCGTCGGTAGAATGCTGTCCTCGTGGATCCCGCGCTCACGGGCGCACAGAGCCAATTCGTGCGCCGCGGCGATCGCCATCTCATCGGTGATCGCACGCGCCCGCACATCGAGCAGGCCGCGAAATATACCGGGAAATACGAGTGAGTTGTTGACCTGATTGGGGAAATCGCTACGACCCGTGGCAACGATACGCGCGCCCGCATCTTTTGCTTCCCAGGGCCAAATCTCGGGAACGGGATTGGCACAAGCAAACACAATGGCATCTCGCGCCATGCCCTTGATCCATTCAGGCTTGATAATGCCGCCGGCCGAGAAGGCCACGCACACATCGGCCCCCCGTAGCGCTTCGGCAATGCCGCCGCGAAGACCGTCGGGATTGGTGTGCGCGCAGACATTCCATTGTTCACTGAATGCAGGGTCCTGTTCGTACTCCCGCCGATGTCGACCCAGAATGCCCCCGGAATCACAGGCCACGATACGGGACGGATCAGCGCCGCAGGCGGTGAGAAAGCGATAGGTCGGCACATTTGCCGCCCCCATACCGATCATGGCGATGCGTACCTGCCCCATCTGCTTCCCTACGACGGTCAGCGCATTGATCATGGCCGCCAGGAGCACGGTTCCGGTTCCCTGCTGGTCATCGTGCCACACGGGAATCGGACTGCTCGCCTGCAGTTCACGCAAAATTCTGAAACATTTGGGCATGGCAATATCTTCCAGGTTGATGGCCCCGAATGACGGCGTCAGCAGCCGGACCGTCCGGATCAGTTCGTCCGGATCTTTCGTATCTAGACAGATCGGAACCGCATCCACCCCGCCCAGATATTTGAATAGCATTGCTTTGCCTTCCATCACCGGCAACCCGGCTCCCGGGCCGATGTCGCCCAGGCCAAGAACCCGTGTGCCGTCGGAGACGACGGCGATGGTGTTGGCTTTGTTCGTATAGTCGTAGATCAATTCGGGATCGGCCTGAATCGCCTTGCACGGCGCAGCCACTCCTGGCGTGTACCAGATTGCAAAATCCTCCAGGCTCCGGATCGCACACTTCGGCATCGTCTGCATCTTCCCTTTGTAGTAGGCATGCAGCCGCAACGCTTCTTCCGCCGGTTTCGACGCCTTTGCCAACAACTCGGCTCTATCCATCATCTTCCCGCTCCCTTCACCAGGGGAATCACCCTGCCACCTGAGATACACAATGCCGGCACCGATACAACCGTCAGGCGCCCATCGTCGGCTGCAAAAGTTTCTTCAATTCCGCATAGGATCTCGTGTTGACCACCTCCGACTTTTGAAGCCACCCTCGCCTCGCCTGTCCGACCCCGAATCTCGTGTTGTTCAACTCCAGCATACTGTGCGCATCCGTATTGATCGCCAGCAACACGCCTTCCTCTTTCGCCATCTGACAGTGAATGTCCGTCAGGTCCAATCGTTCAGGATGCGCGTTGACCTCAAGAAAACATCGGCGCTCACGGGCCTTCCGGATGATGCGGGCCATGTCCACCTCATAGGGTTCCCGTTGTCCGATGAGACGTCCGCTCGGATGCGCCAGGATCGAAAAATGCGGATGGGCCATGGCCCTCACAATCCGTTCCGTCTGCTTCTGTTTAGAGAGGTTGAAACGGCTATGCACCGCGCCGACCACCAGATCCAACCGGCTGAGCACATCATCCGGCAAATCGAGCTTGCCGTCCTCCAGAATATCGACCTCGATTCCCTTGAGAATCGTGAGGCCCGACAGGGTGGCATTCAACCGATCGATCTCCTCGATCTGCATCAACAGCCGGGCCGGGTCGAGCCCCTTGGCCATGGTCAAACGGCGGGAATGGTCGGTAATGGCGAGATACTGCAATCCACGGCGTTTAGCAGCCTGCGCCATTTCAGTGAGGCTATGTCGGCCGTCGGTGGCCGTCGTATGGGCATGCAGATCTCCCACCAGATCCTGCATCTCCACGAGATGCGGTAACCGTCCCGTGTTGGCGGCCTCGAACTCCCCCCGGTGCTCTCTCAATTCCGGCGGAATCCAAGGCAGACCGACCGCGGCATAGACCGACTCTTCTGTCTCCCCCGCCACACGCACCGCACCACGAAACACACCATATTCGTTGAGCTTGAGGCCGCGCTGCTGAGCCAGCTGCCGAAGCACGACATTGTGAGCTTTGCTTCCGGTGAAATAGAGCAGCGCCGCCCCGTAACTTTCCTCCGGCACAACTCTCAGATCCACCTGCAACCGGCTTTGAAGACGAAGGCTGGCCTTCGTCACCCCCTTCGCAAGCACCTCCAGCACCTCCGGGTACGTTACAAACCGGTCTATCACAGCCCGCCCCGCACGAGCCGTGACCAGAATATCCAGATCGCCGATGGTTTCTTTTCCGCGACGATAACTGCCGGCCACGATGACCTGACCCACGCCGGGCATCTCCCTGAGGTATGCCGCCAGCGCTTCCGCGTAGGGAATCGCAACCGCCCGTTGCACCCGCACGTCGCTCCCGGCACGTGCCGCCAAGGCGTCGAGGATATGCTGCTCGGTCTTCTCACCGAACCCGGGCAATGCCCTCACCCGCCGTTCCTCGGCCGCCTTCCGCAGGTCGGACAGGCCGCGAATGTTCAACTTCTGAGAGAGGGTCTTCACTCGCTTAGGCCCGATGCCGGGAATGCGCAGCAACTCCGTCAACGTGGCGGGAACTTTTTTCCGCTGCGCTTCCAATGCAGCCAATGTTCCCGTCGCGAGAATTTCTGTGATTTTCCCCGCCAGGTCCTGGCCGATCCCGGGGAGGTTCGTCAAATCTTTGCCCTGTGCCACCATGGTTGCTGCCTCAACGGAGAGATCACGCAAGGTCCTGGCGGCAAACCGATAGGCTCGCACCCGGAACGGATTCGCGCCCTCAATTTCAAGCAGATCGGCAAGTTCCTCAAATATCGCCGCGACATCTGCGTTGTGCACCGTCATGATCACCCCGGTTGATTGGGCCAAGGCACAGCTTTCGCCCTGGCACCCCCTATCACGTAAGCAATGAGCAGGCCCAGCCAGCGCCGACATGGAACTGAGGCCTCACGGATGATGAGGCTTGAGATTGATCGGGCCTCTATTCCAACCGTTGCCTTCCTCCCCAGTCGATGGCCTCGGCCTGTCGCGGAACGCCTCCATGGGAAGGTCGCCCGTGGAAGTTCTCACAGATGATATTGCGGGTTTAACGTGAGCGAGCAGCAACAATGTACGAACGGCGAACTCGTAGCGTCTCGCCGCTGGTTGAGGATGGCTGCAAATCAAGCGCATGGCGGCACGGTGGCAGGAGAGGAGAGCCGAAGGAATCGAGCACTGGCGGGCCGCACATGCGGTCCCGTGCCGGCCGAGTTTTGGAGAAATCCATTTTGCCAGGGTCGGCACGGGTCTGCTCATTTCGTGCTATCGCACAGGCCAAGCCGATTAGTTCAGGCCGGCTTTCTCGCTTTTCGCCAGGAGTTGTCTCGCCCCTTCCGGCGTGCGCATTTTGCGGCGATGTTCAAGAATGAGGGGGTCGATGTGCTCGCCGCACATCACGCAGCGCCACCCTATCTGGCCGACCTCGCGAATCTCCTCCGGAACCATGAACCCTCCGCAACGAAGGCACCGATCACCGGCGACTTGTGTAACGTGCGTGACCATATATCGTCTCCCGTTCGGTTAAAGGTCATCCTGTCCACTGTTCCTCATTTGAGTGCGGCACGAGAAAAAGGATTCAGGATTCTTTTACCGGCAGCATCATATTTGGCGCGATTGTCCACGGCCTCTCCCCGCAACTGATGACAAATGCTACAGAGAGTGACGCTCCCATCCATACGTGGTTTCATCCAACCAGTGCGATCCCGCGCGTTTCCCCTTCTACGCCTCACCGGCCAGGATGGTCTATGCCTTGCAGAACCCATGCTCGGACCGTGGACCTGACAATGCCTTGGAACCCGATCATCAAATCGCGACGAGACTGGGACGTGATCCCGAACCTCCATGACTATGAGGCGGTACGGAATGCGTTTTCATGGGAGAAGGCGCGAGCGGACTTGGACGGGCTGCCTGGCGGAACAGGACTCAATATCGCGCATGAAGCCGTCGTCCGTCATGCGACCGGACCGCAGGCACAACAAACCGCGATCCGTTGGTTGGGAAAAAGCGGGACGGTTGAAGACTATTCATACGAGCGCCTCCATGACCTGACCAATCGCTTTGCCAATACACTGCAGGGGTTAGGGGTCACACAGGGAGATCGGGTCTTCGTCCTCGCCGGCCGCATTCCTGAACTGTACATTGCGGCACTGGGCACACTGAAACATCGCGCCGTCTTTTGTCCGCTCTTCTCCGCATTCGGCCCGGAGCCCATCCGCGCCAGGCTGGCGATCGGCCAGGCCAAGGTGTTGGTGACCACGGAGTCGCTGTATCAGCGCAAAGTGGCCGGGATCAGAGAGACGCTGCCCCATCTTCAGCACGTCCTGCTTATCAGCGACGAGCAACCACCCACACAGCGACCCGGCACACACAATTTTCATCACCTGCTCGAACAGGCATCCGGCACCTACCGCATCGGACCGACCGATCCCGAAGACCCGGCCCTTCTGCACTTCACCAGCGGAACCACTGGAACGCCGAAGGGCGCGGTCCACGTGCATGGAGCAGTCGTCGCCCACCACGTCACGGGCAAGTTGGCCCTCGATTTTCATCCCGAGGATATTTTCTGGTGCACGGCGGATCCCGGCTGGGTCACCGGCACGTCTTACGGCATCATTGCCCCGCTGACTAATGGCTTGACCAGCATTGTGGACGAAGCCGATTTTGATGCCGAACGTTGGTATGGCATCTTGCAGAATCAGGGCATCACCGTCTGGTATACGGCGCCGACAGCCATCCGCATGATGATGAAGGTCGGCGTGGAGCCCGTCAGAAAATTCGACCTGCGACGACTGCGCTTTCTCGCCAGCGTGGGGGAACCACTCAATCCCGAGGCTGTGGTCTGGGGAGAACAGGCGTTCGGCCGTCCGTTCCACGACAATTGGTGGCAGACCGAAACCGGTGGCATCATGATCGCCAACTATGCGGCGATGGATGTCCGGCCCGGTTCGATGGGACGACCGCTACCGGGGATCGACGCGGGCATCGTGAGCAAGACCGAATCGGGAGAGGTGCGGGTGGTGGAGGAGCCAGGGGTGCAGGGAGAACTGGCTTTGCGGCCCGGATGGCCCTCGATGTTTCGCGGCTATTGGAATGAGCCGGAGCGATACAAGAAATGTTTCGCCGGCGGCTGGTACCTGACCGGCGACGTGGCCAAACGGGATAAGGACGGATACTTCTGGTTCGTGGGGCGTGCTGACGATGTCATCAAAACATCCGGCCATCTTATCGGTCCCTTTGAAGTCGAAAGCGTCTTGATCGAGCACAAGGCAGTGGCGGAAGCCGCGGTGATCGGCAAACCAGACCCCGTGGCCATGGAACTCGTGAAGGCGTTTGTCTCACTCAAAGACGGGGTTGAGCCAAGCGACGCGTTGAGGCGCGAACTGCTCGGCTTCGCGCGCGCCCGCCTGGGCGCAGCGGTGGCCCCGAAAGAGATCGCCTTCCTTCCCACCCTGCCGAAAACCAGAAGCGGAAAAATCATGCGGCGCCTTCTGAAAGCGCGGGAGCTCGGCTTGCCGGAAGGCGATACCTCGACATTGGAGGGAAGCTCATGACGACTTCCCTGACGCGCGAGCAGGGCCTTGAACTGTTGCGGCAGATGCTGCGCATTCGCCGCTTCGAGGAACGGGCGGCGGAGCTCTATCAATCAGGCAAAATCCATGGCTTTCTCCACCTCTATATCGGGGAAGAGGCTGTGGCCGCCGGATCGATCCCCGCACTCACGAACGACGACGCCATCGTCGCCACCTATCGCGAGCACGGCCATGCGCTGGTTCGCGGAACCCCGATGAAGAGCCTGATGGCCGAGTTGTACGGCAAGGCTACCGGCTGCGCACGCGGTCGCGGAGGGTCCATGCACTTCTTCGATGCCACGCGCCGATTTTACGGAGGCCTGGCGATTGTCGCGGGCGGACTACCCGTGGCAACCGGCTTGGCGCTCGCCGATAAGCTGCAACAGCAGGTCCGTGTCACTGCCTGCTACTTCGGGGACGGCGCCGTGGCCGAGGGAGAGTTCCATGAATCCTTGAATCTGGCCGCGCTGTGGAAACTGCCGGTGCTCTTCATCTGCGAGAATAATCTCTACGCGATGGGCACTGCCCTGGCCCGCCATCAATCGCAGCCCGACATTGCCGCAAAAGCCAAAGCCTATGCGCTGGCTGCCGAAACGGTCGACGGCATGGACGTACTGGCGGTTGAGATGGCGACACGCCGTGCGGTCGAGTTCGTGCGACAGGGCAATGGGCCCTACTTTCTCGAATGCCGGACCTATCGCTTCCGAGCCCACTCCATGTATGACGCCGAACTCTATCGATCCAAAGACGAGGTGTCCGCCTGGAAGCAGCGGGACCCGATCGCAACATTCGAGCAGAACCTTCGCAATGCCAATCTACTGCGCGACAGTGATCTCGAACGGCTCGACGCCACGATTGCGGCGGAAATCGAGGAAGCCGTCACCTTTGCCGAGACAAGCCCCTGGGAACCGGTCGAGGATCTGACGCACGATGTGTCCACGAACGTGAGACGACAGCTATGACACCTGAAGAGCGAACCACGCGAAACGACATGCGAGACACGATCGACACCTCATTATGACAAAAGTCACTTACAGAGAAGCGGTGCGAAGCGGCCTGCGAGAAGCGCTACAGCGTGATGCTCGAACCTTCCTCATGGGGGAAGATGTCGGAAAATACGGCGGCACCTATGCCTGCAGCAAAGGGTTTCTGGACGAGTTCGGCCCGGAACGCATTCGCGACACGCCCCTGTCCGAAAGCACCTTCGTCGGTGCGGGCATTGGCGCGGCGCTTGGCGGCATGCGCCCGATTGTGGAGGTGATGACGGTCAACTTCAGCCTGTTGGCGCTCGATCAAATCCTGAACAACGCCGCAACGCTCCGGCACATGTCAGGCGGCCAATTCAGCGTCCCGCTGATCGTTCGCATGGCCACCGGCGCCGGCCGGCAGGTGGCGGCGCAGCATTCGCACAGCCTGGAAGGCTGGTACGCGCACATTCCCGGCATCACCGTGCTGACGCCCGCCACCGTGACGGATGCGCGCGGCATGGTACTCAGCGCCCTTGAAGCGCCTGATCCAGTCTTTATTTTTGAACATGCCTACCTCTACTCGATGGAAGGGGAATTGGACGAAGGCCCGCATGCAGTCGACATTTCCCGCGCGGTCGTGCGCCGGCCCGGCAGCGATATCAGCCTGCTGACCTTCGGCGGCAGCCTGTGGAAGGCATTGGCCGCCGCCACACAACTGGCCCAGGAAGGCATTGAGGCAGAGGTGGTGGATCTGCGCGTCTTACGTCCCCTTGATCGGGACACCATTGTCAGCTCGGTTCGCAAGACTCACCGGGCCGTGGTGATTGACGAAGGCTGGCGCACGGGAAGCTTTGCCGGCGAAGTTTCCGCTCAGATCATGGAGGAGGCATTCTATGATTTGGACGCCCCGGTCACGCGTGTCTGTAGCGAAGAGGTGCCGATTCCCTATCCGAAACATTTGGAAGACGCGGCACTTCCCAGCGTGGAGAAAATCCTGCGCACTGTGCGCGCGATCTGCAGGCCAGGCAATAGGTTCGCACGACTTGGTGAACGGTGAAAACACAGATGTCCGTATCCTGCGACCGTTCTATGGCTAACTCGCTTCAGGTGGCTCATGGCTGATTTTGTCATGCCGACACTCGGCGCCGATATGACCGAGGGCACCCTCGTGCAATGGAAAAAACACGAAGGGGATCGGATCACCAAGGGCGAGATTATCGCCGAGGTCGATACGGAGAAAGCCGCCATCGACGTCGAATGTCATACCACAGGACTCATAGAACGGTTGCTTACCAAGCCGGGCGACAAGGTCCCGGTCGGCACGGTCATGGCGGTCATTCGCGAAGAAGGCCGGCCCGCAACAGGACCAATCCCGCAACAAACTGTCACGCCTCCAGCAGCGCCTCCTGTCAGTGATCGAGTTGACCTCGTTTCTCTTGCACCGTCCCAGGCCAGTCGGCTACGCATCTCCCCGGCCGCCAGAAAATTGGCCGCCGAGCGCGGCATTGACCCAGCCGGCCTGCAGGGAACCGGTCCGGATGGGGCGATCACCCTGGACGACATTACACAAGCTCCGGTGGCCGCCGGCACCGCGCCGCTGACTGCTGCCGACCGCCAGGCACGCATGCGGCAGACCATTGCTGCGGCGATGGCTCGGTCCAAACGCGAAATCCCGCACTATTATCTGAGCACGACCATCGACATGGGTCGCGCGCTCACGTGGCTGAAACAAGCCAACGAAGAACGTCCGGTGACAGAACGTCTCCTGTATGGAGTTCTGCTTATCAAAGCAGTCGCCCTGGCCCTTCGCCAGGTGCCGGAACTCAATGCGTTATGGAAAGACGGCGAAGCGGTCAAATGCGAGCGGATTCACATCGGGACCGCCATTTCCCTCCGTCAGGGCGGACTGGTGGCCCCGGCGTTACACGACGCCGATCGACTCACGCTTCACGAGCTGATGCAGAATTTTCAAGACTTGGTGAAGCGGGCGCGTGCGGGTTCATTGCGGAGCTCGGAAATGTCCGACCCGACAATTACCGTCACCAGTCTGGGCGAGAACGGGGTGGAAACTGTATTCGGAGTCATTTATCCTCCCCAGGTCGCCCTGGTCGGATTCGGCAAGGTCGTGGAGCGGCCCTGGGTCGTCAACGGTCAGGTGGTGCCAAGACCTGTCGTTATGGCGTCGCTGTCCGCCGACCATCGCGTCACCGACGGCCATCGCGGAGGATTGTTGTTGGCGGAGATCGATCGTCTGCTACAGGAGCCTCAATCGTTGTGAGTATGCCACTGCGTGACAATGCGACCAGGAGCACAATCCTGCGTCTTCTGGGCGACATCGCGCCCGAAGCAGACCTCACCTCCCTGCGTCCGGACGTCAGTTTTCGAGACCAGCTCGACCTCGACTCCATGGATTTCCTCAACTTTGTGGTCGCCCTCCACAAGGAGTTCCACATTGAAATTCCTGAGTCCGACTATCCCAAATTTATGACCTTGAACGGCTGCCTCGCGCAACTCTCAGCCGCAACAACATGACAGAGCCACGACCCTCGCCCAGCGACACCTGCATTCTAAAAGTCGTCGTCGGGTCACATGCCCACGGCCTCGCCGGGCCGGACAGCGACAAAGACTTTCGCAGCGTGTTCGTGCTGCCCACCGCCGAATTGTTCCGCGTCGGTTTCAGATACCAGGGCACCAGGATGGTGAAGGAAGAAGAGGACGAGACGGCATGGGAGATCGGGCACTTTCTCCAACTGACGCTGCAGGGACATCCGCTGGTGTTGGAAACCCTGGTGGCGCCGGTGGTGACGATGGACGACTGGGGCGCAGAGTTGCGCCAACTCTTTCCTCGCCTCTGGTCGGCACAGGCAGCTTATGACTCGTTCCTCAATTACTGCGACAACCAACGCAAGAAGATGTTGGAGAAAAAAGACGGCCGACCGGCCAAGTACGCCGCAGCCTATGTACGGGTGCTCTTCAACCTGTGTGAATTGCTGGAGCGGGGATCTTTCAGTATCAGGATCTCAGAAACGCCGGTCGGTGAAGCGGTGCGCAAGATCAAAGAGGGACAGTATCGGCCCGGTGAAGTGATCGATATGGGCGAACACTGGACCGAGGAAGCCACCCGCCGCTTACGCGCCTGCTCCCAGCAGGCACGCCCAGAACTGGCCGATGCGTTCCTCCTCAAGATTCGCAAGGCGTTTCTCACATAACGGAATTCGACCGCCGACTGTACAGCCGGCTTTGCATGCTAGAAAGACACGCCACCCTTCCCTTCCGGCAACGAGAGACACAAGACGGGCACACAAAAAAACCCGCCTCCGTGTGGAGATCGGGCCTGCCGACCGAGCGAGATCCATCCGAACATCCCAGCCACTCACCACCGCCGGATGTCCCGCGCCTCCCTTTCATCGGGCTCCCGTGAGAGCCGTGCCTCATACTGGCACCGAGATGGAAGCGCGTCCCTTCGGAACTGATCCCGAAACCGACACAGGCGCAACCCCCGAACCCACTCTTCGCGGCACGGAAGCGGGTGTCCTGCACTTATCCTGGCTCCACCTCCCTTCAATTGGAAAAGTAATCACCCCAAGGCTGAAATCAATGAGGTAATTGGCACCATTGCCGCTCCTCGCCGCTGTCCCGTATCGCCCCACTCGGAGGAGCATCTCGCGAAGCAGACCCGGGGGCTTCGCCCTAAGCGAATGAACTTTCGTGGCTCCTCGAAAGAAGACGTGTCGCAATCTGCCCTGGCATCGAGCCTGCAGTATCTCCAGGACAGTGATGCATGAGATCCGAAGCTCAGACCGTCATGAGCATGCCCTGGCACCGGCACATACACGAAGAGGAGACCGCACCATGAACGGACTTAGCCGTTGGGAACCATTTCGGTCACAGTTGAATCCATGGAAAGAACTCGAGGATGTCGAGAAACGCCTCTCCGCCCTATGGGGACGAACGCCGGCAAAAGCGGAAGGCCAAAAGGAAGCCATCTCAGTTGCCGAATGGTCCCCACTGGTCGACATCACCGAAGATGAGAAGGAATATCTCATCAAGGCGGAACTGCCGGAGATCAAAAAGGAAGATGTGAAACTCACCGTCCAGGACAATGTGCTCGCCATCTCCGGCGAGCGGAAATACGAGAAGGAGGAAAAGAATAAGAAATACCACCGCGTGGAACGCGCGTACGGCAGCTTCTTGCGGAGTTTCACGTTGCCGGAAGATGCCGACGGTACCAGGGTCGCCGCGGAATACAAAGACGGCATCCTCAAGGTGCACCTGCCGAAATCAGAAAAGACCAAGCCGAAATCGATCGAGGTGAAAGTGTCTTAGGCGAAAGGAGCGCGTCATGTTCAAGCACCCTCGCTATTTGGATATTCCCTGGGAAATGCACTGGCACCCGGAGGACGCGTCTCGTCACCACTGGTGGCTGGTGCTGATCGTGATCGTCGCGGCCCTGTTCCTAATCGGCGTGGGAGTCACGAGCGGGTTATGGTAGCCGGGAACACGACACAACGTGTCGATGAGGACGCAGCAAGAGGAGCGGGACGCCATGTTCAAAAACCGTGAAGAAGCCGGCGAACTGCTCGCGCAGGAGCTGGCCGCGTTTCGCAACGATCCCAACGCAATTCTGCTCGCGCTTCCCCGCGGAGGGGTGGTCGTGGCGTATCAATTGAGCTTGGCCTTGCACCTCCCGCTCGACGTGCTTATCACGCGCAAGATCGGTGCGCCCGGGAACCCGGAATATGCGCTGGGGGCGGTCAGTGAAACCGGAGCGGTGTACTGGAATCAGGAGGCCCTGTCTGGGCTCTCAGTTTCGGAGCGAGAACTTGCCGCCGCCGTGCAGGCGCAGCAGAAGGAAGTCGCCCGACGTGTGGCCCTCTACCGCCAGGGGCGGCCCTTCCCGAACCTCAAAGACCGGACGGTGATCCTTGTGGATGACGGGTTGGCAACCGGCGCCACCTTTTTTGCCTCGGTCACCACCGCGCGACAGGCACATCCTCGCCGAATCATCGGAGCCATTCCGGTCGGCCCGCGCAGTACCGTGCAGGAAGCGCGAAACCTGGTCGATCAACTGGTGATCCTTCGGACCCCGGAACCGTTTTACGCCGTCGGCAATTTTTACCGGGATTTCGAGCAGGTCGAAGACCGAGAGGTGTTGCAGTATCTCAACCTGGCAGAAGAAGCGTTTGTGAACAAGCCATAACATGCCGGTGTTCGCCGCACGTCGGCGCACCGCAAAGAAAGGGACTCTCCGCAATGAACAAGCAACCAGAAGGCGGCCACAGCGCACGCCGTGATCGATTCGTTGAGGAATATAAGCATGACTCGTACAAGATGCCGGGCAAATTGAAAGAGCCCACTGTTTGCAAGCAATGCGGGGCCTTGTACCACAAGGGCCGCTGGACATGGGATGCCAGACCGACCGGTGCCGAAGAGATCATCTGTCCGGCCTGCTTGCGGATCCACGACAAAAACCCCAAGGGGTTCGTCACCCTGAAAGGCGCGTACAAAACGCAGCATCGTGATCAGGTCATGGGACTGATTCACAATACCGAAGCGCAGGAAAAAAAGGAGTATCCCCTGGCTCGTATCATGACCATCGAGGACCGAGCGGAAGGGCTTGTCGTTCTCACCACCGATGCCCACTTGCCACGGCGCATCGGCGAAGCGCTGAAGCATTCGCACCACGGCGAGTTGGAGATCCAATACGACAAAGATGAGGATTTTGTCCGCGTCACCTGGAGCAGTTAAATACCGACGCGCAGCGCGCACTCGCAACGGCTCCGATGGACCGACCGGGAGGAAAGGTGGTCATGGGTGAAGCGAAGACAACATGGACTCGATGGAGCGGTCTTCTGGTCGGGGGCGTACTGACCGTCATCACCATGCTCCCTCCGGCCAAGGCCGAGATGCAGTTGCTACCGGGGGCGGCGGCAGACCTGGACCACGCGACGGTCAACGACGTCATGAACACGTTTCGGCAAGCCAATGAAGCGCTTCGGGCGCGCAACGTGGATGGCGTGATGGCTCTCTATTCGGAGCAATACGATTATCACGGCTTAAAAAAGGGCGACATGCGCCGAGTGTGGATCAATCTGCTTGATGAATTTCAGGATCTGGCCGATGTCCATCGCTTCTCGCGGTTGACCAAGGTCGGCTCCGGCTCCAAAACCATCATCGAAGCGACCTGCACGGGAAGCCTGTCCGGGCTGTCCAAAACCGGCGGATTACGGGTCCCGATCGACAGTTGGTATGAGGAGGTTCACTACCTGAGCTTTGAAAACGGACAGTGGCGCATTCGGGGCAACATCGGCGATTCCCCTCGAGTCATGCCGTTCGGCACGTCACCGCATCCGTTGTTCTGAAAGGAGTCCTATGCGCGTCCTGATCGCCCTCGACTGGTCGGAACAAGCGTTCGCAGCCGTTCGAGAAGCCTCGTATCTGTACGACCTGCAAGAAGTCATACTGGTACATGGGATCGATCTGGGCATGTTTCAATATCCGATCGTCGCGGAAGTAAGCAATCTGCAAGGCTACGACGACTTCCGCAAGGCCATGGAAAAGGCCGGTCAACAATTGCTGGACCACACCTGCACCCTCCTGCCGTCCCAGGGCTTGTCGGTGACGCGCGTCTGCGAATTTGCCAAACCGGCCTCACTGATTCTGGACCAGGCTCGAGACACACACGCCGAGTTGATTGTGATCGGGGCGCGCGGAAGAGGGCGCGTCGGCGAGTTCGTATTGGGCAGCGTCTCCCATCGCGTTGCGTTACATGCGGAATGCACCACGCTCATCGTGAAAGAGCGAGAGGGCCCGGTGAAACGCGTGACCGTGGCCGTCGAAGGACATGAGGACGCAGCGAGGATCAAGGCCTGGTTGCTCGCCCATCCATTCAAGAATCAGGTCGACCTCACAATCGTGAGCGTCGTGCGGCCGATCCCGTCCACTGATCCCTTCAGCCTGTTCCCGCTCCAGGATTGGACCGGCATCGCCGTGCGTTCGGCTGAGGATCTGGTCAAGAATCTGGCCGCTTCAGTCATGAATCATCGCTATACGGTCGGCACGCAGGTGGCAGTCGGTGATCCGACCGATATTCTGGCGGAGCGTGCCCGTTCGGCAGACCTGTTGATCATCGGGTCTCACGGACGAAAAGGACTCGAGCGATTTCTGCTCGGCAGCATCTCCCACGCGCTCTTGCACCAGGTACCCTGTCCGGTCTTGATCGTACGGTGAGCCGACGATTGATTCGTTGCCATACGTCGAACCATAAAGGAGTCCGCGCATGAAAACTTTCAGCATTCTTTGTGCACTCTGTCTCGTCATCCTCGGCAGCTCCTGGGCCGCCGGACAAACCAACCGAGGCAACCCGCGCGACGGCCAAGCCATCTATGAAAAACAATGCCTGCGCTGCCACGGCGAGAAATTGGACGGCAACGGGCCGGACGGGCAATACCTGATCGTACGTCCAGCCAATTTCCAGTCGGTGAACTCACGCGCCAAAACCGATTGGGAATTGCTGATCACGATCGCAAACGGCGCACTGTTCAGCCCTATGCACGGCTATCGCGGGAAACTGACAGATCAACAGATGCTGGACGTGTTGTCCTATATCCGATCGATCGCGACGCCTGATTTCGTGAGCTAGCCGGCCCGCGTTCTCGAGGGATGCCGGGCGCGTGACCTTCTGCGCAGGCCGGGCCAGCCGGGTGACAACTCTTTTCTGAGAACCCGGCCGTCTCGACCTGCGCTGGTCCGCGAGGCTAAACGTAGCAGTCAGACTGACTTCCAGACCATTCCACGACACCTCGCACGGCAACAGACCCCGAGAGCCACCGCTTGCAACTGACCGGCAGCGCGGTCATGATCGGACTCGGCCGGCTGTTTGTCGTGAAACCGAATCTGATCGCAGGGTTCTCCATGCAACGTATCGGCCCCCGCCACATGCCGCCTCTACGGGATGATGGGCCCGACTGCGGCCATACCATCCTGCGCGATGGAACGACAGCCCTTCTACGTATTGCCGGACCGGGCGATACCGACGAGTTGCTTCGTTTCGTAGAACGATTGTCTCCGGAAGCCACACGCCATCGTTTCTTCTCAGAAACCGCGCCGACTGCGGAGGTCATCCGTTCCCTCTGCGACCCCTCGCATCCGGAACGAAGCTTGACCGTGATCGTTCTGCGGCGGCAAGACGAAACGTTACGTATCATTGCATCCGGCTCCTACCATGCGCGCGACCCTCAGCAGGCAGAAGTGGCCATGGCCGTGGATGACCACCTGCATGGACATGGACTCGGCACCATCCTCCTCGAACGCCTTGCACTCCTGGCCATTCGACAGGGCTTCACGAAACTGTGGGCCATCACCCATGCCGACAATCTCGCAATGCGCGAAGTCTTCGCCTCGTCCGGGTTCACCATGCAGGAACATGTCGAAGGCGGCGACATGGAAGTGGAACTGTCACTGACTCCGACCGACCAGAGCGTGCGGCAATCCGAATGGCGCGAACGGGTGGCCACCACCGCCTCACTCCGGCCCCTCTTTCATCCGCGCGCCGTCGCCGTGATCGGCGCCTCGCGGTCCCCACGAAGTATCGGGTACCGCCTGCTCGATGCGCTTCAGAGCAATCACTTTCACGGCCGCTGTTACGCGATCAATCCCCATGCCTCCAACATCGCCGGGGTCAACGCCTTCCCCTCGCTGCAGGCCCTTCCGGAGCCGGTCGATCTCGCCGTCATTGCCGTGCCCAAAGAAGCCCTGTTGGCCGTGGTGGACGACTGCGCCGCAACCGGAGTCCGCGCCCTGGTCGTCATCACAGCCGGATTCGCCGAAGTCGGAGAGGAAGGCCGTCGGTTGCAGGATCAATTGCTGGACAAGGTCCGGCAACATGGCATGCGCATGGTCGGCCCCAACTGCTTCGGCATCCTGAATACCGATCCGGCAGTGAGGCTCAACGCGACCTTCACCTCGACGTTTCCACTCGCCGGTTCGATCGCCATGTCATCCCAGAGCGGCGCCCTGGGTCTGGCTCTGCTCGCCGCTTCGGAACGATTGCAATTGGGCCTCTCCACTTTCGTCAGCGTCGGGAATAAGGCCGATGTCTCCGTCAACGACCTGCTGCAATACTGGGAAAACGATTCCGCCACGAATGTGATCCTGCTGTATGTCGAATCGTTCGGCAATCCCAGGCGGTTCGCGCAGATCGCCCGGCGGGTCAGCCGCAACAAACCGGTCGTCGTCTTAAAAGCGGGCCGGACTTCGTCGGGCAAACGCGCCGCTGGATCTCACACGGCGGCGCTGGCCGCCAATGATGTGGCGGTGGAAGCCCTCTTTCAACAAACGGGAATCCTGCGCGCCGACACGTTGGAGGAAATGTTTGCCCTGGCGGCAGGCCTTTCGGAACAGCCGCTACCCAAGGGAAAACGGGTCGGCATCCTGACCAACGCAGGCGGCCCTGCCATCCTTTGCGCGGACGCGTGCGAGGCAGCCGGCCTGGAGGTGCCCGAGTTATCCCAGGCAACGATGACTCGACTCTCGCCCTTCCTGCCCGCCTCCGCCTCGCTGCGTAATCCGGTGGATTTGATCGCGTCGGCCACCCCGGAGCAGTACGAGCAAGCCATCGTCACCCTGCTCGCCTCCGACGATATCGATGCGCTCATTATTCTGTATATCGCGGTGACGAGCACCGACGTCGATCCGATTGCTGAAGGCATTGAGCGAGGCATTGCGGCGGCACGGTCAGAACATCACATCACGAAACCCGTCTCGATCGCGTGGATGGTGGAAACGGATCGGGATCGCACATTTTCTCTCCCCAATGAAACCATTCCAACCTTCAGGCTGCCCGAATTACCTGCTCACGTGTTGGGGAAAATCGCCGGCTACGTCCAGTGGCGCGATCGCCCCCTCGGCATGGTGCCTGACTTTGACGATTTGAACCTGTCAGCGATCAAGACCCTCTGCCGGAAAGCTCTGGCCACGTGCGGAAACGGCTGGTTGACGGTCGCGGAGACACGGACGGTTCTCACCGGGATGGCGATCGCGCTGCCGCCGGGCGGGGTGGCAACCAGCGCGGAAGAAGCGGCCACGCTCGCCGCACAGATCGGGTTTCCGGTCGCCGTCAAGCTGGCTTCGCATACGCTGGTCCATAAGACCGAAATCGGCGGGGTGCACTTACACCTCACCACCAAAGCCGAGGTCCGCCGCGCCTACGACGAAATCGCTGCGCAGATGGCTCACGATCAGACTCTCATTGCAATGGAAGGGGTGCTCGTCCAGCCAATGGTGGCCGGTGGCGTCGAGGTCATGGCCGGCATGGTCCAGGATCCGTCCTTCGGGCCTTTAATCGGATTCGGGCTCGGCGGGATTCACGTCGAAATTCTTGGAGACGTGCGGTTCCGCATTACGCCACTGACGGAGTTGGATGCCGCCGACCTGATTCGCAGCATTAAGGGGTACCGCCTCCTGCAAGGGTATCGCGGCCACCCTCCTGCCGATGTCGATGCGATCCAGGAACTCCTACTCAGGCTCTCACGGTTAGTCGAAGAGGTACCGGAAATCGTCGAGCTCGATCTAAACCCGATCTTCGCCCTGCCTCCCGGGCAAGGCTATCGCATCGTGGATGCGAGGATCAGGGTGGCGCAGTCTGCAGCAAGAACCGGAGGGTAGTAACCTCTGAGCGCAGAGGTTTACAAGGTGAAGACCGCGCAGGGCGTCCTTCGGAACGTTTGTTCACTCACCGCTCTCCCCCGCCATGACAGGCGAGGCAATCAGCCATGTGGCCGGGACGATGGGCTCCTCGACCGTTTTCATACAATTGCCTCACAATCGGCTCGTTTCTCAATGCGGGCTTGGCAACCACTCGCGTGCCGAACTCATGACAGGCGGTACAGGAGCTGGTGCCCGTGGCGCGGAAGACAAATTCGCCGTGAGGATTCATTCTCGTTCGCTCGGTGATTTGCGCCAGCCCGCCACGATGTTCCGTGTGACAACCGGTGCAGGCCGTGTGTTGTCCCACCATGTCGCGATGCCAGGTCATGACGGCAGGCGTCGAATGGCTCTCAAAATATCCTGTTGAATGGCAGGCCACGCAGCGGGCCGGACTCGGGCCACGAAACGGTTCATGGCAATGGGTGCAGCCAGCCTGATCGACATGGTATCGACTGAGATCGCCGGGTGCCCAGAATGCAGCGGGACTTCGAACCGTTCCCCAGCCAACCCACACGACCAGCACCAGAGTCGCCAGCGCGACCACCGGCATCACGGTTCGAGGAAGGGGAAGGTAACGCATCACTCACGACATTCCGGCAAAGAACAGAGCCCCTGCCACGTGCAAAACAGTGAACAGCACAAACATGAGGGTCATCGGCGCATGGACTGCCTGCCAAATGCGGAACGCTTCTTCCTGGGAGGCTATCCCGTGCAAATGCGCGTCGATGTCGCTCTCAGATAGGCCTTGATGCTGGAGTTGATGGCGTTGCTCGTTGAGCGTCCGCAGGCTGAACGCATGCACTAGCTGGCCGACGATTCCGCTGAGCACGACGATGACCATCGAGACCATCGCGAGAATCGGAACGACCGCGTGATAATGGGCGCCGGAGTGGAGAAAAATAAGGAGCGGTCCCAAAACCCCAGCCACCATGTGGACTCGAAACCAATTGCGCGGCCATCGGCGCGCCGGGCTCAGTCGCTTGCGAAGCGGATACACAAACACCAGGAGGGTCAGGGCCAACCCTGCCCACCCCACAACATGGCCATACCGCGTATGCCCGAACGGTGTCGCCGCATTGAGACTGAGCAGGGCCTCAAAGAGGAGCGCGCCGGTGACTGCAGCAATCACGACCGCGCTGATGGTCAGGACGCGCCGCTGCAGCGCTGTCATGGCGGATACTCGTCGCTGTTCACGCGTGAACCGTCTGTCGCCGTATCCATGTGATGCCTCACGCATCGCTTGGGACATTCACCGCCCACAAGCCGACACTCCTCACTTCCTATATTTCTCCACACCTTTGTTGCCTCCGGCGTGACAGCGTAAACAGTCCGCGAATCGACCGGGGCCGTGGATGCCTTTGGCCTTGGCTTTGAGCTCCTGAACCAGCGCATTGTCCTGTACCTGCGCTATGATCTGCCCATCCTTGCCGGCACGATGACAATCCAGGCACTTCGTGGCGCCGGTAGCTCGAAAGATCAAATCGCTATGAGGGTTGGCCGCCATGCCGCCGGTATCACTCACAGTGACCCCTGCCGGCATTCCTTCCGCCTGCGGCGACTTGCTCCCGCGATCCGGTACCGCAAACGTTCCTTCCGGCCCAATCGCAATCAACAGAATGCCCAGGATGCAGGAGATTGCAGCCAATTCCCGGCGTTTCATGACTGCCCGCTCCCGCAACAGGTCCGGTACCGCTCCTCAGGAATGTCCTTCATCGCCTGATACAACTCCGCCCGCTCTGCCTCGCTGATCACCTGATCAATCGACGGGTAGAGAATTCTTTCTTCTTTCATATTGTGCGACTTCAGCACGTCCACCAACCGCTGCTCTTCCACATCGCTCTCGGGGTTCTGAGCCTGCACCTTGTGATGAATGGCTTCCAGACAATCACCGATAATCCGATGCTCGGTCCGCATGACCTGCGTCGGCCCGCCCTCGGCCATGCCGGAATTCTCTTCCCACTTCGGAAACAATACGTCCTCTTCCCATACGATGTGCCGCTGAAGGCCGAACTTAAATTCCACGAACGCCTCTTTGGCCTTGGCGAAGTCTTTGCGCTTCTGCTGCTGAAACGTCGTGAACAGGGCATCGAGCCGGTCGTGGTCCTGCTCGAACGTGACGCTGATCTTTGCATCGGACATGCCGTTCTCCTTGGTTATGAACTACGGAGCCTGTATTCCAAATGGCAGGCGACACAGGCTTTCAGCACATTGTTGAACTGGGGGAGGATCTGCTTCAAGTCCTGCGTCGGTATCACATCGGCCAGCTTCTCGGCGGCGGCATGATGCGCCATCGCCAGATCATGATAGGCCGGGGGGAAATTGGCCGGGTCCTGCCTGGCCATCGCGTGACGATGCATAAAAAAACCTAAATGCGACTCGGTGAGTCCCTGCGCCAGGCGATAATCCTCTTCGGCTAGTGCGGCGACAATGGCTTGAATCGTTTCCAAATGTTGCAACATGACGGCACGATGTTCCTGACGGGCCTCGGTTCCGAGCGGAATCGGCGTGCGCACATCGGGCAAATGCACCGGCATGACGCCGCTTGCAGAAGATGCCGATTTTTGTTCGGCACAGCCGGTGGCAAGAAGGATCACAACCAACATGCCGGAGATGATCGCTCGTTGCATGATTCGTCCTCGACTCATATCTGCTCCGTGGTGACCCGCTGCCAATACGCATCAACCCGTTCTTGAATGTGACGAATGGCCTCCGTCTGCACGGTCGGTTCAAAGAGATGCCGGAAGCGGCCTTGTAGCTTGAGATAGGCTTCCACCGGTTTTCGCTTCGGAATGTACGTGTGCGTCACCACGCCGTTGATGGCTTCTTTTAGCGGCCAAAGCCCGGTCTCAACCGCCAGTTTCGCGACCTCCGGCGTTTCTCCGGGATCGTAGAGCCAGCCGGTCGGGCAGGCGGACAACGCGAGAAACATCTTGGGTCCTGTGAAAGAAGCGGCCCGCGCGAACTTTTCCTCCAGGTCCAAGGGATACCGAGGCGAGACGGTCGCGATGTACGGCGGTCGATGCGCGCGCCAGATCTCGAAGATGTCTTTCTTCTCCTGAACCGTGGCGGCAGGATGTTGCAGGCTGCAGGGCGAGGTCGCTGTCCGCGCGCCATACGGAGTCGATGGGGACAATTGCATGCCGGTGTTGCCGTAGGCTTCGTTGTCGTAACAGATGTAATAAAAATCCAGACCGCGATTCATCGCTCCCGAGGTCGACGACAACGCCATGTCGTAGGTGGAGCCATCGCCTCCCAACACCACGACTTTCAGATTCTCGCTCTTCGGCAATCGCTCCTTGGCGATCAACACATCCAACGCGTCGCGCACCCCCTGCGCACCGGCTGGTGCCGACCCCATCGTCGTATAGAGCCATGATCCTTTGAATGAGTTGTACGGATAGGCCGCCAACAGGGTGAAGCATCCGGCGGCATTCACCCAGACGACGTCGTCACCGAGCACCTTGGCGGCAAGTCGCAATGCTTCCAGCCCTCCGCACCCGGCGCAGAGCCCGGTTCCTGGCAGGACATGCTCCTCCCGAGGAATCTGTTTGATCTTCTTATAGGTCTCGCGCTGCCACATCAGTCCCCTCGTATCTCATCGCTCGTGAAGCGTCAGTCCACTCTCATTGGGCTTCACACTTCCCAACTCCTGCCAGGATTTGAAGACGCGTCATGTCCTGATGCTCGGCTGCGGTATAGAGCAACACCGGCCCAATCCCCTTTCCAGTCACTCCGGCCTGCGCCGTTTGCTCGAAGATCGCACGGAATTCGTCTTCCGAGAGATGCTTCCCGCCCAACCCGCCGATGAAGGAACAGAGCGCTCGCGGCCGGAGAGCTTCATGATACAGACAGGCCGCCAACTCCTGAAAGAGTATGCCGCCCTGCCCCGGAGCCAGATTTTGGTCCAGCACGGCCACCGCCCTGCGCCCCCGCAGCGCCTGACGAATGGCCTCCGCAGGCCAGGGCCGGATCATACGCAGCCGCAACAATCCGACCCGCCGGCCTTCAGCCCTGGCACGATCGATTGCCGCCTTTCCCATACTCGCTCCGGCATTCGTCATCACAAGCACATCCTCCGCATCGTCGAGCTGGTAGCGTTCGACCAGATCGTAGCGCCGCCCGAACAGCCGTTCGAACGAATCAGCCGCCTCGCGGTGTACCTCCAACGCATTCATCGAAGCCAAATGCATTTGATGGCGGAAATAGGCGTACGGCGTCCCCCCGAGCACGGCCACGCCCAGGGCATGGGGCGCGGAGGCTTTGAAGCCGAGATGGGCAGGACGGAACGGCGGCAGAAACAGTCTGACTTGGTCCGGATCAGGCACACTCACTGGTTCGCGCGTGAACGAAAGCGAGAAGCCGTCCAGATTCACGATGACCGGTAACATGACCCGATCATCTTCCGCGATCCGGTACGCCATGAGAATCGAATCCACCACCTCCTGGCAGGTCTCGGCATGGATCTGCAGAAAACCGGAATCGCGCGCGGCCAACACATCGTTGTGATCCGACTCCAGCGTAATGGGCGCAGCCAGCGCCCGCGAGACATTGACCAGCACGAGGGGCGCGCGCCAGCCGGCAATCGAGTAGAGGACTTCGAAGGCATGAAGCAGGCCCTGGCTGGAAGTCGCCGTGAAGACGCGCGCACCGGCCGCCTCGGCGGCTCCCGCCGCAGTCATCATGGAATGCTCGGAATCCATCGTCACGAATCGCGCGGCCAACTCGCCGTTGCCACACCACTTGGCCAACGCTTCCACAATTTCCGTCTGCGGAGTAATAGGAAACGCCGGGATGTAATCCACATCAGCCAGCCGCGCCCCCCAGGCTGCCGCCAGGTTGCCGGTCATCATCTGGCCGTCCATGCCACCCCGCCTTTCTCTTCCCGCTCAGCAGTCAACGCCTGCGTCGGACATTCGTGCACGCAAATCTGGCAACCTTTGCAATGGGCATAATCCACCACCGGTTTGTCATCCCGGTTCATGGTGATCACTCCCTCTGGGCAATAGGCGAAACAGAGCCAGCAACCGTTGCACTTGTCGGCACGCAGTACCGGCCTGAACGTTCGCCAACCGCCGGTTTCACGGAGCACGGAATTCCCTGCGGCGCTGATCCGGGCCGTGCCCCTCGTCGGTGCTTCATAGCGTGGTATGTGAAGAGAGGTCACGGCCCTCGCCTGACCTAGCCCCGCTTCGATCGCCATCACCTGAACCGTATCGTAACAATGCAGAGCCGCCGCCTGATTCCGCTCTATCACCGGCCTGGCCAGCCCGAGGTCGTTCAACTCCCGCTCGATGGCGAACCGCACCGGCTCCCGCTCCAACCCGGATAGTCGAGCCGCCACCGCACCGAGCAGCGCGCTGATCGCCTCACGCTGACCGAGCTGCTGGAGGGCGATCTCCGTCACATCCAGCGTCATGATCCGTCCCGACAACGAGGCTTGCGCACGCAACTGCTCCGCTGTCAGCGACGAATTGACGAACACCGGAGTCTGCGCCGCAACTCCCTCCGAAACATGGGCTGTCGGGTCGCTCAGCAACGAGGCATCGGCCACCACGACCACATCAGGATGGGCGATCGCACCCCGCTCACGGATCGGCTCGCGCCCGAACCGTGTGAACGCCGCAACCGGAGCCCCCCGGCGCTCCGCGCCATAGATCGGAGAATCCTGCGCGAGATACCCGCTCAGAAACGCCGCCGTCCCGAGAATCCGGCTTGCCGTCTTCGCGCCCTGCCCCCCGCGCCCGTGAAATCGCACGCTGAACATCTCAGGCCCTATCCGCCCGTTCCTTTTTAAACGCTTCCTTTCCCGCCGCCAGCGCCGCCGCGATCGTCGCCTCCGTTTCCTTCAAGTACCGTTTGGCCTCGTCCACAGTGTGCGCAATGTCCTGCCGAATCTCCTTGGCCTTTTCCAAAACCTCCTCCTCGGTCCGCCGCGCATATCCGCGTATCGCGGTACGCGTTTCCTCGCCGGACTTCGGCGCATAGAGGATCGCCGCCATCGCGCCGAGCATCGCGCCGCTCAGAAATGCGATCGACACACCCAACCCCGAACAATTGTGGTTCTGATCAGCCATGATGAGGTCTCCTTCCCGACTCTATACATTGTTCCGGCCTTCGCCTGATTCTTCGACATTCCCTCGTCAAAGAAAGCAGAGGACGTGCCAGGCGCCCAAGCCGATCACGCATTGAAGTCACTGCTTTGACGGGGATTTTAGGGGAGCGCAGAAGCCGCCAGAGCAAGTCTATATTCGATTGGGGAATTCCAGAACCGGCGGACCTCCGCCACTGTCGCAAAAAGCCTCAACGGCACAGCAGTGCCTGACCTGCAACAGATGTCGCGAGCCGACAATCAGCACAACATGACCCTTCTTGTACGGCAGACAGGACGAGGGGTGGCTAACGCGGGGGCGAATAGGAGACGAATCGATGGTGAAAACTGTGGCTGCTCTTCAATCTTTCCCCGGTGAGGGGGCGTCCTGGCCGGGCGGAATCTCCGAATCTTCCTCAGGCTGCCCCGTGCGATCCGGCTCCTGGCCTTCCCGCATCCCACCTTGTCCCCCGGCACCGTGCCCGCGCATCCCATGCATGCCGTGATGGCGGCGGAACGTCTGCTCATACTGCATGACCGACCAGATCTCCTCGTCGGTCAATTGATCGCCGAACCCGATCATGCTCGTACCGGGGGATCCGTGTTTGATGACCCAGAAAATTTCGCCTTCCGTCCGGTGGCGCCAGAATCCATGATGCTGGAAGTTGCGCGGCGCGGGAGTGAGTTGCGCGGCCACGGGCCCGTTCCCCGCCCCTTCCGCGCCATGACAATTCACGCAGGTGCCTTTTCCTGCATAAAGGGCTTTGCCCTTTTCAATCGTCTCAGGCGAGTCCGGCAAGGGACTCTTCAGTGCCCGGGCCTCGATCAGCTTGTCCGCGGGAACTCGCGGCCGCATCACGTCATGTCCCGCCGCCGAGGCATCGGTCGTGAGTCCCGACACCATCACCAACAGGGCCGCGAGAACCATCAGACTCCGCTTCACGGCATACCTCCCGGGCCACCTTACATCCCTGCTCAGAAGTCCAGTTCGGCCATCTTCCGATGAAATCGGGTGATGACGTTGGGATCGGGCGTGAGACGAATCTGCGCCTCATCCTTTCCCTTGTATGGGAGAAGATTCAATACGTAGCGCAGACTTTCCAGACGCGCGGCCTGCTTGTCGTTCGCCTTGACAATGATCCAGGGACTGAAGGTCGTGTGCGTCTTGCCGAACATCTCCTCTTTGAAGCGGGTATACGAATCCCACATCTCCTGCGCCTTCTCATCGACCGGGCTCAGCTTCCACTGCTTGAGCGGATTCTGCCGACGCGCGTCGAATCGCTTGGCCTGTTCTTCCTTGGAGATCGAGAACCAGAACTTGATGATGGTGACGCCGTCTTCATAGAGCATGTGTTCAAATTCCGTGACTTGCTGCAGAAAGCGCTGATGCTCCTTCTTGCTGCAGAACCCCATGACCGGCTCCACCACGGCGCGGTTGTACCAGCTTCGATCGAAGAACACGATTTCACCCTTGTTGGGTAATTGACGGATATACCGCTGAAAGTACCACTGCCCCCGCTCGTCATCCGTCGGCTTGGGTAGGGCGACCACCCGCATGGCCCGCGGATTCAGATGTTCGGTGAAGCGACGGATCGTGCCGCCCTTCCCGGCCGCATCCCGCCCTTCGACGAGAATCGCAATACGCTGGCCGTCGCCCTGCACCCACCGCTGGAGCCGGACCAACTCCACCTGTAACTGCCGCAACTCCTGCTCATAGAGCAACGTTTTGCGTACTTCTTCCAAATCGACATTCTTGCTCTTGATCAGCTGAATGAGGCCCCTCGGCGTGTTGATCCGGCGGAGATCTTCCTCGGTGAGCGTCGCACCAACACTGCCGATGACTCCGGCCGCCACCCCTCCGCCGGACTTGTCGACAACTTGGTACCCATCCCCTTCTCGCGGCACTGCAGTGGGTATGATCTCCAGCTCATCGTCCGACAATTCCTTCTGCCCCAACGCGTCCACCGGATCTGACCCGGCACGCTCCTTCCGGCCCTTTGATTTTCCGTTTGACTGTCCATCAGCCGCCATTGAAATCCCCTTCCGCCAGGTCACTCAGAACGCCACGTTGCGATCACGTTCGGCCACGGCCTTGATGTAATCCGGCATGCCTTTGATCGACGCCCCTGCCACGAGGTCTGCCACCGAGATCTGTCGCGCCACCGCGCAAGCACCGCACACCCAGATGGGAATCTGTGCCGCTTGCACCGCCGCCAAGAGATCTTTGAGTGCGGTGAGGTTCACGCCGGTCACATGATCGGCGGTCCCCTTGCGTCCCAACGTCACCGCTTCATTCCACAGCCATAGCACCACATCATGCCCCTGCTCCTTCGCCGTCTTGGCCGCCATGAAGGGAAGGGTCGCCATCGTCGGGTCGTCCGTACCCCGACTACCGGAAATGATAAACGTCGCCATCGATCGGTCCTCCATGAATCGTCATTCGCAAAGCATACCCCGCAAGCAGCCTACCGAGCCTCACGCCATGCGCTGCGCCAGCTTATTTTGCCAAGCTTCTCACATAGGCGATCAGCTGCCAGACCTGGTCGTCCGGCAACCCGGCAAACGACATCATTCCCGTGCCGGGTGACCCGTTCTTGATGATCCAGAATAGCTGCCCGTCCGGGAGATCCTTCATCACCGAGCCGCACGTAAAGTTTCTGGGGGGCGGAATCAGCGCCGCGCCCATGATTCCCTGTCCGTTGCCTTTCTCACCATGACACATTGCACAGGCTACCGGCTGGGCGCTCTGTAAAAAGAGGGCCTTCCCTGCTTGAACCGTCGCCTCCGAAGCAGGCAACGGATTCGTCTTCGCCAAAAACTCCTGCGGTGCCTTGGCTGTTTTTCTCGGTTGTGGGCACACGCCCGTCGGTCCGCCGCCGGCTCCCGCCGCGCCTTGCGCCATCTCCGGCGCACCTTTGAAGGTGACGCGTAGATACGCCATCACGTCCGCAACCCCCTGTTGCCCGATGGTGAGTCCCCAGTAGGGCATGTTCGGAGATTTCCCCATGGCCGCGCCGCCATGATTGATCACGTTGTAGAGATACTCCGTCGGCAACTTGTCGAAAGGAATATTGGCATGGATCGCCGGCTTGGGATTCAGCCCGGATGCTGCCGGACCATCGCCTTTGCCGGTGGCGCCATGACACTGCGAACAATATTCTTTGTAGATGACCTTGCCGCGATCCACACTGGCGAGGCCAAACTCCGGGGCCGTCCAGGGCTCGTAATATTTGAAATCCTTCACCCCCTGCACCATGAGAAAGCCGATGACCGCGCGCAATTGCGGCTCCGTCGCATCAGCCAGGAACTCGCCGCTATGGGGCACAAAATCCTGCGGATTGAGCCCGAACCGGAAGAGCCAGTCCTTGTCATACCGCTGACCTGCTGCAACTAGCGATGCGCTCTGAGGACCGCCGATCACCGTGCCGTTTTCTTCGATCAGGTGACACCCCAGACAAGCATGCGCTTTATAGGCCATGCCCCCGAACGCTGCGTCGAACTTACTGACTTTCGAGAGGTCAAAGGCGCCGACCGTGACCCGGGGATCTTTATTGTGCTGCGCAAAATACTCCGCAATGGCCACCGAGTCGTCGTCGCTCACCACGGGATGCCGCGCAGGGCCTTCAGCCAAGTCCCACCGATACCCCTTGGGATACAGGGGCGCTTCTTTCCCGGTCAGATAGCGGAGCAACCACGCACGCTGATATTTGCTTCCGGCCCAAATCAGATCCGGGGCCTTGAGATTGAAGCGCGAGTCCGCCTTGCCCTCCAACCGGTGACAGCCGGCGCAGTTGTTCTGGATCAGCTCTTTCACGTGGCTCTGATCGCTGCCCAGCAACAGGCGTGGGAATGACATCAACCCCACCATCACGACTAACGCGCACCCGATCATCACCGTCCGTCGTCGACCCATGAAGCACCCCTTTCGTTCACACCGCTCGTTGTGCCTGCCTATCGCGTGGCAAGCCAGGCATGAATGTCCGCGATATCTTGATGACTCAGCACCGCACCCCAGGCCGGCATCGGACCGCGCCCATGCAGCACCGTTTCCCAAAATGCTCCCTCATTCTTGAGGATCATATTGTGCGCCAGCCTCGGCCCCACTCCGCCCGCAGCACCTTCCCCGTGGCAGGCTTGGCAATTGTGCGCGAACAACCCTGCCCCTCGCGCCGGCACGCCGGTGAGTGGACCATCGGCGGCGGCACTCTGTTCGGGAGATCCCTGGCTCATGGCGAGTTCCTGCTCGATAGTCGGCATGTGATCCGGAGCGCCGGGATGATTTCGTGCAGTCAGATAGTGCAGGACCAGGGCCATGTCTTCCTTGGTCAAGTCCGCACCCCAATGCACCATCTTTTCCACCGTGGCAATCCACCGATCTTCCGGTAACCGTTGCTGAGAAATGAGGTCGGTGGTGTGACAGACCGCGCAACGGGCCACAATCAAAGTCGCGGCTCGACGGGCTTGCGCGGGCCCTACTGACGCGCGATCGTCCTCCTGCGCCGACGTGACGACAACCAAACCCAGCACCGCGCACAACAAGGTCGCAAGCACAAATGGTGACACCCTCTGCGGCACAGTCACGCCGCCACCGTGACAGACAGGCGATCCCATCCGTTCCACAAAAATCCCCCGGGATTCCAAGGACTCGTTGCCGGCTGTTCTTGCCCCTGCGCATCTGTGGCGCGACAGAGAATCGCGGTGGGCCCGGGCGTGCGAGCATTCCACACGAACTGCCATGGTCGCCAGGCATAGGGCTGCCCCTCTCCCAATAACCGGGCTTGTTCCCAGGTCTTTCCGTCGTCGCAGGACACTTCCACCTTTACAACCGGCGCCTCGCCGGCCCAGGCGACACCTTGAACCGTGACCGGCCCGATCCGTACCGTGTCGCCCTCAGCCGGAGCGGCGATGAGCGATTTGACCGGCATCTGCTCGACCGGGACCATTGCGCTTCCGGGCAACCCGGATGACAGGTGAACAGCCGTTTCCGGAATGCGGTAGGCTTGCTGCATGTAATAGCCAGGCGTTTCATCCGACCGAACCGTAATCTCGGTCAACCACTTCATGCAGGACTCCGCCATCCAGCCGGGAGTAATCACCCGCAGCGGCGCGCCATGCAGCAGCGGCAACGGACGGCCGTTCATTTCATAGGCCAGGAGGGTATCGGGGTGAAGCGCCTTGGCGAGGGGGATACTTCGAGTGAACAGAGGCACAGTGGGCAGAGCGGGGCGATCGGCTCCTTGAAATTGCACATGCAGTCCCTGCGGCTTCACACCGGCTTGCTGCAACACATCGCGTAGCCGCACGCCGGTCCATTGGGCGTTGCCGACCGCACCGCGCTCCCATTGCACGCCCGGTACTTTGGGACGATGGTGCGCGCGCCCGTTCCCGCTGCATTGCAGCACGGACGTGAGCGTGACCGGTTCGAATTGTTGGAGGTCCTTCAGCGTCAGGCTCAGTCCTTCCTTGACCAAGCCTTTCACGGTCAGCCGCCAGGCCTCTGACTGCACCGCTTCGGCTGGCGGCGGGCCGAAATGACTACGGACAAAGAAGCGTTCGTTGGGCGTCAACCAGGAGGTGAATTCTCGCACCGGTGTTTCCGCATCGAACGGCCGGGAGACACGGACGGTGAGCGGGCCGCTCGCCGCAACCTGACTGTCGGCGAGTGCTCGATCGACGCCGCCCGCCACTACACCCGCTGCGATGCCGTGCAGCACCCGTTCGAACAACACCCGTCTCGTCACCGCCATGATCGTTCTTTCATCCCGCCCCCTAATCACCCGCTACGTATGAGGATTCAACTCAATCGCCACCTGAACCGGCACGACGATGGATTGATGCACAGTACAAGCATGGGCAACTTTCAACAATCGTTCTCTTAATTCCGGCGTAATCCGGTGGGGCAACCTGATCGACAGATGAATCTGCCCGACACGGTGAGGCTGCTCCGCCATCGTCCACTCCGCATCCACTTTCAGGCCATCACGGGAAATGTCGTGTCGAGCGCAAAAGTTCCCCACGAAATACCCCACGCAACTGGCCACAGAACCCACGAATAACTCCACAGGACTCATGCCCGCGTCGGCGCCACCATCGTCGACCGGTTGATCCGTGACGACGCGATGGCGATCGCTGAGGATGTCGTAGCGTGTGCCGCCTTGATAAGCTACGCTGAGTTTCATGCTATCTCTCCGCCATTCGTCGTCGCCTTCATCAACTGCTCAGACTTCGCTTCTTTCCCCAACAACGTTGTACTGATCAATAGGGCGCGTCCGCCGGTTTCTCGCCCTTCGGCCAGTCGCTGCCCTTCCCGTCAAAATCAGGCCGCGGTTGCGAATTGATGTATGCCGCCACGTCGTACGCATCCTGATCCGACAACGCCCATCCGCGAGTCCGCGGCATATTCGATTTGATAAAGGATGCGGCCACGGAGAGGCGGGCCATCTCAGCACCGCGGTTATAGGAGTGCGGGCCCCACACTGGAGGCGCCGCCATCGTGCCTTGCCCGTCGGCACCGTGGCAGAATGCGCAACGAGCGGTGAACACCGTGTTGCCGTTCGCGATATCAGGAAGTCGAGTCGGTTGCAGGCGTGGAATGCCACGCCACGCCATTCGACTTCCTTCTTGGACATCCTTCGACAGCCATTCGATATAGGCCACGATCGCCTGGAGCTTATGACTATCTTGAGGAATGGCTTTACCGTTCAAGCTACGTTCAAAACATTCGTTGATCCGCTCGGCCAGCGTCACGACCCGCCCGATACGCGCACGATATTCCGGATAGACCCGGGAGAGCCCGACGTAGGAGGCCGAATTGGGATCAAGCCCAGCATCCAAATGGCAATTGGCGCAGGTCAACCGGTTCCCTACGTAGGAGGATGCGAATTCCTGGGTGTGAACGACCAGCTGATACCCGAGTCTGATTTGCTCCCCGCGCTGCCCACCTGGAATGGAGTCGGGTGACGGATGATTGAACACGGCATCAATCCCGGCCGGTTCCGTCTGACTCAGCCTGGAGTGGCTGCCATCCGGCCCCTGTGAGCCAACACAACCGCCGACCGCGGCCATGACCAATAGAGCACTAAGAATGAGTTTTTTCATACGTATAGGACTCGCAAGCTATATACCAGGCTCCCAGTGGCCGACTTCGTGCAAATTAAGCCGTGCTTGAAGGGGAAATTGCCCCTTGCAAGGATATCTGACGACAAAAGCCCCAACCGCCCTTCCATCGCTGCGGCATGGCGCCACAGCACACACCATCAGTCGCATCCTTGAATTGTGGTGATTAGGGACAGAATGTCCCAAAAGGATTCAGGCACCGGGCTACTGCGGCTGGAGCGAACGAATGTAGGCGAGCAGGTCCGCGATCTTCGTCTCATCGAGTGACGCGGCATATCCGGTCATGGCCGTACCAGGCCGACCCTCCAGAATGATCTTGCGCAGTTGTGCATCGCTCTTCGACTGCGTCGCCTTAGCGGTCAGGTCGGCTGGGGCGGGCGTCAGGTAGACCGCCATCTCGCTGTCGCCCTTCCCCGTCGGGGCATGACAGTTTTGGCAACTTTCGAGATAGAGTTTCTTCCCCGCTTCTGGACTCACCTTGGGGGAAGCAGCCAGACTAATCGGCACCAGCCCTAAGACCAATATCGCCGCAATGCCGAATCCGCTGCTCTTGTGCATCATGTACCTCCTCACCACAGGCCTGACTACGAACAGCTCTGACACAAGGGCCGCCCTCACGAACTCACGCGTTTCAAACTTAACATATAGCTCGTCAGATCACTGAGCTGTTGGTCGGTGAGGGGAAATTTCGGCATGAATGATCCGGGCGACACCGATTGCGGGTTGCGAAAATGCTTGAGGTGCCAGTCCCGGTCCGGCCTCGTCTCTCCCACCGTGGACAGATCGGGCGCAACCGCCCCTCCTTCGCCATGAATGCGATGGCATCCGACACAGCCAAGCTGCGTGTAGATCGCGCGGCCTTGCGCGACGGCAGGATCAGTCCTCGGCACCGCATAGAGGTTCTTGATCGAGACACCCAGTAGGCCGAATACGACGGCCAGAAATAGGAGACCGCTGCCCAACGCCACCGGCCGCCGGATGGGGTTCCGCACAGGATTGCGGTCAATGAACGGCCAGAACAACATGATGAGAATGACGCAGAGCGGCAACACCCAGGTTGCCAGCGGCTCAAGCGGCCCATGTACGTATTTGAGCAATTCGTAATAGAAAAGAAAGTACCATTCCGGAACCGGTACGAAACTCGTGTCCGAGGGGTTGGCCTTGTCCGTCAGAGGCAAAGGAATGCCGAACGCGAGCGTCGCGACGATCAGGAAGACGGAGGCGATCACGACCGCATCCATGTAGACTTGCCGCGGGGCGAACGTTTCACTGCCCAGCGACGCCCGATCGTCGGTCCAGGGTCCGGCCGGTCCCACCCGTCGCAGGACGAACAGGTGCAAGGCGATCCCCCCGACCAGGATCGCAGGGAGAAACAGCACATGAATGGCAAAGAATCGTGACAGGGTCAGTGCGCCAAGAATTTCGCCGCCCCGCAAGATGCGCGACACGGCATCCCCAATGAGGGGAACCGTGCCCACCATATTGATCCCTATCTGGGTCGCCCAATAGGCCGTTTGATCCCAGGGAAGAAGATAGCCGGTAAAGGCAAAGGTCATCACGATGAGGAACAAGACCACGCCCACCATCCACATCACTTCGCGCGGCGACTTATAGGCTCCGTAGAGAAACGTCTGCAGCATGTGGAGACCGATAGCGACGACCATCGCCGATGCGCCCCAATGGTGGAGGCCTCGCACAAACCAACCGAGGGTGATGTCGGTTTCAATGAATCGAACGCTGTCGTAGGCATGGTCCGGGGTCGGCGCATAATACAGTGCGAGGAACATGCCCGTAGCAGCCTGAAGGACGAACAAGAACAGGGTGGCGGAACCGAATACGTAGATCCAGCTGGCGCCGCCCGGAATCGGCTCATCAAGTAATGAGCGCTGAACGGGCTTCAGATTCAGCCGACCGTCAAGCCAATCGTAGAGGCGAGAAGACATTTTCTCTCAGTTGTGACTTGTGCGATGTGGGTCGTGAGTCCTGAGGCGTGAGTGACAACAGGACACCTGTACCTCACAACTCAACACTTTGTGCCAGCCCTGATTTGAAATCCTTGTACATGACGAGGAGTCGGCCCCCCTCCACTTTCGACGGAAGAGTATCGAGCGGACGCGGAGCGGGCCCCCCAAGCACCTGCCCGTTCACGTCATACGAGCTGCCGTGGCAGGGACAGAGGAACTTCTTCTCCGTCTCGTCCCAGCGATAGCCGCACCCCAAGTGCGTGCAGATCGGCGAGAACACTTTCACCTCGCCCTGCGCTTGCTTCACCGCCCATACCGCTTTGTGCGAGGTGGCTTCCAACCAGCCGTCGCGGACCGTCGTCACATGATCCAATTGCGTGGGATGACCGGGAGGCAACTCATCCACCGCGCCGACATCGACCCAGGCGCGACGGCGCCGCATGAAAGCCGGCGAGATGAGTGTACTCAGCAACGGGACGGCCAAGCCCACCCCGACGAGTCCGGCCGCGGCGAGCGTGACCCAGTGAAAAAACGTTCGCCGCGATCCGACCGGGGTCGAGAATCCGCCGTTCGGCTGCTGATCGGACTGATGATGATTCACTAGCGGTTCCAATGATCTGCCCGGCTTGCCGCGCCGGTCAGGATTTTTTCGCGCTGCCGATCGAACAGGTATTGATCCCGAACAAGCTCCAGAGCGGACAGAACCCCAACGCCCCGGTCACCAGCGCAATCGTTCCCATCGCCAGCACGATTCCCATCCCAACGGGGGGAAGCGCCGCAAACACCCCGATTCCAATCAACAGAATACCCAACACGATTCGGACCGGTCGTTCAATTCCACCCACATTGCATGCCATGATCGCCTCCTTTGTTCGCACGTTCACTGCGTCGTCTGCGCTGAGAGAACTCGCACGTCTCCTTACGGTAGAGCGTCGCACTGAAAAAAGGATTCATCGAAATGTGGCCCACTATCGTGTCCCGAATCGATACATGTCATGGCAGGTGGTGCATCGAGCCGTCATGCTGGAGAGACGATTGAGCACTTGAGCCGGAGACTCACCGTGGGCAATGCCGTCCGCCAGATGGTCCATGTCCTTGTGAATCGACATACCCATTTGCTTAAACGCCAGGGGAAGTTTCAGCATGATGGCTGGATTGACGTCCACCGCCATCGCCATGCCTGCCGCCCGTGCCGCGCCCTCAGCCGCTGTAATATTCTGATCCGGGCTTCCCAGAACCGTGATCACCCCGTGCACCGCCTTGAGCAATTCACGCATCTCCGCCAGGACCAGATCCCGTTCCGACGGCGCCAGAATAATCTCCGTCCGCCCGTCTGCGCTCGGCCTGGTATGGCCCTGCACAAAGAACGTCATTACGACCGCCACCGTGATCATCCACAGCACCGCGGCACCCATCCCAAGGACACGCCATCTCATCGATCGGTTCATTCCCTTCGCTTAGGGAAGCTTGCGACTGGCTGCGCTTCCGAGTACCCGCACATAGGCCGTCACGTCGCGAATCTCCTCGTCGGAGAGGACAAATTTCCAGGCACCCATGGCCGTATCTTTCCGTCCATCGTGTATCGCCTTCATGAGGGTCCCATCTAACTTGCTTTGTGCAGCGGGAGCGCTGAGATCGGCGACCGGAGGATTGAACTTCATGGGGACGTCGCCCTTTCCATCGATTCCGTGACAGCGGATACAGATATTGCTATAGAGCACCTTGCCCTTGGCCACATTCCCCCCGGCCGCATCGGATCCGCTGCCGGTCGCCGCGACAAGCAACAGGGATAGAAAAATCAGAGCACCAGTTCTGGTGTTCATCATGCACTCCTTCATCAGCAAGCTTATGCGCATCCGTGACGGACCCGGATACTGACGAGAATGCGATCCTCGTGCCAGTCAGGCCGGCAAGCTCAGCGACAACAACTGTGGGAAGAACAACCGATTCGCAGGCGAGATTGAGGCGCAACCGGTCGAGCCGTGGAGAGAATCACCCCACCGCCCGATCCCGGCTGGCGCAAGATGCCCCAATTCAGAGCATTAGGTAATGGTGGGCTCAAGGGTGATGCGCGTTTTCATCGAATTGGAGATCAGGCAGTTGGCTTCCGCCTTTTCGATGAGTTCCCTGGCTTTCACTGCATCGCTTCCTGACTGAAGCGCAATCTGCGGACGCAACGTAATCACCGTGACCTGAAACTTTCCCTCCACGAGTTCCAGACGCCCTTCCGCTTCGCACTGATAGGATGTGAAGGCCAACCCGGCACGTTCGGCAACGGCTAGAAATGTGGTCATGAGACAGATATTGGCCGACGCCACATACAGGTCCTCCGGCGACCAGATACCTTCATGTCCTTTGAATTCCGGAGGTGTCGCGACCTGGATCTCCGGCTTGCCGCCACAGGTGATCACACCCTTTTTCTGTTCCGTCCACGTTACGGCCGTTCGATACGTATAGACCTTGCTGCGAACTTCCATCATTCCCTCCAGTGTTAACGCACAGGGTCAGCGAAGTCGATCCTCCGGCTCTCGACTCTCCGCCAGACCTAAGGCCGTAGGCACCACGCGATGATGCCCCGGCGCAAACTTCGGCGTTTTCACGGTCAAGACCGGGCTGGTTGCCCGGCGCAACACGGCATCCGCCACACTGCCAAATCGCTCGGGCGACCTTCCCCCCCGACCATGGGTTCCCATCACGATGAGATCGGTGTGATGCCGCAAGGCACAGGCCAGAATGGCATCCGACGGCAACCCTCCCGAGACCTCAAGATCAGTCACCAACCCCAATGCGGCAATGGCCTCCCTGAGTTCCGTCAATTGCTGATTCCAGTACTCTCGCTTCGATGTTTCCTGCTCAATCGTGCCGAGACCGCAATCCAAGTCATAACAAACCGGCTCTAGGACATGCATCAACGTCAATGTCGCGCCAAAACTGTGAGCCAGATGAACGGCGTATTCCACCGCATCCAGCGAGATGGCGGAAAAGTCCACCGGCGCCAGGATATGCCGGATCGCGACCGACCTGCCCGTCGGCAACGGGGTCGCGGCTTCGTCCCGACATCCCGGCACCACGAGCACCGGACAGGGGCCCTCCTTGACCACTTGCTCAGCCGTACTGCCGATCAACCCGTAGAGCTGACTCTTGCGCCCCTGCACACCCAGGACAACAAGGTCCACGCCGCGGTCTTTGGCATCCAGACAGATATGTTCGGTTGGGTTCCCCAACACGAGCCGCACTTTGGCCGGAATGCCATTACCCGCCAGTTCGTCGCGCACCTCCTCCAACTGCCGCGCGGCAGCCATTCGCGCCTGCTCAACCACAGCAACGGCCTCGGTATCACCAGGGAGCCAATGCGGCGCCTCGATCACATGCAGGACCTCCAGCGCGGCCTGCCAGGCGGTGGCGAGATGCATCCCATACTCCAGTGCACGCGCCGCATCATGCGAGAAATCTGTCGCTAAGAGAATCCGTGTCATCAGTGGCGTTTTCATAGTAGCTCCTGTGAAACGGTTGAGTGACGTTGCTCGGACGAATAGCCGACCGTCCAGCCATCGAGAGTCCCATGGGGCGAAAGCAAGGCGGACTTTCCTGATTGAATGTGCTGCGTGACCGTTATGCGAAGGACAACATGCTCGACCGCGTCACCTGTGTCAGCCCCCACAACAAAAAGAGGCCGTAAACCGTACCGAAAAACCAGGGGAAGCTGATCGCTCGATGCGCCCACCATTGGCGATGTTGACGGAATGCCCAGGAGGGTTCGAAGAAACGCGGTTCATTGGTCTCATCCACGATCGTTTCCCGGTGCTCACGCAAACGATACAGACTGCTCACGGGTTTTCGTTCCTGCCATTCCGGCATACCTTCGATCCCTCGAAGCTGCCATTCCCAGAGGGCGTTCTGTCCGGAAAACCGGCCTAACACGATCGCCATCTGTGCGCTCATGAGAATCCCGATCATGCTGAGCAACACGATGACGATCGTGAATGGCAGCGCCAGCGATTCCCGCGACACCAGCAGCCCGATGACCGCGACAAAGATGGAATTCGCCGTGAGATAGTCCGACAGCATGGTGTGGTAGTCCCGAACGCCGGAGGTCCAGAGCGTCAACAGGTGATTGTAATCGGACTGCATGGTGTCGCGATTCTGCGCCATGATGCTACGCTCCATTGACGGCCTGATCGACCAGGCGATACGCATTGCGCAGGTACTGTCCCACCATGCGCTGCGTGTTGAAGAACGCCCCGTTGATGGCGATCGTGTGTTTCATGATGTCAATGAATCCCTCCCGCTCCCGATAAAAACATGGCATGACCTTCTGCTCGAGTTTGTCATACAGCGCCGCGGCGTGGCAGGCTTCCATCTCGGGAGCCGGCGTCAAGCACGTCTCCACCTTGTCGCCGATCGACCAGCCCGTGACCCCCTCGATATGTCCTTCGATCCACCAGCCGTCCAACACGCTCAGGCTCGGCACGCCGTTCATCGCCGCCTTCATCCCGCTGGTGCCGGAGGCTTCCATCGGCGGAAGCGGCGTATTCAGCCATACGTCCACTCCCGCACAGAGCAAGCGCGCCAATGTCATATCGTAGTTGGGGAGATAGGCCACCGACAGCTGTCCGCGCATACCGTAAATGCGCCGGATCATCTCCTTGCCGGCTTGATCCTGCGGATGCGCCTTACCGGCAAACACGAATTGTAGCGGTCCGATAGTGTTCGCCAACCGCTGCAACCGTTCGACATCGTGAAAGACCAGCGCCCCTCGCTTGTACGCCGTCGCGCGACGGGCGAAGCCAATGGTCAGGACATCGCGATCGAATCCTGCGTTGGTTTCGCGATTCACCTCATCCACCAGCACCAACTTGGCTTCTCGATGGGCGGCCCAGATCTCCGTTCCGGGAATGCTGATCGCATAGCGGAGCGACAGTTGGTCATTGCGCCAGTCCGGCAGGTGCCGGTCATACAAATTTTGAAACGGCGGTGCCGCCCAGGACACGGCATGCACGCCGTTTGTGATGGAATGAATCGGATAGCCGGGATAGAGGGAATGAGACACCTCCCCATGCCGCATGGCGACGCCGTTGACGAAACGCGACCCGCGCAATGCCAGCAAGGTCATGTTCAAGGCCCCCTGGTGTTGGCAGGCCTGCGCGAGATCACAGCGCCGGGTTCCCAACACCTGCCGGGCAAGCTCCACCGGAAACTGGTCATGGCCCGCGGGCACCGGCGTATGGGTGGTGAAGACGCATTGCTCTCGCACCCCCTCGATCACCTCCGGCGGCACCTCTCCGTTTCGCGCGTCCGTTCCGATGGCCGCTTCGATCAATGCCAGAACCAGCAGCGCCGCGTGCCCTTCGTTGAGGTGAAACCGGAACATGTGGCCATGCCCCAGCGCGCGCAGCATGGCAAACCCGCCGAAGCCAAGCACCATTTCCTGACACAGGCGATAGTGGCTGTCGCCGCCGTACAGGAAATCGGTGATGGTCCGGTCCCAGGGACTGTTTTCTGGCAGATCCGTGTCGAGCAGATAGACCGGAACGGTCTGGCCCGACATGCCGGAAACGAGATGTCTCCACGCGCGAATCTGTACGGATCGCCCTTCGATCTCCACGCTCACCCGCGGCTCCAACGCCTCGGCGAAATCATTCACCGCCCAGGCCACCGGCTCCTCCGACTGCCACCCGGTCCGGTCGAGCCGTTGATAGAAATAGCCGCGCCGGTGCAGAAGGGTGACGCCGACCATCGGCACGCCCAAGTCGGCAGCGGAGCGAATCGTATCGCCCGCCAGAACTCCCAAGCCCCCGGCGTAGGTCGGCATCAATGGATTGAGGCCGATCTCCATCGAAAAATAAGCGACGCGGGCATTGCGGTTCGGCTGCGTCATGTGGCTTCCAGGACCTGCTTGATCAATCGCAATTCATCACGCACCAGCCGGGGCATCAGGAAGTGTTGCCGCACATGCTCGCGTCCGGCCCGTCCGAACTCCCCGCGCTCGCCCGGATGCCGGAGCAGATGGAGCGCCCGCTCCGCGCACGCTTCCACGCTCCCCACGAGATTCTCCTGAAAGGGCTCGGGGAATTGCATGGGAATGCCGCCGGTGTTTCCGGCCACCACCGGCTTTTCTTTCCAGAGGGCTTCGGACACCACCAGCCCAAACCCTTCCCGTAACGACTTTTGGATCACGACGTCACAGCCGCGCTGGAACGCATTAACCTCCATGCTGCCCACGCCGGCAAGATTCGTAAACACGAAGAGGTCCGGATCGTTCGCCGCTTCTTCTTCGACTCGATCCAAAATCTCCCACCCTTCCGGATCGTCACCGGCCATGGCTCCGATCAGCACGAGCTGGCCCCCGGGAATCTCTTCTTTGACCTGCCGGTAGGCGCGCACCACCCCAAGCGGATCCTTCCACGGATCAAAGCGCGATACCTGAAGCAGCAGCGGCCTGTTGGGATCCACCCCGGAATCGGCGATCACGCGGCGGCACAGATCTATCGGCAACTCCATATTCTTGGTGGCCAGGGGGTCGATCGCCGGCGCAATGAACGCCACTCGCCTGGCCGCCAGGTGCGGCAGCACGAACTGGCCCATGGTAAACACCACTGCTTCATACTCTTCCAGCAAGGGCCGAAGAAACTGGCTGACCTCCTTGTCCGGCGCGGAGCTGTCGATGTGACAACGCCAAATCCATTTCGCGCCGCGCGAGCCCGCGAAGTGGCGAATGGCCGCCGGCTGGGGATCGTGGACAATGTACAGGTCATAGTCGTTGCCGAGCGCCTTGGCACTGCGCTCATTGACCTTCAAGTACACATCCTGCTCGGCTGCGCCCAGTCCGTAGTGGCCGCCTTGCAACGCATTGTGGAAGGCCTTGGTGATGGCAAAAAACTCCGGCTCGCCATGGATCAAGCGCCAGTCGGCCCGCACCCCGAGCGCCTGCAACATCGGGATATACCGCGCTAACAGCTCCGCCACGCCGCCGCCTGCCGCCGTGGAATTCACATGGCAAATTTTCACGCCTCGTAAACTTGTCGCCAATGAGGTGAGCTCCTCATAGACCTCGTCGCTCATCAGACTGCGATAGCCGCTGATATTGGCCTGTATCGCCCCGCACCGGTGGCCGATTCCCACTTTAGGCAACTGCGTCTGTATCTCCATCCTACCTACATCTCCTTCATGCTCGTGTCTCAACCAAATGTCATTCGTACCCACTGGCCGAGATAGTGCGTCATGGCCACGACAGCGATCCCGATGACGACATGCTCGCCGATCACTTTCCAGGGCGGCACCCGTTGCGCGCGTGCCAGGGAATAACTCAGCACCGCCAATAACATCAGGCCCCAGATGAGGCTGGCCACAACCGCGAGATCCAACGGCAGAAACAGCACGGGAATCGCGAAGGTCCCGGCGATGACAAACTTCGCCGCGAACGTCGCCAGGGTTGACTCCCAAATTTCATGGGTATTTCCATGGTTCTTGGACTCTTCGGCGACATGGATCCCCAACGCGTCGGACATGGCGTCGGCGACTGCGATGGTGAGAATGCCTCCCAGCACAGCAGGCATGGAATGTGTGCCCGCGTGCAGCCCGACCATCAAACCCAGTGTGGTGATCACGCCGGAGGTAAGCCCGAAACTGAACCCGACCTTCAGCGGTGTGCGCATAACCGATACCGTCTCATCCAAGATACTCCACTCGTACCCTCAATACTGGCCACGGCAGCCGATCAACAGACATCTTTGCCTGTGCCCCGCAAACAGGACGCGACCCACTCATTCACCCCAGTCAGCACCGTGGCCACCGCACGATTTGCCGCCAATACGCCGCCATAGGCATCGTCCGTAGGGGCCGGCTCTAACGCTTCAAACATTCGCGCTCCCATGACACGTTGCGCCTTTACATCCGTCAGTTGTACGCGCAACTGAACACGAGTCCGGCTCGGCTGCTGCAGAAACTCCTGCTGTATCATGAGACCGGATGTATCCAACTGATAGTCGCCCCGGAGCGTGGTCGGCATCGGCACCACGACCCGCCAGAGCCCGGTGGTTTCCAGCGATCGAAGCAGCAAGGGCGTCAACATACGCGAAGGAGTATCGATCCAGACATGGGTCGCGTAATAACTCACTTCTAACGGCCGCTGCACATAGGCCATACGCGGCTGCTCGAATCCGGCCGCCGCTTGCGGAACCCCGACCACCAGCAGCGCCTGAGCGCTTGCCTGCACGGTTCGACCGTCCGCTCCCCGATCCGCCGCCTCATGCGTCAGCACAAAGGTATGGATCGGAGTATCCGCCGCCCGGGGCAGCACACAGGCCGTGACTGCGTAGGCCACCATCATCAATCCCAACCCGGCTGCTGCACGACGAAAGAACACGGTTCGTCCTCTATTCACCCGGCCCCTTGGGCTGACCCGATCGGCCAAGGACTAATACATTCGGTTGACGTTCGACTTGTTGCGCCACGCGATTCAAGGTGGCGGTCAGTTGCCGCATCTCCGTGACCAGAAGGCCTGCGTCCGTCAGCGTCTGCCGTGAAAATTGCTCAAACCCGGGCCTGGTCGCGCCGACCATGTCACCGACCGAACGGCTGGTCCGCGACAGCTCCTCGCTCAACTGCTGAAGTCCAGCCGCACTTTTACTGATACGATCCAGCACCGCCGGTAACTGTTTGCCGAGTTGCTCGGTCAGTCGCGCCGTCTGTTCGGCCGTCTGCGCCGCATGTTGTACCCCGTGATCCACTTGGCTGCTCCGAGCCGCCAATACCTTCGTCACCTCCGACAGATCTTTCAGCATCTGCCGGACCTGCGCACGATTCTCTTCATCCAACACGAGAGACGCATTCTGGGCCAAACCGTTAAGATTGGCCACAAGGTTGGACAGCCCCTGTTCCGACAACAGTTTTCCCAGGGTCCCGTCCAGCCGCCCAAATAAAGAAGGCACGCTTTTGATGACCGGATACGCCTGCCCGGCAGACGGCGTGAGCGGCAGCGCCTCCCTGGTTCCTCCCGTCAGATTGAGCGTCACCAACCCCGTGAGTCCCTGCGTCACCAGAACCGCCTGCGTGTCGGTCTTGACGGGCGTCCCTCCGACAATGTCCAGCGTCACTCGCACCTCTTCCGAGTTCTCCGGGTTGAGAATCACTTCCTTCACTCGTCCGACGTCCACCCCGCGATACTTGACGGTCGAATCCACGCTCAGTCCGGCGACGGATTCTTTGGTGTAGACATAATACCGATCATAGATGCCACGGTAATCCGTCTTGCCCAGCCACAGCACCGCCCCAAGCACCGTGGCGCCCAGCAACAGGACAAATGCGCCGACGACGATGTAGTTGACCTTCGGCTCCATCCGGCACCTCTCAATCCCGATGCAATCCTGGCGCGGAATGATTCATCTGCGCGGCCCGTCCGCGAGGGCCATGGAAATAGTCCTGTACGGCCGGATCGTCCGAGGCGGCCAGCTCTTCCATCGTCCCTATTCCACGCACACGCCCCTCGCCCAGCACCGCCACTCGGTCCGCAATACGCCACAACGTATCAAGGTCATGGGTCACCATCACGACTGTCAGACCCAACATCCGCTTCAGATTCAACAGCAGGTCGTCGAAGCCGGCCGCGATCATCGGATCCAATCCAGCCGTGGGTTCATCCAGAAACAAGAGCTCGGGGTCCATGACGATCGCACGGGCCAGCGCCGCACGCCGCCTCATTCCACCGCTCAATTCGCTCGGAAATTTCACCGCGCTATCAGGCGGCAGGCCAACCAGGGCAATCTTCAACGCCACGATATCCCGGACGAGCCCGGCACTCAGCGACGTATGCTCCCGCAACGGGACGGCGACGTTTTCCGCCAAGGTCATGGAACTGAACAGCGCGCCATGTTGAAACATCACACCGAACCGGCGATGCAGGGGAGACCCGTTCGACTGCTCGAGCTCGCGACTATTGACGCCCAGCAGGCTGATACTGCCGGATGTTGGCGTCAGCAGGCCGATGATTTCGCGCAACAGCGTGGATTTCCCACAGCCGTTGCCGCCTGCGATCGCGAACACCTCGCCCCTCACAACCGTGAGACTCACATCTTCATGAACAACCGCCGGCCCGAATCGCGTCGACACATGCCTGACGTCGATGATTGGCGCCCCTGTTTGCACGGCGACGGACATGGTGCCGGTCACTCCCCTCGATCAGGTTGGGCCGGAGGCCGGATCTCGCAACAGGTATTCATAAGCAGTCCTGGCTAGAGATTCCACCAATTCAGAAGGATGCTGCACATCGCATCAAAGATGATGACGAGAAAAATGCTCTGCACCACGCTGACGGTTGTGTGCCGCCCCACGTCGTCGACCCCGCCTCGAATCTGAAAGCCTTGATAACATCCGACCAGCGCGATGATCACAGCAAAAAACGGCGCCTTGCCGATGCCGATCAAGAAATGCCGTAGCGCCACCGCCTCCTCGAAGCGCGACAGAAAGGCAGTGAAGCTGACGTTCAGTTGATTCGACGCGATTAACATTCCCCCGAATACACCCAGCACATCGGCATACACGGTCAGCAGCGGCAGCGCCACGACCAGCGCCAATACCCGCGGCAGCACCAGCAGTTCGATGGGCGACAGTCCGAATGTTTGCAATGCATCCAGTTCCTCCGTCACTTTCATGGTGCCGATCTGCGCGGCGTAGGCCGAACCAGAGCGACCGGCAATTAAAATGGCGGCGATCAACGGCGCAATTTCACGCAGCAGGGAGATCCCCACCAGATCCACGATAAAAATGTTGGTGCCGAACTTCCGCAATTGTTCGGCCCCCTGATACGCAATCACCACACCGATCAGAAATGTGAGCAGGCCGGTAATCGGCAGCGCATTGACTCCGTCGAGACGAAGACTGTGCAGGCAACTGCGCCAGCGCATGCGGGCGGGGGATGCGATGAGACGCAGCAGGGCGATCGAACTTTCTCCGATGAACCCCAATCCCCGCATCACCCGTGCGATCACATGCCTGATTGCCGAGTGGAGCCGCGCCCTCCCGTTCGGCCGCGGAGCCACGGGCGTGACCATCGCGCTCCAATTGGACGACACCAGGCTCATAAGCTGCGCATATTCGGAGCGCAAGCCTTCGACCGTCACGCTGCAGCCATGCCGCCGGGCTTCCATCACCGCCCTGGACAACACCACCGCCCCACCGGTATCGAAGGCATGAATTCCACTGCCTTCAAACCGCAAGGAACCACCGGCAGGCCAATCCATTCCAGTGAGTACACGTTCGACCGAGGCTACATCAGACATCGTCCACGCACCCAGGCAACGCAGGGTGTGACCTTCCACCAATGTCACCGCGGCCGGTTGCTCTCCGGGCCCGGTTGTGTGACGACGAATCATGGCCTGCAACGAGTCATGCGTTACACCTGATCCTGCTCCTGCAAACCCGCCAGAACGTCCTTCTTCGTGAGCAGCACCGCACCCAATCCAAAGAGCATGGTGGAGAGTGTCAACAATCCTCCGATGACCGGAACCAGCGACAGGAGTGAATACAACACCAACCCCGCCACAAATGGCCCGGTCAGTGACGATGAGTCATGTCGATGGCGAAGCAGGAACTGCCCCGCGCAGGTGACGGCATAAATTCTCACCAGATACAGCGTCACGCCATACAGCGCGAGCAGGATGACTCCAACCGGCAGTGCCAGGAGGGTCACCACGAAACTGATGGCGACAATCGGTGTGATGATGAATGCCGCAACACCCCACCCCAGTGATAGCCCCGGACGCTCGAGCATGGTCGCCGTCGCCCGGGCGGCAAACTGCGGATAGATTCGCAACAGGATCAACCCCAGAATCAAGGTAGAGAGGAAACTGACGACTGCTGCCAGCACTCGCATTCCGATGAGTCCCTGGCGAGCCCGTTCCACGGACCAGCCTTCCGGCAATGGGCGCCTGGTGATCAGCCCTCGCACAGTGGCCTCTTCATCGATCGACGGAGCCGCTTCGCCCCAATAACGCAGCCGCCCCCCGACGGAGGCTTTCGAGGTGAGCCGCACGGACTCCGCCGCGACAACGAAGTCGCGATCAATCTCGTTCGACAGGGTCGCCTGCCACGCGCCAACCCTCGCATCCCGGCCAATGGACCCGGCGAGCTGCACATGGCCGCCGCCGGCGAGTAGATTCTCCCGCACCTTCGCCCTGTCGGTCAGATGAACGTCCACTCCACCGATGGTGGCATTTCTGCCGATGGTTCCGCTCACGGTCACCTGGGCTCCGACCACTCTGGCATCCTGGGCAACCGTTCCGGATAGCACCACTTTGGCGCCCGCCACAATCACGTCGCCATTTACCACCCCGTCCACGATAACCTCGCCGCCCGCCGCATACAGGTCGCCGTTCACGATACCGGAAATTTCGACATGCGGACCGAAGGCAAAGTAATCACCCTGCACCACCTGGCCGGCTCGCAACACTGCGCGGTCCCCCCACGGCGATCGCGGCGCTACGTCCTCGGCCATACTCGCCGTCGAACCAGACCACAGCATCAACGCCATAACTACCCGAACGGTCGTCGTTATGACACTCATCGCGGAAGCACTCCAGCGCCGAACCGATAGACCAAGTCGCCACCGAAATAACTCGCCACCAACATCAGCAGCCCTCCGGCCAATCCCGCCGCCAGCACAAGCAGGGGCTGTTCCTTCACCCACCCCCATTTCATAGCCAATCGCAACCCAACCAGGCCGAGGAAGACCCAGAATACCGCGAATCCCAGTTCCTCATGGAGTTCAATGGCATCCTTCGAAATGCCGCTGTGCTCAATCGCTTCTTCGGCAAAATGCCCCGTAAGCACGGCCACCCCTGCGGCCAGCACGCCGAGGACCAGCAAAGACAGGCTGGTGTCTCGAAACTGCTCACGCCTCCATCGAAGCGCCAACCCATCGAACAGCACACTCGCCAGCAACAATGCGATGGGAAAGTGGACAACCATCGGATGAACGGGATGCATCCTGCCTCCTTCGTGTGTCAGCGACCGCCGCGCTGGTGCGGCTATTTCCGCCCCAGAGGCTGGTCCATCAGACCCCGCTGGGAGTGGGTGTGACACAGATGCGTCACACCTCCTCAGAGAGATCGATTTGGTCTCAAGCTATGACTGCAAGGATGGAGCCCTGCCAGCCGACTGATCAGAGACAGGTAAATCCTTGTCGGCAACCGCGTACGGAGGGCTGGGTATGCAAGGGTGGATCAGGATCGGGGAGGACTGCTACAAACCGGCACGGTGGTCCTGTGGCAGAATGCAACAGGCCGGCACTTACTCTTGAGTCTGCACCGACAACAGGAACAGATGCTTGCGTCCCGGTTGCCGAAACTCGTGGATCTTTTCAACAGCCAACCCCTCTAGCTTTTGGAGCGAGATCAGATGCGGCTCTTCCGTAATGATCCGGATGAGGCCTCGCGCACGGACCGCCTCACGCACCGCCTCGTGACTCGGTAGATCCGGCACCACGGTGTCCCGCTTCAGGTAATACACGGCATCTTCATTTTTAGGCCAGCCGGGAATGTACAGAAACATCGCCGGCCCGCTGTCCCTCGCCATGGATTTGATTTCCTCCGTGGCCTTGCGCGGGGACGCCGCCTGATCGATCGCCGGGAGTACGTAGTTCACGATCAACACGACATAGGCCACGGCAAGCAGCCCTACCATCCGAAGCGCGAGCTGTAGCCGAGGGGTGATCGCGGCGTAGAGAAGAATGCCGGCCAACGTGACGATGACCACGATGAAGACGGGCGAGACCACGGGAGTCGAAACCAGCCACCGGCGCCGGAGAGGCGCGGCGCCCAAAAACATCCCGCCGATGAAGACCAGCGCCAGGATCACGAGCAGACCTCTCAGCAGCGGAGACATCGGCCGGGACGCTTCGGCGAAGGAAAACATCCGGTGGTAGAAATAGCCGATCATCAAGCCGATCCCCGGAACGATCGTTGTGAGATAGGGCTCCCGCTTGAGGGTGGCCAGGCTGAAGGCGGTGAAGAGGCTTAACACCCAGACCAGGAGCAGGAGCTCCGTCGGGTGGGAGCGGAGAGGTCGTTGCACCCACAACAACAGGAGGGCCGACGGAAGCAGCGCGCACCAAGGGAAAAAGTCGGCCCACATCATTCCGAGATACCAATAGATCGGATGTCCGTCTCGCGCCATACCCACGGAGCCGGCAAGGCCGCTGTTCCATACAGACCCAATCGCGCGCAGGATCTTAAAATGATGTTGATACCCGGGGCCCAGCATCTGCGCGTATCCGGCCATCATCGCGATGGCCAAGCCCAATCCGGCCCAGAACCACCGGTCCTTCAGCATCCGCGCATCACGCTGGATGACGGCATAGGTCGCCATGACCAGCAGCGGCAGAAAAAACCCGTGCATCTCCTTCAGCATCGCACCGAGCGCCATACTGATGAAGGCAAGCAGATACCACCGTGAACTGCGGCCCAGCAACTGCACCTGCACCCAGGCGAACAACGCCAGCGTCACGAGAAAGGTCAGGGTCGAATCGAACAACACGCGACGGCCGTACCACAGAAACACATGGCTGGTTGCGACGGCCAGCGCCGCCCAGAATCCCGCCGTAGACGACACCAACCTCGTCCCCAGCACATACGTCAGCAGGATGGTCCCTACCGCGGCAAGCGAGCCGGGAAGACGCAGAGCGACCTCGTGATCGCCCCAGATCGACGAGGACAGATTCAGCAGCCAAAAATAGAGCGGCGGCTTGTTGAAATAGGGCTCTCCCTGGTACGTCAGGTCGAAATACTCTCGCCGGCGCCCCATTTCTCCGGCAATGCCGGCATAGAGGCCTTCGCTGCCTTCCAATAACGACAGGTGCAAATTTGCAAAATAGGCCCACCCTCCGACAAGCGCCAGCAGCAGCATCTCGAAGTACTGACGGCCGCCTGCCGTCCGCAGCTGTATTCCGTTCCCTTGTTCGCGGTTTACTACTCCTTGCACCGGCACCGTCCCCCTTCGAGGCTGAACCTCTCTGCTGACATCTATGATGGCCAGAGTTTCAGAGACACTTCTGCAGAGGGCCCAGTATAAATTTTCACCCCCCATATTGAGAAGCCCCTTTGCGCAGCGACGTTTCAATGAGCGAGAGAAGCCGCCACCGGCTGAATCACGGAGAGTACGTAGAGGTCTTGAGACGGGGGGCGTGGGAGCACCGAGGAATATCCGACCAGGGTCATCCTGGCTGGTTACCCACGACTTGTCGTGGCAAGTCACTGTCGCGTTGCTGCGGCAAGGGACAAGCAGGCACAGGGCGACGACCGCCGATCCAGAGATAATAGAGCACAGGAATGACGACCAGCGTCAAGACCGTTGAAGCACCGACGCCGAACAACAGCGAGACGGCCAAGCCCTGAAAAATCGGATCGAGAATGATGACGAACGCGCCAACCATTAAGGCTGCCGCCGTCAACAGAATGGGGCGGGTCCGAATGGCTCCCGCGCGAATCACCGCCTCCAGTAGCGGAACGCCTTCGCCCTCCTGATGCTGAATGAAATCGACCAGCAGAATCGAGTTCCGCACGATGATGCCGGCGAGGGCGATAAAGCCGATCATCGATGTGGCCGTGAAATAGGACCCGGTGAGCCAGTGGCCGGGAAGAATTCCGATTAACGTGAGCGGGATGGGTGCCATAATCACGACTGGCGTCAGGAACGACTGGAACTGCGCGACGATCAGCAGATAGATCAGCAGCAGTGCTACCGCGAACGCGATACCCATATCGCGAAATGTCTCATACGTAATGTGCCATTCTCCGTCCCACTTCATTGCGAAGCGCTGCTCCGACCAGGGCTGCACGGCAAAGTGCTGCGCCAAGGCATAGCCTTCCGGCAACACGAGTTGTTCCAATTTCTTTCCGATGCCCATCACCCCATACACCGGGCTTTCGCCTTTGTCAGGCCCCGTTCCTCCGACATCGGCAATAATATAGACGACCGGCTTTTGATTTTTGTGATAGATCGCCTTGTCCCTCACGGTCTGTTCCACACGGATGAGTTCGGAAAGCGGCACCATATGACCGGCAGTCGTTCGCAAGGCGATTTCTCCGAGATGTTCCAGACCGGTTCGTTCGATGATCGGTAGGCGGAGCCTCACCTGCACCGGACGCTTCTCGGTGGGAATGTGCACCAGACCGACATCGGCGCCTTCCAAGGCCAGGCGCAGGGTCCGGACGATTTCTTCCGACGGAATTCCCGCCAGGGCTGCCTTCGCGCGGTCGACAGTGAACACATACTTGACCTGGTCGGCCTCGAGGTAATCGTCCACATCCACCACGCCAGCCGTCGTCTCGAACAGGCGACGAACCTCTCTGGCAATCTCGCTCTGCCGACCGTACTCCGGTCCGTAAATTTCGGCGACCAGCACGGATTGAACCGGCGGCCCCGGCGGCACTTCCACCACTTTTACGTTCGCGCCATGCTGCCGACCGATGTCCTGCACCGCGGAACGAATCCGCTGCGCGATGTCATGGCTCTGGGTTTTCCGCCGCTCCTTGGCCACCAGATTGATTTGAATGTCGGCCTCGTGCGGTTGGTCCCGCAGATAATAATGCCGCACCAGTCCATTAAAGTTGAACGGCGACGCCGTGCCGACATAGGCCTGATAATCGCGCATCTCGGGAATGGTCCGGACATACTGTGTCAGCGTCTTCGTGACTCGAGCCGTTTCTTCAAGCGTCGTGCCCTCCGGCATGTCGATCACAAGCTGCAGTTCGCTCTTGTTGTCGAACGGAAGCATCTTCACCACTACGTCGCGGGTGTAGAACAGACCCACCGAAGCGGCCAGCAGGAGTGCGATCCCTGCCAACACGAGATACGCGATCACCGGGTGAGACAACACCGGCGCCAGCACTTTTTGATAGAGACGATAGCTCCGGCTTCCCTCAAAGGAGTCGTGATCGACACCGGCCATCTGCACGCCGGGTCTGTAACAGGTCTGGCAGAACCAGGGAATGACGATGAACGCAACCAGCAGGGAGACGAACATGGCAATCGACGCATTGACCGGAATGGGCCGCATATAGGGCCCCATCAGCCCCGAGACGAAGGCCATGGGCAGCAGCGCGGCAATCACCGTCAGCGTTGCGAGAATCGTCGGATTACCGACTTCATCGACCGCGAACAGCGAGGCCTCGCGATGCGGCCGCCTGCGGAGCGTCAGGTGCCGATAGGTATTCTCCACCACCACAATCGCATCATCTACCAGGATGCCGATGGAAAAGATCAAGGCGAACAGGGTGACCCGGTTGATGCTGTAGCCGATAAGCATTGAAATGAACAGGGTCAGTGCAAGGGTCAGCGGAATCGCAATCGAAACCACGAGCGCGGGGCGCAGGCCCAGCGTGAGCCCCAGAAAGACCACCACCGCCACCACCGCAATCAGCAGATGCCAGAGCAGCTCGTTGGCCTTCTCATCGGCGGTTTCACCATAGTCACGCGTCACAGTCACCTGCACATCGGCAGGAATCAGGCGCCCTTTCATCTCGTCGATTTTTCGAATGACGCCTTGCGCGACCGTCACAGCATTGGTGCCGGCCTGTTTAGCGATGGCCACCGTGACAGCGGGACTTTCGCGATCAGCCACATTGCTCTCGCCATGCCAGACGTAGCTCGTCGCCTCAGTCGGTCCGTCGGTGACCTCCGCCACCTGGCGAAGATACACCGGTCGTTGCTCATTCACACCGACGACCACCCCATCAAGGTCTTCTTTCGAGCGGATGAAGCGGCCCGTCTCGACAAGAAAACTTTCGTTCCGGCTTTCGAACCGGCCGGTCGGCAATGCGAAATTCTCACCCTGAATGACGCTCGCGACGCGCAACGGCGTGAGGCCGTAGGCCTTGAGGCGAGACGGATCAATCTGCACGCGCAATTCCCGACCCCGGCCGCCGACCACGAAACCACTCGCCGTGCCGCTGACTTTCTTCGCGTCCTCAAGCACTTGATCGCCCAACTGCCGCAACTGAAAATCCGTATACCGCTGACTCGATAGGGTCAGGGTGACAATCGGCACATCATTCACATCGCGCGGCTTGACTTGAAACGGCGCGGCACCGGGCGGCAATAGATCCTGGTTGGACATCAACTTGTCGTACAAATCCACCAGACTCTGTTCCATCGGCTCGCCGACATAGAAACGGACGATGATCAACGCCCCGCCGGGTCGCGAAATGGAATACAAATACTCAACCGTCTTGATTTCGGACAGTTTACGCTCGATGGGTTTGGTGACCTGCTCTTCGACCACCTTCGCGGAGGCACCGGGAAACGGCAACCAGATGTCGGCCATGGGCACGACGATTTGCGGTTCTTCTTCGCGCGGTGTCAGCACCACGGCAAACAAGCCCAACAGGAGGCTGGCAATGATAATCAACGGGGTGAGTTTGCTGCCGACAAACAATGCGGCGAGGCGACCGCTGAGACCAAGGCGTGGGGTGCTCATTCATCAACCATCATGGGCATGCTGACAGGCGACCTTTCACATCCCACGTTTCAGGCGAACTGTCGTGTTACGGCGCCGGCAATGCTGCCGCCGTCATCTCCTGCACGAGGGCGCCGTCCCGCCCCTTGCGTCCGTCGGCAATGACCCGCTCCCCGGCATCTACGCCGGACAGGATCTCGACTCCAGGCTCAAACACGCGACCGATCTTCACCCATCGAAGTCGGGCCACCTGGTCGCTTCCGACGACGAACAGACTAGCCAGTTCTCCCTGTTCGATGAAGGCCGACTTCGGGAGGAGCAACGTCGTGCTCACTCCCTTTTCAAGTCGGAGCCGGCCGAACATACCGGACTTCAATCCGCCGGCTTGAGGCAAATCTACTTTCATCGTAAAGGTATGGGTCTGCGGATCGCCGGCGGGCAATATTTGAGACACTCTACCCTTCAGCGGATCAGCGCCCAACGCATCAATGATCACGGGAAGCAGAGATCCGACCGAGACGACGCGCACATCGCTTTCAGCCACCGTGGCTTCCAGCCGGAGCTGACCGGGATCTTCCATCTTCAGGAGCGCTTGTCCGGGGGACGCGAGTTCGCCCCGCTCCACTTTTTTCTCCGTAATCACGCCATCGAACGGAGCCTTCACGATGGTATAACTCAACTGCGCCAATACCGCCTTGCGACCGGCTTCGGCCACCCTGAGCGCGCGGGTGGCATTCTCCAACTCCTGTTTCGACACCGCGTCTTTTCGATACAGTTCTTCCATACGATCCTGATGCGCCTTGGCATTGTCGAGTTCCGCCGTCACCCGGGACAATTCCGCCTGCAGGTCGCGATTGTCGAGCACGATCAACGTCTGCCCCTTGCGTACCAGGCTGCCTTCTCGGACCAGCAGATTGTCGATCGTGCCCTGGATCCGGCTCGCCAATGTGGCCTGGTAGACTGCCGTCACCTGGCCCGTCACTTCGACCGAAACCGGCACCTGGCTGCTCCTCACCTCGATCACCGCCACCTGAATGGCCTGCGGCGACGCCGTGACCGGAGGAATGTCTCCAGGCCTCGCGGGCTCCTGCGACTGACCGCAGCCCGCCAGCATCAGCAGCACCATTGCGCGCCATCCGGCCTTCATGGGTTTTGCGTTACTCCTGAACACCAAGCCTCCGCAACAGGGCCATCATCGGGCACCAGCCGGTAAACGACGACTGGATGAGATTCGCGGCCACGAACGCCGCGAAGTAATTATAGTAAGGATGAACCGTCGCGCCCAGCACAACTGCCAGAAGCACGAACAGTCCAGCGATCAACCGCAGCCACTCATTGAGCCTCATGTGCGTCCCTCCTTGCCTACTCCATATGAGTAACCACAAGGGAAAAGGATTCAGCAGAAACGAGGATTCGATGATGGATCAATCACTTACCCCATTTCTGCCAGAGAGGGGCTTCTACCAGCACCGGGCTGAGTGTGGAGCCCCCCGGACCGACAATCAAAACCTGTATTGTCCGCCGATGGACACGATCGAATCGTGAAAGTCTCTGAGGACATTCGTCGACGTACGTTGGCCGTACTGGTACGACAGCATCGCTGTCGCTGCCGACGAAATGTGGTATCGCAGTTCCGCAATCCCCTGGTGCGTAGCATCGAACCGATCTACATGCGTGTCACCGGCGAGGCCGCTGGTGAATGTTTTCCGGCGGTGAACATAGGTCAACCCGAGGTCCCACTGCTTATGCAACCGGAACTCTGTCCCGGCCGAGACCATATGCAAGTAGTAGGACACATCGTCCGCGAATTGCATTTCCTTATGGCCGTCGGCTAACCCTCGCTCGTAGAGATAGGTGAGCGTCAGGGTCAACCACTCCAGGGCGCGGTAGTCGACGCGTGGTCCGATGGTCCAGAAGTTCGTATTTCGCTCCGCAAACACGTCGTTGTAACGCCGGAGGCCAAACCGCGTCACCAGCGTACCCGTCACCGTCTCCGTCAACCGACGCTCGACTTCGGCTCGCCAATGGTGGGAACTGACCCGTTCTTCCTGAATCGAGCGGGTACCCGTCCGGCGTTCGAAATTCGGGCCAAGAAAGAGATTCGGCACGTAGCGATACCGAAGGAGAACCGATGTCGCGCGATCAAGGGAGAAACGGTCCTGAATGCGAAAGTCAGAATGGTTGAAGATGGGATTGTTGGTATAGATCGCGCCCTGCGCCTTCACCGACAGTTCGTTTTTCCCCTGCATCGTGGGCGTGGAGTGGATCACCTCCAGGGCCGGCTCCCAGATCACATCCTCCGGCTTGTCGGCCGACACCACGGTCGGCTGCGAAGGATCTTCTGTCAGGCGAAGTCGGCGGGCGGAGGAAAATTGGAATGCATCCGTGGTGTAACTGGTCTTTTGTTCAGCGATGGCTGACCATTCGGCCCTCGCCGGCCGAGCCGGAGCCAATACCAGATACCAAGCCGCTACGTAGAAAGCGGCACGAAATCCAAAGAACAGAAAGGCACGCTGATACCGCATCATCGAGGTGTGTGGCCCACAGGGCATGGAATGGGGACATCGCTCCGGTAAGGTCTGACGCGACTACGGATCAGGTCCCATCCCGACGCAACCTTCCCTTGAGAGTCTGACAGAATGAGGCTCCTGTCAACAGAGTTCAGCCTATTACCCGTACGAGTTTCGCAAGGTTCACGACAATCAAGCTCAGGGCAATGGAAATGGTGATCGAAGCGGTCACCCGACTCAGAACCCTCTGCGGCACCCAGGTGCCTGCCCGCACTCCCAATAACATACCGGTGACGCTACCCAGGAGCACATATCCCAACAGATTCCAGTCGATATGGCCAAACTGCAAGTGTCCCACCACGCCACCGATGGAGATGAGGGAAATAATTGTCAGGGAAGTCCCGATCGCCGCGCGTGCGGGAAATCCCAGCACCAAAATCAACGCAGGGACCACCATAAATCCGCCTCCGACACCGAATAACCCGTTCATCGTCCCCACGGCCAACCCGATTCCGCCGACCTTCAACCAGCAGGTACGGGGAAAGCGGGTCGCACAACTTTCCTCCGCTTCACGCTCGGCTGAATCCTGGCGCTGCCTCGCCATCACGGTTCTCACCAACAGCAGCAATACTCCGAAGAGGACCAGTAGCACTTCTTCCCGAAACAGACGGTGTGCGAAGGCGCCTCCCCATGATCCGATCATGCCGGTCCAACTGAATGCAGCTGCGGCTTTGGTCTTGACCAGCCCTTGCCGCCCATACTCCCAGGCGCCGACCAGCGAAGACATCGCCACGATCATCAGGGACATCGCCGCCGCCTGCTGCATGGACATGCCGGCGATATAGACCATCAGCGGCACGCCGAGGATCGCGCCACCGGTCCCGGTCGCTCCGAGTTGCAGACCCATCGGTACGCCGGATAACACTGCGCGCAGCGCCTGTTCAATCATGTGGAACTCTTCCGGTTCTTCCCCGCACCACCCACCATCTTGTCCGGATCACACGGGCCCTTCCAGTTTGGCAATGCCCATGGCCTTCAAAATCACCTTCTCATAATAGGGTTCGCTGACACCCTTTTTCATCTTGCGCAGGAAATACTTTTCCAGTGCGATCTTCGCGAGATGCACCCACTTGCCCTTCTTGGCCCAGGTCACATTGCGCGGCGCCATTTGCGGCAAGGCCACAAAGGCCACCCCCGTGTCACCCATATCGGCAAGGCAGATCGCATTCCAGGTTGCCGTCTCCCGTTTCGGATCGTCGTCGATATCGGCCTTGATGTTGTGCACCGCCGCCGACACCATCGATTCGATCATGTACCCGGTCTTGGGCGCGCCGGTCGGAATCGGCGTCTGCTCCACCGGAGGGATCGCGACGCAGACACCAACCGAGTAGATATTTTTATACTTGGGGTTGGCTTGATAGGCATCGATGTTGACGAACCCCTTCGGGTTGCAGAGCCCCGGCGTGCCCGCCACCGCATCCACGCCGGCAAACGGAGGAATGACCATCGAGTAGCGGAACGGTATCTCCTGCCCGCCCTCCAGCAACATCTTCCCCGGCTGTATCTCTTTGATCGCAGTATTACAAATCGGCTTGATGGAATGCTCGGCAAACTCATCTTCCATCAGACGGCGGGAGGCGCCCACACCAGCAAGTCCCATGTGTCCGATGTAGGGTTCCGGCGTCACGAAATAGATCGGCACCTTCTTTCGTAGCTTTTTCTTTCGCAGATCGGCATCCAGAATGAACGCCATTTCATAGGCCGGGCCGAAACAGGACGCGCCTTGCGCCGCCCCCACCACAATCGGACCGGGATCCTTCAGAAACGCTTGATAGGTCCCCCAGGCCTGCTCCGCATGATCCACATTGCAGACCGACTGCGTGTACCCGCTCGGGCCGAGCCCCGGCACCGCGCCGAAATTGAGCTTCGGGCCCGTCGCGATGATGAGATAGTCGTACGGAACCTCGCCTTTTGAGGTGATGACGCGATTCTGCTCCGCCTCGATCCGGTCCGCCGTCGCATGGATGTACTCCACCCCTTTTTTCTCCAACACCGGTCCCAGCGCGAAGCTGATGTCTTTTCTGGTGCGCCACCCGACGGCCACCCATGGATTCGACGGCACGAAGTGAAAGGATTCCACATTGGAAATCACCGTCACCTTGTGTTTCTTGGCCAGCAGTTCACGCGCCTCATAGGCTGCCGGCAACCCTCCGATGGATGCCCCGATGATGACCACCCTTGCCATGATTTCACCTCCCCATCAAAAATCACGCGTCGCCATGCATGCCTCGTTGTCCCACCCTGCCATCGGCCCATGAGCGAATCACTTGCCAACGCTATGGCATATGCACCGCTTGTGCCCATACTCACTTGTTAAGAGTCACGCGCACTTGGTTTGGATTCACCAGGGTCGGGCCGAGTCTGCGGGCGTATACCGCCGGAGGCTTAGACCGTGCCTGACGGTCACACTGCGAAAGCAGGCGGAGCATGGGTAGTGTCTCTCAACGAAACACTTGGACAGATCACTCGAAACACTAGGGGATTTGTCGGGTTGACTTCACAAGGCAGGGGCCGGTAGTCGTATAGTTGTGACACTACAGGGGAGGGTTTTATGCTGCTCCATCGTCTTTTTTCCGGTAAAGGCCTGATCATCGCCCTTGCCGTAGGATTTATAGCGGTCGAGTCTATCGTCGCAGCCTGCTTTCTCAGCTTAGTGCACTTCAAGACTTCCAATAACTGGGCCACGAGGAGCGAGCAGGTCTTGATCGAACTGGAGCGGATGATGAGCACCGTCATCGGCGCGGAGACGAATCAGCGCGGATACATCATTACCGGCTCCGACCAATATCTCGCGCCCTATCGTGAAGCCATCAATACCCTGGAGACTCAGATCCGGCGTATCGGCAGTCTGACGCGGGACAACGACATGCAGCAAAACCGAGTGGCCTATCTTGCCACACAGGTCGAGCAACGGTCGGACGAAATGGACCACGCCATCTTGACGCGGCGAACCCAGGGGCTTCCCGTTGCCAAATCAGTGGTAGCCGTGAATCAACAAAACCGGACTATGGATACGATTCACGATATTACCGGCCAAATCCGGGAGGAAGAAACGAGGGTTTTGGCACGTAATCGGGCAGACTCCGAAGCCTGGGCCTTCACGACCGGATCGTTTGCCGTCGTCTTCTTCCTGTTGAACGCTGTGGTGTTCACGTTATGCGGGGTGGTGATCAAGATGGCCTTGACCACTCAGGCTCAGGCCGAACGTCTTGTTCAAACCTTGCGCCCCTCGGGCACTCCCGTCTCACACTAACGTCATGGGTTTGCGCCAGGCGTGAGCGCCAGCGCGACCCGAGAAGGCCGCTGGCAGACTTTTTCAGCAACCTGCTAGGTGCGGGCAAGGACCACGGCGGCCAACAACACCAGAAGAGCCACCAGCAGCGACACGCGAGGGACGAGCACGGAATACCGTACCAGCAGACGATCCCGTCCACTTCTCGCAGCCTCAGCCGTTCCGAGAATCCGCCGCACCTGCGGTCCTACCACCAGATCGTGCAACAGCGTGAGGGTGAACAACAGCGTCACCAGGGAGATTTTCGCAATAAAAATGGTGGGCCACAGCCATGGCTCCGTCAACGGAATCGCCCGGCCTACAGCCAGTGCGGACCCGGTCGCAACCAGGATTCCCATCGCCCCCCAGACCACAGCCCGGAAACGGTAGGCAATCGTTCGGAAGAGCGCGACATGTTGAGCAAAGCCGCCGTCGCGTTTGAGTACCGGCACCAGGACGACCGATAAAAACACCATCCCCCCGACCCACACCAGGGCCGCCAGCAAGTGAATCCAGACCAGTGCAAACACACGCGTATCCTTTCTGCGGGTTAGAGCCGGTCACCATGCCAGAGAAGACGGGAAGGCGCAAGGAGGGAGGACGTTACACCTGGGAAGACTGGACCAAATTGGGGCACCACTCAATCTCTCCCAGGACGAGCAACATTTGCGTTTCCGGATGAACAAGGAATGCCGTGGCGGGATTCTCCTTCACCGAGCACTGGGGGCACACAAATTGGCAGGGGGTTGCGCACGACTGCACGCCGCAACCCAACAAGGACCGCAGCGTCGCCGCCCTCCCTTGGCAATAGGCGATTCGATCGACGTGGGGAAGGCTCTGCCGATAACAATCCAGCCGGTTCCACAAGGAGACCAGACTCGACATGCGTTGTCCCCCGACCGTGGCCCACGCCCCTGGAATGCGGACCAACTCGCCGATCACGCGGAGCGCGAGATCGATGGCTCGAGGCAATTCGGGGAACGTCAACACATGATGAGGTCCGCACCCGGTCTCCTCGATGCGGTGTGTACAGTCCTCGCCGATGGCGGCGTCACTGATCTTCGGTGGTAAAGCCATATCACCAGGGACATACAGCACCACGTTCACCACGGCCGACCTCCGTGTTTGCTGCGCGAGACCGCTGCCACGCCGGCCTGGCCCCATGGCCAAGCCGGCGCGGGCGCGCAGGGATCCACATTTTACAACCAACTGCCGGCGTTCAATCCAGGCCGGTGCCCCGCCGCCTGGATCACGCTAGAACGAAATTCCGACGTAAGGCCCGACCTGAAAATAATCATTGTTCGTATTGGTCAGACGCGCCGTCACGTGATAACGGGCATCGACACCCACTTTGAATGCCTTCCAGACGGCATATTCGAACCCTCCGCCGAACTGGACACCGAGATCGAGGTATTGCGTCCGATTCGAAGGCGGACTGATCACGTGGATATCCAGACCGATCGGAATGATCCAGGGCCTGAACGCGCTGCCGTCCATAAACTTGATCTTCGGAGCCACGTCGATCGTCACCATCGTGAGTTGCACTTTCTGCGGATCGGTGGCCAGCGTGTCGGTCAAGGTCCGGGTGGCAATACTTCCGGCAGCATTATTCACGCGAGATGAATTGATGTTGTTGAATTGCAGTCCGATCTCACCGACCACCCAGGTCTTGTCCATTCCGCCCCAGACATCCTTCGACATGACCAGATCCAAGCCCGCTCCGGCATACCAACCGGCATTGCCTCCATTTGAACCGGCGATGCCGGCCGTATCCGTAAAAATCTGCCCGCTCCGGTCCTGGTTCAAATTCATGAACCCGCCCTTGAAGAACACCATGTTGCCAGTGCCTTCTTCAGCCGATGCCGGCTGCGCACAAGCAACACCGAGCACCGCGGCGATCGCAACCCCCGCACCCCACATTCCAATGTTCCGCACGACTTTCCGAACCCGCATGATGGTCTCCTCCTTGATGTGTCACCGACGCGCCTGACTGGCGCCCGGGTTGGCTCCCCGTCTTGTCCTCACCGGCATGAGGCAGGAGCAGCGAAAATATGTGGTTCACTCTTCTGAACATCGTGGACATTCCTCGTCTGAGCCCTGCTTCGATCACCCAACATCCCGGCGACGCTCGTGCCTGCCGCACCGCAACAAGTCGCGGCCCTCATCGGCCCCGGCCCGTTGCCGCTCATACGTGACGTCACACTTGCAACATCTGCCGGCTGACTCGCCGTCTCTGCTCGGCGCTCAACCGCATCTCGGCCAGGGCGAACAGCAGCCGCTCCTCGCAGGCGATCTGTTCGCGATAGCGACGAATGAGCGCGTGAAGCTCTCCGGTCAGCGTCCGCAATCCGCCGAATGCCTTTGACACCGCTGTGTCTTGACCGTCGGTCCGCCTTTTTGCCAGTTGCTTCATCACCGCTGTCGCGTCGGCTTTCAGCGCCCGATGTTCGTCCAAGAAGCTCTGGAACTGTTCCTGTTCCTCCTGCGTCGGGGCCAGGACTCGCCGCAGTTCGCTCACCAGCATCTCTTCCCGTTTAAAGTGCACGTCCACGGGGCCGGTAAAGAATTCGAGCAGTTCTCGTAGCGTGTCCCGGTTCGTTCGCTTCACCGTGCCGTTCCTGACGTTACGAACACTCATCGCCGTTTCGACCATCGCCAGTCGGTCCAGAATCATCCGATGCTCCCGCTCGAGCAGGGCCACCGGATCGACGGTGAGACTCATTCGCCTGCTACCTTGAGACACCATCGTTCCGGGATCCCATGGACGAAAGCTCCTACGTACGAGCAATGCGACTCCGTGATGCCGTGCGCACTGTATCCAACAGGACGGCGGCCCACACTGGGATCGGCCGGTCTGACACATGATTTATCTCAATGTTTTGGATAGGCCATTGGACCTATACCTACGGAGGCGCGGCACGAGGCGAGATGAAAGAATCCTACGAGAGCAATGAGACGGGGGAGAGCACGAGGCGTGCGGAATGTCGAACCTGGAACCGAGAACGACGCGGCGCACCTGCCGCGATACACGAAGGACGCATCACTGATCACGTGTGAGGAGTTCGGTCAACGCTCAGCTATTCTGGAGAGGCGGTCCGGATTCAGCAAAGTGATGGTTCTTCCATCGAGGGTGAGAACGCCCTCATCGCGAAAGACGCCCAGCAAGCGGATGGCAGTTTCAACCGTAATCCCGGCCATCTCAGCTACTTCTTCACGCTTGAGGGTGAGACCGACTCGAACTTGATCGTCTTTTTTTTTGCCGAATCGGTCGCCGAGCTCCAGGAGCAAGCCGGCTAGGCGCTCACGGGCGGTTTTGAATGTGAATTGATCGAGATGATCCATATTGACCCCGACTTCGTTACTGAGGAGCTGGATCAGCTTGATTGCCAGTTGAGGATTTCTGTGGATGACGGCGAGGTAGCGTTCCTTATCGATGACGCACACTTGAGAAGGTTCCAATGTTTCGCACGTCACTTCATGAAGGGCCCGATCGCCGAATACGTGTTTCTCGATCAGCTCCCCCGGGCCCAGGATGCGGACGATCTGTCTCCGGCCTCGGGTCGAGGAGCGGGTCAGCTTGACCTTGCCCGAGCAGAGCAAGTAGAGACCCAAGCACACATGACCTTCGTAGAAGACGGTCTGGTGAGGCGCGTACTCGAGCGTGCGTTTGATTTTCTGAAATTCGGCGAGATCGCTTCCGGAAATATCGCACAGGACGACCTTCTCGCGAAGCCCGCAGGTGTCACAATGTTCGATGAGGCAGGGCTTCCGTTTCACGATCGGCTGATTCCTGTTACCACTTCCACACCCTGCTCTCGAAGATGACTCGCAACAAGGTGAGCACCGTCTTTCACCACGAATTCAGCGTAGGAAATAACGCAATCTGTCATCGACCGTCAAGAGGAGTCTGCGCATGACTACTTATCCTGGCGAGTGGAGATCGGTCTCCCGTATAGCTCGCACTGCAGGTCAATACTCCCTTGCTGGACATGCTGCTGAGAGTGGCAGGCGATATCGACGGGCTGCGTAATTGCCGGTGAGCTTGTTGGTGATCTCGGGGCTTAGAGGCGGATTGATTACCCTCTTCGGTAGGCTCCATTTTTTCATTTGCGCGCGATGATGAGTGCGCCGACGCGACCGCATAGCGCAACCGGAGGGAAGGGAGGCCGGTCGTCTCCCCATCCAGAAGACGACCGGCTCAGAGATTGTGGCGGCAAGCAATACGTTCTCACCGCCCTTTCCCCTGTTACTCCTTCGTCATCGAAACCTTGGTTCCCATGTCTTCCTTGGCATCCTGAGCGCAGCGGAATCCCATCCAGTTGATCTTAGTCTTCGGATCGGTACCGTTCCGCATGGCCGCTCGCATGGTGGTGGTGCTATCCATCCACCCGCCACCACGGAACGCTTTCTGCGTGCCGGTCTCCGGGCCTTTCGGATTCCGAGCCGGTGCAGTCTTGTAATAATCCTGGTCGTACCAATCGGAAACCCATTCGGCCACATTGCCGATGGTTTGATACAGTCCGTAGGGGCTCAGCGCATTCTCGTACTTGTCGACGGAAATGATCGGGGGATACAGCAGCAACCGTTCGGGGCGATCCCGCACTGGGCCGGACAATCCGGTTCTGCCGAAGTTGGCCCTGGTCGGACCGGCATACTCACTGCCCCATGGAAACAGTCGGCCATCCACGCCGCGTGCCGCTTTCTCCCATTCAGCTTCGGTCGGCAACCGCTTGCCTGCCCATTTGCAATAGGCGTCTGCGTCGTACCAGCTCACATGCATGATCGGATGATGGGCCATCGTATCCTGGAAATTGCCTCCGTCGTAGCGCCAGTCCAACTGCGGCAAACGGTCCGTGGCGAGGACAAACTTGAGGTACTCCAGTGCGGTGACTTCGTACTTGCCGATCATGAATGCATCTAAGTAGACCGACCGTTGGGGAATCTCGCTGCGGTAAGCGAGACGATCCGTCTTCTTATCGCTCCCCATGAGGAACTCGCCGGCCGGAACCAGGACCATTTCGTCTTTGGTTTTCCAATTCGCCACCCGCTCCTGCGCGATCTTTTTCCCTTCTTCGGTCCACTCCACCACGATGTCCTGCGTATCCAACGCCCGCGCAACCGGAGCGAGCGCAAATAGCGCAGCGCCAATCACGAGGGCCTGCGCCAATCGTGCTCGTTTCCTTTTCCCTTTCTGCAGTCGTTTCATCTATGGCCTCCTCATTGTCCTGCCGTCACAATTACCGATCCGTATTGCGTCCCATAGCCGGATCGATAGACGAAAGCTGACGACCACTCTCGCCCGATGTTGCACAACGAAACCCTGTCAGATAGCTCCAGTGGTCCAGCCCTCCGGAATTGCGTCCGGCGGAACGGGCCACCTCGGGATCCTCATTCCACGATCCTCCGCGGAACACTTTATCCTGGCCGGATGCGGGTCCCTGGGGATTGCGATTTTCCTGTCGCCGGTAATATTCCGGATCGAACCAGTCTGAAACCCATTCACTCACATTGCCGGCTAATTGATGCACGCCGTAGGGACTCACACCATTGTCGTAGCGATCGACATTGGCCAGTGGCGGATACTTCGCCCCCCGCTTGGAGCCGGAGTGAGCGATGTTGCTCTTGATCCACCCGGCCGGCTCGTTGCCCCAGGGAAACATGCGGCCGTCTTCACCGCGCGCAGCCTTCTCCCATTCGGCTTCAGTCGGCAACCGGGCCCCACGCCAACGGCAATAGGCATCGGCCTCGCGCCATGACACGCCGATGACCGGATGTTTGGCAATCTTCTCCGCAAACGGCTGGGCGCGCCAGTACTGAGGCCAGGCCGCGCCCGTCGCTAGTACGTACCGGAGATAGTTCACGTTGCTGACTTCGTACCGGTCGATGCTGAACGTATCGACGTACACCTGGTGCTGCGGCAATTCCTGCGGCCCCGCCGCGCGATCAAACTTCGGATCGCTGCCCATCAGAAACGTGCCCGCCGGCACCTCAGCCATCCCATGCGGCACCTCGATCAAGGCCAACCGCTCCAGTTCATCAAGGGGAGACCAGAGCGGCGGCGGTTTCGGCAATTCATGGTCAGCGTGGCTGGGCGTCACCAAGCCGAGCAGCAGCCCGGTGGCGATACCCACCACAAGCGTCGAGAGACACCCACGTAGCCAGATGCTCATTGCCTTGCTGATCAGCGGTGCTCCTTGCGCAACCGACTTAGTGCGCCTGCTTTTGGAGCAAAGGATCAATTTCCTTCTTCGCTTCCTCAGTCACGTTGTACCGGGTATAGGCGTGGTCCAAGACCTCATTGGCATACAAGCGCCCGGTCGGCGCGGGAACGCCGATGGTGGTTTCAACGGTTCCCTTAGGCCCAATCGTGACGGTCTTTTCCGTGGCGGTCCTGATATAGGGATGCCACACAACCAACTTATACGTACCCGGTGGCACGTCAGTCATGGTAAACCGGCCTTCTTCGTCAGTCTTGGCAAAATACGGGTTGGCAATCGCCACGCCCCAGCTTTCCATGTACGCGTGGAAGCCGCACTGCATCACAAAGATCCGGCGGCCTTTGCTGAGCTTGACCAGCTCTTTCATCGGCGGACCGGCCATATGTTTGTGATACATGCCGGCTTCGGTGCGATCTTTGAAATTCCGTGGATGCTGCGGGTTCATGGGCAAGGGCACGTTGAACAAGACGCGCGCGCCCAAGTTCGACGTTTCATACGCCTGGATATCGTGCATGACCGGATCCATATTGACGACGGTCACAGACTGATCGTCACGCACGACAGTCGTAAACGGCAAGAACAGGCAATCCTTGGCTTCGATTTGCGGCACCTCTTTCTCCGCAAACGACTTCCCCTTTTCGATCCCCTCCAGATAGACGACCACTTCGCGAAACTCCCCCTTGGGGCCGACATTAAACGGCTGCAGGATGCGCCAGCCTTCTCCGTCGGAAATGCGACCGCAATAATAGGGATCGGGCAACGTGGTGAGGTTGTACCCTTTCGGTTTCGGAACGGTTCCCTCGAGCTTGACGACTCCCGACAACGTCCCGCCATCCGACACAGTGATTTCTTCATAGGCTGACGCGGGATGGCTTGCTAAGAGCCCTCCGAGAGCCATCGCCGCCAAGCCGACCTTCCAACCAGAAATACGATGCGTCATGTGTTGCTGCTCGCTCTTTGCTGTAATACCCAATGTCACAACCGGCCTCCTCTGTGATGGGTTGCTGTATGCTCGACTTCTCTAGTAATCATACAGGGAACCCATCACTGAATTCCTTCTTCGATACTCAAAACGCAGATGGGGGAGCTGCGTGATACAGGCAGCTCCCCCATCCGGTGTTACGCCATGACGTGCCTGCTTACTTCATGGCAGTCGGAATCGCCTGCGGCTCGGGCAGCACTTCGGCTTGACGTGCACCCGCACCACTTGCGCTCAGAGGCTGAATCCGCGAATCGCCGGTCGGCAACACGCGCAGATAGCCCCACTGTCCGGACTGCGTGTAGGGCAGCCGTGCATTGGACCACACGAAATCTCCCACCTGACGATACGGTCCGCCCGCACCGCCACGGATGAAGATATCGAGGGTCTCAGACCCGGCATACTCCACCACGCTGATCATGTCGGCACCCGCCATGTACGGCTCGATCGGCCACTCGTGGCCTTCGACGCTGAACATGCCGTTCTGCTCGCTGTTCGCTCCGATCACATGGATGCGGAGCGCGTCACCCGCGTGCGCCTCGATCAAAGGCGTGACGGGATCTTCGGGCTTATCGACCGCGCAAGGCTGGAAGATTTTGCCCAAGGAGCACCCTTGTTCTTCGCGGAACTTGTACGGTTCAGCGCGGTAGTTCACCGACGTCAAACCGGCCACGTTCTGCACATAGGGCATGAAGGCGGTTC
>WBZQ01000077.1_pt1 | contig 101581 bp, 140 predicted proteins | sample 5204251 | NCBI WGS metagenome assembly WBZQ01 (sample SAMN12412402, study PRJNA552823) | activated sludge metagenome | isolation source: activated sludge from nitrification reactor of wastewater treatment plant... | place: USA: Virginia | collected 2017-09
GACTTTGAAGGGGTTGGAATAACAGAGCGAGATTTACAGTGGGCCGCAGCCTGGGCTGCGATGGCCATTCAAAACCGGCACGGGATTGCTCCGTGCGTAGAACAGGGAGAGGTAACACTATGAAAAAAAGACTTTGGATTATTGCCTGCTTATGCTGCGTCATTACCGTTGATTTGTTCGCCCAAACGACGACCACGAACCTTGGCATCAGCAAACCGCAAACTGGTCAGAACCAACCGCAAGTAACGATTGCCACCGGCTTCGACGCCTTTGATTCCGCCGTTGCAGGACGATTGTCCAAGAGTGTCGCTGGGGCGTCAGATGTAACGCTGACCAGCACTGAGGCCAGGAACGCGATCATTGAACTGACTGGAACGTTGACTGGCAATATCAACTTGATCGTACCCGCGAAAAACAAGCTGTACGCCGTTTACAACGCCACAACGGGCGCCTTCACGCTCACAGTGAAAACACCTTCCGGAACTGGCATTGCGGTTTCGCAGACAACGCGAGTCTGGCTGTATTGCGACTCGACTAATGTTGTCAGTCTGGGCAGCAGTGGCGGTTCGCTGACAATCAATAGCACTGACGGGCGACTGCCCTACAGGAGCAGCTCTACCGTGTTCGGCAATTCTCCACTGGCCCGAATAGATGCCGACACGATGGAGCAAAGCAACACAACAAACGCCCAGGTCTTCAACATTTATGGGACAAAGACGGATGCGAGTAACTTTGTTCGCTTAGAACTTGCGCCAACGTCCAGCATCATCAACATTGGAGCGGGAACTGCCGGCACGGGCGCGGATGATGTCTCGATCAATTTTATTCCGGCCGGCACGGGCGTACTGAGCAGCACGCGCCCACTGGAAATTGCTGAAACGACCGCACCGGCAACGCCTGCGACGGGCAAGGTGCGGCTGTATGCAAAATCTGATGGTTTGCTTTATTCCAAAGACGACGCTGGAACGGAGACGCCTCTTGGCGGGTCGGTCAGCGGTGGCCTCGGCGATCCGGGTGGGAATGGGATCATCGCGCGCACTGCGCTCAATACGACCAGTGCCAGAACGATCACCGGAACTTCCAACGAAGTAACGCTCAGCAATGGTGACGGGGTGAGCGGCAACCCAACCATTTCACTGGCCGGCACGTTTGACATCAGTGGAAAGACCAGCACCAAGCCGGTGAAAACAGGCACGTCAGACCCTGGGACGTGCGGTGTTGGTGAATTGCTGTTTCGTACCGACCTGACCGCCGGACAGAATTTGAAAGGTTGCACGTCGAGCAACACCTGGACAGCCCTGGGCGCGACTGGCGGCTCTCCAGCGTTTTCTTCAGTGACAGATCCAACGGGGAATTCAACGCTCGACATGAACGCCAATCTGTTTGCCTGGACGTGGGACAGCAACTTCTCAACGTCGTCAGCGTTCAAGCTAGCTGGCGCGAATACCACGGCGACCGGGCCGCTCTTCCACGTCTCCACCGGCGTTTCCAACAACATCATCCCTGTGTTGGTTGAACCGCGCGGCGGCCAGGCGTTCAAAATCACTGAACTGGGAAACGTCGTTGTCGGCGCGCCGTCGCCGATCAGCAGCACGACCAGCGGGTTTCCGTATTTTCCGGTCATTCAATCCAACGCGGAACCGGCGGGAACTCCGACATCAATCACCGGCGCGGCGCCACTGCAATTGGAGGCCGACGCGGTGAACGGGGAATATCGCTTGTGGGGGTACATGGCTTCGGCCTGGCAGGCGCTGACCCCAATCGGCGGAATGTTTGCCTCGCAATCAGGTTCGGGCGCGCAGACCATCAACTGGTCAACGTCCTATGAAGCCCACGCCACGCGGCAAATCACAATGACCGGCAATGTGACGTTAAGCTTCACTGCGCCGAAGCGCACTGGCGCGCTGTGCATTCTGGTGACCGTGCAGGACGGCACTGGTGGGCGAAATATCACCTGGCCGGCATCGGTGAAGTGGCCGGGCGGTTCGGCTGGCACGCCGACCAGCAGCGCGAGTGCGAAGGACACCTGGACGTTTGTTTGGGATGGGACGAATTACCAGTACGTCATCAATGCCAATGATGTGAAATAGAGGAAAACTCTTTCACGACAGGCAAATCTCGATAGACTCTCAGTGGCAGAGTAAAGCGCAATTCAGTAGGGCGGGTGCATTCTCCCGCCCCTTTTTAACAATAAGGAGAACCAAGTATGAGACAACTTTTCGCAGGTAAGATGGCTTTAAGTGTAGTGATCTGTTCGGCTTTGATGTTGTATTTTCTCATTGACCCGTGCCTTCCGGCGCGCGCCCAGGAGCAGGCGAAAAAGCCGGCACCTAAAGCAAGTCCCACCCCTATGGCAAATACGCCGGCGGCTGCTGTCGTCGTTCGGGCGCTGACCAAAGAAGAAAATGAGAAGTGGACGCTCTTGGTCCAAGCCGAGAGCGTGTACAACGGCACGATCAATCGAATCGTGACGGAAGCAGTCAGAGTGGCAATTGATCGGGAAACCAGTAAGGACGTGCATGGTGCAATCAAAGAGGCATACGGCGCGTTTTCTCTCAGCATCACCGAACGCAAGGCTACGCTCGCTCAATGGCGACTGGATTCCGATTGCAAGGATTGTGTGGTGCTGAATGGCAGTCTGGTTCGGCCTGCGCCGACACCTGCCCCTGAAGCCGCCCCGCCCACTCAAAAGTAAACCCCGACAAAGGGAGTCTGTTATGAAACAAGTGTTTCTATTTGCGGTGTTGCTGCTGGGATTATTGGCAACGGCGAAAGCCCAGCCAAGCACGATCACTGTCACAGGGACGTTGTATAAATCCACTGGCGCGGTGTGCGCCAATTGCACGATTACGATCAGCAAAGCGCGCACCAGCAATGCGACTCTGGGAAGTGCCGCCCAAACAGTTACAGCGAACGGCTCTGGTGTGGTGACATTCACGGCAGTGCAAAATAGCTTTGCGACTCTTACCGGGCCGTTCGTCCGGCTGCCATATAACTTCACCAATGGTGTGGAGATGTATTTTCCGGCGCAGTCTTCGATCGGTTTTGACTCGTTGAAATCGAGCGAGGATAGCTTGCTGGCGCTGGTCAGCGCGGGAGGGAACGCTCCGGCAGACGCCAAGTTCATTTTGCAGATCGCTGACGGCGATCTGCCCAACGCGCAAAGCCTGGGTGCGTTGGCGACAGGATTGCTGAAAAACAACGTCAGCGGTTCGACGGGCACGCTCAGTACGGCGGTCGCTGGAACTGATTACGAGAATCCACTGACGTTTGCAGCCAGGCTCTCCCGTTCGACAAACACGATTGATCTGGCCAACTCCGGCGTTTCCGCCGGCTCTTATACCAGCGCCAATATCACGGTGGATGCGTACGGGCGTGTGACTGCGGCCGCAAATGGGTCTGGGGGAGTTGCCTCTGTTTTTGGGCGAACCGGGACGGTGACGGCGGCTCAGGATGATTACACGTTTGCGCAACTGGCTTCGAAGCCGACCAGTCTGTCCGGCTATGGAATTACGGACGGGCAGCCTCTGGACCCAACGCTGACAGCGCTGGCCGGGCTGAACTCGACCGCCGGGTTGGTCGAACAAACAGGTGCCGACACGTTTACCAAACGGCTCGTCGGTGTTGCCAATGCCACTGACGTTCCGACGCGGGCCGACGCCGATGGACGTTTCGCGGCAATCAGTCACACACACGCGCAGAGCGACGTGACCAACCTTGTCAGCGATCTTGCACTGAAAGCCCCGTTGGCGTCACCGGCATTCACTGGTATGCCGACAGCACCGTCGTTCGGTAGAGCGGCGGTCAGCGGCACCGATCAATCGGGATCTTCTTTCGCGGTCTACGCCGGTGCTGGAACAGGCGCGGGCTTGTCGGGTGACCTTCGGTTCCAACTGGCAGTCACTGGTTCGACCGGATCATCATCCAATGCCCTGGTGGATCGGCAGATTATTACCAAGCGCAAGGCGCTGACGGACGCGACCAACGTTGATTTGGTCAACGTTACTCTGCCAAGCCTGGCTGGGGCAGGCGGTTTTCTGGATTACACCGTCTATGCCAGTGACGGCACTGATATTCAAATCCGGCGCGGCGTCCTGGCTTTTTCAGTGATCAACAAGGCAGGTTCTTATACTTCTGAGAGGTCCATTGTGGACGAAACGTCGTCTGTCTCCGCTGGGAGTCTGGCCTGTACCTTCAATTTCGACAATGGCTCCAACCAGACCACGTTGCGAGCAAACTGCGACACCAGCCTCACCCCGTCTGCCGGTAGGTTCTACATCATCTACCAACTTCGCAACCAATCAGAACAGGCCATGACGATTCAGTAGTTATTGCCTGCACCCCAACGCAACCAACTTCCATTTTCTTTTGAGGGGCACACTTATGAAGAGAACGTTTTTGTTATTTCTGCTGTCAGCTTTACTCAGCCTGAGCACGCTGGCGCAGACCACGCGGAGCATCGGCGCGGGGAGTCCGGAGGGCGTCGTTACAGCCGGGAAGGGAAGCACGTATTCCCGAACCGACTGCACCGGCGCGGACTGTTTCTACATCAAGACGACCGATGCCACGGTCAATACGGGGTGGGTCGCGGTTGACCCGTCGGCGTCTGGTATCACTGCGCTGACGGGCGATGTGACTGCCAGTGGCACCGGAAGTGTGGCTGCGACCATTGCCAATAACGCAGTCAGTAATGGCAAGTTCCGTCAATCGGCCGGCTTGAGCGTTGTAGGGCGTGCGTCCAACAGTACTGGCAACGTTGCTGACATCACGGGCACGGATGGTCAGGTGTTCCGGGTCAGTGGCACGTCGCTGGGATTCGGAACGCTTGCGACCGCTGGGCTGGGCGATAGCCAGGTGACGTATGCGAAGATTCAAAATGTCGCCGCCAATCGTATTGTGGGGAACGCGACCGGGAGCGCGGCGGCACCGTCAGAAATTCCGCTAGCCGGGTCGCTGGCATTCTCGACCGGGAACCTGCAGTTGAATGGCGACTCCAGTTCGCCAGGGAATTCAAAGTACTACGGCACGGATGGCAGCGGCACGAAAGGCTTCTTCAGTCTCCCCGGTGGTGGCGGGTCGCAGACACCCTGGACCGCAAATGTGGACGCGGACGGGTTCAGTTTATTGGTTGATGATTCAACAGGCATTAAGAGCAGCGAGACAGGAAATCCGAATCTGCTCCTATTCTCCAGTGTCGCCAGCGCAGTCAATGGGTTCACGATCACCAATGGTGGGACCGGCACCGGCCCAAGCATTGAAGCCACTGGCAGCGACTCAGACATTGACATCTTCCTGAAAACCAAAGGAACGGGAACAAGCCGCGGTCAAATCAAAGCGCAGCCGATGGGCCGCTACGACAAGCCGACCTATAGTTTTTACGATCCAACCAATACCTTTGACTTCAGTAAGTACGGCCTGGGCCTTCAGTCGGGCGGCGGCGCAATGACGATTAGCGGGCCTGCCCATATCAGCTTGCAGGCAGGCGACGGCGGCGCGGCGGGAATGGTGTCGCTGCAAGGATTGAGCCTGCTGGCGTGGTCGGAAAATAACAGCACCGGTATTGATTGCCCGCAATGTCAGGTTGTCGGATTTAAGAAAGGCTCTCGGCATTCCGTCGCGGTTATCGGGAACACGATCCCGGCGACGGATAGCAGCTTCCCGAATGGTGCGACGTTCAATTTTCCCGCATCGTCGCCAAGTCAGATCACCGCGAATCAAGACAATTATAATCCCGGCACGTTCAGTTATGCGCAGTATTGGTCATCTGACGCCTTGCGCAACGTGACCGGCCTGCTGACCAGCAGCACACAGAACAGCGTGACCGTCTCACAGGTGGACGGGCAGATTCACCGGATTTACAACGGCGGCTCAAACAACATTGTCCTGAAGCACCAGGACGCCAACTCAACGGCGGCCAATCGCTTTTTGAGCAGCACCGGCGCGGACGTTACACTGTCCCCCAATGGATGCGCTGATGTGCAATATCAGGCCGGTTCGGTCAACCGCTGGCGCTTGACGCCTTGCGGAGGGGCGAGCGGGGGAAGTCTGACTGATGGCGACAAGGGTGACATCACGGTCAGTGGTTCCGGCGCGACCTGGACAATTGATTCCGGCGCGGTGTCGAACGCGAAGCTGGCGAATAGCGCCATCACCATCGCCGGAACGTCCACCAGTCTCGGCAATTCAATCACACTGGACACGATTACGGGGCTGAGCACAACCGGCGTGGTGAAGCGCACGGGCGCAAACACGCTGGCGATTGGCACGGTAGACCTGACCGCCGAAGTGACCGGCGATTTGCCGTTTGCCAGCTTCGTGCAGGCGGGTTCGGCGGGGTTTGTCGGCGCGACCGGCGCGGGCGATTACGCGCACCGCACGCCGACACAGGTGACGGCGGCGCTGGATGCCTTCACGGGTGACAGTGGATCAGGCGGCGTCAAAGGGCTTGTTCCGGCTCCGGCCACGGGTGATGCGGCGGCGAACAAATACCTGAAGGCCGATGGGACGTGGGCGACGGTGAGCGGCGGGAGCGGCCCGACGATCAATGCCAGCGACGGGGTTATTCCGTATCGCTCCAATTCAACCACCTACACCGACACCAATCTGGCCTTTGCCGCCAACGTCATGACGCAGACGCGCAGTAGTCTCGGCACGACGGCAACGGATTCACTGGTGCTGACCAATTCGACGGCAGCGGCGGCAGGCGCACAGCAAGTCAGCCCGGCATTCGTGCTCGAAGGGCGCGGCTGGAAGACGGCCACGACGGCGGGCAGTCAGTCGGTCAAATTCGCCAATTACGTGTTGCCGGTTCAGGGGAGCGCGAACCCGACCGGGCAATTATTATTCGCCTCGAACGTGAACGGCGGGGGCTATACCACGCGCGCCATTATTGACACGTCGGGCAACGTTTTGGCCGGCGGCGAACTGGGCTTTACCGCCGACGCTAATGCGCGATTCCGAATTGTAGCTGGAAATAATATCCGCGTGATTTTGGCGGGCGCCCAGAAGATGGGCTTCGATGCCGACGACATCCGGTTCTATACCAGCACTGGCATGGTCAAGTTTAATGACGGCACGGAGGCGGTGGGTAGAAAGACTTCCGGCCTACTCGAAATCAACAACGCCACTGCCATCGGCACGACAGCGAGCAATGCCCGCGACCTGATGGCGCGCGGCTTTTATACCGCCGAAACAGCCAGCGATCCGAGCGCCAGCGACCTGACGATTGCCGGCAGTAACACGCAGGACACGTTCCGGCTCTATATGAAGAACGACAAACTTGTTATAGCCGTGAACCGCAGTGGAACGGTCAATTACCTCACGATCCCGTTGGACGGTTCAACGACAACATGGGGCTGGTCAACGTCAGCGCCCTAATTCTAACCTGCCTGAATGGGTGACACGGGGTGGACCACTGGTTGTAATGGCCGGTCGTTCACCCCTCGCTGTTTTAGCTTCAGGAAGGGCCGTTCTACCAAGTAATGTGAGACGACGGCTAAAACAAAGGTGCCGATCCATCGTCTTCCGAAAGTCGTCATTTTGAGCTTGACACTGCTCATCTCCCGTAGCGGCAATCAATTGTGGGTCAATTGCTTTACAAAAAAAATCCTGTTTTTTATAGTCGCCGGTGTATGCAAATCACATTGGAGGTTCAAAAACACATAGTGGCCCAAAAACCACGGGCGCCGGAATTGGCCGCCTGGACAATCGTGCTGAAAACAGAAACAGCACAACAGATTGTCAGTATCTATGATGCGTGGGTAGGGCTGGTCGCCGAGCGGTTGGGCGATAAGTTCATCCCGCAGAAGATTGACAGTTTGCGAGCAAAAATTAGTAGTGGTGAAAACTTTGCGTATGTGGCGGTGGTCCCGCCGGCGCTACTGAGGGCAAAAATCAATTACGCGGTCGAGAAGACCGTCCGGTCACGAAATGACGTTCTGCGGCAAGTCCTGATGTATGGCCTGCCCAAAATCAGCGGAAAGAGCCTGGCCGAGCAAATGCCGGATACAAAGCCAAGCATGAGCCTGGTGATCGTATCGGTGATGGAGGCAGGTTACCCGCAGTTTGAAAAAGACTTCGGCGTCCCGCCTCTTCCCGCAGCAGCAACCCCTGCTATCGGCGAGAAGGAACGTGACGATGATGCTGTGGGACGCCCCCTGCAGCCGCGGCACGATCCGAAGTACTGGACCGTGGGTCTGGCTCGTGAGCACGCCAAGAAAACCGTAGAGCTGATTATTGCGATACGGGATGCGTGGGCCAAGAAAGTTCGCGAGACCAACAAGGACCGTCAGTTCAATCGATTGAACGAAGTTCTTAAAAAAGAAGCTGGAACAATATTTCTGGGGGTGTATGCACTTCCCAGCACCCAGCAGCGGGCACTCCAGCTAGCCGATAGCCGACGACGGCCCAAAAATTATGTGGCCGATTGGGCGCTTGTTAATGGCGTCAAAAACCTGACCTTGAAAAAGGTGCAACAGGTTTGCGAGCCTGATCAGACGCCGAGCATCAGCCAGGTTGCTGGTGTTGCACTGAAAATTGGTTTGGATCTGTTTGAAAAAAAGTTTCCAGCCATTGGCGGTTCGGGTTCGGCAGAAGATTGAGATTGAGACCTCGTCGCACGTTTTGAGGAGACGTAAGGGGAGTAAACGCCCTTGCAGCGACGAAACTCCGACGCGCAACAAAGCAAAAGTCACCATCTTGTAACCGCGCGCCGGTTGCCGGGGGCGGAACGTCATTACTGTATCCGCCCTTTCCCCACCTGATGAAATAATCTTTCCATTGTACGGCGTGCGCCACGCAGTGTCGCTAAGTTGTAATCTAAAAATAATTTCTATCTTACGAATTAACAGCTTTACAAAATTAAGTTGCCGGTTTTATACTTGGGCTGTTTCCCGGCTGGCACCCGGTTGATGGTCTTGAAAAAAGTTAGTTCAGGCGTAAACGGTAAATCTGAACAAGGGAGTATGAGGATGGATTGAGGCTGTATTTCGCAGCGCCTGACGCATGCCGAAGGTTTCTGCCAAAAACTTTCGTTTTACCGTTAAGGCGTGGGCGTTGCGAAATGCGGCCTTTTATTTTTTTGGAAACAAACTTGGTAAATAACGTTCAAAGGGAGCTGCAAACTAGATTCGATAAGAACTTTCTTGTCTGTCATCTATTTATCAGCGTATATTACATTTGACTGCTTCGTTCTTCACCAATTTACGAATTCCTATCGTGAAACCCAATAGCGGACCGACGTTGCCCCTACACCGCCGTCGAGACCGCGCCCGTTATTTACTAAGAGGTTCGATTCGTTTGCCAGGCGATGATCCGCCCCACAGATCGTCAGCAGGCAAGCACCTGAGACTACAGCCGCAGTCTCTGCTGCCAATGTGTTTGTGCGGCCATCGCAATAATTTACTGCTGACGACCAACGGTCAGTAACAGCGGTTTTCCTGGAGTCCTCTTTTTCCAAGAACCCGCCTTGCTGCATTCTCTCCCGTTGCATGCAGCAATCCCGCCACCGAACGGTGCCCAACGGTGACGATGTAGAGACACGGGTGTGTGTAATCACTTAACCACAATTCGGTAGCACTAACCGGCGCACCATCGCTCCCAAACGACCCTCTAGCGATTGTGTTTTTTCAGGCTGAATGCCTACGCCGGGAGAAGTGTACCTAAACAAAGGGGCAAAGGTATGGGTAGCGCCGAGGTTACAAAACAACAATCCCGATATGGACAACAACAAGATGATAGATCAGGGTGGGTGTACATCTTAGACAGTAACATTGAAGCCCATCGCGGTGATGACATCCGAATTTACAAGATTGGGCGAGCCAAACAACTTGACATGCGAATCAAGCAATTGGGCACCCTTTATGCCTACCAGCCGCAAATTACCTATGTGTTCCCAACGGATGATCGCTTTCGAGATGAAAGCGCGCTTCATTGTAAGTTTGCAGATAAGCGAATGAACGGGGAATGGTTCCGGCTGGGCTATGAGGACTTAGGTTTTATTGCAAATGAGTTTGCGACGTGCTCAGGCTACATCGAAGCCGATAATGGCGTGTTATTGCCTGATCCCTTCCGACCAGTTGATCCTGATATTGAAGCGATTCAACTCATCGAGGCCGAGTTGGAAGCCAATCCTGTATTTGCAAGAAGCGTCAAATACCTACCCCTTCAGCGATTCCGTGATTACAGCAATGCTGTCTGCCCGATAGAAGAAGGCCTCTGCTCAGCCGAGGCAGAAAAAGAGCAAGAACGCGCTGATGCATCCTGGGAAGAGCAACAACACCTTGAGGATAATTATTTTGCCGATCTGGGGGAGGGAAAATGAAACGCCCAAGTTTTCAGTTTTACCCCCAAGACTGGCTGAGCGCGTCTGAAGTCCGCGCCTGTTCTGTTAGCGCTCGCGGATTGTGGATAGACATGATTTGCCTGATGCACCAAGGGGAACCTTATGGGCATCTAACATTAAACGGCAAGGGTATCCTTCCACCCATCCTTGCCCGAATGGTGGGCGCATCCATCGAAGAAGTGGAAGGTTGGCTTTCAGAACTGGAGTCGGTGGGTGTCTTTTCCAGAGAAGACGATGGAACCATATACAGCCGTCGAATGATCCGAGACGAAGAAATCAGGCAAAGCCGTGCAGCAGGTGGAGTTAAGTCTATCGAGCATCCAAATGTAGCGAAGCCGAAGACCGACAAGAAGCGCCAGGAAGGATACCCTTCAAGGATACCCTCGCCTACACCCTTTACCCCACCCCCTTCTTCTTCATCTTCTTCTTCATCTTCTAATACTGATTCTTCTAAAGAAGAATCAGAAATGTCGGGCAGTAGCCCGACCGCTATTTCTGTTTCTGAGACTGAATCATGCCTTTCGGAATCAAAAGCTGTCCAAGAAGTCTTTGCTCATTGGCAGCAAACCTTCAATCACCCGCGAGCCAAACTGGATGTAAAGCGAAAGAAGTTTATTCGCGGACGCCTGAAAGATGGGTTCTCGGTCAACGACCTCAAATTGGCAATTACCGGTTGCCGTGCCTCGCCATTCCACATGGGAGTCAATGACAGAAACACAGTCTATGACGATCTCGATTTGATTTGTCGGGACGCAAAGCACGTGGAGCAGTTTATGAACTACCTGAGAGTTGGTGCAACTGCTACAGGCTGTCCCTTGTGCGCTGGTGAAAAAACAATACCCAAATACGACGACAAAGGGGAAGTGACTGGCACAAGTAATTGCCCGGTCTGCCAATGGCTGAATGGCTCAATCGGCGCTCGTTTTACCTTGCTGACATTCGGTTTTGAGCCAGATGCAAAAGTGGACGTCTCGTTACAAAACCGGGTTTTGTCGGTCGGCCACTGGCTGGATGGCGCGGTCGGCCTTAAAGACAGAGACGAATGGAGAACGCGACACCTCACGCCAAGTAACTTTCTGGAATTCTGGAAAGGGAAATTTCCAAGCGCCGGCAAACCTACGCCCGAAAAGATCCAGCAATACTGGGAGGAGTTCGAAAATTGGCTAACAAACACAAAGTGAGCATATCCAAGGAGACAAACCTCAAGCGCCCGAAACGGCTGCCGGGCGAGTCAATGAAGGCTTACTTGATTCGCACTTGCCCGTTTCAGAAACCGGAGCAATCCACGGCGCGCGCCCGCAAGCGCGTTGGCGCGGCTTTCGAGCGGCCAATCAAGACTGAGGAAGACGCCGAGATTGCCGAGCTGAGGCGCGTTGAATTCAGAACCAGATGGAGCATGGGAGGGTAAGTAACGATGACAACAGCAATGACAGTGGAAAGCGCAACACCGCCGGATTTTCTTCAACCGTCTTACCAGTTGCCGGATAATCTGCAACAACCATGCGATCTGGACGCCGAGCGAATGATGCTGGGCGTTGTGTTGATCGAGAACAATACGTGGTACCAGATTCCGACGGACTGGGACGTGCGAAACTTCTACTGGCCAAGCCACCGCAAAATCTATGCGGGCATGATTCGTTGCTTTCGGAACCATGGCGGAGTTGATCCCTTAATTTTGCAGAACGCGCTGCGAGATTCCGGAGACCTGGATTCAGTCGGTGGCCCGGTATACATCGCGTCGTTGTTTGACGGCGTGCCGCGATTTTCGAACATCGAGGCTTACATCAACATCGTTCACCATAAGTACCTGCAACGCCAGTTGATTGTCGAAGGAAACATACTTCAGCAACGAGGGTATGACGGTGAAGCAGATATTGACGAAACAGTCCGGAGCGTCGAAGAGCGGTTGTTTCACCTGAAAACCGGTTCGGGCGGGCGAATGCAATCCGAGTGGTTCGAGAGCGTATTGAACCGGGCGTGGGATATGGAGCGGCGACCGGCGGCCACGGCCACGGGGTTGACTCAGCTCGACAGCCTGATGCTCGGCGGCGGGATCTCGCCAGGTGATCTGGTGATTGTCGGCGCGCGAACCAGCCGCGGCAAAAGTACGATTGCCAAGCAAATCGCCGGAAATATCTGCGACCGATATGACCTCAGCGATATGGACACTCGGCCTGTGGGCGCGTTCTTCGCATTGGAAGAATCGGTCGAAGCCCTGGCCAGGCGCATCATCGGCGAACGCGCGGAACTTAGCTGGCAAAGCATGCAGCGTTGGCAATTCACGGAGGAAGAATATGCCAGGTTAATGGCACAGATGCGGCGCGCCCGGCACTGGCGGCTGGCCTGTTACGATATTCGCCGAACGACGATCAGCGACATCGCCAAGGAGTGTCGGCGCATCCGGAGAGAAACGGGCCAACTGGATTTCGTTGTTGTGGATCACTTGTCGCTGGTCAAACTGGAAAAGGGTGTGCGTTACGAGAAGGAATATCAGGAGATTGGCTACCTGACCAGTGAAATGAAAACGCTGGCGGGCGAGCGTGGGATTATGGCGCCATTCATCGTGCCGACGCAGATCAAGCGCGAGGCGCTGAACAAAAAGCGATTCGATGTGGATGACCTGCGGGGCAGCGGCGCGATTGAGCAGGATGCTGACAAAGTCATTATCCTGCAGATGCCGGAAGCTGAAGAAGAAACCGGCTACGACCTGGAAATCACTTTGGCCAAACAACGCGAAGGCCAGGTCGGGAGCGTCATGGGCCGCTTCAGCCGTGCGTATGGCGGCTTTCGCGAAATCCCTGGTACACGCAACTCAGGGCTGACCAGTGAGCGCCGCAGGGTGCGCGCCCCAGAACCCACCGATGATGAAGACAATGATGCGTCTGAGCGTCCGCGCGGAGGCCGGTCTCGCCGTCGCCGCGTAGACGATCACTTCATGGAGCCATAAAAAAGAACGGGAACCAAGTTTTATATTTACAAATTAAATCAGCAGGCTTATATTTTAAGCATGTTGATGGACGACTTACGACAATTGCCGACGGATAGGTCAAAACAACTCTTCTGGGTGGGGATGGATGCCAGATTCAACCTGGAAGGGGATTATAGCGATGATGCAATGATCCCGAAGTTGGTAGAGATTATTGAAAGTGCGACATTGTACGACTGCACGATGTTGACAGAGATGCTTAATAAGCAGTGGGGCAATAAGCCATATCGCCTTGTGCGCGACTGCTTCGGGCCGCTGCCACCTTACCCGACGACAGCAATTGAGCTGCGGTCGCGGGGCAGCAGAAGCATTGTGCTGTTCGAGTCGTCCAGAGTGACAGAGACGCCGACGATTCTCCGTTACTCGTTGCGCGATGAGGCGCTGAAGCGGCCCGGGCAGGCAAAGCCCTGTCAGGTTGATTCGGCGGCAACCGGCGGGGAAGTGGCGTTAATAGACGCCGCGTGGTTCGTTCGCATCAGCGTGCTGGTTCCGCTGGAAGAGCGAGGGTTTCTCTTCGGTGACAGCTTGTGCGCCTATTTCTGTGATTCCAGGGGGCAATTGCTTACCGCGCCGATTGCGAACGAGCGCATCAATGGCCTGCTGAATTCTCAGCCTGACAGCCCGCGAATGAAGTTTATCAACGATGTCATTGAGTACACGGCCACTCATATTTCAACTGCGGCGATGATTCTGAATCTGATGGCGTGCAAGAACATCGGCAGCGAAGTGCGCCACGTGGCCCCAAAACTCCAGCGTGCCAGGCAACGTCGAGGGAAGTCGCCACTCGCTGAGTATCGAGTGTTGAATGTAACGCTGCCGGGTGCGCGCCGTAGATCGGACGCACAGGCTGTGACGGCGCACGCGGGCGAACCGCTGGCGTTGCAGACGATCCCCGGACAATACCGGGATTACACCGAGAACGGCTTGTTCGGGAAGTACAAAGGAATCTTCTGGGTTCCGGCGCACGCGAGGGGAACGGCAGAGGCCGGAGAGGTGAAAGGGAAAACCTACCAGGCGCGGCCAGGCTTAATAGCTGGTCTGAAAACGCGGGAGAAGGAAAATGTTTAAGCGGATGTTCATCATTGTTGTGACTTTTTTGCTGGCAGCCCTGGCGCTGCCGTCATTCGCAATTTGGCTGACGGAGAGGATTTACTGATGGCAGAAAACAGCAAAATTTCGTGGTGTAAGCACACCCAAAACTGGTGGACCGGCTGCACCAAACAGAGGCACTTTGACGGCAAGCCACGTCCAGCTTGTGGCCGATGCTATGCAGAGGCTTGGGCTAAACGCACCGGCGGCAAAACGCAGGAGCCGATTTGCAAATGGGGCGACGATCAACCACGCCACCGAACCAGTGAGCAAATCTGGAAGAACCCATTCAAGTGGGATGCGCAGCAGGCGAAACTGGGCGAACGCGCGAATGTCTTCGTGGACAGCCTGAGTGACATTTTCGACATCGCCGATCCGCGCCTGCACGAATGGCGGCGGGAGGCATTCGAGATCATGGGCCAGTGCAAAAACCTTAACTGGTTGTTGTTGACCAAGCGAATTGACCTGGCGTTTCATTGCCTGAGCCGATGCATGCCGGCGGAATGGAATGGGAAGCTGCCGCCGCATTTCTGGCTGGGGATCACGGTCGAGAACCAGCAGGCGTTTGACGAGCAATGGCCAATCCTGAAGCACGCCGCGCGTGTTTATGGTGCCAGGACACTGTTCTTTTCGATGGAGCCGTTATTTGAGCCAGTCCAGATTCATCCCTTCTTGAGTGACCGGGAGTTGAATGTGGACAGGATGGTCATCGTCGGCGGCGAAAGTGGGCCGGGCTGTGTCGAGACAGACATTGATCACATTTATGCCGTCGTGTGCCAGTGCCTGTTTTACGAGACTCCAGTGTTTGTGAAGCAGTTGGGGGCAAAGCCGCTTTCCAAAGGCAAGTCGTGGCCGATCAGTGACGACAAGGGCGGAATCCTGGAAGAGATGCCTGAAACATTGCAGGTTCGCCAGTGGCCGGAAGGAGCCTTCACGTTATGAAGGAGCGTGCTACTGGAATTATTCGCACTCTACCAAGTCTGGAACCAGGCCATGTAGGGCGCTTACGTTACGAAGAAGCGATTGCATCAATAGAGAATGGTGAAGAAACGACGATCTACATAGCCTTGGCACAAAAGCCGACGGTCGAGGTGCTTCACATCTACCTGTTGATTGAAGGTGAGGTCAGGGTTCGACTGAATATAGCCGACTACGTAGATGGGGATGCACGGGAATGTTGGGATGAGACTATTCGAAAACCAAAATACTGGGCTATCTGCACAGTCCCAGTTAGTAGGCCACCCGAGCCAATAAAGCGTCGGGGTTTTCAGGGCTTCAGATACACAGCAGAACTGTGGTGAGGATAACGACTGATGCGAGGCTTATTGAAACGGTTTTGGCGATCCGCAGGGCACGATCTGGAAGACCTGCGTTATGCGCTCAGCCTGAAAGAGTTCGAACCGGAAGGTTGGCGTGATTGGGCGCTCATCCCAGGGCACGTGCTGTGCTGGGCGATTGCCTTCGTGTGGCAGTGGCCATGGTATCTGGCCAGTCATCTGAATTACTGGTTTCGCAATCACTGCCGGCCTGTCTTCCGGGTAACGCGGTGGATATTGCCGCTGGGCGGCGGTCGCTGGGAGAGTCCTGACCCGATCATTTGCCCGCGCTGTTGGTGGGGCGGAGCTACTCGCGCGCTGGTTCACACCTATGCGTCCTACGGTGAGGACGATGTTGAACCTGTTAATGAATGCCCTAGATGTGGAGCGGAAATATGAAAGGCTGGAAGAAGGCACACAAAAGGCGACGGCGTAAATTGCTCGGCACTCTCAGCGGTTTCAACCGGACGGACGTGGCGAACCTGAAAGTGATCAATCGCTACGCTGCCAGCCGCGAATGTGATCCTGCACTCCGCCAGCAGATTTACGCCTTCAAGGATTTACTGATGGGCCGCTTCGGCAAAGTGATTCACTTGACGCTGCAAACCTGGCGTTCAGGTTGGTATGACGAGCGCGCGGGGTATGGTCTCGCCAATTGCTGCGAACATCAACACGTCTTACAGGCGGTGCGGATCGGCGGGATGGTGTTGCACCGGCCAACGGGTCATTTTCACTTTGTGAATCACGAAACGGAGTACTGGAAGGCTTCTGCTGGGTTCGGCGAAGCCAAGGCTAAATGCACGGAATTTATCACCGGGCGAAAACGCGACCAGATCACCAGCGCGCCCGACAAACACTCTGCGGCGCGCGCCTATGAGCGATTGAGTAAACGTCACGGCAAACTGTGGACGCAAACCGAGACTTGGCACGTAGGGCGTCCGGTGCGAACGCGCTCCGGATACTTTGAGGATGATTGGGAAACACGTCGTCGCCGACCAGAGCCACTAAAAGATTTCGTTTGTCACTGGTGCAAAAAGAACAGGCCAGGGATCGAACGAAACCTGATTGACCGGTTTGAAATTTGCGATACCTGCAAGCCGAAGGTCAGAACGGCTTGCGTTGGATAGAGGCAGCAAGTTGCGCAACAATGGGCAAGAAGACGACGAATAACCTGCCGACTCGCATCAAAGCCGCCGACACGTGGAAACTGCTGAAGCGAAAGCCGCGCATCGCCAGCGCACGGAAGATCATTACCCCTGAAGGTACGTTTGACAGTCAAGCGGAGCTCAGTCGCTGGAACGAATTAAAGCTGCTGCGAGACGCAGGTGTTATCACAAACCTTCGCCGCCAGGTGTCATACCCCTTCGTGATCAACGATCTGAAAATTTGCACCTACCGAGCCGACTTTGTGTATTTCGACCGGCAATTAAATCAGGAGATCGTTGAGGACGTGAAAGGTCACGTCACAGAAGTCTTCAAACTGAAGCGAAAACTGATGGCAGCCTGCTATGGAATTACGATTCTCGAAACAGCAGTGAGATAGTCCCAGGATTCGGGTGGAATGATTGCGAGTGCCCCGTGAGATGGGCTACAGTTTGACCCGTTAGCGATTCTATAAACCGAATAGGTCACGCTTTAGGAGGTGGGGCCGCATTCAACGACGCTGGGCGAAAGCCCGGCGTTGAGAGTGCGGCCCCTTTTCGTTTTTATGAGTCAAGTTCCGGTAGTAATCCTGACTGGCGAACAGCTTCAGCAAATTATGCCGCGCTTGCGTCAGAACCAGCGCGCAGCGGAAACGGTTCTCGAACCGCTGAATGAAGCTTTGGCTGAGTTCCAAATCAACACGCCGCTGCGAGTGGCCGCGTTCCTGGCCACCGTCGCGCACGAAAGCGGTGAGTTTAAGTGGATGCAGGAAATTTGGGGGCCAACCAAGCAGCAAATCAAATATGACCCGCCGGGTAGATTGGCCAAGCAGCTTGGAAACACCCAGGCCGGAGATGGCAAGCGATATATGGGGCGCGGTCCGATCCAGTTGACCGGACGCGGGAATTACAGGCGCTTCGGCACGATTCTCGGCCTGCCACTGGAAACCCAGCCGGAATTGGCCGCGCAACTGGACCACGGAATTCGGATCGCCGCGTGCTTCTGGCAGACGAAGGATTTGAATGTCCTCGCCGACCGCAGCGAATTCACGAAGATTACCGAGCGTGTAAATGGTGGCCATAACGGGCTGGCTGAACGGCTGGTCTATTTCGAAAGAGCAAAAACCGTTCTCGGCATCGGCGCGCAGAAAGGCAGTGATCCTGTCTGAAACAACAGCGCCCCTGGTGTCATTGCGGCAATCCCCGGTGTGAGCGTTACCGCTGCTTTGCGGCGAACATCAACCAATCCCCAACAGAAAAGAGCAATTCAATGGAAAACAAATCCGAAGTTTACAAGCAAATTGTGTTGAGCGTTGTCCGGCATTTACTGACAGCGTTGGCAACATTCCTGATTGCCAAGGGCGTGATCAGCAGTGATCAGGCCAATTTCTTGATCACGGAAGCGGCGGGGATTTTCTTTGGTGGCTTATCGCTGCTCGTGATGTGGATCAAGTCCAAGAATTCCGTGAAGCTGGTTCAGGCGGCGATTGATGCCACACCAGGCACATCTTTGAAAGCGGTCAAAGAGGCGGCGAAGGATTACTGAGAGGCGTCCTCGCCTTTTCCTCGGCTTCGTGCCCCATCCCAACAACCGGCCAGCGATGGCCATTTACAAGGAGATTTATGGTTCGAAATTCGCAGAAGATTTACCGGCAACTGGCCGTAATCACGCTTATTACCATTCTGGCGCTGTCTTCAGCGGCCTGCGGCAAAAAAGACCTAGTGCGTACCACCAGCGATGCCATCACTGCCCTGAGGGCGGGGCTGGAGATTGCGGATTCCGCCCATCGCAGCGGATTCCTCGCCGATGCGGAGTATCGCGGCACGCTGGGAACCGGCGCTGTGGCCAACACGATTCTCGGTGAGGTGAATGAATTCGCCGCCAAGTTTCCGGAAGACGGCACATCGCCGACAGAAGAGCAAAAGCAATTTGTTCTTGGCCGCATCAATGACGCCTTGGCGAGACTCGACAACCTCATCGCCGACGGCGTGTTGATAAAAGACCCGGAAGGCCAGCGCAGGTATCTGACCAAGGTGCGCCAGGCGAAAGCGCTGGTGACGGGGTTGGCCGACGCGATCAAGAAGATCGAGGCGGCGAAGCCCAAGCCGACAACCAGCCAGACGGTCGGCCTGCCTGTGCTTTTGCGTGTGTAGGCAATGCCGGGCGCGCGCCGAGAGACGTTCATAAACCAAATTACCAACGCAATTCAGGAGAGCAAACAAAATGTCACAGACCAATGAAGAATTGAAGAAGTTCACCGACGATCTGGCTGAACGGCTGGCCACCGACAAAAAGGAAGACTTCAAGAGTGCGGCGAAGTCGGAGAAAAACTACGAAGAGTTCATCGCTGAGATTCTGGCCATCAGCAGCAATGCCATTGTGGAGTTCATCGTCACGCGCCAGATGACCACGGACGATTTGATCGAATACAACCGCGAGCGCGTAAGCGATCTCGACGAATGGATTCGTGAGAAGTTGGCCGAATTGGAGTAATCCAGTCTGCCAAATTAACCATCGTTGATCCCCCATGCTGGTTGGCGTGGTGCCCGCCCAACCGGTGTTCCTCTTATGAAAAAGTTTGTTTTTGATCATTGGAAAGAACTGAGCAGTGGCGCAGGAACCGTGTTAGCGGGGGCAGGCTACATTTGGCGAAAATACCTGCGACACAAAGTCGCGAGGTGGCGGAAGCAATGGGCCTTGCTTGAACAGCTTCCGTCCTTCATGGGGGAGTCGGATGGTATGAAAACTGAAATTGAAAAAATTCAGAGGACTGCCGATGAGATCATCAAACAACTCAAACCCAACGGCGGCAGCAGTATTTTTGACAAGTTGGTCGGCGTAGAGCAAGTGCTTCACGATCTCGGCCAATCTCACTGGATGCTGCAGGACATCGCTGGAAACACTTTCTGGCAGTCGGACGCCTCAGGGCGGATGGTCTACGCCTCGTCTGCGCTGGCAGACCTGATGGGTCTGGATCAGAAGGACGTGCTCGGTTATGGCTGGGTCTCTGCAATTTACGCGGAGGATCGAGTGCGCGTCGGCCAGGAGTGGCAAGCGGCGGTGCAACAGGGCAGACGATTTGATGAGACCTATCAGATCGTCACGCCCGACCGAAAAATGGTTGCTGTTAATGCCAGGGCGCTGCCCGTCACTGGCACGCGCGGACAGATTACTGGGTACATCGGCATTGTTCAGGTGCTCAATCAGGTTTGAAACAAATTGATCTTGATCGGGCGATCTTGTTGGGGGCGCTCGGTCGGGTTCCGGGCTGTATATGGCAACGGGGGTCATACAGCCCGGCAAATTTATCCCGCTGGTCTTATGTCGTCGGTCTTCATTTGGTGGACACAAATGGGAGGACGGGGCAGTTAAGGGATGCACCAGCGGGACCAATTTACCTCCCACCACTACTATTTGCTTCCAGCCCGGTCAGGAAACTGGCCGGGCTTTTTTTTAACCACAGACTGGAATAATTTGATTTACAAATTAAATCTAAGGGTTTATATTTCCCGGCGTGCCGTAGTGGATTACTTAGTAGTGGAGGGGAAAACGATGCAGGCAGCTTTTGAGCAAACAGTATTGAAGCCAGTGGTCGGGCAAGACCAGGAAGAATTAAGCCAGCACGTAACTGCGCTGGCGAAGTTGATGACGGAAACTCAAGGACGGTCCGACCTGGTTGGCGTGGTGACGCGGCGCGTGGCGGATGTCGGTCGGGAGATGGATCGGCGCGGGTGGCAACCCCAATCACCTCAGGCGGTGACACGATGAGTCGCATAAACGATGTTCTGGTACACACGCTGGAGCTGGCCGTCAAAATCGCAGAGCAGAGGACCACCGGCAACGGTGGCATCACGCTGATTCTTCAGACCGTGTTGAAAGCTTACAAGGAAGGCCAGGCCGGATCACTCGCCAAACACGTGGCGGTCTGGGTTAGCAACCGGGACACCGGGGGCTTAGTCGCGCCCCCCTCCTAAATCACAAGTTACTTCGTTCGTTCTATCCGTTCTATCATCCAAGACATACTCCGGGCGACGGGAAACCGCCGCCCGTTTTTTTAATCAGTCAGTGAGAAGTTTTTGCTTTACAAATTAAATCATTGAATTTATATTCTCAATCACCCCAGGGGAGTTGCCCCGGAGTGATTAAAGAAGAGCAAGAAAGAGGTTGGTATGAATCAGGCAGTCACATTTCAAACGGAATACAGCGGCGCGGCGGTCAGGAATTATTCAGACGGCAGTCGCGCCACAGGTCACCGTGTGATTGAGCAGTCGCCTGTTGATGGCTGGTTTGAGGTGAACGTTGGCGCTTATGACCCGGATTTCGTTGACGCCATCAAGGACGCAATTCCGTCGCGTGCGCGCGGCTGGGAGCCGAGCCGGGCTGTGTGGCGTGTCGCGCCACGGTTCGCGCTGGTGCTGGCAAGCCTGATTTATCCCAACTGGCCAGTGAAGGTGAAAACCAGTGCGGAGCGTGACCCGAAAGGCGCGCGCGAGTTCTGGTATGAGCCGAGCAATCAATAACTAATTTTTCAATGGAGATAGAACGATGAATCAAGAACAGTTTATTGAGAAGTTCAAAAATGCCCGCCGCAACAGCACGCCGATCATCGCCGTGCGCACCTTCGACAACATGGCTACCATCACCCGTTTGGTCGCCAGCTTCACCGTCGCCGCGCCGATCGTGCAGTGGGATTGCGTCCGTGGCTGGACGCCGGTATTTACCAAAGAAGAGATTGACAACACTGATCCCAACAGGCCGCCGACCCTTGGCGAGCAGGCCATCGTCCAAGCGGGGGTGAACAAAGAAGAGGAATTCAACCCCGCACCGCCCATCGAAACCGTGTCTGGCGAAATCGGGCTGTTTCCTGGCCGCGTCGTCGGTGGCGCGCCGGGCACGATGATGTTCGTTCACAACGCGCACGAAGTGCTGGCCGACAAGGTCGGCGTGGATTTCGTGCAGGCGCTCTTGAACAACCGCGATGGATTCAAGGCCTCGGCGCAGTGCATCGTTCTTCTGGGGTCAAGTTTTACGTTTCCCGCACAACTCAGCCAGCACGTGTACGAACTGGACGAGCCATTGCCCAACCGTGACGAACTGAAAGCCGTGATTAAGCACGTGGCGCAACAGGCGGGCATCAGCATGGGTGGTGCCGATTTACTGCGCGCCACAGAAGCGTTGACCGGGTTGCCGATTTTTCCGGCAGAGCAGGCGACGGCGCTCAGTGTGGATAAGATGAGTAAGAGCCTGAGCCTGGAAGAACTGTGGACCCGCAAACGCCAGATGATCACTAGCACGCCGGGACTGGAAGTCTGGGGCGGCAAGGAATCGTTCGACGACATTGGCGGCTGTGAACAGATCAAGAAATTCTGCCGCGCCATCCTCGGCGGCAAACGTCGCCCGAAGGCAGTCGTCTTCATTGACGAAATCGAAAAAGCGATGGCGGGCGCATCGGGCGCGGGTCAGGACAGCAGCGGGGTCAGTCAAGGGATGCTCGGCAAGATGCTCACGTTTATGCAGGACACCGAAGCCACTGGCATGGTGTTCGTCGGCGCGCCCGGCGCTGCGAAATCCGCCATCAGCAAAGCCCTCGGCGCGGAAGGCCAGATTCCGGTGATCGTCTTTGATTTGACCGGGATGAAGGACTCGCTGGTGGGCGCGAGCGAGCAACGATTGGCGCAGGCGTTGAAAGTGGTGGCGGCTGTCAGCGAGGGAGACGCGCTGTTCATTGCCACCAGCAACAACCTCGGCAATCTCCCGCCGGAGCTGCTCCGCCGCTTCACGCTCGGCACGTGGTTCTTTGATCTTCCGACCACTGAAGAGCAGGAAGCCATTTGGAATATCTACAAAAAGAAAGTCGGGCTGGAAGGCCAGCCGCATCCCCGGACCAACTTCACCGGCGCCGAAATCAAAAATGCCTGCGACATCGCCGACCGCACCGGGATGACGCTTCTCGAAGCCGCCGATTTCATTGTGCCGGTCGCGGTAAGCGGGGCTGAGCGGATTGAAGCCCTGCGCATCCAGGCCAATGGCCGCTACCTCAGTGCCGCAACCAAGGGCTGGTACAAACACGAGCCTCGCATCAGCAACAAGTCTCTGGCTGCGGCAGCGAGCGCGAGCAACGCGCGGGCGCTGGACGTGGAAGTGTAACAGGGCGTGCGCCGGAGGCCAGTCACCTCCGGCGCTTTGGCAACCAGCGGAGAACCAACATGCCAGATACCACGTTGCCCGTTCGCAAAACCAAATGCGCCACCTGCCCGTTCCGCCCGGAAGGCTGGACGCACGTCAGACCACTGCTGGAAAAACGTGCGCTAACCGAGGCCACGCCGATTTGTCACAGCACAGGCAAAGCCCTGACGCGTCACAACGGCGAAAAACTCAAAGCACACGCGTGCCGAGGCGCGCGCGACCTTCAGTTGGAATTCTTTCACGGCATTGGCTTTCTTCCTGAGCCTACTGATGAGGCTTGGGCGGCGAAGCTGGCAGAAATCAATAACAGGACAGAGGAGCAGGCTGATGGAGAACGATAAATTAAACTACGTGGCTGACATGTCACCGGTCACGGTAACAGCCGAGCAACTTTTGCCAGCGGCAGAAGCCACGATGCCGCACATTGCACCAGACGTGCGCGCACTGGGCGCGGTCGTGCTTCAAGAAGCGTGGCTGGCGTTTTTTCGCCAACTGACAGCGGAGTTTCTTGCTGATCCGAATTTCTTAAGGCGAGAGGCAGGCGCCCACTGGGCTGAAGGCCCAAATACCCCTTGGCGCCGCGCACTAGAGGCGGGCGACAACGTGATCTTTGCACATTTTGAAAGGAGAGAGACCGGCAGTGACCACCACGAAAATGGCTAAAATGCCCCAGGGGAAAAGGAAACCGTCTCTATTGCTTGATCCCCAAAAAGAGTTAGTCAAGCTCTTTAATGGTCTCTCCGGGCGTCAAAGCCACTGGCAGGTCTTTTCTGATTTCTGCGAAATCTCCGCAATCTCGATCAGCAATGCCGTTGATTGGCACCACCGTGAAGAGCGCGAAGATCGCTATATGCAGATCGTCAAAGGCTATAAACCCGAAGAGGTGCAGCGGCTATGTGAAGGGTTGGGACACCTGGTAATGGCATTGGAGGGCGGATTCACGGACGTTCTAGGCTGCGTCTTTCACGACCTGGAGCTGCATAATAAATGGGCTGGCCAGTATTTTACCCCCTACCCCATCTGCCGGATGATGGCCAAGATGACCGTCGGAGATCGCCCCAGCCTCCGAAACCAAATCGAAGAGAGAGGATTCATCACGGCGATGGAACCAGCGTGCGGATCGGGGGGCATGATTATCGCCTTGGCCGATGCGATGCACGATGCCGGCATCAATTATCAGCAGCACCTGCACGTGACGGCAGTGGATGTTGATTTGAAGTGCGTTCACATGGCGTACCTGCAATTCTCTTTACTGCACATTCCGGCGGTGATCGTCCACGGCAACACGCTGAGCCTTCAGGAATACAGCCACTGGTATACGCCCGCGCACATCATGGGTGGCTGGGCGTGGAAGCTTCGCCGCCAGGAGGCCGCCGAAAAGCCCATTGAGATCCAGACGCCCGGGATCGAGCCACAGGCGGAGCCTACAAAAAAAACATTAGCGCCCGCGCAACAACAGTCATTGTTTGATTTGTTGGCCGCTTAAAAGGAAAAGGACATGAGCCGAACCAGACAAAAGCAAAACGTATTCACCAGCTTGACCAATCGTGGATCGGAACTTCCGCTGGTTGAGTTTCCCACCGCTGCTGAGCGTCAAGAAGACTCAGACCATTTCACGAATCGCTATGAAGTCCGATCTGCTTCCAGCGGTAAGCTGTACCTGATTTCCCAGCACAAAGAGCTTCGGCACTGGTGTTGCTCCTGCACGGGTTGGAAAACCCCATCGGAATTGTTACCACCTGCGTGAACTTGGCTTGCCCAACAAAGAAGTGCCTTACGAGTGTCGGATTACGCAACGAGGCCACGCCGATGTCGTTACCGGGCGTGCGCCTGGCAACGCCGACCAGTCATCAACCGAGCCGATTCTCAAGCAGATCGAAAACCAGCAGGCCGCCCAAGCACACAATACGCGGGTGTTTTTAGACGAAGTGTGATTGGGCAAAGAGGTGAGAGATGGAAGCACAAACACAGGAAAGTATCACTGGTTCGGTTGATAGCATCGTTTATCACGATCAACGGTCGGGCTTTGCCGTGATGAGATTTCACATGGCCACCCCGAAAGAAGATAGCGTCGTCGCCGTCGGGACGTTTTCTTCAATTACGAATGGGGAAAGTTTTCGCCTGACGGGCATCTGGAGCAAACACCCTCAGTACGGAAAACAGTTCAAGGTAAGTGAGTATGTGGTCACCCGTCCCACCACGCTGGAAGGCGTGGAGCGGTATCTGGGGTCTGGAATGATCAAAGGCATCGGCCCGGTGATGGCCAAGCGCATCGTCGAGTATTTCAAGGAACAGGCGCTGGAGATCATTGACTCCAAGATCCACCGCCTGAGTGAAGTGCCCGGCATCTCCCATAAGCGCGTAAAGATGATCCAGTCTGCCTGGGAAGAACAGCGAGCAGTGAAAGACGTGATGCTGTTTTTGCAGACCCACGGGGTCTCGCCGCGCTTCGCCGTCAAAATCTTCAAGCAGTATGGCAATGACGCCATCACCGTTGTCGAGAAAACGCCCTACCGATTAGCCGCCGACGTTTACGGCATTGGTTTTCGCACGGCGGATCAAATCGCGCGCAACCTGGGGATGCCGGTGGACTCGATGGATCGCTTGCAGGCTGGCCTCCGCTTTGTGCTGACCGAGGCCGGCGAGGAAGGCCACTGTTACCTGCCGGAAAGTGAATTGATCAAGCGCGCAGCCACGGCGCTGTCTGTGGAAAATCAGGACAGGCTGAAAGCGGCGTTGGCCGCGCTACTGACCGATGACAGTTTGAAAAGTGAGCCAGGCGAGCCGGAACGAGGGATTTACCTGGCTTCAATCTGGAACGCCGAGCAATCAATCGTGCGGCGAATGAAATCGCTGCTGGAAAAGAGTGTGCCAGCAGCGAGCGAGCCGGTTGAAACGTGGCTGGCGAAATACGCACGACAACAAAGCGTTGAACTGTCCGATGAGCAACGACGAGCGATCCAGCAGGCCGTTATTTCTCGCGTCCTGGTGCTGACGGGTGGACCAGGGACTGGCAAGACGACGACGCTTCGCGCAATGGTTCAGATGTTCGAAGCGATGGGCAAGCGCATTGCGCTGGCATCACCAACGGGCCGCGCTGCACAACGACTTTCGGAAGTCACCGAGCGTGAGGCGAAAACCATTCATCGGCTGCTGGAATTCGATCCTGCTGCGAAGGGATTCAAATGCAATGAAAATGCGCCGCTGGACACCGATGTGGTTATCATTGACGAATCGTCAATGATTGACGTGAAGCTTGCCCACCATCTGCTCAAGGCAATTGCCGCGACGACGCAGTTGATCTTGGTCGGCGACGTTGATCAGCTCCCCTCGGTCGGCCCCGGGACGGTGTTGCGCGATCTGATTACCTCAGCGGCAGTGCCAGTGGTACGGTTGCGCCAGGTCTTTCGCCAGGCAGGGCAGAGTCTGATCATTCAAAATGCGTATCGGATCAATCGCGGCGAACTGCCGGAATTGATCACTCCCGGCACGCAAACCAGCGATTGTTATTTTCTCCGAGCGGATGAGCCGGAGCAGGTGGTGGAATTGATCGTGAAATCTGCCGCCAGCAGCCTGCCAAAGCGATTCGGATACGATTCGCTGCGCGATATCCAAGTGCTGACCCCGATGAATCGCGGGCAAGCTGGGACGACCAATCTCAACACGGTATTACAGGCAGCTCTGAATCCACCGTCGCCAGGCAAGACCGAGCTTGGGCGCGGAAGCCATACGTTTCGCGTCGGCGACAAGGTGATTCAGCGCGTGAACAACTACAAACTGGAAGTCTTCAACGGTGACATGGGCAGGATCGAAATCATTGACCTGGAGGAGCAAACGCTTGGCGTCCGCTTCGGCGACCGAATGGTGTATTACGACTCGGCGGACGTTCTGGAACTCTCACACGGTTTCTGTGTGACGGTTCACAAGTCGCAGGGCAGCGAGTACCCCGCCGTTATCCTGCCCGTTCATACCACGCACTTCTTGATGCTCAGTCGAAACCTGCTCTACACCGCACTGACGCGCGCGAAGCGCACCGTGGTGATGGTTGGGACCACGAAAGCCCTGTCCATCGCCATAAACAATCTCGAAGCCGTGAAGCGATTTACCGGACTGGCTGACCAGTTAAGCCGTTAAGAACGTGAAGACTTTTTAGACGGGTTTCAGGGCGGAAAATTATTTGCGCCCTGAACGATGTTTTTGCTTTACAAATTAAATCGCTGGATTTATATTCTTCCACGTTGTAGGGAAGTTGCCCCGGAGTGAAAACGAAAGATCAACGAGGAGATAGAACGATGAAGAACGACAAATTCAAAAATAAAACGACGAAAGCAAGCGTGGAAGCGTACCTGAGCGGAGTGATTCAGCGCGTGGATGCCGAGCAGGCAGCGGCGGGCAGTCACGAAGCCTGGTTGGAAGAGCGCGGCTGGCAGAATGCCACCAAGCAAGATACTTACGTGCCATTGACCGCCATCAGTGAGGAGCGCGCGATTGCCGAGGCGCTGAAGCTGGCCACCGCCGTCAAGGAGGACGTTTACGTGATCCCGTTCACCGTGGGCGAGTTCACGCGTTTCCGCATCGCCCTGGCTGCCGAGGTCGGAGAGGACGGCCCGAAAATGATCGGCTTTGCCGAGCCGCCGTATCAGGGGATGTTCGATGGTCTGAGTTACCCGGCAAAGTTCACCACGATTGCCGAATTTCAGGCCGACATCACCAACCGGATCAGTGGGCGCGCGCTATTCATCGCCGCCTAACGCAAACCTACTGAGGCGGTTGCCCCGCCGCCTCAGTCTTACCATCTTCAGAGGATTGTTATGTCACACGTCGTCAAATTGGCAATTCAAGTGAAAGACCTGGATGCGCTGGGCGCGGCTGCGGAGCAACTGGGCTGCGAGCTGGTACGGGATGCCAAGACGCATCTGTTTTATGCCGGAATGCGCGCGGCCTGCTCTCACTCGATCCGGGTAAAAGGGAAGACTGGAGCCTACGAAATCGGCCTGGTTCCCGGCGAAAACGGCGTCTGGGAGCTTCAAGCGGACTTTTATCAAGGCGGAAAGGGGCTGGCCGCAGCGGTCGGAGAAAATGCCGCCAAGCTCAAACAGGAGTACGCCGTGCAGGTGGCGATCCGCAACGCGCAGCGCCACAACAGACGCGTCCAGCGTGAACAACGTGCGGACGGCACGGTCGTTCTTCGGATGGCCTAATCACCAAGGGAGGTTTCAATGCCACGTAAACCAGAAATCATCGTCACTGTCTCACCAACCGCCGAGACTGAAGTCACGGTCAACGGCGTCAAGGGCCCGGGCTGCAAAGCCCTGACCGAAGCCCTGGAAAAAGAACTCGGCGCGGTCGTTAGCGACCAAGCCACATCGGAAATGCACGAGCGGGAGGTGCGGCATGTCGTCCAGCATCGTAATCGGGCCTGATGGGCAGATGGAGTTCATAAACGCCAATGAATTGGGTGGCTTGCTCACGGAGGGGCAAGCCACTGTCCGGCGAGCGTCCCACGTCGAACCCGTTTCGCCAGTCAAGCGCCTGGCATTCCGCGCCATCCGTCGTCTGGTGACCGATGACAGCCGGATCGCCGCCTGGACGCGCAACTGGAAAGGTTCGTGGCTTGCCGATATGGCGCTGAGCGGCGGGCCGGTGCTGGTTGGCGAAGATGGGAAGGGTTTTGCCAGCCGCGCCGATGCTATTGCCGCTGAGGTGGACTGGATCAACAAGAACGTCTTTCACGTGTAGAGAGAGAAAGTTGCGGCGGGCGTCTCCGGGCGCTCGCCGAGTAATGATCAACTTTGAAGCCGGCTGCCGGGCTATCGGCCTGTCAGATGCCGCAATCAAGCGGGCGATGGAGGACTGAGTTATGGGTGGATCAATTGCTGTGACTATCCGAGAAGAGAATGGAACCGAGCATCGCATGTGCCGGTGGACGAACTCCATGCCGTGGGGATTGAACAACGTCAAAATGTTATCCATTCCGCCAGACCCGACACACCTGGCAGCATATTTGAAAGTCTGGAATGAGATGCGCGCCGACTACGAGGCGAACAAATCAACTGGCAAGTTTGAGTTCCCGATGACCGATGTTTATGCGCCGTACCCGTTCCTCGCGCCGGAAGGGTACGGACTGGTAATTATGGATTTTCAGAGGAAGACGATTCTCAGTAAGAACAACTACACCACGCTGGGCCAAGGAGTAGCTATCACGTCGGCTTTCGACTGGGACATGTTTGGGCGTCATCCAGAAGAAGGTACGCGGGAAGAAAGTCTTCGCGCAGCACTGGCCAGACCAATAGATAACAGTGAAGAAGATGACGGTGAAAGCAATCTCCAGCGACTGGCTGCTTGGTGGAACGCAAAGCGGATCGTAAAGGCGGGTGAGTTGATTCCTCGGTCAAATGGTGACGTAACGCCGGACCCGAAACTAATGAACGCGACAACGTTTGAAGAGTTCGCTTTGGGGCTTGGCGAATACACTGGTTTTGTTTTCGATCTGACTCCCTTTACCTTCATTGAAGCGCGAGACCTGCCGTGGGCTGAGGTGCTGGAAAAGGTGAAGGCGCTGGGGTTTGCATTGAGCGAGGAGGAAATGGCGCTCTGGAATGACGCTATCAAGCAGGAAACGGAGGACTGAGCGGTTATGGCAAATCTTGCAAAAGCAATAAAACGAGACCTGGCCGCGCTTCACCAGCGCCCAGACCACCCGCCCAAACGGCCAGCATTGCTCGCAGAGTTGGACCAACAAAAACCCTGGCTTCGCTTCACGTTTCGCCTGGATGGCATCGGCGAGTTCGGAATGCTGGGCCGCATCCTGGCAGGACTGTGCGGAGATCGGCGGTCGTTTTACTTCGAGCCGCTGCCGGAAGATGACATTGCCATTTACGTGAAGAACGAAGCGGACAACAAGCAACGCGTGATTGACCTAGCAAAGGAGGCCAATTTACGCCCAACAGGATTTATGGAGGTGGAACGTGTCGGCTGATAGACAACTGACAGAAGCTGAAAAGGCACGGCTGAGGTTCACGTTGGAAACCGCGCCCAATGGTTTGGGGCTGGACCGGATTGTTCGCGCAATTCGTGCTGCTGGCGGGCGCGCTGGCAGCGACGATGTGCAGCGAGAACTGGACGCAATGGCCGAGCGTGGCGAGTGCCGCAAGCTGCCGCATCCGGGCAGGGAAGGCGAATTTATGTACGGCTGCATTGTGACGATGAGTTGAGTTGAGAGACTGAAAGGCGACGGCGCTGTTGAGAGGTGGCCTTTACGGGCGGTTTTCGAGCCGCCCATTTTTGTTACGGCTTCAGAAGTTTTCGCTTTACAAATTAAATCAATATATTTATATTCTCAATCACCACAGGGGAGTTGCCCCAGAACGCGATTCACAAACGACGGAGGATAGAGCGATGCGAGTTTTGGAGTTGATCGAACAAGGATTATTGAGCGCAACTGAAAACCTGGAAGTGCTGCTGAGCGAGGCGTTTTATTACGCGGAACGCGCCTACCGCACTTCCCGCGTGGACAGTGAGGAGTTTTTCGACTTCTGCAAAGAAGTTCCCAGGCCAATCTTGATGCCTGCCTACTTTTAAGAGCTTTGATTGCCATCGGCGGACTGCCCCGTGCTGCCGTGTTTTCAATCTGACCCCCAACAAAAAGGACTGAAAACCATGTTTGAAGATTCAGTGAATGACAGAGAACACCGGGATTACGACTTTTGGAGTGATGAGCCTGTGCGCTCCGCCAACCACGACGGGGAAGCCACTGGCGAGCGGTTTGACGATCTGGACACTGCGGGTGAGGGCGAGGGCTGGGCCGACGAAGCAACGCCAATCGCTGCCGAGCAGGATGAACAGCAAGCCCCTGAAGTTGCTGACGGCGGTGAAGATGATGAGCAGGGAAGCGTTTATGAGGTCATCGAACGCGCGATGGCCGAGGCAAACAAACCGGTCGAAGTCACCGACGACCAGTTGGCTGATGCCGACAAGGTCAGCAAGGCCACGGTGGTGTTTGAGTTGACGATCAAGCAGGCGACGTTCACGCGCAAACTCGCACCGGAGCAGATCATCGCCGACCAGCACCAGCCAGCAGCCGACGCCAAGATGCTGAAGTCCACGAAGAAATTGATTGTGTGCCGGGAACTGGATGAGATCGAGCGCGTCCGCCGGGAGTTCAAAGACTGGCTGGAATTATACAAATGCCGCACGAAGATGCTTCGCGGCGGGATGGCGCTGATTCCGCTTGGTCATATGGACGCGGTCGAAGAGCGTTACAAACTTTTCAAGTCAAAATACTACGACGCCGTGCGCGCGTTCCTGGCCGTTTACCTGGAAGCAAAGCGCCAGGCGAAGGATCGGCTGGGCGTGTTGTACGAAGAAGGCCAGTATCCCAGCGTTCAGGAAGTCGCCGACGCATTCAAGGTCAGTCACCGCTGGATCGCCTTCGACGCGCCCAGGGCGATGAAAGGGATGCGCGCCGAGATGATTGCCCAGGCTCGCCAGAAAATTCAGGCCGACCTGGCTGAAGCGGCGGGGGAGATGAAAGACCAGATGCGCGGCAAGATGATGGAGTTCACCCACTGGCTGGTCGGCCAGCTTCAGCCCGCCGCCGACGGCAAGCGCCGTCAAATCACCGAAACAAAATTCGAGCAAATGCAGGAATTCCTGCGCACGGCTTCGACGCTCAACGTCATCGGCGACGAAGAACTGGATCGCGCCATTGAGATGGCCAACAAAGCCATTAAGGGCGTAGACGTGAAAGACTTGAAAGCCAGTGGCAAGAACCGGGCAACTTCCGACCAGTTGCGCCAGCAGATGGCTGAGGCATTCGAGCAGGTCAAAGCCGTGACCGAGGGGTGGGTGGTCAATCAAACCCGCGTGTTTCTGGATGAAGTGTAACGCCGCTGGCCCGCCCGGAAATGTCTGGGCGGGTTTCTGGGAGGTATGTGATGGCTGAAATTTTCAAATCAGTTGGGCCGGAAGTCTGGGTTTATGACTGCGAATACGCTCCATGCCTGGAGACAGCGCGCCGGGAGTACCGGCTGCCAAACACGATGCCGGATCAGGAAGTGTTGGCGGAAATGTACGCGCGCAACGGGGCGACCCCGGAAAACCCCAAGCCGATGCTGAAACTGCATCAGAACCGCCTGCTATCCATCAGCGCCGTGAAGCGAAAAGAATCCAAAGATGGCGTGACGTTGACGCTCAGAACAATGTCGGTTGATCAGCCGGGAATGACCGAACGTCAGATGATCGAAAACTTTCTCCAAAGCGTCGGTACCGTGCGGCCCCAGCTCGTCGGCTTTGCTTCGCGCAAATTCGATCTGCCGGTGCTGTTTCAGCGGGCGCTGATTCAGGACTGCGTGATCCCGGCCTTTTGCCGTCGCCCGGCCAAGCCCTGGGAAGGAACGGATTATTTCGCGCAATTCTCCGACGACCATATAGACCTGCTGCTGGTGCTGGCGTCGAACAATTGGGGCAAGGCAATGCCCTCGCTGGATGAAATCGCCCTTTCCTGCGGCATCCCCGGCAAATTGGGAATGTGTGGCGCCGACGTCGCCGAGGCGGTGATGGCAGGCCGAATCAAAGAAGTCGCGCAGTACAACGAACTGGACGCGCTGACGCAATACCTGCTTTGGCTGAAGCTCGCCCGGATGTCCGGCTGGGTGAGTCTGGATGGTTACGACCGCGAGCGGCGGCAATTGTGGGATCTGCTGGTGAAGTTGGTTGATGCCGGCAAAGACCATCTGCAACTGTTTCTGGATGAGTGGAACAAGCTATCCCCGTTGCCGGAAACGGCAACACGGACAGCAACGAGAGTGTTTTTAGAAGAAGTTTAATTTGGGAGGCTTCGATGACGGACGAGCAATTTGAAAAACTATTGAAAGTCGTTTCTGCCGGGTTTGGCGGGATCAATGCCAACCTGAGAATCCTGGCCGAAGCGTTGGTCCAGGTCGAGCACAACATGGCGATGATGATTGCGGTAAACAATCCCGCGCCGAACCTACACAAACCGATGGCCGAGTTTGCCAGCTTCGATTGGGCGACGATCAATGCCAAAGTCATCAAAGGCGATGATGATGGTGCCAGCGCAGTGGAATGGAACGGGCGTGTGTTTACGCGCCGATCTCCCTCCAACAAATTCGATCCGGCGATCTGGTTTAGCCGGGCAGTTGGGAGGGACGAGAACGGGACAAACCGCTACGAAAAACTGATCACTTTTCGTGATGTGGCAGACGCCGAAGAGTTGCCGAACAAAGTCCGCAAACTGACGACTGCGTCAAGCAACAAAGCCAGCTTTAACAACGGCCATCCAGCCCAAACCGCGCAGGAGAGCCGCCAGACGACTGCTCAGCGCCCCGGGGCGAGCGCCCGTAAACAAGAGACCACGGCCACTTCGTCAGCCGCGAAGCCGGCTGACACCAGACCCTTCCAGTGTCAGAAAGCTCTAGTGACCGCGCTGACCAGGAAGAACGAGCGGGCGGGTGCGGTTGGGATCAGCGTGGATGCCTGGAAACAGGAACTGCGCCAGTCCTCGCTCGGCAGTGATGACACACGGTCATTCGACGATCAGCAGATGACCTGCGCGCTGGAGATCATCGAAGAGATGATTCTTGAGGCTGAAGAACGCGCCGCAATGCGCGAGCAATAAACAAAAGGTAAACAAAGGAAGAAACACGATGGAACTCATTGCAGGGGCTTTTATAATTTCGATAGCGCAATTGCAGCCACATCCACACAACCCGCGCGGGCCGGTGGATCCCGCTTCGGTCGAAGAGCTGGCCGCGAGTATCAAAGAAAAAGGCATTTTGGAGCCTTTGCTGGTTGTGCCGATCCCTGACCCCGCCCGGCGTGGTTATGTGGCGGGGTATCGTGTGGTGGCTGGTCATCGCCGGCTCGCCGCGGCAAAACTAGCAGGCATTGAAACCGTTCCTGTCATTTCAAAAAACTATACAGAAGACGAACAGGAAGAGGTGATGCTGGTGGAAAACCTCCAGCGCGCGGACCTGACGCCGTTGCAGGAGGCAATGGCATTTCAGCGAATCGTGGAGCGCGGGGCGACGTTGAGAGACGTTGTCAGGAAGACCGGCGTTGGCCTGGCTCGTGTTCAAAGCACGCTGCAAATTCTGAAGCTGTCTCAGTCAGTGCAGGAATTATTTCGGGATAACATGCTGCCCATTACCTGTGTGCGCCCGCTTCTCAACATTGCGAATCCAGCCCAACAGCATCGGCTGGCGGCAATGGTAGCCGAACGGCGTCTTTCTGTGGGTCGCCTAAGAGAGATTTCGGAGACCATGGCGGAGACGGAGGGCACGGACAAGGCCGTAGAGAAGGGCAGGAAGTCACCGCAAAAGCCAAAGCAGCCGGTTTACGTGGCGGGAAAGAGTCTGACGCGCGCGGAAGCCGTGACAGAGCTGGAACGCCTGAACGGAACGGCGCTGACGTTTACGAACGTGCGCCAGGCGATGGAAGGCGTGTGCGGTAGTTGCGGGATGAGCACGCTTCCCAATATCTGCGCAGCTTGTCCGCTGCCTCAGTTCCTCAGCAATTTGATTCAGGGAGCGAGCGATGGCGACGGCAAGCATTAACCGGCTTACGCGCCGGAAAACTCGGCAGCGCACCGTCTGGTGGACCAAGGAACGGGTTCTGGATGGCCTGCGCCGGTTTTACCGCGACTTCAAAGTCGCGCCGACGGGAATGGATCAGTATCACAAGCTCCAGCGCTTCACAGGTACGGCGCAAAATGGCGTCGGCAATCCGTATCCGTCGTTTTACGGCGTGCTGAAATACTTCTCAAACTTCCGGGAAGCCTGGCGGGCGGCAGGTGTGAAGATGAATCGTCATGAGTCGCGCTGGTTGCCGGAGGAAGATCAGTTTTTGGCCGAGGCCGCAGGGTTGTTGTCCCGAAAGGAATTGGCCGAAGCGCTGGATCGCACGCCGAATGCCGTACACCGCCGCCTGTATGATCTTGGCCTGCACAGTTACCGCACACAGGGGCTATCACTCAACCGGGCCGCAGATTTGGCCGGGCTGAGCCATGGAACCCTTCGTAGCTACGTGCGCCGGGGCGTGCTGCCATCGGTGCGCGGAACAAAGTGTGTCTACGTTGATCCTGCTGACCTGCTTCTTGTACCAGCGGTTGATTGGGACAAAGCCTCACCGGAGTTACACGACCTGGCTCGCCGATCACTGATGAAACGGTTGGTAACCGTGCTTTCAAGAAAAGCGCTGCTTAGGTGAACTTTTTTATTTACAAATTAAGTTATCAGGCTTATAGTTTAAGCACGTCAGGGGGAATGGTCAGGGGCGCTGATGAAGGGAGAGTGGGTCGGCGCTCCTGGCCTGCGGAACCTGCGGAAATCGGTCTTTGAAATCTTGAGTTATAGGGCGATCAGGTTTTGGCATCTGAAATAGTTTGAGGATCGAGCAGGTACTGCTTCTGAAAGCCCTTCCAGGTATGAGGTGACCGGCGCATCAAGAAAGGAGACTCTCTGCTTGCGTTTTGAATTGCATTATCTTGACGAACAACCCAGTCGGTCACCTCAGAAAGTTTTAGAAGTCGGCGGGGCTGCAAAGAGCGTTCATCTCGAAAGAGCCAACCCCCGGTGGTCACTACGCGCTACAGATTCGCCAGCAAGCGTTCGGGGCGCGGTTCGTGAATGGTCGGTCCGACTTCTCCAGTTTGCGCGCCAGTGCCCCCGTTGGTCTTCCAGCCGGTCGGCAACGTGGCCAGGGAGCCAGGTTTCGCCGGGCAGAGCGGCGATCTGCAAGCACACACACAATGCGGCGCGCGAAATATTCCGGATGAACGTGGCACTCGGTATTCCCACGTCGAGGCGCAATGCTGGGTTGCGCGCCGCGATCATTCGGAATTTCGTCAGCGTGGGGGAATGGCACCCCGCCGGACTCATCATCTGGAGTTTTGCAGGTTCGAATCCTGCCGCTGACTTGTGGGTGGCTTCGATGTCTTATCGAAGCCGTATCAATCAACTCAAAACAAGCGAGGGTTTATGGTTCAAGCAATTCGTAATTTCGTGAAGAATTTTGTGAGTGATGAAGGTGGGCAGGACATTGTCGAGTATTCACTGCTGCTGGTGCTGATCGGCGCAGCGGCGCTTTTCGTGTTGTCACAGATGGGCATCACCATCAGTTCGATCTTCAATAAGATCAACGAACGCCTCACCAGCGCCAACAACGCAATCTCATAATCAGATGGCCGATCTTAAACCACAATTTGATTCAAAAGTTGGCCCACTGACTCCTGAAGATCTGACACGGCTTGAAGGAGTGGTGGGCCAAAAAACCGGCAAGGAAATCTGGGTGATGATGCTGGCCACTGGCCATGACCAATGGCTGAGTCATTTGGATTTATTGATACTGGCTGGTGGGGACCGCTTCAACGTGGAACAAGAGCTTGCCAATGACGAATCTGTTTTGTCCGACTTCTTACAAGTCAGTCCAACGCTTCGGCCCCATATCGCCCGGATGCTGAAATGGCAGCAGTGGGCGCTACGCAATCACCTGCGATGCAGGTCACTCGCCCGGTTGAACTAACTCCCAAATAGACAATAAGAAAGGAATCTGGATGGCTGCGAAAAAACTAACGCGATCTGAATTGTCGAAGCCTACCTTTTACGACCTGACGGCAGAAGAAGCGGGCCTGCTGTCCCACCTGGAAGAAATCTTGCTCGCGCAGCAGGCCGGGGAAGGCGACTTTACCGCTCAGTTGGAAAAAGAAGCCGAATTGCTGATTTCCCAATTGAACACCGCGCACGAGGCGCGGGATGCCAAACTGGATCGAATGTGCGGCGCACGCCGCAGGTTGCTTGCCCAGACAGTGGAATTGACAGCCGAGGCGGATCGTCTCCTGGCGCGCGCCGTCAGGCAGCAGAAGGCAGCGGAATGGATCGCCGCCAAGATTCAGTTCTGGATGGAACACGCCGACCCGCCGCTTGATGTCGTCGAGACGCACAGTGGCGCCAACAAGATCAGCCTGGGCTTTGCCGGGAAAGAGCCGGTCGAGATTCTGAATGACTCGGAAGAGGCGATTCGGAAGCTACCCGAGGATTGCTGGAAAGAGATTCCCGCGACCGTGGAAGCCAGGAAAGAACCCATTTACAAAATGCTGCGGGCGTCACAGCCGGCAGAAGGCGACTCGGAGGAATTGGCCGCGACCAAACGTGATCTGGCCAAAGCATTCGATGGCATTGCCCGGCTGGGTGAGCGGTCGAAGCGACTGACGTTTTCCTAAAACAAAATCGGCCACCGATGTTTTGAGCCGCCGGTGGCCGATTCCATTTCGCGACTATTCAGGCACGGCAATGGAGGAGGATTTTCGCCAAAACCGTGTCTTCTTGCAACTGTTTGTAATCGCAAGGAGATGTGATGCCCAACAATAGAGGCAACGAAGACGATGACTTACAGGATCAAGCCACGGATCAAAATGAAGAACCCGAACTGACCTGGTCAGACGCCGCATTGGCGCGTGCTGTGCGGATCTTCGCTGAGCGATTCAAAGCGAGCCTCGGCGATCAGGTCATCCCAGCCATCGCCGCCGCTGCGATTCTGGCTAACCGGCTGGTGGAGTCCCAAGTGGGCCAACTGGAAATCGTTCTGGATGGCCCGGTGATTGTCAAAGTGACGGCGTTCCGCTCCGAGACGCCGCAGGACGAAAACGCTTGGTGGATTATCAACGAGGCGGAAAAACGGTAACCCATCAAGGCAGGAGGAAATGAACATGCTCAGTAAATTAGTCAATGCAAGTGCGCTGATTCGTATTCCCGTGGCAGCACTGATCATTGTGCTGAATCTCGGCCTCGTTCTTGTAATGTTGACGCTCCGAGCGGTCAGCCGGAAAAAGCCGGTCAATGAATTAACTGGCAGGGAACTGTTAGACCACGTGCGGCTGTCAACCTGGCGTCCGATCAAAACCCTTCTCCGAATGTGGCTGTTTCGGGATGAGATGGAAACGCTGGCCGAGCGATATAACGCCCGCGCCGAATTGATCATGCCGGTGGATGGCTCGCAGGAGTTTGCCAACCAATTGCGTACCACGTATTCACGCATTAAGGATCTGGAGCGAGAAATATTGATTTTCTTCAATCGAAAATCCGGCCCCAACCATATCTCATTTTACGTGGTGGACCCGGCCACGACGCAGCGCATTATTTTCATGGCCAGCCGCGCCGATGGGCTGACGGTGGATGAACTCAATTGCCGGATGAAGCGAACGTTGCAGGCCATCGCCAAAGCGGATGTGCGAGCGTTGGAGAAACGCGGTTTGCCACCGTGGAAGCTGGCGCAGATGGGCCTTGCGATGTGTGGCTACGTGGAGCCACCGACGACGGAGCAGATTGCCGTTGACGGGATGATATTCGAACGAATTCCCGTGGATGTCGTTGATCTGGTGATGCATTTCAACGCCTGGCTGTGCTCAGGTCGTAAACTGTGAGCCTTATTTTCGGAAAGAAGGATTTATATGCCTGAAATAGCTGAAGCATTGAGATACCTGGCAGACCACGAACGCCCCTCTGGCGGGCAGCAACGCTTCAACGCGGAGCATCTTTACCAGTTGGTAGATGACGCCGACTCGCTGCGTAAAGATGCTGAGCGTTACCGCTGGCTGCGCAAGCAGAATTGGAACACCGTGCCGCTTGCAGTTGTGTGCGATCCGGTTCATGCCATTAAGCTTGGCCACGACGCACCTTCGGGTACAAGGCTTGATGACGCGATTGATGCGGAGATATTGAAAAATAGTTGTAGAAATTAAACTTTTCATTTTAGTATTGTTGCGCGTGTAAGTCGAATTCTCACAATCGCAACAACACTATGAGTACCAGAAAAAAGAAGTCCGAATCGCCCACCGCCCCGCCCACAACAACACATCTCTTTCCCACGGAAATGGTCAGCGTGGAAAGCCTGAAGCCCCACCCACGCAATTACCGAGGCCATCCCGAAGACCAAATTGCCCACATTCGCCAAAGCATGCGGGAAGTCCAGGAGCTGACCCGGAGTCCGAACGGCTTTTATCGCAACATCGTGATCGCTCAGGAAGGAACCATTCTGGCCGGCCACGGAGTTGTGCAGGCCGCCCAGCGTGATGGTGTGCTCCAGGTACCAGTAATGCGACTGCCCATTACGCCAGACGACCCGCGCGCGCTGAAAATTCTGGCGGGTGACAACGAGATCTCCAAGCTGGCCGAAATTGATGATCGAACGCTGACCGAGATTCTCAGAGAGATCAAAGAGACAGCGGAAAACGGATTACTCGGCACGGGCCTGGATGAGCCAATGCTGGCCGCCCTGATGTACGTCAGCCGACCCGCCAGCGAGATTGAAGACTTCGACGCCGCAGCGGAATGGGTTGGAATGCCGGGATATGAGGAAGGCGAAAAGCCGGTGCAGCTCGTCATCAGTTTTCGCAACGAGGAAGATCGCCAGCAATTCGTTGATCGAAACGAACTGGTGATCATGGGCAAGGTGCGAAAGACCTGGTCAACGTGGTGGCCGGAAAAAGAAGTGGATGATGCTTCATCCGTCAAGTTTGAGCCTGCTTGCCCGCCAATTCCCCAGGAGGCATTACTGTGAACACCTCGCCACAGCCACGTTATCCCATTTACATCGTCTCGAAAGGGCGCTTCGACAATGGCTTGACGGCGCGCTTTATGATCGAAGACGGTGTCGAGTTCAAGATCGTCGTCGAACCTCAGGAGCGCGACGATTACGCCCGCGTCTTCGGCGATGATCGGCTGCTGTCTCTCCCGTTCAGCAATCTCGGCCTCGGCTCGATCCCGGCCCGGAACTGGATATGGGAACACGCCAAAGCCGCAGGGGCAGAACGGCACTGGATCTTCGACGACAATATCAGCAAGGTCTATCGCCGCTACAAAAGCCAGAAGCTTCCATGCAACGCCAATCTTGCAATTGCCGCCATCGAAGACTTCGTTGACCGTTATGAAAACATCGGGATTGCCGGGATGAACTACTATATGTTCTGCCCCAACAATACCAAGCACGCCCCATTCGTCACCAATTGCCACGTTTACTCAAACCTCTTAATCCGGAACGACCTCGCATACCGATGGCGCGGTCGGTACAACGAGGACACCGACCTCTGCTTGCAGGTTCTTTCCGGCGGACTCTGTACCGTCCAGTTCAATGCCTTTCTGATTCATAAAATGCAGACGATGACGATGAAAGGCGGAAACACGGACCATCTGTACAAAGGCGATGGGCGGCTGAAAATGGCCCGCAGTCTGGAGCGTGTCTGGCCGGGAGTCGTCGAAACTAAACGGCGCTTTCAGCGACCGCAACACGTCATCAAAAACGCTTGGCGCAAGTTCGATACCCCGCTGATCAAAAAGCCGGGAATTAACATTCCCACCGGCAACAACGAATACGGGATGGAATTGATCCAGACGCGCCCCGAAGTGAAAAGCTCTCACATCAAGCGAATGGTCGAGAATTTTAAGCAGGAAACTGGCCAGGAAAACCGTTGATTGCACTGTAGGGCGCACGCCCCCAGACAGGCACCCTCACTTTTACCAGAATGCCAAGAGTAGAAACCAGACCTTGGGAACGCCAGCAAGGAGAAACCCAACGCGCGTATGAAACCTTTCGTAGGTGGCTGGAAACAGAACCCGTTACCGAAAGATCGTACCTCGGAACCTACAGGGCGATTACAGGACGAACGCAGGTCAAGAATTTACCCGGATATTTCCGAGACTGGATTCAAAATCATTCCTGGGCAGATCGCGCCCGGCAGTACGACCAGTTCATCAACCGGCAGCGGGAGCGCGTCGAGACCGCCAAGCGCATCAAGCGCCAGCAGCAATGGGAGCAACGCCGAGAGCAGGTGGCCGATGAAGGCTGGGAACTGGCTGAGGCGTTGATTGCCAAGTCGAAAGAGATTCTCCGCGCGCCGACATTTGAGCAGACCGTCACCCGCGAGTCCCTGGGGGCGAATGGCCAGGTGATTCAGGAGATCACCATCAAGCCGGGACGATTTTCGATTCGGGATGCTGGCCGATTGATTGAGGTCGCGGATCGCCTGCGGCGTTTGGCCGCCGAGATGGTGACGGAGCAAATCGAGATTGTGACACCGGAAAGCAAAGCCGCAGCCAAGATGAAATCCGCGCGGGAGGCGATGCACGAGAGCAGGGAACTGTACCCGGATTTCACCGACGAACAGCGGGCCGACGTGATTGCCAAAGCGTTCGGCGTGCGACCGGAAGAATTGCTTGAGCCAGGCATCGGCCCGGATGATGACGTGACCACCTCAGAAGCTATCCAGTAAATTCCAATTATTCGCAGCCAGCCTTCCTGAGAAGCAACCTGAGAAGCAACCTGAGAAGCAACCTGAGAAGCAACCTGAGAAGCAACCTGAGAAGCAACCTGAGAAGCAACCTGAGAAGCAACCTGAGAAGCAATGTAAGAGTTGCCAAGAATAATCTGCGCGGCCTGAACTTTTATGTTTACAAATTAAATCACACGGAGTATAAATTAAGCTGAAAGGGGCGATGACGTTTTATAGGGAGACGATCCGGTGAGAGCCAAAACGGAGATTTTTTTTGTCGGCCTGTGTGGGTGCTGCTTTGTCGAGCGGCGCGACTGGAGTCTGTTCGGTGTTGGCTTTGGCGTCTTTTTGTACGGGCGGCCACTTGGCGAAATGTCGTCGCCGGTGGGGGACTGCAATACGGTCTTATGGGAGGGTTGTTTGGCATGAGCATCGAAAGTGGATTGGAACCAATAAAAAGCGGGTCGGCAGAATATCGAATTGAGAAGACAGAGTTTGGTCACTTGGTTTTCGCCAGGCGCCTGCCAGTTGATGTGTTGATGAAGATCAATGAAGAACTTAACGCTGGTGACAAGTTGATGGTGGCTGGCATCGCGCGGGCGCTGGGCGCGTTTATGGCAGTCTGCCTGCCGGAGAACGTCGAGCCATGGCGTAAGAGCGTGGATGAAGCGGCGTCAGCACGGGCGAACGGCGATCCGGAACTGGCCTGGCTGTGGAGCACGGACACTGGCATTTCCTCAGAGACGATCTATTTCGCGCTGGCATCGAAAGGCCAACAGGAACTCATTACACGTGATTTCAGAGTCGGTTACCCACACGACCCTGACGACTTTGGCCGCTGCCATCGGCTTCGCGCTGGCATCGAAAGGCCAACAGGAACTCATTACACGTGATTTCAGAGTCGGTTACCCACACGACCCTGACGACTTTGGCCGCTGCCATCGGCTTTTGGAGCGCTTTCAGGAGTGGCGTGAGCGACTGGATGAAGTGAAGCACACGTGCGTCGAGTGGGCGTATTTCGCCCCACACTGGCCGGAGTTGACGGCGCTTTACCTTGAAGAGTTGCCTTCCGGCAGTTGTCCCAAGTTGTACGACCGGATGCAGGAAATCATCGCTCAGATTGGGCTGCCCGCTGGGCAAGGCCAGGCCAAGCTTCCGCTTGCTGGCGAAACCCTGACCATTCGAGGGCCAGAAGAAATGGTCGCCGAGATGGAGAAGGCGTTGCAGGAGACAGGAGAAAGGACTGAGTGATGAGTAATGAGGTTGTTAGCCTGTACGCCGATGGCGGCGTCATCAAAAAGAATCCTTCGCCCTTTGGTGGTACTTGGGCTTTTTGTGGCGTCAATGCTGCTGGCGAGCGCGTGATCGAACAAGGTGGTGCTGTGCCAACTAGAGACCAGGCGCACCCAATCACAAACAACCAAACTGAGCAGATTGCGATTATCAAGGCACTCGAAGCAATGCCGGAAGGCTGGACTGGCACGATCCACAGTGATTCGTTCACTGCGCTCAGCCGCGTGTTCGAGAACGCCAGTGTTCGCAATCTGCCCAAGTCAATTCAGATGCGCACGCACGCGGCGAAGGCTCGGCTCGGCAAAGTGAATTGGGTGTTGATGAAAGGCCATCCCAGCCAAGCCCAACTCGCCGCAGGGGAAGCGCCTAGCAGTGGCGGCAAGCGAATGCTGCCGGTGTCAGCGCATCAGGTTTGGTGTGACGAGGAGTGTGGCCGTCAGTCCCGGTTGTTCCTCGGCGAGCGCCCGGAGACAGCACCGGTGATCGTGTCCGGCGAGATTGACTGGTCGCGGGTTCGTGGTCTGAGTCTGACCCGGCCCTGGCCGTTCGCCTTCAAGCACGGCAAACGCGTCGAGAATCGAAGCTGGCAGCCGCCTAAGAATCACATCGGTCACTGGATCGCCCTGCACGCGGCCAAGTCGTGGAGCAGTGACGACCGGCAGTTTATCGCCGAACGATTGCACCGGTACGTGCCGGAGGAACCATCCGGAACCATCTTTGCCCTGGCGCGACTGGTCGGCGTGGTCGAAAGCACAGCCGACAAGCGCCTGGCCGATGATCAGCACCAATGGTTTTTCGGCCCGTTCGGTTGGTTGCTGGACGAGTACTGGGAAGTCTCGCCGATGACCACACGTATTGAATGCCCCGGCGCACAAGGACTGTGGGGCTTCGATCATCCGAAGCGCACCGGCGCACTGGTCAAACTGCGGGAGTGCTGGGCAGCGAGGTTGCGAGTATGAAGTGCTGGTATTGCGGAAAATTGGCTCAAATAATTTGGCGCACAACCTGGGATGAGCCAGACCAGCAATGGCCGATGTGTGACGACTGCTCAGCGCATGTAAGGCGCGGCCTGCTGCTCAGGGCAAGCAGTAATACATCCGAAGCGGATGAGGCCGATGAGTTATTCGGCGTATCAACAGATGGAAAGTGTGGCCAATGGATAGAACCCAATAAAGACTGCTGGCGATGTCAGGGGAAGGGTTGGTATCCGGTCGCGCGCTGGCCGATGGATGCCGATGGCAGATGGGCTACTGCACGAAAGCCTTGCCGAAGCTGCGCGATGAAGGAAGAGGACTGGACGGAAGAGTACGTTCTCGCAAACCCAATCCCAGCACGCTGCACAAAGTGCAAACAGATTTGGATTGATGGCAACGGCAACGGCGCGATTGTCGCCCCGAGCCTGGATAACTGCGCCTGTTTTTATTGTCACGGGAAACTGGTCGAGATCGAACTGCCCAGGCTCAAGCCGCAGCAGAGCGGACAGGTAGAAGGCAAGCCGACAAGACCGACACAGCAGATGTTGTTTTAAGCGAAGGGGAAGCGATGAGCGAATCATTGAGTCAAGTTTACGAGCAGTTGCGAGCGTCGGGCGCCATTGGCGAGCCGATGTCGGGAGAGTGCCAGTGTCGTGGTCCATTACGTCACCCTGAAGGGCACTGGAATCCCAATGCCAGTCAGCCGTTTCACATGGCTATCAACAGCATGCGTGAGATCGCTGGCCTGCATCGCCTGGACAACGGGGAACTGTGGCTTTACCGATTTGAAGCAGGAGACGCTACCTGGCGCGCCGTCCGCCAAGTCACCGTCGGTGAACTCGAAGCCATCGGCAAACAAATCAAACAATCAAGCTGGCAAAAGCCAGTCAACACGGAGGGATAAGTAGAGATGGCGTCTTTCAACAAAATTATTGTTGTCGGGTATCTGGGTCGTGATCCGGAGATCCGCTACCTACCCAACGGCGACGGCGTGGCCAACTTTTCTGTGGCGACCACCGAGAAGCGCAAAGATCGCAATGGCGATTCCGTTGAACACACGATCTGGTTTCGCGTCTCGGTGTTTGGCCGCACGGCGGAGGCTTGCAATCAATACCTGGCCAAAGGCTCGCAGGTGTACGTCGAGGGCCGTTTGCGAATGGAGCAGTACACCGACCGCGAAGGCAATCCGCGAACGAGTCTAGAGATCGCGGCGAAGGAAGTTCAATTCCTCAGTGGTGGAAGTAGTGGCCGTTCTGCTGATGGCGAGGAGGGCGGGGAAGAGCCGCGCCAGGCCAGCTCGTCACGATCAGCCGGTTCATCCAAACGGAAAGCGAACGACGTGGACGAAGACGAGATCCCGTTCTAATTCTCACCGCACATCACGCGCAGGAGGCATAGACAGCATGGACAGATACGCACAAATTCTGGTGGAACTGGAAGCCGCGAAACAGCAGGTCAAAGACCGTGATGCTTTATTGCAGAAGTGTTACCAGCAGCGCGCGGCGGACCTGAAGGCGATCCGGCGGCTGAAATTTGCCCCAGGCGAGTACTTCTGCCCGAAATGCGTCTTCAGGCTTCACAAACGACTACTGCGCGCGCGGGATGGGGCTGTCAGCGTGGATAACCGCCCGCAGTACGAATATTGCCCCAATGATAGTACGCCATTGAAGCGCGCTACCTGGGAGCAACTAGCCCGCGAAAATGAAGACTTCGCCAAGCGCCTGCTTTCCGAGACACACCAATTGTCTGAAATTGAGAGTGCCATCAATTCGACCTCGCCGCCCAACTTCAAGGGCGCTGGGGAAGTGGTGACGCTGTTGGAAAAAGTGCAGTGGGTAATTGCGAATTATCGCTATTACGCAGCTGAGCGCCCGATCCCGATGCTGCTGTTTTGTCTGCAGTGTGGCCAGCAACACGTGGACGCGCCTGGCGGCATCCACCCTGACAACGGTGAGGCTTGGACGAACCCGCCCCACCGAACCCATAGCTGCAATTTCTGCGGTCACCGATGGCGCCCAAGTGATTACCCAACGACGGGCGTCATCGCGATCAAAACCAAAGGCAAAGATGACGGTCACCCCGGCCCGCGTTTCATTTATGCCATTAACAAAGGAGTGAATGTTGGGAACCAAAACGAACAACACCAGCACCCAGAAAAAGAAATGGTCGAAAAACAGTGACGGTCAGTTTCGGCTGGATTGGAGCCTCTGCCCGCCGGGTGTGAGCGTTCGCGTTGTGCCGGCAGGAAACCGATTTCGCGTGACGGCGGTTTTCAACCGCCAGCGGTTTTACCTGATCAACGATCACGACGATAAACCACGGTCTTACAGCCGCTCAGACAAGGCCAAGCTGGCAGCCGAGCGATACGCCAGCAGTGCCGAACAAGTGAAAGAGATTGCCTGATGACAACATTCCGAAAAGTTCAACTCACTGTAAAGGCTCTCACCCTGATTCTTCTGCTGACCATCTATCTGCGGGCCAAGAAAGCCTGGGACTGGTGCGAGGGATGGGTCTTCACCCTGAGAGTGTGTAGATGGACCTTCTCGGATTGTTGCCAATTGATCCGCATTTACCGCAGTACCGACCACCCTGACTACCTGCGTGGAATGGCCTACGCGATCATCCGTGAAGGCCGAAAGCGCAACAACCAAAAGGCAGTGGACTGGGGAAGCCATGTCCTTGCCGACCTGAATGAACCTCTCCAAGAAACAACGACGTAAGTGAGCAATAAAAAGGAGAGTCTGATAATGAATCAAGAAAATTGCTGTTCTTCTGGCAGCCCCACTCAGAAGGTCAAGCGAACCCGCAACCGAAAATTTGTTGATCCTGCCTTGCGGTTTCTCGCTCTGTGCAAGATTGAAGATCGGGGTCACGGAAAGCCGTGTCACATTTGGCAGGGGAGCAAAAACTTTTCGATGCGCAAGGGGTATTACCCGCATTTTCGCCGGGCTGCGGCAGAGCTGGGCGGGATCGTGGTTTCGCCTGGGTACCACCAGTGGGGCACCACCTGTAAAGAAGACGGTTGCTGTGCGCTGGCCCACCTGACGATGGATGGCAAGCCGGTGCAGACAGCCGAAGAGCCAGAATCAGAGGTATAGATAGATGGCAAGACCGAGAAACGAGCAAACACCGACCCTGTTTCCGATCAGCAAAGAGCTGACCAATGTCGAAAAAGTGCAGGCGATGGGCTTCTGCCAAGCCCTAGGCATGACTTACTACGAGGCGATGATGATTCAGTTCAAAGCCCATGTGAAGTCGTGCCGTCGGCTTGGGGATAACAGACTGCTGGCTTCACTGGATCGGGTGGCATCGGAAATCGTCGAGGCCAAGAGTGATGCTGCGCGGGTTGCCATTCTGACGCCAGATGAACCGATGAAGCCGGAAGACAAGGTGTACGGCTTCCAGCAATACCATCAGTACACGGAGCCAGCCAGGGGAAGTGACCAAGCTGCGTAACCAAAGAAAGAATTGAAGGAGAGTTATGTCTTTTCGGTTATTCGGGAGAGATAAGGAATCTGATCGCGCGCAACACCGACTGGACTACACCAGTATGTGCGTTAGATGTGGTAGTGCGAGACGCTCAATCTGGTGTGTGTCCGAGTTTTGCTTGGACTGCTGCCGCGAAAACAGCCATGACTGCGGGCCGACGAAGCTGGATTTCGGGGCAATCCAGAGGCTGCTGCCGCCAATCGAACCCGAAGCGTCGGTGACATATCAACCGCCACCGCCGCCGCAGAACGTCTACTATGACAATCGGCGGTACGAGCAGAATGTCTACAACGATAATCGCCAAACCCATATTCACAACCACTACTATCCGGCAGCGGAGAACCGCCAGCCCCAGCGACGAATGCCGGAGAGAGAACCGGAGCAATGGTACGAGCCAGAGGCAGAAGAGCGACGACGATCGCGACCGCAGCCGCGCGTCATCGCGAAGTTTCAGCCGCCACGTCGGCGGGAATACCCGGAAGAGAGGTATGAAGAAGGCGAGTACGAGCGGCCCGTTCCACCAGTTCGACGACGAGAGGCAAGCCAAGCGATGCAAAGCAGGCGGTCAGATTCAGATGAAGAGGTCTTCGTCACTCAGCTTTTGCAATTGACAGGCGCTGATTATTCCGTGGACGAGGTGATGGACAATCCGCGACTATTCCGCAAGCTCACCCTTGAGGCCGCGCGACGACGCTGAGTCGAGGTCGGAATCCTTCAACGATGGGATGGCTTATTAAAGCGGCTCGCCAAAGGGCCAGGAGGAGAACATGAAAACAAAAGCTGAGTTACAACAGGCGCACGGAACGCCGGAGCAATTCTTCAGGGCGATTCAGAGAGCTCTTAATCAAGGGTACATAAAACTTGACGAGGCACAGCAGGCCACTGACAGTTATGCCGCTGAATATGCAGCGGCGCCAGGAGACTCTTCGATCCCAATCACGGCGGCTGAGGTTGATGGCTGGTTTAACGAAGGGCGGTTGCGCGCGTTTGATGATGTGGTTGAGCAAGTCGCAACAATCTGTCCGTATCCGGAAGATCAAATCTCCAGTTTATGGTGGAAACGCGGCTATGAATATGCCGTGATGGAAGGGCTGAAGAAGGTAATGGGTCAGTTACCGGGACCAAAGCCCAAGGCTTAGGGGAGGCGAAATTGCTAGACCACTACGAAATTCCGTCCACGACCGAAAACCCAATGGGCTACTTGCATATTTATGCGCAGGACTCATGGCACGCTGAAGCAATTATCGTTGGCGATGAGACCGCGCTCCGGGGGTTGCGTGAAGCCATTGACGCGGCGCTGGGTGAAGGGAAGGGAATTAGCGGGGCCGTCGTTGACGACGGCGAGGGATACAATATCTGTGTGCTGAAGCAGTCGGTGGACGGGCTGGCAGTGCCGTACACGTCGGATTACGCCAAGGATCAAGGTAATCGCCCGTGGCCGGACCTAAGCGGGTTCCGAGAATTGATCGAAAAGAGGTAAGTCTGATGGTTATTAGCTGGACGGAATATCGAAAGCACAATGAAGCCTGGTTTAAGGGACGCCAGGTCCGGACAAAAACCGAGATTGAATCGAGAGCAATGAAGGTTCCGGCCGGCACGGTGCTCACGATTGTTGAGAAGTTCAAAGGATTCACAGAAGGAGCGCCGCCCTGTAGGGGCAAGCGACGACCCCCGGCACCCGGCAGTGAAGCCCTGCGAGCGGTTGAGCGAGCGGGCGGAATGGAGGCGTGCCAGGGCTTCCGGCGTCTTCCGCCCGCCCCGCTGCCCCGTCTTTCGCTACGCCGGATGGCGCAGAGTTTTATCGCTCATACAGGCGCAGTGCTCCACGCATCGCCCGCATCCGCCTTCAGAGGTTAAACACTTGTGCCCGTGCGGCTCGCATCCGCACGGTAATAAAACAGGGACATCGCTTCGGCTAATTCGCTCCATGTGCTCTTGCAAAGTTTTTACGTCGTAGAAAATACATACTTCGTGCTCTTGGTGTGGGGACGAATAAACCAATATATTCGGTGGCGACTTTTCAAGCAGTTTAATGATTGGTGTTTCAAGGTACGGCTTGCACACAAAAGCAATTGGGAGTCTTTCGATTTTCCGAATGGCCGTTGCCGCTGCAAGCATTGCGTCAACTATAAATTTCGCTTTTTGATTCATGTTCATACTCAATCAATACCAAAACACCGGTGAAACCGGAAGTCTTTTCGCCGCCCGCCCATTCAAAGAAACCCGAAGGGGTGGCGGGCATAGTAGAAACGAGCGATGCCCCGTAGGGGCTGAAAGCGAGTCACGTTCCCAGCGGGCGGAACTCCGACTGGAGTCTGAGCCATGCAAATGTTGTGGGGTGTCGGTGTTCTTCCGGAGAGTTGATGGCTGTGCGCTTGAGTTGATCGAAGAAAAGGAATCCAAATCATGAATCTAATACGCGGATTGTCCCTGACAAGACCTTGGCCGTTTGCCTTCAAGCACGGCAAGAGAGTTGAGAACCGCTCGTGGCGGCCAGGTGGTAACCTGATCGGTTGCTACATCGCTTTGCACGCGGCACAGTCTTTCTCGGAAGACGACCGGGAGTTTATCTCAGTGGTGACGGGCCTGGACGTACCGAAAAAAGCCGATTGTCCGCACTCACAGATATTCGCCATCGCGCGCTGGAATGGCGTGATCATTTTGCCTGACCCGAAGACAAGTGAGGAGAATTTGTTTCCGACGGGCGTGAAGCTTGGCGAGGATCAGCAGCAATGGTTCTTCGGGCCGTATGGCTGGATGCTGGAGGATTACGTCGAATTGCCAACGCCGGTGGAATGTGTTGGCGCGAGGAGTTTGTGGAACCTGAAACCGGAGGTGCTAAGTGCTGTGCGTGAGCAGTACCGGCTGGCCGTCATGTCTGGCACTTCGTAAAGCTCTGCGACCATTGATTTTATTAGGCTTCGGGCGCGATCTATGGTAGAATTATGGCATCAAATGAAACGGACTGGAAGCGGATGGAAGCCGCGACCAGCCCAATTACCAACCGAACGCATCGTTACAGGAGTTCGATTGATGTCGCAGAACACTACCGGTAACTCGTTTCTGAGTCAAGTTCAAACACTCGCCCCGTCTGTTTACCAATTGTTGACAACGTCTCCGTCCCGGCTGAAAGCCTCACTGGCGTCGGGAGATGTCCTGAATACTTACGGCGTAAGCTTTACGGTCGTCCTGACAATCAAGGTGCTGATCGAACAATGTCCATCGTGCGCCGAGACGCAGTTTAATGCGCCGACGTTCGATTGCCGGTGGCACAGGTTTCAGAAGCGATGGATGAAGATCGCGGATGCTGAGGGGCGCACGACGGAGAACGCGCTCAAGAGTCTGGATCGCGTGGTTAATTTATGGTTGATCGGAAGAGAAAGGAAGGCGGCGTGAGCCTGCGAATTGCTGACGCCTTGAAACTGGCCGAAGCTGAGCCAACGCGCATCGCCTATAAGCGCCAACTGGAACTGTTCGATCAATGGCTGAATGGCAGGGAAGTCAGCTATGAGACGGTTCTGGATTACCGAGTAAAGCTGGTCGCCGATGATCTCACGCCGCAGAATATCAACCAGGCGCTCGCGGCAATTCGCTTTTATGCACGGGCGGCGGTGGCCGGTAACTGGGTGACACCAGAAGTCGGCGCAAGATTGAAAGAGGTCAAAAACCTGAAAGTGAAGGGCCGGGCGCTGGGCAATTGGCTGGGCATTGAAGACGCTCAGACGCTGCTTAACGCGCCGTCTACCCAGACGGTCAGCGGCTTTCGTGATCGGGCAATCCTGGCGCTGCTGATTGGCGCGGGTCTGCGCCGGTCGGAGGTCGTTGCGCTTCAGGTCAAACACTTTGAGCAGCGAGATGCCGGCCACGGAAAACAGCGGTGGTTGTTGGTGAACCTGAAGGGGAAACACGGTCGGGCGCGAAATATTCCCATTGCCGACTGGGTGAAGGCGATTGTAGATCGCTGGCTGGACCGGGCGTTGATTCGATCTGGCGTTGTATTTCGCTCCGTGCGTGATGAACCGTTGAAGATCGGCAAGACCGGGCTGAGTCCGCAGATGGTTTATTACGTGGTCGAAGAGTACGCCACCAAGGTTGGGCGGCCACAGATTAAGCCGCACGACCTGCGCCGGACGTTCGCACGCCTGGCGTATGAAGGCGGCGCACCGTTGGGCGAGATCCAGCAGTCGCTTGGCCACGGCAGCGTAAGGGTGACGGAAGATTACGTGAACGCTGTGCAGGACATTCAAAGCAGCCCCAGTGACGTGCTGGGAATTGAAGTGGAGGTATAGACGTATATGGAAGCTGTGATCTGTCTTGATAAAAACGATATTACTACCCAATGGATGGGCAACAATCTGGCAATCAGATTGGCGAGCGCTTTGAACGTGATGATCACGCTCACACCTGAAGCTGTAGATGAACTCATCAGCGATATAGCCAAGCTGAAAGAGCAACGCGTCAAGGCAGAAGCTCGCCGGATATTCAATGTTGCCCGGCGAGACTTAGGCATGTCTGAGTTGACCGAGGAAGAGTTGACCGAGGAAGAGTTGACCGAGGCGATGTCGAAGGCACTGGGAAGAGTCCGGATGCCACGCGGCCCGGAGAGTACTGAAGATTACGTGAACGCGGTGCAGGACATTCAGAGCAGTCCTAGCGACGTGTTGGGGATCGAAGTGGAGGTGTAGGTCCGTATGGATAGGACTGAAGTAGTTGAAATCATCACGGCGCTTGGGTTTGTTTCGAATGGCCAGCCAGAGAGCACTGAAGGCAATGATTCGCTTTATCAACACTACTTGCGCGGTGATGGTGAAAGTCTCTGGCTTGGCAACGCTTTCCTTGAAGTCGAATGGCAGTCAGTTGCACTCGACTATCGTCACGAAAACGAAGCAGCATTGCATTGCTTTATTAGAGGGCATCAGGTTCCTGCAACATCTGATGCTCATTTACGCTAAGACTTAATATCGTAAACCGCTAAGAAATGCGAGGTGCAATGGATTCTGAGATGGATCAAGCTTGTGCAGCAATTGAGCAACTGATGGAGCCTTGCGAGAAATGCGGCAAATCAGCAATGGGCGGACGCCTAACACTGCCAGCCGACGTTGAAATTATCCTTTGCCAACAATGCCACGACGACACTGATTCGCTTACCGAATGGCTGGCGGTAGAACTTGAAAAGGCTATCTCTGAAAGCAGTGAGTTCGAGAAAATGCCTGACGGCAAATGGAGACGAACCGAAATAAAAGCCTAAGCCACGCCAGGCCATAATCATCGGGAGGGCCTATTTAAGCTCTCCCGATAGTTTTATCCAGGCAACAAGGTTTTTGCTTTATGAATTAACTTCCCTGCTGTATATTCTTTTTGTGGCGGGTAAGTGACACGGGGACACGCCGGATTCATCCGGTAAGCTGGGTTCAACTCCCGGCCTCGCCTCCCAACAGTAAACTGGAATTCACCCTATGATCAGGCCCGACGGCACAATCTCATTACCACTGCGCTCGTTTCGATTGGAATTCCCACGCGGCACGTACGATGCGGCGTTGGTCAGTTACGAAGCTGCAAAGCGGTGGGCCGAAGACACTGGCCAGAACACGCATCCGCAGCTTCGCGGGACCATCAGCCGTCCGGATCATCCGCAATGCCCAAGCCAGTGCCAGGTCGCGCCAGCGCATTTGCTGCAAGATCAGCGGTGGCGAATTTACGTGGTGCTATTTGCCTTTTCCGCGAATGCGGTGGAGATGGCGCGCTCACTGCCGATCCCGGCGGGATGCAAGTTTACGGAAATCGGGATGTCGTAATGCCCTGCCTGGCGTGCGCCCCTGAGTGATGACAATAAAATGCTTTGCGTTATCAGACGGAAGGTAATTTCTAAGCGTGTGAGGTAGCCAAGATGGAATCCATCGGCGGAATCAAAGTTTTCAGAATGACCAACGCGGAATACTGGGCCGGTCGAACGCTCGAAGAGTGCATCGAAGATTATCGTTTTGAATATGGTGATGACGAAGACGAGATGCTTGATGAGCCAGCCGAAGTGACCGACGAAGACTTAGACAAACTCCGCTTCACCGAAGATGTCGACGGCGAGGCATCTGAAGACACGTTTCGCCAGCGCCTGGAAGAGATGGTTCGCGATGGCGAGCACTTCCCCACTTTGTTTGCGACCACGGAGATTTAAGCGCATGGGTCCAGATTCATTGATCAATCGCTTTTACTATTGGCTGGCCGAGCTTTTGCCGCGCCAGTTGGTGCTCGCCTGCTTTCGTCGCGTGTTTCACGGAATGCTGTTCGAGGACTGCGGCCAGGAATATTACGAGGGCGTCACGTGCGTCGGCGCCGAGGAAGCCTGGGCATCGGGCGATGAGCGGATGGCCAGGCGCCTCAGGCTGGGGGAGAAACTCAGGTGAAAATTCTGGCCATTCTCCAAAATCAGTGGTTCAAAGATCCGGCCACCGTTCAGGCGATGTACGAGCGGCACCCCGAGCGCCGGAACGATCTAATTGCCCGCTTTCTGTTTATGGGCTGTCTGACCGGCAAGCGCCTGAGCCAGGCTTTCGGCCCGCTGGTGAATCGAATTGTTTGGGAAGAGGCCAGCCCCGTTGTCGGCGGGCATTCTGGGAGCGTCTTTGATGCCGATCCTGTTCACCTCGCTGCGGCCATCGCCAGGCATCAGCCGCGATTGATTTTGTGTTTCGGGAAAGTCGCTGGAGATGCCGTCAGTGTGATGGGAATTGACCCGGCGATCACCGTGCTGTACGGCCCCCACCCGGCGGCGCGGCAAAATCCGATGCCTGCGTTAAAATCGCTGGCCAGTCAGGTTGAACGCCTGATTTTACAAAGTGGAGTTATTGAGCATGAGCTACATACGCAAACTGCTTGATCGTTGGAGAGAACTGAAAGCTCAGCGCCGCCGGCGCAAACAGGCTCGCAAGCACAGAGTGTTGTCGCGGGCGGAGGGATTACTCAGATGATGAATAACGCAACAGCCGTCACATGCCCGAAGTGTAAAGCTGCCGTCAATATCAACCTTGTACAGCAGTCGCGCAATTTAGATCGAATTGGCTTATCTCCGTTGCCGACGACAGTGTTTGTTCCAGAAGACTCTTTCATTGATCATCCATGCGGCGCACAACTGGAAATTCAGCAGACCATTGATGGGAAGTTCTTTGCGCTTCAAATTGGCGAGGAGGAGTTTCTGAAATGAGTGTGGAACGAATTGGTGATACGATTGTAGCCAATCATATATCCCGTGGAATTAGACCTCGCGAACAAGCACTGTGGACACTGTTTGAGCAGGTTTTGGCCGAAGACACGCACGCCGCTTACCACAAGTTCGACCGCTTTATGGAAGAGCGCGGCCACGCCAGGCCATACACCGGGGCCGATGCTCAGGAAGATGCAGAAGCGTATGCCGAGCAAAATCCCGATTGGGTGGTTGCCGTCGGTATAGACGATGACGCTTTTACGTCTTCAACACTGCTGGTCATCCGCCACGGAACGGGTGACAACTACATGGGGTTGAGCGCGGTGTTTATTCCACAATGCACGACGGCCACCGACCGATTCTTTTTATACCCAGACCACCAGAAGCAATTAAGTCAAGCACTGACGAAGCTGGGCATTAAAGAACCCGCCGAGAAGGCCGATTACCTGGCTCGGTATGCTCGAAAGCCGTCGGCCTTTGATGCCATCAATGATGGCTGGAAAAGCAAACCGTGGTGGAAGGAAAAGTGGAGTCGCGTTCGGCAGCTTGCTAATGGAAGCCCAGATAAGTTAGTCCGGGAACAAGTAAAAGCCGGGCTGTTTGCCGATGAACTATGATCCCAGTCGTCAATTTCAAATACCGTGATCCCCTGCCCGAACCGTGGTTTTATGTGGGCCGGGCGATGCCGTCCCGCGTTGAAGGATCGGCGCTGGGCAATCCATACCGGCTGAAGAAAGGGCAGCGCCGAGAGGAAGTAATTGCGCTGTACAAAGACTGGCTCTGGGCGGAGATGAACAATCCGGCCAGCGAAGCCCGCGCAGAATTGCATCGTCTGGCGGCGCGCGCCCTGGAAGGCGATCTGTATTTGGCGTGCTGGTGCGCGTCTGAGCCTTGTCACGCCGATGTGATCAAGGCGGCAATTGAGTGGATCAACAAAATAAAAAATCAGGAGGTCAAGATTGAGTCATCAGAATGAAGGACAGGTGCAACTGCGTGTAAAGCGGCTTCGCCCCGACGCCGTACTTCCCTGCCGGGCCACGCTTGGCAGTGTTGGGTATGATCTGTTCCTGCCATCAACGGTGCAGGATGTAATGCTTCACGGTCAACGTCCAGAACAGTTTCACCTGGGAATTTCCGTGGCGATTCCTGAAGGCTGCTATGGGCGCATCGCCCCTCGCTCAGGCTTGGCGGCGCAAGGCGTCACGGTGATGGCTGGTGTCATTGACCCGGATTATACCGGCGAGGTGATCGTGCTGTTGGCGGTGATGGACAGCAGCTTGATAACACTGAAGAAAGGTAAGCCAATCGCCCAATTGATCCTGGAGCGTGTGATCACTCCGCCGGTTGTGGAGGTCGAAGATCTGGATGCCACAGAGCGCGGCGCGAGCGGCTTCGGCAGCACCAGTAAATAAATCAAGAAAACAATGAGTCGAAGTGAAGGCCGGGTTGTCAGCCCGGCCTTTTGCTTTGCGCGCTAAGAATTATTTACTTTACAAATTAAATCTCAATATTTATAATTCATTGTCAACTTGATTTGGAGGAGGCCGTTAAATGATCCACCCGCCTTTTGGCGCAATCCTCAAAGGGTTTCGACTCGGATTTCACTGGTCAGGCCCACATCAGTGCTTTATCCGCCTCTCACCGGCGGGAAAGCTTTGCCGGATGGAACTGGCACCTGGTAACAACGGCGCGAAGGGCATCCCCAACAAATCCCCGAGCGAGGAACATATCTGCTGGTGGGATGACCGCAAGATTCTCGATCTGATTGAACCGCTGAAATGGATCAAGGCGGTTCATAAACCGGTCACGATTTACCTGGACGACGCAGGCAAGGCCGTGGCCGGAAACATTTCAACTCAATCTCACAAACTTCTCGGAGGTAATCATGGCAAAACCGAAGACTGCTGAGGTCATTAGCTCCCAGTTCCACTTTACTGTGGGGCGTTCGACCTTGCTCAAAGAATTGACCGCTGCGGAAAGCGCGGCGGAAAAGAAGGCGACGATTCCCATTCTCTCCAACGTGCGATTGGTCGTCAGTAATGGCGTACTGAAGCTGGCAGGAACAAACCTCGACATTAGCCTGGAAACAGAATGCGACGTTGATGAACGCCAGCAAGGCGGCTTATGCCTTCAGGCCAAGAAACTGCTCGACATCATCAAAGCTTCACCAGAAGGTGAGATCGAGTTCAAGGTGGGCGAAAACCATCAGGTTCAGATCAAAGCCGGTTCGACCAAATTCAAAATGCCGGGCTTGAAGATTGAAGAATTCCCGGAAACGCTGGCATTGGAGGGCGCGCTCCTGCCAATGCCAGTTGGTAAATTCAGGAGCCTGATCACACGCACCAGTTTTGCCATCACCAAAGAAGAGTCCCGCTACACGCTCAATGGCGGCAAGCTGGAGATCGGCGACGGAAAGGTCAGGATGGTTTGCACGGACGGGCACCGGCTGGCATTGGCGGAGTTCGATGTTGATACGGCAGATCAAAAGACCGACTGCCTGATTCCAGCCAAGGCGCTCGCGCAACTTTCCAGTCTGCTGGCAGAAGCCAGAGAAGACGCACCATTCGCTGTCAACGTTGGCCCGACTCAGATCGGCTTTGTGGTTGGCAAACGTCGGCTCGTCTCCCGGCGACTGACGGGAGAGTTCCCGAATTACGAGATGGTGCTCCCTAAACCCAAAGCCAACAAGTACCAGGTGTATCTGGATGTCGCGGAAACGCGCGCAGCAATCCGGCGTGTGTCCTTGATGGCTGACGAGCGCAGCAACGCAGTGCGGCTGAACATCGCATCTGATGGGATGACCATTGAGACACCAGCAACCGACAAAGGGGACGCCAGCGAACGGCTGACGGTCACCTACGACGGTCCAGAAATCCAGGCGGGCTTTAATGCGGACTACTTGGAAGATGCACTCGGCGCCATCGGTGAGGCCAAAGCACGGTTGAACATCAAAGACGGCAACGCTCAATTTGAATTCGTGCCGAGGGAAGGTACGGGATACCGCAGCATCGTGATGCCGATGCGACTGTAGCTGTGGCCTTCACGTCCGAACCCAATATTTCCAGGAGAATTCGTTATGAAAGCAATTACTGATCCGGACGGCCAATCACTGTTGTTTGCCATCGCGCCACCAGTCGTGCCCATGCCTGCTCCAACGCCGAAGGCTCAGGCGGAAGGCAAGGCGGTAACCGCCGCAGCGTCGTCACCAAAGGCGGTAAAGAAAGCTGCCAATAAGAAGCAGGTCAGCCACACGGCGACCGTCAAACAAGTTTTGCCTGAACCGATCGAGGTCAAGCCCTGGGAGCAGGCCGAAATTCAGATTACAGCGACCCTGATGCCAGTGGACGCTGATCCCAGCGGACGGCAAGTAATCTTCACGATCAAGACCGACGGGATGCCCCCAATCGTCAAGCTTCTTCGTATTGCGGATTCCGCCGTGTGGCCACGGCCACAGGCTGAACTGATCCAAGACTACGAGGAACAAATCCGACAGGAAATCGCGAAACGAAACGCGAAGGCAGTCAACACAGATAACGAAGCCGGCCCCGAACCGATAACCGAGGAAGCGGTAGCACCGACAGCAGAGGCCGAAGCCGAGTTGGTTGAAACCGCCGAAGACAACCCAACACCAGGAGAAACAGATGGCCAAGATAGTGATGCCTGATGCACAGGAGTTCCCAATTGAAGACGAAACCGCGGCGAGTGATGAGCTGCTGCGCGCCACGTTACGGGCCGCGTATCCGGATGCCGCCAACGCCACCTTCACGCGTGAAGGTGGCAAGGACGGTCAGGAACTGGTCGTCAAGGTGGCGAAAAAAGCCGGAACAAAGGGGGCGGGGATTCTCCCGGCCCTGCTGGCCGCGCCGGAAGGAATCAACCCGGCTGTTGTCATGCAGCGGCGCGTCGCTGAAATCGAAAAGACAGGCGGCGACACGCATCTGCAATTCCTGGCGATCAAGCCGGAGATTGACGACGCCATCAAAGCCGGTGGAGAGGAAATCAAGGCAACCGAAAAAGCGATGCGCGTGTTATTCAACGCTCCGACCGAAGCTTCGACCACCGTTCCCCCAGGGTTTTAGATAGAGATTTCGTCAATGAGTACAGCCGCCGCTGCAATTGAATTTCTCGAATCCAGGATCACCCCTGCGGGAGATGCCCTGGAGGCGCTTTGCCGGATTCGCGAGCCGCTGACAATGATCAGCCTCTTTCAGAAATACTTTCCGAAAGAATTTGCGCGGCAAAAGCTCAACTGGCTTGACCGTAATTCGATTGTCAACGCCTGGTCCGAGTTTGTGACCCTGGTAGACCTGCGGCTGTTTCCGTGTCACGACACCTGCGCGTCCTGGGACGGCGAGCAAGGGAGCATGACAGAGATCATCTTCTTCGCGCCCTTCCCCGAATGGTACGGCGACGACCACGAAACCTTCACGCCCCTTCAGGAGATCGTTCTGCTTGCTGTCGGCGCAATCTACGAAAAGAACGGTCAGTTTGAGCCAAATTATGAATCCTCAGGTCGGCGCGAAGTGGACTTCGACCTGCTGGAGCAGGCATGCACGCGTGGAATGCTTCGCCATCTGCCGGAAACCGTTAAATTTATCCTGAAGATTACGGAAAACACTTGGTGTGACGTGTCGCAGGAAGAACTCGACAACTGTAGCAATTGGCCGATCTGGTCTGAGGAAAACATCGAGTGGTTACGGAATGAGTGGGTGGAAGCGCGAAAAATCAACGCCCGGGTGCAGGCGCTGGAGGAATGGCTCGGAACCGACCCGGCCCGCCGTCACAAAGTCGAACGGGCGCTCAAGATCGCGACCAAGCAGATCCCGCCACGGCCACGCGTTCGCATTGTCAGTTCCGTGGATTTCGTTGCGGGCATCAGCCCTCGCGCGCTGATCAATCAAATAGACCAATGGCAAATAGACCAATGAAGAGGACCGAATGAGTAATCGAAAACAACAGATTCGCCCGGCGATCATTGGGCCGATGGGCTTGCGCGCAAAAGCTGCGCTGTATTTCGTGCAGGATCAAATCCTGTTTCATGGTCAGACAGATAATGGTCAGGAGCATGTCAAATTTCTCTCGACCGCCACGCTGCGCCAGGCTTTCGCCAACGAGCCGGTGGACTCCGGCTGGCTGCCTGCTGGGATAAATCGTTGCGGCACATGCTCAAGGGGAGCGTGGATGGTGCGATGGAACGCCCCGGCGCTCTACACGATCTATCTGGATGGCCGGAAATCTCCGATCAAAGTACCGATGCCGTCGTTAATCTGGTTTGGCATTCGTCATCACTACTACATTTTCGCGGCGCGTGAAAAAGCCTTCTCGCCGAAAGCCAGGCTGTATCACGCGCCGCTGGCCAACGTGGGCGATCTTGGGCTGATCTGCTTCGGCCAGAACCCGCATCCGGACGTGGCCAAGGGCGGCTTTGATCCGGCTTGGCGCACTTTTTGGGAAGCGCCATTCAATAATCATCACGACGACGGAAAGTCGAAAGCCTACCCGGAGTCCGTGAATGACCAACTCAGGGCGCTCGCCCGGAGACGCGCAAAAATCTATCCGACGGCGGATTTAGTTTCGCTCGGCACCACGCTTGAAAAAGCAATTGATCTTCTCACCTGGAGGGATTAGCAATGGGATTGATTGGCTATCACAACAACACCGGCGCGGCGGAACTTCCACCACCGGCTGGCCTGTTCGATTACGTTTTTGCCGGAAACGGCGTGTACGTCCACGCCAAGCGGGAACACCTCGAAGTGAATTTTCCGGTGATGCCTGGCCAGATTCGAGGTCTGGCAGACGCGAAATTTCAGTTTGATTTCGGTCTCCCGAAAGTGCCGGTATCGTTGAGCACCTCGATGCTGGTCGAGTCGGCTCATTACGCTGACCAGCTTTTGGAAACGCTGTTCCACTTCATGTGGTCGCCGGTGTTTCCGTGGAATAACGGATGGGAAAAGATTGTGCCTGAGCAGGAGCGAAGCTATAGCCACTGTAAACCGCTCAATACCGATGGTGCTGATTCCACGTACCAGAAAGCCATTCTTGAAATTCACTCTCACCACGGAATGCCACCAAACTTTTCACCGCAGGACGATGCCGACGAAACCGGTTTTCGATTGTATGGCGTGATTGGTTTTCTGGGGTTGAATGTCAGGCCAGTTATTCGGATGCGCGTTGGCGTCTATGGCCAGTTTTTGGAGGTTCCGGCGAGCTGGGTGATTGAACTGCCGGAAGGCTTGGGCGAATGTTTTTCGGAGTACTAATTATGCCAAAACAACAGCAACTCGATCTTTCCTTTGTCAAATCAGCAACTTTATTGATGCCGGCAACCGAAACATGGCGCTTTGTGCTGGTGGGCTGCGGCGGTACAGGAAGTTGGCTGGCCCCGTCGGTGGCCAGAACTGCCTACGTGCTGCAGCAGCAAGGCAAAGAAGTGGGCATCTGGTTTGTTGATCCGGACCACGTTGAAGAGAAAAACATTCCCCGACAAAACTTTTGCCAGGCCGAGCTGGGGATGAACAAGGCGGTGACGTTGGCCGCTCGGTTCGGGGCTGCCTGGGGCGTCGAGATCACAGCGTTGCCCCAACGGTACGAGGCCGGCGAGTTTCGCAGGCAATGGAACGCCAACACGATTCTAATTGGCTGCGTGGATAACGCGGCGGCACGGAAGACAATCTCCTCCTCTCTGCAATCCAACGATCCGGAGAACCCTCACAGAGTCTGGTGGCTCGACTGTGGCAATATGGAGTCTTCCGGCCAGGTACTTTTCGGTTCGTGCCTGGATCAGAAGGCACTTGCCGGTGCGTTCGTCGGCACCAAAATCTGCAAGGCTCTCCCCTGCCCTTCCCTTGTCGCGCCGGATTTGCTGGTTCCACGTCCGGAGGAGTCACGAAAAAATAAGCTGAGTTGCGCCGACATTCAATTGGCCAACGCGCAAAGCCTGGCCGTCAATCAGCAGGTGGCTGCGATCGCCACGGACTACCTCATCCGGATTACCCACGGTGGTCTGAAACGATATGCAACTTACTTTGACCTGGAAAGTGGTTCTGCCCGGTCGCTTTATATTTCTCAGGATCCTGTCTTGCCACCTCAAAAGAAAGTTGCGCAAAAGGTCTGAATAAGTATAGGATTTAATCAACTGGCAGCGATGATACCTAATGGCTGAGGATGCTGCTGAATTTGCCGGATCGAAAGGTCCGGCTTTGCTGTTTCTATTCGTGGAGTTTTTCGTATAATTCTTATCGAAACTAATTTTGCTCATTCGACTGCCATCCATCGGCGCGCGCCGATGAATGGCAGTCTTTTTTTTCTTTGACTCTGGCTTTCCTCCATTCATTGGCATGCTTCGATGGTCTGCCCTGGGTTTGAAAACGACACCCAATCGGATCTCATGCAGGTCAGATAATTGACGCAGTCCCCGGGTTATCATCACCACCAGTGGCAAAAACAAACCGGTTTGAGATCAACACCGGGGGCAAAATCAGACCGGCCTGCCCGTGACACCGGTATTGACTACGAACTAAGCCACCCTCAGAATCCGCCAATTGCTTTGAAATACCCGAAAGGAACAATATGAAAATTATGGGAATTATATACTTGACAAACCTAGTCCATCGGTAATACAATCCGACCATTGAATCAGGAGGATTTGACCGATGCTGAAGGACATTCTAAACCACGCCGACATTGCCACCCTAATCGCCGACGAAGACGCCGCGAGAACATTCATTGAATCCCTGCGCTGGCCAAATGGCGTTGGCTGCGTTCATTGCGGTTCGTGCAAGGTCTACTCCATCACTGCAAACAAAGCGAAGTCTGTCCGTAAAGGACTGTACAAATGCGGTGACTGTGGCGGACAATTCACTGTCACGGTTGGCACGATTTTCGAGGATTCGCGTATTCCGCTCAACAAGTGGTTTCACGCGATCCACTTGCTCTGCTCTTCCAAGAAAGGAATGAGCGCGCATCAGATTCACCGCACTCTCGGCATTACTTACAAGTCAGCTTGGTTTTTAATGCACCGGATTCGCTACGCGATGGCAGAAGAGCCGCTGGCCGGTCAGTTGACGGGCATCGTTGAATCCGATGAAACGTTTATTGGTGGTAAGGCGAAGAACATGCACGCGAAGGTGCGGAAGCAAAAGATTCAAGGTCGCGGCGCGGTCAATAAAGAAGCGGTTGTCACGTTGGTTGAGCGCGGCGGGCGGGTGAAGACAACGCACGTTGGTCACGTGACCGGCGACAACTTGAAAGAAGTTCTCCGTGCCAACGTCGCCAAAGAAGCGCGCATCATGAGCGACGAAAGCGCGATGTACATTGGTACGGATAAAGAGTACGCGGATCATCAGACCGTCAATCATAAGGCTGGCGAGTATGTGCGCGGCGAAGCGCACGTGAACACCAGCGAGAGCGTTCATAGCCTGATGAAGCGCGGCGTGATTGGTGTTTATCACCATTGGAGCGCGACGCACCTGCACCGGTATTGCTCGGAATTCGATTTCCGGTTTAACCGCCGGAAGATGGCAGACGGCGAACGCACGATTGAGGCGTTTCGCAAGGTTGAAGGGAAACGGTTGATGTACCGGGACTCATCCCGGAAAAAGGAATAGAGACTGAAACCGAAATCAAGTAAGCCCTGTCTGGCAACAGGGCTTACTCTACCAACAAAATACTTACACGATCATCTGCCGAATTGGCGGCTCGCTAGTAGTTTATCAAAGAGAGGCTAATATGGCGAACCCTATTTATTTGCGCATTGGCACGGCAGAACGAGTACTGTTGAGTGATTTAATCAACTCGCTTAACTACTTCTTGCAGATACTCAAGGACTTTGATGCATCCATATCCAATAACCCACGGGGCTCTGTGCAGTGGGAAGTCTTCAAGATCGAGCAGAACGGTCATCGCGTTGTAGGAGTTGAGCCAAGGCTCAAGCGTCAACGTGAGAAGAGGGATTTCTCTGGTATCGTTGAAGAACAGTTAATCAAGAATGCCAATATGTTATACGCGACAGGGGAGCGAAACGAGTTTATGCCTGATCGTGCTTTAGCTGGCATAGGGAAATTGGCAACTCTAACTCCGAGAATTGGCACGTCGCTGATTTATACGAAAACTGAAACTCCCAGCGTTGAAACTCAAGCTCCCATTAATGAGATCACTCTCAACAATGTAAAGCAATTAACGAAGGCGAAGTATAAGGCGTATGGGTCCATAGTTGGCAGCCTGGATTCGATCAATGTTCATAAGGGTAACGAGTTCCGCGTTTGGGATGAAAAAACCAATAAGGCAGTAACCTGTAAATTTCGGGAAAGCGACTTAGAAAGAGTTAAATCGCGGCTCAAGCAAAGAGTGGTGGTCTACGGGAGTTTAGAATCTAATAGCGCGGGAATACCTCTCAGAATAGACGCCGAACGTTTTGACGTATTGGCAAAACGCCGACCGCCCACAATTCAAGAGGTTTCTGGGCTTGTTGAGGATTTTACAGGCGGGCTATCCCTAAAGGATTACATGGAGATGTTATCCAATGAATAAACCTCGCAAGATATATTGGGATTCTTCTTGCTTTATATGCCTTCTAAATAGAACGCCGGTAGATGAAGCGCGGCGCGAGATATGCGAAGACGTGCTTCATCACGCAAGAAGTAATGCAATCATTCTACGCACGTCCACTTGGACGATTGCTGAAGTTATTCGCCCACGAATGTCTATATCCAAGCCGCTGCCAGCTTGGGCAGATCAAGCAATCGCTGCAATAGAGAAAGAATATCCTGAGGCCCGCAAAGAGCTAGAACTCTTATGGAGTCGTCATCAATCAAGCACTCTCACGTACAAGTTGACCGATGAACAAATCGAAATAATTCAAGCTATGTTTGAGTGGGATTATTTAGAGTTGGTAAATCTTGACCAAAGATTTGCCGAGAAGGCAGTAGAAATATCTCGAAATTATGGCTTAAAGGCTCCCGATGCTGTCCATGCCGCATCAGCGATTCTATCCGGTTGTGACGTACTGCAAAGGTGGGACAGAGATTTCAATAAAATTGCAAGCTTGATTTCAGTAGAAGACCCGGTACGCCTTAGCGATCCCACACTTTTTGATGCCTTGAAGGCTGGGCAAGTAGCTACCGCTAAACAAGAAGCTATTGATGAATTTCCTGATCACCTTGAACTGCCTTCTGAGCAGGCGACAAGCGAAGCTGGCACTACTTCGGATGAAGTAGCTGCGGTCATTTCAGAAACCAACGATTCAGCGCCACGGGTTGAACCGGAAATGTCCGTCAAAGATAAACCCGTGGTACCCACAAGCAAGCAAGAGGAGGATCAAAATGCAGAAAGCTGATTCAACGTCGAAATCATCAACAAAGAAACCCGCAGAAAAGCCTGTCTCACTCGCGCCACTCTCAACCACCGACGCCTTGCGCGGCTTGCTTCAGGTAAAGCCGATGAAGGGCGAAGCGATTAAGAAGGCGAGCAAGAAGGCGAGTAAGAAGGCAGCGAAGAGGTAGGCGATTATGTTGAAAGAATTGGTTCACTCAAAAGGCGTCGGCGGCAACGAAGAGCATTGGTATTACCTTGTTTTTGATGAAGGCAACTGTAGCTTTTTTATTGAGTACGAGCGAGATTATCAAGGCTGGGGAAATCATGCCCACGATACCGAAAGGGTTACACTGGCTGACGCAAAAGAACATTTTCCAATTGCTTATGAAAATGCCGTGAAAGTCATTAAACAAAAGCTTTTTAGTCAACAGTCATAGAAACCTAAATGCAAATTGTAATGTACCCCGCAACCCAATCATTACTCCTAAAGGGACATTATGGAAACGCTGAAAAACATCACTGCGAGGGCAGTAGCCTACCTGATATTTGCAGGAGCGGCAGCGTTGGCAATTTACCTCGTAAGGAAAAGAAACTTGAAAAAATATGGCTTTGAAACCGAAACCGTATGATGTACCCCGAAAACTGGACAACTGATTAAGGTGGTAAAATCGCTGCTGATCGAGGTGAAGAAAATGAAAAAGCAGCGCAAAACCTACAGCAGTGATGTGAAAGTCAAAGTCGCTCTGGCGGCGATCAAAGGTCTCCAGACCACCAATCAGATTGCGACTTTGTATGGAGTCCATCCCAATCAAGTCACGCAATGGAAGAAGCAAGCCCTCGACGCTTTGCCTGATGCATTTTCAGTTCGGCGTGATCGCGTCGCCGAAGACGAAGAAGCTCTCAAGGCACAGCTCTATCAGCAAATCGGGCAACTCAAAGTCGAGTTGGACTGGCTCAAAAAAAAAGCTGGATCGCTCGTCTGAAGAAAAACGCTTGTTAATCGAGCCGGAACACAAAAGCTTGAGCCTGTCTCGGCAATGTCAATTGATCGGGTTGCCGCGCGCCAGCTTTTATTATCAACCGCAACCGGAGAGCGAAGAAAACCTGACGCTGATGCGGTTGCTTGATGAGCAGTACACGCGAACGCCGTTTTACGGAATTCGGCGAATGACGGCCTGGTTGCAAGCGCAAGGTCATTCGGTTAATCACAAACGAGTCGCGCGATTGCTGCGATTGATGGGTCTGGAAGCGATTTATCAAAAGCCGCAGTTGTCGCAGCCCGGCGCAGGTCATCAAATTTATCCGTACCTCTTGCGAGGTTTGAAAATCGAACGCTGCAATCAAGTCTGGAGCACGGACATCACGTATATCCGTTTACACGGAGGCTTTGTTTATCTGACAGCGGTGATTGATTGGTACTCGCGTTACGTTCTGTCGTGGCAAGTTTCGACGACGCTGGAAACGGAGTTTTGCACGAGCGCCTTGAATCAGGCTCTGGAACAAGCGACGCCGGAGATTTTCAACACGGATCAAGGCGTTCAATTTACGAGCCAGGCATTCACCAGCATTCTCAAAGAACGGAAGATTGCGATCAGTATGGACGGACGTGGTCGAGCATTGGACAACATCTTCGTCGAGCGACTCTGGCGCTCAGTCAAATATGAGGAAGTCTACCTGTACGATTACGAAAGCGTCCTGCAAGCCATCACGAGCTTGGACAAATACTTCAAGTTCTACAACCACGAGCGACTTCATCAATCGCTCAACTATCAAACCCCGGCAGCCGTCTATCACCGGCAACCGGCTTGAAAACGGGTCGCCAGCGATCCACCTTAATTTTCTCGATTTTTTGTCTAGATAATGGGGTACACCTTACCGACCCCAACGATAAGATATGCGGCACCTGTGGCTTTGACCAATGGGGAGGCTACAAAACCTGCCAGAAATGCGGAAAGCCAATCACCTAATCAAATGGAGGCAAAGAAATGAGCACTGGTAATCAATACTGAAAAGCTGAAAGGAGTTTATGGATTATACTCGCAGGGAAAATACATTATGGTGTGATCGGAAGATTGTTGACTACGTTGACCAGGCTAAAGAATTACAGCAAAGACAACTGCGCTCTGATTTTGCCGCGGTCCAAGAATTCGACGCGAATATTCGGCAATGGCAATCGGAACTTGCTGAGCTATTATCCAATGCCTACACAGATCAATCCGTTGCGGATACCCTTTGCCCGCCGCTTCAGGAGTTTGATTTAGAAAGCGCTTCGTGGCCAGATGTAACATCGCATTTGAAAGGTGAGCTTTCTGTCAGAATTGAAAAGCTGGGTCAGATCGAAAATCTAGTCAGCAAGCGATAAGCTTGCAATTGGTTAGACCAAATTATTAGATGGTAAAACCGATTTGCCACGAGGTTTGTCAAGTATATAATTCCCAAAATTATTGCCGTCGCCAATCAGAAAGGTGGCGTCGGAAAAACCACGTTGACGCGAGAGATCAGCGCCTGCTGTGCATTGCGTGGCTATTCGACACTCACCATTGACTGTGATCCCCAGGCAAATCTGACGTCCAGTTGGATTACTTCAGATATTTACACCGTGACTCTTGGTCACGTGTTGATGGAGCCAGAGGCAGTGGGCGGACAAAAGCCTTCCCCGGCGGAATTGGTTGATGCCATCGTCGAAAGCCCTGTGGTGAATCTCGACCTGGTTCCGGCGGATATTCGACTCGCTCGCTTTGATCTTGAGCGTGATTACCTGTCTTTCCGTCTTGCCAATCAACTCAAGGCGCACGCCCTGCAATATGATCTCGTGTTTATTGATTGCCCTCCCCAGCTTGGCAAGCTGCTCAGCGCGGCACTGTACGGCGCTGATTACGTGCTTATCCCCTGCTCTTCCGACGTGATGGGGCTTCAGGGACTGGCGGATCTGGCCTATACGATTGAGCAAACGCGAGCGAACGTGAATGCCGGGCTAAAAACTCTGGGCGCAGTAATGAATCTGTATAAGCCGGCTCGTAATTTGAGCGCGGAATCTCGCCAAGCAGTGGAAGCCGCCATCGGGCTTGTCGGCCATGTGTTTGACACGAATATTCACGATTATTCGAAAATTGCCGAAGCCCCAAGTCAGAAAGTTCCAGCGGTCATTTACGCTCCCAGCCACCGAGCATCCGACCAACTTTGGGCTATTACAGACGAAATCCTTGCCCGGCTACAGATGAGCCAGGCGGGCCGCAACAAACTGGTCGCGGTAAAATAAAGGATAACTTATGCCAAACGAGACAAAAAAGAAGAGTCAGCCCGCTGGTATGCGTGAACCCAAAGCGAAGAAGCTGAATCTACAAGTGCCGTCTCCGCTCAGGTTCCCCCACACAGATTTATTTCCTCCACTCCAATCCCTCAACGAAGCCGGTTCGAGTCCGGCACCGGTCGCAATTCCGGACGAGTCCATTTCCGACACCGGTAATTCAGTTAAACCGGTAGCTGAATCAAACCGGACTGAAAGTGACACCGGTTTAATTTTGACCCCGGTAGTCAAGCCGAACCAGTCCACGAATAACACTGGTAATGCAAATAAACCGGAAGCGAGAACGAACCAGTCTATCCCTGACACCGGCCTACAAACGACACTGGTGGCAACTCGACCGGTTGCAACACCGACACCAGTTGCAAAAACAAGCCGGTCTATCTCCGCCACCGGTCCGACATTACCACCGGTACTGGAAGCGAACCCGTATCAAGAACCAAAAAGTAAATTCTTCAAAACGCCGAACGAGGTCAGCGATGTTGTGCAGGCAAGGCTTAGCGATGAGGAATTCAATTTGTATTTTCGATTATTCCGTTTGTCTCACGGTCACCGAAAGGCCACTTGTTTTGTTGGGTATACGGCGCTTGCGCGGGCCCTCAACTGGTCCCTGTCCAAAGTCAAACGAGTGATGCCGCGAGTGCTGCAGAGCGGCTACGTCCGCGTGGTAGAAACGTACAACGGGCCTGATTTGAAAGGGTCCGTATATGAAGTCTTCACCGGTGCCACATACGAACCAGTATCATTGCCAGACCAGTCCGACTCCGACACCGGAGGCGAAATCGGACCCAATAAATATGATGATCATGATTATAAATACAATCTTCATCAAAAAGAGGTGATGAGGATTTATAAGGAACTCACCGGGAACGTCTGGACGAAAGCCGATACCGCTCAATACAACAGATTACAGGATTTCACCGCCGAAGAGATAGAACTCCACATGCGGGCAATCAAAAATCGGGCATCAGGAAAAATTGGCAGTTTTGCTTTTTTTGTGACTGGGATTGAGAACGAAATTTCAGACGGTGGCAGCCGACAAGGCTGGTCACTTGAGAAACGCTACTACGAACTGGCCAAAGAGCTTGCTGCGGCGTTTGTGGGTGCTGACGACCCGCCGTCAGAACAAATTGCTCGATTAAAAGCGCGATGCATCCGCGAGGGAATCTCCTGGAGCGATGATCTTGCAAACAAAGTTTTGGGATTATGACCTCAAGTGCATTCCCTATCGGTTGCCCTTTTTACTATTAAGGCTTAAATTTATCTCGATGCCTGCTGAAGCTCCGACGAAAACTTGCCCCTGCTGTGACGGGACTGGCCACGTGCTGGATTCTGTCAAAGTTGGGATTGAGCAACGGGATCGGCGAAAAGCGGCGGGCGTCACCTTGGAAGAATTGAGTGAGCAAATCGCGCTTTCCATTGGTTACTTGTCGAACCTCGAAAATGGGCGACATGGGAAACCCTGGAATCACGATCTGCTCAAACGCTACAACGATGCGGTGGAAGCCGCAGCAAAAAAGAAGAAGTTGACAAGCAAATAACAGTAACGGCCCTGGGTGAACCGTGGAAAGTTATCGCCAGGACCGTCGCTAATAACCGCGCGGTGGTTAAGCTCACGCGGCGTTTGCGGGCGTATCCTATTTGCCCGCAACGATTTCCGCAAGCCTTCCTACGCGCCTTCAATCTTGGAGGCAATCAATGAAACTCCGTAGCGTCTGTTGGCTGTTTATGGCCTGCGCGCTGATTTCCTGTTGCGTCAGTTGCGCGTCTTTCGGTGACGCGGTGAAACGCAACCAGAAAGAGCCTGCCAGTAACCCCGATCCTGTCGCTTCACAAGAGGGCGGTTATCCAGCTCAAGAATACGAACAACAAAAACAACAAAAACAACAAGAAAATGGAGGTGATAAATAAATGAGACGTCGCAATACAGATCAGTATGGGGCGAACTATTACGAGGAAGCCCAGAGGCGCGCCTCTGGTGGTCGTCGTGGGTTCAAGGGACAACTCGCCTTTGCGTTGTCTTTTATTCTCGCCGGTTGGTGGCTCCACTGGTATTTCGCCGCGCCAGCAGCGCCCTGCACCCTCCAAAAAGCAACCGAGGGGGTCATTTGGTCGCTTTTGGGTTAGTGATTTGGTCGTGGGGCAGGCTTCTGGCGGCAGTGCTTGCCCTGCTCGTCCTGGCTATGATCGCCGTCGCATTTGCGTTGGCGGTGAAATTCCCGTTAAAAAAAAAGAGGTGAGGGGTGTTCAAAAAGATAGACTGGTCGCAGTGGTATTTGTTTTTTATTGGCGTGTGTGTGGTCGAAATCGTGTCGGTGTACCTGCTGTGGAAGGCGTACCCAGGCGAAGAGATGCGCATTATGGGTTGGGCCATACTTATCCTGGTGCTGGGCATTGGCGCGTATTCGACCGTCAAAGCGAGTGAGCCTGATGAGGGTATCAGGCAAGTGGGGATTGTCGGCAAGGTGGTGTTGGCATTGCTGGGCGTCTTGTCTCTTTATGGCCATTCTTCTATGTCCCGCCAACTCTCCACGTCACGGGAAGGATACGCGGAACGGCAGAAGATCCAGAAAGACAAAAGCGACGCCGAGGATGCAGCCGCACGTCGCCAGATTGCGCTTAGCGCAGCGCGGTCGCAGGAGATGAGTTCGCAGGCGGCGCTGGAAAAAGAAGAGGCGCGGAAATTGCGACTACTGGCACCGTCGCAACGCGAAGCTCTGAAGAAAAATCAACCTGCCGGCGGGAGTGGTGTTTCACAGTCTCAAGCGCCAGCGGGCGAGGTAACGTTTCAGCCTACGCCCACCCCGATGACGCTAGCCGAATCGACCGCGCTGTCGAACCTCAAAACCCAGGCGGAAGTCCGTGAAGAGTGGATGTTTTTCTTCCAGGTCGTCAATTTCCTGCAAATCCTGATTTCCGTGCTGATCGCGGCAGCCGTCAATTGGGTGCGGCATTGGGATAAAGGCGGAATCATTGGCGTTCCTGACTGGATTGAGAGGATCTGGGCTTCGGGCGAAAACGGTAGGCAGTACATCCGCCAAAGTTACCCGGAATACGTTTCAAGGCTCGAAAACGCCGGCGCGGGCGGTCTGGAACCGGGAAAAGCCACGGCCTGAACCCCGCGCCAAGTGGTTCAGGCTTGAACGGTTCTACGGCAAAAACAGTTCCCGGCGCAAGAGAAGGAGTGAAACAATATGAGACAACGGCTCAACCGTCGCCGCAGGCTGGACAGTCTGGCGGTTTCAGTAGTTTTGTGCCTGCTAACGCTGGCGGCAATGCTGGTTTACCCGCAGCAAACCCGCAGCCTGCTCGGAAGTCTATATGGTCTGGCAGTCGGTTTGTTCGGGTGGCTCGACAGCCACTTGCGCGGCTGAGAGCGCCGAAAATTGATGGTGCGCCATTGCGCCGGCGGGCGGGCGGGCGGGTGTCTGCTGAGGAAAAAAAGATGTCTGCCTCGATGCGTGGCCCGGTGTCTGTCCCAGCGTTTCAAGCTCCGAATAAAGTGTCTGTCCCCGTGTCTGTACAGACACCTGAAAAATGTCTGCCACCTGATAATAAAGGACTTAACGCGCCTGTCTGTACAGACAACGCGCCTGTCTGTACAGACACGACAGGTAAAAACGGCGCTGACTGTCAGACAGACAACGCGCCTGTCTGTACAGACAAAAACGACGATCCGGCTGTCTGCCCGCCACTTGCGAATTGGCGGTCGGTGGAAGGAAAACCGCCAGCCCCACGAAGCTTTTCCTACGTGCCGCATTTGAGGTTGGACACGCAGCGTGTGGCTGACGATCTAACTGTACAGGCGGAAACGCTAACCGGCTGGCAAATCCAGTATTCAATCACCTGCCCTGCCTGCCAAAAACGGTATCGTCCAGTGGTCGGGTTCATTTCGCCGCGAACGGCCAAGCGGCTTTTAGGAGTGTCTCAAAATGAGCAAGAAAAATTTATTGAAACCGAAATCCGGCGGCGGTTCGACGCCGGTCGAATCAGTCGAAGACATCCCGTCTGCCCTGCTTGAATGCGAGTGCGAAGCTGAGGCGTTCGCTCACGAACTGAAATTGGTCGCAGAGAGGACGCCAGAGTTGGCCCCAGTGTTTAAGGTGTTGATCAGTCGGGCCGATTTGATGCTGAACCGGTTGGTTGCCTGCCGGTCAGTCTTACTTGATAAGTAATATCTGAGGGTTTTATGGAAGAAGTTGTGCGCCTAGTTTTGGGGCTGTTTTGGATTGCCGGACTACTCTCGGCGGGAAAGCGGTTGGCGGAGTATTTCGCCGCGCCGCGCGCCGACGCTGAAAGCCTTGGACCGATAGACCCGCCAGCGCCAAACGTGAACCGGGGTTACATCTTCAGGATAAAACACCAACGGGTTTACGACAGTAACGGTGACGAGGTCATCTAAGCAAAACGCCGCCAAGTTTATTTTACTGGCGGCGTTTTCATTTGTAATACTGGTGACGCCCTGACATTTGCCGGTAAGATCAAACAGCAACCCCGCGCTTGAAGAGAAATTGATGGCCGAAGCGACCGCCGACCTAACCCAACAGACGCAGCAGCAAATATTCCGGGCCTGGGCACACTACAGGGCGCGCGCCGAGGGGTGCGTCACAGGAGAACTCCACAGTTCTCAGCAACAGCAAGGGCCGATCTGGGAACCGCAGGAAGGCGTCCAGGCGGCGGCTTATGAGAGTCAGGCTGACGTGCTGGGGTACGGCGGCGCGGCAGGAGGCGGAAAGTCTCAGCTCGCGCTGGGGTTGGCGATCACGAAACATCGCCGCTCGATTTATTACCGACAGATTATGAAATCGCTGTCGGGTATCATCGAAGACTCCGAAAAGGTGCTGACCCGTCCCGGCGACGACTTGAACAGATCAACGCATACTTGGCGAACCGAGGATGGTCGGCGATTGGAATTCGCGCAGGTCCAACACGAGAAAGACAAAAAGAAATATCAGGGCATCCCCCATGACCTGATGGTCTTTGACGAAGCGGCGGAGTTTCCCGAAACAGTCATTCGGTTCTTGATGGGCTGGAACCGATCCGCCGTTCCGGGCCAGCACTGCCAGGTCGTGCTGACGTTCAATCCGCCGATGGATGATGCGGGGGATTGGATCACAACGTTCTTCGGTCCCTGGCTGGATCCAGACCATCATCGGCCCGCAAAAGATGGAGAGCTTCGTTGGTACGCCAGAGTGGATGACGAGGATTACCCACTTGAAGAAGAAGAGTTGCGTTGGTTTTTGGATGACGGGCTGGATTTGATTGAAGTCCCTTCCGGCGAGCCGGTCAGACGCGGCAAGCATTTGATGAGGCCAATGCGGGGCGCGTGGGTGAATGGGAAAGCGTATCTGGCGAAATCCCGCACCTTCTTCCACGCAAGTCTGAAGGACAACCCGATTCTGGCAGCCAGTGGATACGGCGCGACGATTGACGCGATGCCGGAGCCTTTACGGTCGCTGCTCAAAGGGCAGTTTGATGCCGGCAGAGTGACCGATCCGTGGCAGGTGATTCCCGGCGATTGGGTACGACTGGCAAACAAACGATGGGAGCAATTGGTTGCGGATGGCGTCGAGATGCCGGGAACCACGCCATGTGACACGCTCGCAGTTGACGTTGCTCGCGGCGGCAAAGACAAAACAACCATTGCCAGGCGGTACGGAACTTGGTTTGCCCCGTTGCTGAAAGTGCCTGGCCGGTCCACGCCGAATGGTCCAGCGGTCGCGAGTTTGGTTCTCAATCAGATGGAGCCAGGGGCGACGGTTCACATAGACGCCATCGGCGTTGGAACATCGCCACTGGATATTCTCGAAGCGAACGAAATTGACGTCGTGCCGATCGTGGCCAGCGAGGGAACGAAAGAGCGCGACAAGTCCGGGAAGTTGGCGTTTCGGAATTTACGTGCCGAGATGTGGTGGAAGATGAGGGAAACTCTTGATCCGGCGAACGGCGATAATATAGCTTTGCCGCCGGACCCCGAACTATTAGCTGATCTATGCGCGCCTCGCTGGTCGCTCTCAACCGCTGGGATTTTGATCGAGTCCAAGGACGACATCAAAGAGCGATTGGGACGATCAACGGACTGTGCCGACGCTGTGGTAATGGCGAATTGGCGCAGATCTGCTTCCGCTGCAATTTCGACTGGTGCCAAGTCGCAAACTGCAAAAGACCCCGTTACGTCAATTTTCAAGAAACTGCGGAGATGAACACATTTCGAATCAGCACAGGAAATGCGAAGGCTGTGCCTGTCATGGTCACGTTTGCCGACGGTGAACATCAGCTCGAAGAGTGGATGGTTGCCCATCTCGGCGGCACAGAGAAAGTGGATAACACAGTCTTCCGGCAGCAGGCGGCGGAATTTACGTTTCAGGACTTTGTGGCGGCGTTTTTCAATCAAGCGGCGGAAGAACAGTTGAGCGCCATCGGGCAGCAGATCATTCATCAGCACCTGTTTAAGGGGACGCATTGAGCAAAGCATTCGATAAAAACACTGGCAATCCGGATTTGATCAAATTGGTTGAACATATCCGATTTTCGAAAACATCGGCGGTCGTCATCCGGGAGCCAAGCGCAAAACCTCAGTTACTGGAGGCGCTTCGTGACGCAATTTTCAAAACTTATGGCCTTCGTGTGCTGGTAATCGGATTGCCGCCGGGTGTTGGGTTGGAAGTGCTGGACGAAAAAGAAATGCTTGCGCGTGGCTGGGCGCGCGCCAGGGAGCGCAAGAATGGCTAAGGGCAGACTGACAACGTGGCTGCGAGATAAAGTCGCCAGGGGACTGATTACAGCCGTTGGGGCGGAGGTTCTCGCGCGGTCGCTGCGGGATGAGGTTCTCGCGCGGTCGCTGCGGGATATGGCCACCAGCGGCAGCACCATCACCACGCCACAGGGCAGAGTGGCCGTCGTCAGGACAGACGGCAGTGACCCGACGACCAAGCTGTTCAAAAAGCAGAACGTCCGGATGCTGCGGAACTATGCCGAGTACTCCATCTGGGTGCGGGCCGCGCTGGACATCTACCGGCAGATCATCAGCCAGGCGCAATGGACGCTCACCCCGTTTGATCCCGCCAAACCGATGAATCAAACGGTCGAGAAGAAAGTCCGAAGCCTGCTCGATAGCCCCAACGAGGCAAAAGATCCCTATTCGACGCTCCAGGAGAAATTTGTCGAAGACCATCTGGTGCTGGGACATGGAGCGAACGAACTGCTGCTGCGCCGCAACACCGAGCTGATGGGAATCCTCACGCGGGATGCGGCGACGATTGGTTTTGTGAAGGGATGGGATGGCACGGACCCGGCAGCGCCGCGCTATGCGCTGCTGAACGCAAGCGGCCAGCCGGCTCAGTATTTTCACGATCGGCAACTGATGGTGCTGGTGAATCGCGCTCGGTCTTATGACGATCTGGGACTGTCACACGTCGAAGTGTTGGACACCACGGTGCGCGCGCTGCTCAACGGTGACGAATATTTTCTTCGCCAGGTGACCAGTCCATCGCCCAATGGCGCACTGAACTTGGGCACGGGCGTATCTCAGCAGCAGGTGGATGAAGTTAGAAGCCAGATTGAAACCATCAAACACAAATTCATGGTGATGGGCGGAACGACGGATCCAAAGTTCATCCCGTTTGCGGCAAACGAAGATGAGATGAAGCTGCTGGACACGCAGGTCTTTTTCGTTCGCCAGGTTGCCGCCGTTTTTCAACTTCCGACGGCATCACTCGCGCTCGCCGTGGATACCAGTCGCGCCAACACAGAGGCCATGCTGAAGAACAGTGATAGCGGGCCGGGCGCGCTGCTGTGGCGAATGCGGGAGCTGGAGAACAAACGCGTCGTGGCCGGGTTTGGGCCGGTCGAGAAGCACAACATTCTGTTGGACTACCCGATCATGTCCAAGCGAGATGAACGGCAACAGGCCGAAGTCACACGCACCAGCGTCGGTGGCCGTGGCTGGATCACGATCAACGAAGCCCGTAAACAGAATGGCCAGGAGCCGATTGATGACATGGAGATCGCCGATGAGGTGCTGGTCTCGGTTTCCGGCGGCGTCGTCCCCTTGAAAGTTCTGAATGACCAATTTTTCGTCAATCCCCAACCACAACCAACAACACCGCCAAATGGATCAACACAACAACCACCAGCAGACGGGCCTGACGGAGAAGACCCCGATGACGAAGACGGAAAAGAACCCGAAACCGCGCCTAACAAAAATCGCCCGGCGAAAACGAAAAAAGCAGCGGACAGTGAAGGCGAAACTCCCAATGACACCGAAGTAGGAGACGCCCGCGCAGCCTGGCGCCGCGTCGCTCCGGATGAAGCGGCGAGCCTTTTTGACGCCGAACCGACCACCACCTAAAGGGAATTCATGGACAGTCAGCAAAAGTTCAATCAACCGGGGCAGAGTAGGGAAGTTGTGTTGCAAACACGGGATGGCAACCCTGTGACGGCACACCAGATTCCGCTTTTTTCTGGAATGCCGGAAGTCATTATTTGGGGATTACGCGTGTTTCACACGCATGACTTCCCAATCTACCGAGAGGTCTTTGCCTGGTGTGTGCCGGTGATGCTGACGCCGGAAACAGTTTCGGAGCAAAAAGCGCGCAAGCTGTACGAAGCGTACTGTGCGGCGGCTGGCTGGAAGAGCGCCGTCAGTGAGGAAGATTTGCCAGAGTGGGAGCTATGCGCGCCGACCATTCAGTCATACTGGCGCGCGGCTGCGGAGGCTATCTAATGGAGTACTTGGTTGATGGAACGAAGTTTGAGCTTCGTTATTCAGAGTTGAAAAAGGACTATCAACGATTCTGCGCAATGCTGGATGAAGAGTTTCTCCAGCCCCAAACACTACTTGAAGTTCTTCATTTTTGTTGCGTGTGCGGATACCTCAAAGAGTTGAGTAATGAAGAATTGATTTCGGATAAAGGAGTTATTCACGAATTGACACATCTTTTAACGCGTACGTCACGACGAAGCGTCCGTGACATCCGATCCCAGTTTGAACAGGTAATGAAATTGGCATAACCAGTAATGGCGAAAGGTGACATCAAATGGTCAACGTCGCGGCGCGAATACATCTACGGCAATGGTCGTGCGGTCGGGCGCGACAAGGTGGATGGCTGGGTAGCAACCGCCGCCGCAAACGCCAAAGAAGAGGCGCGCGCCGTCGCGCAACGTTTCGTTGATGGCGAGATCAACCGCGCCCAGTGGGAACTGGAGATGCGCGATCTGATCAAAAATCACCATCGCGCCGTTCACGTCATCGCCAATGGCGGAAAATCTCAGATGACGCCCGCACTGTGGGGCAAGGCTGGGACGGTGATCAAAGAGCAGTATGAATTTCTGACGGCGTTCGCCAACGCCATTGACAACGGGGAAGTGAAGCCAGGCGCTGGGCTGGTAACCCGTGCGTCAATGTACATGGACGCGCTGTACGCCAGTTACTCGAACGCTGTGACGGATCGAGAGAAAGCCGCCGGCGTCACAATGGCCCGCCGTATACTGGACCCTGTGGCTGACCATTGCTCAGATTGTGTCAGTTGGGCGACCGAAGAATTCAGACCAATTGACGAGGTTCAGCCGATTGGCAGCAGTAGCTGTTTGGTGCGATGTCGCTGCCGGATCGAGTATCAGGAAAAGGTAACGGGCGAGTTGGAGGCGCAGGCCAATACGAAGCCCAAAGGAATCAAGGCAAAACTCAACGGCGATGCCAAAGAACGACTCAAAGAATTGTTCGGCAAGGACGTGAGCAATGCTGATTTGGCCTGGGCCGTGGGCGCACTCGACAACGCCGAGTTGAAGGTATGGGAGATGTCGGATAACGGTGTGTACGTCGTGATTGAACATCCAGAGATTGAAAGCCAGGAACGGTACATCTGGCTTAGCAATGGGAAGCTGGAATTGGAAAACGCCTACTTTGAAAAATCGAAGAATGCCAAGCCGAGCATCGGCGTTCGTTCTTTCTCGCGCGAGGTGATAGGCGCGCAGAAGCTGGGCATCACCAAAATCAAAACCTATGCAGCGGGCGATCCGACCGAGACACGTTACAACGGTTATTACACGTGGCCGCGCCTGGGCTACAACCAAACGATTCCCGACGCCATCCAGCAGAAGCTACCTGATAACCTGAAAGCGAGCGATTTACTGGAATTATTCGCAAAGCCGGGCGGCCCGGAATGGTGGAAAGAAAACGGCAAAGGGCTAAACATGGAGTTCGACCTGACCTCCGGCTCCCGTTCCGAACAAGCGTTGCTTCAATACCTTCGTCAGAAGGATGCGAAAAACAATAAAAACAAAAAATGAAACCTGAATGGGACAAGCTGGCTTTGGATGAAGAAGCGGTCACTGCGCTCAAAACAGAATATGAGCGGGCGGAAGCCCAGTTGACCAAATTTCAAACTGCTGGTGACGAAGACGGCGTTGCCGCGATGCAGAAGGTCCTCACGCGAATCGAGGCCCAAGCGATTTCCGGTGCCGTCGGTGATCAGCCGGATGATGATGTTGACTAAATTTGTCGAGGTTGTATGAACGCACCTTCTCCCCAATTGATAAAAGCTCCGGCCAATTCGGTGCAGGGGCAAGCCGAAGACCCGGATCGTAAATTCTGGGAGCAGATTCAGGGTGGCCTGATGATGATCGTTCGCGCCATTGCCTGGCGTTGGCTGAAAAAGGGGCTTGCCTGCAAGCACTGTCACAAACCGCTGTAAGTTGTAAGTTGGAGAAACCGGCAAAACTCTTGTTGCGCGTTTCTCCGTTTGTTAGTCTCCGATAGACCCAACAACTGAATAGGTCTAGTTCTTCTACAGGAATCGGGCCGCGTTTTCTCGGTGATGCTAAAAGGCTGCGCTGAGTGAGCGCGGCCTTTTAGCATTTTGGGGCACAAACAATGAAAGACATCGCAAATATCAAAACCAGTCAGGATGCCAAGGCCGCGAACCTGCCTGTGTTCAAGATCATGTCGAATGGCGCCGTGAAGGCGTACAAAGACGAAGACGGCACTCGGCGATTCGAGATCACGGCCAGTAGTGAGGCGGAAGACCTTGTTGGGGATTGGTTTAATCAGAAAGCACTCAACAAGATGAGCGAGACCGCCGGTGGGATGACGATGTTTCTGAACCATCGTTACAACGTGCCGGATGACGTTTTTGGCTCGGTGGATAAAGCCGCCGTCATTAAAAAGAACGTGATGAATCGGGTCCTCGGCAAAGAAGTGGAGTGTTTGTGTCTAATCTACAGTGGTGTCGTCACCGAGGTGAATGAGCAGGCGGTGAAGACGCACGAAATGATGATGGAGGGCAAGGTCACGCTCGGCGCCAGCGTCTCGGTGCTGATCACGAATAGCATCGGCACTAAAGATGGCCGCCGCCAGATTGATGACGTGGTCAACCTGGAATGCTCCATCGTCGGCTTGCCTTGCAACCCTACCAGTTGGGTTACGGCGGCCAGTAAAGCTTTGAAGCTCTTTGGCGCTGAAGAGGGCGCGCCCGATCCGGAGGGCGTCGAGTCGGCGAGTCGGACGTCGCCGGGTGAGTTTCATCGTGCAGGCAGAGTGCTAACTCCAAGAACGGTTAAATCTGGTGAGATGCTCGAAGAGGCGGCATTGCCGGAGGGCGCGATTGCGCAGCAGGTCGAGCAGGTTGACGAAGGACGCATCGCCAAGCAGGCGTTCGGGATGATGCTGGTGAGTCTGATGGCCGTAAAACAGCGAACCGCTCCCGGTATCAGTGTCATTCAGCAAATGGCCACGGCTGCCAAGATGAGTGCAGGCGCGGTCAATGACATTCTCAACGGATTGTTTGAGGTCATTTCTGACGAGACGTTGAAAGCGTTTAGCGAAGTGTTGGGTGTGCCCGTTTCGTGGCCAATGCCTAGCCTGGCTGCGCCGTCCATCAAAGGAATTTTTACCGACGAGTTCACCGAAAACACAGCCAATATTTACTTCCTGACGGGCACGCTGGAAGGTGCGTATTACGACCTTCGCCGTGGCGTCCGCGCCGGAACTGTGCGCCCGGAAGAGATCGAGGTATTGCTGGGCGAAGGCCTGGAAGAGTTTAAGGCCAAATGCGTTGAGCTTCTGGTTCCGCAATTGGCCGCGCAGTTTGGTCAGCATGGAACCGACTACGACCCGTGGGGATGTTGGTCGGCGAGCGCCCTGGAACAGGCTAACCGGATCATCAAATCCGGTGTCAGCAAGGCAGGCGCGCGCAACAGCAAATCTGATTTAGAGCGCCTGTACAAAGTGCATGACTTGCTCGTTGAGATGGGCGTTGAATGCAAATCCGAGTCGTCTGATGACGGCTCCAATCCCACCGCCGAGGCAGATGCGGATGCTAAAACCGCCCCAGGGGCCGACAAAACGGCAGCCCTGGCCACCGAGCTTGAGCAGAAAAGCCTCGAAATCGCAGACCTGAAAGTGGCACTTGAACTGTCTCTTGGTGTGGCGGAAGCCGCAAAAGAGAAGGCAGTCAAAGCCGTCGCAGAAGCAGAGGACTGGAAAGCTGCAAGCCAGGCAGCGTTGCGCCAACTGGAGATCTTCGGACTTCAGCCAATGCCGCGCCTGGCGTCCGCAGCGTCAACCGGAACCGCTCAATAAACCCATTCACAATCTTTTGGAGAAAAGAAAATGAGTCCTGAGCTGAAAGAGTATTTGGACCGGTTGATGGGAATTTCTACCCAGTTAAATGCCGGTCAGCAGGTGGTCGCCGCCCAGAATCCGGAGGTGAAGACCGCCGATGGGAACCCGCCTGAAGTCGTCAACAAAGGCGTTCCCAATGACCCTTATCAACACAAATTCACGCAGTTCGGTCACGATGAACTGAGCAAATCCTTTCTGCGTCTGGCGCAGATTGACAACAAATCGTTCGGCCATCTGGGCGTGGATGCAGTGCTGGCGAACCCGCGCGGGTTCCTGCGTGCCAAGCACGGCCCGGGGGCGGGCGAGTTTCTGGTCGGTCAGTATGTCGTTCCGGATGCCATGCTGGAGGCAATGATCGGAACGTTACTGGCGCAGAAAGTCCAACCGTCGTTGCAGAAGTCTGTCAGCGATATGGAGGACAGCGACAACGTGAAGAACGCGCTCTATATGAGCAGCAACGACATAATCAAGAAGGCGCTGGACGCAACCAGCGGCGCGCCGCTGATTCGTACGGACCTTGAACCGTTGCTGTATGAGGCGTTCCTGCGGGATTTCCCTGCGCTGGAACAAATTCAGAAGGTCAGAGCAAATGGCATCACCCACACGTTCAATCAGAGAACAGCGATTGGCACAGCCGCGACGATCGGTGATCTGGGGGATATGTCGGGGTCATTCACCAACTCGACGCTCTCACGTCAAACCAATTCGCACATCGCCACCATCGTCAGCCCGCGCGCCATCGGTCTGAAGCTTCAGTATGCCGTTCTCCAGTCGGGGATGAACTTCGGCATCGGCGGTGACAGCAACCTGGAAATCGTCGGCGCGATGACCGCCATCTCGAAAAAGCTCCAGGCGCTGATCCTGCAAGGCAATTACACAGACGCGACCAAAACGTTGGACGACGAAGAAGGACTAACGGACGCCAACGGTTTTGACGGCATTCGCACGACCCTCAAAGGCGGTTCGACTTCGATCACCAAGGCGACTTCGGAAGCCTACACGGATGTGATCAATCGCGCGGTCGGCCAAATCATCAATGCCGGTGGGATGTCGCGCAATCTGATGATCCTGCTCAGTCTCGGCGCGCGCTTCCAGATCAACCTGGAATTGCAGGGCTACCTGCGTGTGCTCAAAGAGGAAGCCGGTTCCGGCCCGTTCCCGACGAACTTGTCGGCCAGTGGCTTGGTTACGATCAACGACTGGTTGACCCGGATGGTCAACGTTCCGGCGGACGGCCAGGGCAATGGCGTTGGCTACTACACCTTCGGCGGCAACACGGTCGAAGACATTTCGGTGCTCGATCTGGCGACGTGGGCGCTGGCGTGGTTGGGTTCTCCGACGCCCAGCATCTTGGAGCTGCCGGTTGGCTTCAACAACCAACTGAGCCAGGTCTACTACCCGTTCTATATGGCCGGCCTGGTGCCGTACATCCCGACGTTCAACCGCAAGATACGCGTTCCGCGCGTGGCGCTGTAAGGCGTAACGAATTCGGCTGAATGACCGCAGTGGCGCGGGAAATTCTCGCGCCACTGCTCTCAAACAATCACAAGGGAGAGTTATGAAAACGAATCGAAATTTCGCCTACCTGGCGGTCGCGCTTGCGGTGCTGATGCTGGCGGCGGGGCCGACGGTCAGCGCGTATTTGGCCGATGGCTTTACGACGCGCAATTACACCAAAACCCCTGCGGATGCGATCTCGCCCGCCGCGCCGATTGAGATGCTGCCGTACCTGCACGCCTACAACGGCGCGACGTGGGATCGGCTGCGAACACCGACGGTTTTCAAGGTTGTCGCCCTCTCGGCGGCCACCGCTGAAACGACCATCTGGACGCCCACAACCGGTAAGAAATTCCGGCTGATGGGTTTCGTTCTGACGCCAGGCGCGGCCAGCACACTGACCTTCAAGGACAACACGGCTGGCAGCACGATCTTTGCCGCACGCGGAACGACCGATCAGGCAATTTCCCTGGACCTCGGCAACGGCATTCTGTCCGGCGCTATAAACCGCGTGCTGACTGTTACACGAGGGACTTCGGCCACGCTTGATGGCGTGGTTTGGGGCGTAGAGGAGTAAATGCTTTGCTGGGCGAGCGCCCGGCCTTGCTGGCGGCGATATGCTATCGGGTTTTTGGTCGCCGCCAGATTTTACCCAACAACGTAAGGAGAAAAAGTTATGGCTGACGAGAAAAACAAAGGAAACGGTTCGGCGGAAACGAAGCAAGCGGTGATCACGCCCGGTGATCTTGCAAACAGCGCGCGCAAGCTCCGGATTCCGGGGTTTCGGGGCGGATATCGGGGAATCGTCTTCAACGACAACGGTGTCAGCACGGAACCTGTTCCGAAAGACATCGCCGATGAACTGGCCCTGCAGTTTCCGACCCTGACCATTGAAGAGGTTGCCGACGAACCGGAAAAGGCAGAGAAAGCCAAGAAGTAACCTGCGATGCCGCTTGAATCAGATCCAACATTTGGCGTGGCCTACCTGGGAGTCGAGGTCTTCAAGGCGGATGCTGCCTATTACGGGGCAGATAAAGCAATTGCCTCGATGTCAGATCAGAGCCTGCTTCGCCTGCTGGCGCGCGCCAGCAGGGCGATTGACACCTACACCGGGCGGACGTTCGGGCCTGGCGCGATCTCGGAAAACCACAAGTGGAACCCGGTAAATCGTCGCTGCAAGGTCAACCAGCCACCTGTGATTACGCTGACGTCTTTCCGTGTGCGGATCGGGGCGGGGCTGACCGCCTCGTTCTCGGTGACGCCGACGGAAAACGACGCCGGCGGCAATCCTGTGAGGTTTGGCGAGATCGTCTACAACCGCCAGGAGAATTATCTGGAAGTTACGTCGCTTGCAACCGCCAGCAACATGACCAACCAGATTATCAGCCTCGGTCTGACGGAAAACTGGGTAGAGATCGTTTACACGAATCAAGCGGCAGATGCGGCCATCAACCCTGCGGTGGCAGACGCCACGGCCTGGACGGCAGCACACCTGGCCAATGCTGGACGGACGAACAGTCAGCTTCCGGCGGGAATTTCGATGGTCAAGATGGGCGAGGTCACCGTGCAGCGGGCGGCGGCATCGGTGGATCCAACTCGGGATGCGCTTCCGGAGATGGCGAAACAGTTATTGCGTGGGCTGACCCGAATCGCCATCGCGTAAGGAGAATGTCGTGGCCAGCACAACGATCCCTGACATTCTCAATCCGGTCTTTGATTTCGTGCAGGAGTTGTTCGGCTCGACGGCGATCATCACGCCGCCGTCAACTGAAAGGAATTCTCGCGGCGGCAAAGACGTCACATACGATGACGCGCAGACGGTGACGCATCCCTGCATTCTTTCCGAGGCGAATGCCGCCACGTACCAAATTTTTGCCGAAAAGATCGTCGTCGGAACACTGTATCGGCTGCGGTTTCGGACTGATGTGGTGATTCCAGATCGGGCCAGAATCGTGATTGACGGTCGGACATACGAGATGGTTAAGCCCAAGAAACTGCCCAACCAGGCCACGGCTGAGCCGTATTACGTGATCTTGAAGTGAGGAACTATGCCAAGAACTTATTTGATTCACACCGACAAAGCCAACGAAGAAAAAGTCAAAACCTACGTTGGATGCCAGAAAGAAATTCACGGCGAACTCGATGCGTTGGTCGAGACGGCCTCGGCAGACACGGCGGCCAATATCGGCAACGCCGACCCGGCGCTGTTTGAAGCCGTGGTTTCATCGGCGCTGCCCAAGTGCCAGGAGATTGCCTCCGGATACAAGGAGCTGGGTGTGCGTTGCACGATGATCGGCGCGGACGATCCGGAGCATATAAAGAAGGTCAAGGCTCAGCAGGCCGAAGACGAAAAAGCCGCGAAGAAAAGCAAAGGCTGAAATGAATGTCGGAACCCAATGCCATCCCACTAATCGAAGCCTGGCTGTACTACCAACTGAGCCGGGACGCCGAACTCGCGGCCATCGTGGAAGACCGAATCTATCGCGATGTGGCTGATGAGGACACGACTTATCCGTACGTGATCTATTCGTATCACGACGGCGATTACAAAGATGGCGTGGGTGATGTTCGGGTGATGACGGTGGTCTGGTACACCGTCAAACTCATCACCAAGGGAGAGCCGACCGCCGAGCAGTTGGTGGCGCTGACCCGATTTGATGAGGTGATCGGCCACCAGTCAGACGCGCTTTTGAACAATTACCGTTTCAGTGGCCGCGCCAGAAAGCCAATCAGTTACCAGGAAAGACGGCAGGGCGGCGCGGAGCGTTACTACCACCGGGGAGGCATCTTCAAGTTGTGGTGTTATCCCCAGGTTTCTTGAGAAGAATCATGGCTGCCACCTACAAGAGTAAAATCGCCGCCTTGTCAAAACGCAAGCAGAGTGCCGTGCGCGGCGCGATTCGTGTAGCCGGGCGGCAGATTCGCGATCTCGCCAAAGAACTTGCGCCGGTGGACACCGGCTATCTTCGGAGTTCCATTCGCGTGAACTTCGATTTTCAGCTAACGCGCCATTATTACCGGGCGCAAATCGTCGCAACAGCCCCGTATGCAATTTATGTCGAACTGGGAACGATCTACTCGCCAGCACAGCCGTTTTTAGGGCCTGCGTTGCGCGCCATCGTCCCTAAACTGCCGGAACTGATTCGGCAAGCTTTTCGGAAGAAATAACAAGGAGCAGATAAGTCATGGCGCAATCACGTGGAGCAGTAAATCAACGGCTGTATATGGGACTGGAATCTATTATCGGCGCGGCTGTTGCGGCGACGAAAAAGTTCCCGTCGTTATCCATTGATTTTCAGCGGATGCAGGACGACCAATTCTATCGCCCGATGGGTCAGCTTGTTCCCGGCAGCGGGGTGAAACATCGCGAAATGTCTGAACCCGCCTGGGAGATGGGCCTCGACTACAATGAGATCATCTATGCGTTGTCAGGGTTGTTCGGCGCGCCGACGACCACGAACCCCACGGGATCGGTTTATCAACACGTCTGGACACCGACGGAAAGTAACTTCGGCACACCTGCGACGTTCACCGCGCGCAAGGGCGACACGGTTGCCAGTAGCCAGGTCGCAGGCTTTCACTTCAATTCTTGGGATTTGACGCTGAGCGACGAAGCTGCGGAGTGCAAAGGCGACGGCTTCGGCTACGCCATCAACGATTCCGCCGGCGCAATTTCGGCCACGCTGACCGACGAGGTTCAGCAGTTGGCGATTTCCGGTTCGCCGACCGGCGGCACGTTCACGCTGACTTACGCGGCGCAGACCACGGCGGCAATCCCCTACAACGCCTCGGCTGCCGACGTGCAGGCAGCGCTGGAAGCCCTGTCAAATATCGCTGTCGGCGATGTGAGTTGTTACGGGTCGGGACTACCCGGCGGCACGATCACGATCCACTTTCAGGGCACGCTCGGCGCCGCCAACGTTGCGGCCATCACTTCCACTGACTCGTTGACCGGGGGAAGCACTCCAACGTCCGCAATTACCACGCTGACGGCTGGCGGCGGTTCGTATACCACTATCGCCCAGCAACCGGTGTCGAAGTCGGAGATGGACGTTTACATTGACTCGACGGCGGGAGCCATTGGAACAACCAAGTTTTGTGACGCTCTGGAAATCGGCATCAACGTGCCGCCGGTGCGCAATCCTGTGAAGGTTCTGTGTACCTACTACCCGTCATTCAAGGACTCGGTGCAACAGGCCATTGAAGAGATGCGCTCGAAGGTGGTGATGATCAAAAACACCGACGTCATCAACTTCATTCAGGCATACAACGGGCGCAACAAGCCCACCCGATATTTCCGTTACCTGATGCAGGGCGCGGTGATCACGGGGGCGCACAAATACACCATCCAGATAGACCAGGCGCTGAAATGCGAGACGCCGAAAGACGTGTCGAACGTTCAACAGACGTACGCCTACGAGGTCAACAATCGGTTCGTCGCAGACTCCGATCTCGGCGGGCCGATCAAAATCACAGTGAAGAACACGCTCGCGACCCTGTAAACACAGGGGCGCGAGACCTTCAGTACTCCAATAAGGACAAACCCCAACTATGGAATTCAACAAATTACAGAATGACCGGAAGCGCATCGTGAAGCTTCCGGTTGGACAGAAAGAGAATGGCGAGGTCGAGTATCAAGACCTCGCCATTTGGCATAGACCTCTCACTCCGCAGGTGGACGATAAGCTGAGGGAAATCTATGACGAGATTGATCATCAGGGACTGGCCAAGCGCAAGGCTGAGATGGTGGGAGAAGAAAAAGAGAAAAGCCAAGAGAACGGTGAGGGGTCTGCCGATCCATCGAAGCCTTCTCAACACGTTCTGGTCGCGCAACTGGAATTTCTGCTGACCAAGTGGAGCGTAACGAAGGACGGCCAGGAGTTGCCTGTGTCACGTGAAATCCTTATCGGCTTGGAATGGGAAACGCTGTGGAAAATTCGCGATGTCATTTTTGAGCCAATCTTCCCAAAAGCGACGACCTGAGCAAGCTGCAAACTTGGTATCAGGAGCGACTGCCGGACGGCACGGTACCAGGTGCGCTCAGGCATTTCGCTCAAGCCCCACCCGATATTGATGTTCTCGAATTTGCGCTGAAGTGGCGAATCAATCCCGAAGAGATTCGCCAGCAATGGGATCTTCGAGACATTTACTGGCTTCAACTTGTCGAGCAAGCCCAGCAGCTGGCTGAGCCTGAAATCAGACGCCGACAGGCTGACCGGGCCGAACGTGATCGGCGGCTGAAACGACCGAAGAAGAGATAATCGTGGAGATCGAAGTTTTACAAACAGTCCTGACCGCTGACGACCGCGATCTGCAATCCAAGCTGAAGAAGGCTGGGCAGACGGGTGATACGACCGCACGTGGACTCGAATCCCGGTTTAAGAATCTTCGGCTCCGAATGCCCGCCGTGAAAGGGCCAAGTGTCCCTTCATTCGGCGGCGGGGCTGGTGGGCCAGGTGTTGGGGGTGGATCGCCCAGCAGCGCGGGTGGTTCTGGCGACCTGATGAGCGGCATCAAGGGAATTGCCGGGGGCAATTTGCTATCTGGTGCCATCACGGGCGGCATTACTGCTCTCGGTGGCGCGATGAAAGAGGGCTGGCAGATGGGCATCCAGTACAACTCGATGCTCGAAAATGCCAATGTTCGTCTGAAGCGATTCTTTGCGACTGGCCAGGAGACAGGCAAGTTCGTCGAGCAGGTGGAGAAATTTGCAGCCGATTCGCCTGTCTTTCAATTGGATGAAGCGCTGACCGGCGCGCAGCGGCTTCTGGATATGAAATTTGCGGCCAACGAGGTTATCCCAGCACTCGCGGCCATAGGTGATGCTGTTGGTGGCGTTGGTGGAAACGCCGAGACGATTGATCGCGTAACACTGGCGTTATCGCAGATGTCCGGCAAGGGGAAGATCCAGGCCGAGGAGATGCAGCAGTTGGTTGAAGCCGGCTTGCCTGCCTGGGAGTTGTTGGCCAAGGCCATCGGCAAAACCGAGGCCGAGACACGTAAGCTGGCAGAGCAGGGAAGAATCAGGGGCGGCGCGGTAAAAGGCATTATTGCGATGGCGGGGGAGAAGTTTGCCGGGCAGAGCGAAGCCGCCGGCAAGACCTTCAGCGGCCTGCAATCTCAGCTTGAATCCGCCGCACAGCAAGCGGCTGGAAAATCCACCAAGGGCAATTTTGAGCAGTACAAAGAGGCAATGAAATCGGGCCTCCAAGGGCTGGGGACGCAAGCCGCAACCGAGGCGGCTGCCGAATTGGACAAGCTGCTGACGGACATCGGCAAAAAGTTCGACCCGGCGCTCAAAGAGTTCGCCTCCGGTCGGTATTTCGAGTCCATGCGCGACTCCATCAACAACGGTCGCCAGGCGGCGTACAACCTGGAACAGGGCAATCTTGGTGCTGGACTGAACAACGCAGGTCAGGCGGTGGGCAATGCCGTTGGGATGCAACGCGGCGCGCGAGGCGAAGAACAAACGGCATCCAACATCGTTGGCAAGATGGACGACCTGGATAAACGAATCGCCGCGCCGGTGGTAAAAGCCGTCACAGCCACAATTGAGTCTCGCGTTGCCCAAACCACGCTCGATCTATTTTCGTCTGCGATGTCGGCCATCGGCATTGATACGGGTCGCAAGGCGCAAGAATATGGCACAAACACCGGGAACAGCCTCGCAACTGGATTGGACGCCAGCAAAACCACAGTGGAAGCTGCTGGCGCTGGTGCTGGTACTTCACTGAAAGATGGCGTCGAAAAAAGTCTCCAAATGCGCTCGCCATCCAGAGTGATGATCGGCCTGGGACAACTGGCGGCTGAAAGTTTGGTTTCTGGGTTCAATGACACACTGGAAGCCAATAAAGGAAAGGTCAAACGGTCGCCCATTGATGTTGAGAAGATGCGCGCAAAATTGGTGGCCGACCTGGAAAAACTTCGCGACGACCCCAGAATCAAGGCAATGCTGGATACCATCGCGAAAGCCGAGGGAACCGGCAGCAGTTACAATATGAAGTTCGGTGGCGGGCGGTTCGCGGATATGAGCCAGCATCCGAACGATCCCGTCACGAAGATGTTCTTCAACAAGAACACGGGGAAAAAAGAGCCGATCACGTCCACCGCAGCCGGTCGTTACCAATTCCTGAAAAGCACTTGGGATGATGTATCCAAAGAGTTGGGTCTGACTGATTTTAGCGAGAAGTCACAAGACCTGGCGGCCATTCGCTTAATGCAAAAAAGGGGGATGGTCCAGCCGTTGATGGATGATGATCCGGAAACCGCTTATAACAAAGGCAACCGTGAGTGGGCAAGCTTGCCTGGGTCTCCGTACGGGCAACCGACCAAAAAGGCTGAGGAGCTGACGGTGGTGTACAACGCCGCGCTCGAACGATACAACGAAATTGCCAGCCAGACCGGCACGATAATGGGATCGTTATCATCTGCCTTAGATACGGCCAAGCAGAAAATTACAGATTTCACCGCTTCCCTGCCTACCTTTGGGGATGCGATGGATAAGTTGAAGGGCATGGTAAAGGAACCAGGCCAGACAGTTCGCGGTGCTGGCGAGGCAGTCTCAACGGTAGCAAGGAACGTAAACCCAGACGCAGCGGCAAAGATTGACCGAGGGGCCAACGCCGTTGCCGACAGCCTTGACGCCGCAGCTAGGCGAGTCCAACAGGCGGCAACGGGTGGGACGACGGTTCGCGCAGGGGCCGGCCCGGTGTCTGTGTCTCAATCTGCGGTCGTCGGCACGGCTCAGCCGTCGGCGTATTTGCCGACGTTTCAAGACGCCAACGCAAAAGCAGCACAGTTAGCCAAACAGGCATTGACCGACCTGACCAACGCCACGAAGGGCATTCCCGCGCCAACAATGGCCGCAACGCTGGCGATGAAGGAAAACGGTTCGCGGGCCGGGGAATGGGCCAATGAGATTCAACAGGCGTCGAGCAAGTTCGGCACAAAAGAAGAACGATTTGGCGCGTTTCAGGAACGGCTCGGCCAGGGCTTCGACCGCGCAATTGACGCCCTGATTACGGGTGGAGAGCGCTGGCAGGATGTTGCCAAAAACATCGGTGTTGATTTCTTCAATTCGTTGGCCAGCGAAATGATGCTGAGCGCCACCGGCGGCAAATATGGCAGCATCGGCGGAATGCTCGGCGGTTTGCTGGGGGGCGTGTTCGGCGGAATGTTCGGCCTCGGCGGGGCAAAAGCCGAAGGCGGGCCAGTGAGCAAGGGCGAAACGTACCTGGTCGGTGAGAAAGGGCCGGAACTTTTCAAACCCGATCGGTCTGGAACGATTATTCCCAGCAACGACCCCCGCACGAAACAATTCCGGCGGGCCAATGCCTTCGGCGTGTCGCCCAGCTACGCAGGTGCGCAGTCTGGCGCGGGAATGGCCAGTTACTCGCCGATCAACAATCCGGGTAATACGGTCAGCCGGTTTTCTGTTGGCCCTGTAGGGAGTGCGCCCGGCAGCGGAATAGGGAGAACCACCTATCAGGGATTCAATAAAGGCGACCAGGCGGAAATGAATGCCTATAACGCCTTTGGCGTGGCTGGTGCGAAACCTGGTCGGGCTGCCGATGGAGCAATGATTCGCGGCGCAGGAACGTCGCGGTCAGACAAAATTCCGATGTGGCTGTCGAATGGCGAATACGTGACCGACGCTCAAACAGTCGAAATCCTTGGGCCGGACTTCTTTCGTTCGCTGCCTCAGATGGCCAAGAAGGGTTACAAGGGCCGACAAGCAATGATGGCGGGGCGAATGGCTGATGGTGGCTTAGTCGCGGCGTCTGGTAGCATTCCTGGCGCCGGCAACAGTTCAATGATGCCGCACATGCCGCCACCACTTCCGACGCAAAAAGCGCAAGGGCAAGCCTCCGGTGAAGGCGGGAACACGGTGGTCAATAACATCACGATCAACGTTCCCATTACTTCGCCAAACGGCAACGTCTCACGACAAACGCAGCAGCAGATTGCCACCCAGACCGGTCAGGCGGTGCAAATGGCCATGGCTCGTAACAGTTAAACGCCTGGTTTTTCCGCAGCCGTTTTGATGCGCTGCAGAAGGTCTTCGTTCAGCTTTCGGTTCTTTTTATCGCTGTTGATGTTGAAGCGTTCGGTTGCACCAGCGGCGCGTGGAGCCTGAACACCGGAATCGAGTAAGACCAGGGTCTTGCCTGGCTCGGTTTCGGTGATGGTCACCAAGTCTTGCAGCTTGGAGAGTTTGCCATACGCCATTGACGCGCCGATGCCGCCCCGCTTGGTGAAAGTCAGCGAGCTGGCGGTTTCGTTGTCGAGTTGCCAACTATGGCGGGCGTATTCGGTGAGAAACAGGGATTTCACTTTGGCAGGGCTGGCGTTGATGACGATTTCCGCCGGAAGCTTCAGGCGGTCTTTTTCAGATTCAGGTTTCTTGTCGTCGCGTTCCTGGGCGCGTGCCGTCACACACAGCACCGCAAACAGGCACAGAACGGCCAGTTTTTTCATATAAGTCTCCTGGTTGTTTGAAGAGATCTTGAACCGGGCCAATTCTATTCACAGGAGAAGGGACAGGCAAATGAGTGCAGTCGTTGACAATGTTTTACTCAACAACACGATTGACGGTGGGATTATTGATTACTCGGCGATCAGCGGCGGGCCGGAGGCATCCACTAGCATCGTCAGCAACCCAATCTCCGGTGTCAGCCAGCGCAACGTGAACCGGCTGGATAAGCTGCATCGGTTCACTGTTCACACCTCACTACTATCGGTAAAAGAACTGAACGACCTGCGTGAGTTCTGGCACTGCCGGGACGGGATGGCGCGGGGCTTTTTGATGCGCGACATGACCGAATTCTGGGCCAGCAGCGACGGTGATATGTACGACCCGATTGGAACGCCCAATCAGTTTGGAACCGGTAATGGCGCGCTGACCATGTTCGGCCTGTACAAGACGTATAGCAGCGGCGGGCAGACGCGAACCCGCCGGATCATCAAGCCCAAGACCGGCTCGGTTTCGATCTACAAGAACGGCGTGCTGCAAACCGAGACGACTCATTACACGATTGATTATGCCACCGGCATCGTGACGTTCACGGCAGCGCCTACCAATGGCCACGTGCTGGCCTGGACGGGAACTTTCTTGATTCCCGTGCGGTTCGGGAGTGATCAGTTTGACCCTGGAATGAACGATGCCCTGACGAATCTCAGTTACAGCAATCTTCCGTTGATCGAGATTCCCGTCGCAGAATTTGATTTGGACGTGTGACCTATGGCGATCAGCACCGAGATGAAAACACATTTGGCGGCAGCCGCGACGTATCTGTGCCATTGCTGGCGGATCGAGGAGCGGCTGCGGGAATGCGTGGTTCACTGGTCCGCGACGGGTAAGGCCAACGTGATCGCACGCGGTGGGTATCTGAAAAAGAACGCCGGCAGTACGACCGCAGACGACGCTGGTGCGCGGAGCATTGGCGCGTTCAATGGCGACATGTACGTCAAGTTCAGGACTCGGCTGGACGGCACGGTCTATTTCGGCCTGGCGACGAATAACGCACTGGTGGCTGCCAGCTCGATCAACTTCGCGATTCGCGTCGAAGCCAATGGCACGATCAAAATTTATGAAGCCGGAGTGCTAAAAACGACCAGTGCCACAACCGCCAAGAAAGGCGACTTCCTGCGCGTGCAGCGCGTTGGCACGACGATCACGTACTGGCACAACCGGACGAAGATTTACACCAGTCTGACAGCGACCAGCAGCGCCTTGTATTGCGACACGTCGCTGGTGACCACCGGCGCGACGGTGAACGAAGCGGTGTTTGGGTACCCGCCGCAGGTGATCACGGTCACTGACCACACGCGCCGGATTACGTTCAACGGCGAGGTCTATAAACCGCTGCCGATTATGGCGACACAGTACGTGCGGTCCGCTGGGCTTCGACCCGGCAATGCCGAACTGACGTACATCTTCAGTGCCGGTGGCGTTACTACTGCTGATGCACGCGGCGGACGCTGGGATTACGCGCGCTTTGAATTCTTTGCCGTGAATTATTTGGATCTGACGATGGGCGTAGCGCAAAGAATGGTTGGCGACTTCGGAGAGATAAAGTACAACCATGGAAGGTTTACGGCGGAGCTACGAAGCCTCGCCCAGCCTCTGTCACAGGAGATTGGCAGCGTGGTCGGCGCACTTTGCATCGCCCGACAATTCGGCGATTTCGAGTGTGGCCAGCCACTCGATAATTACACTCACGATGGCTTCATTGATACGGTCAATAACAAGCTTTCTTTGACTGTTTCTCTGGTCGCCGGAACCAAGGCCGATGCGTATTTTGAGCATGGGCTGATTCGCTTTCGCACCGGCAATAACAAATTCTTTGAACGGGAAATTAAAAACAACGACGGCGATGTATTGACCCTGCAACGCCCCTTTCCAATTTTGCCGGTTGCAGGCGACTTCATCACTGTGATTGCTGGGTGCAATCGCACCGCGGCCAAATGCAAAACGTTCGTCAATCCCAACACTCCATCGGGAACCAACATTGAGAATCTGGCCGGCGCGTTTCCGTACGTGCCTGGTAACGGAAAAGTTTTTCAGTTCCCCGAATAACCTACCAAGGAGGAATATGACCCTGAACAAAATCTTCAGTTCGGCTCTGTTGGTGCTGGTGTTGGCGTTGGTGTGTTCTGTGGCGCGCGCCCAGCAGCGCGAAGCCGTTGTTTACGATCTTGGCCCAGAGGTGTTCTCGAATCATCAGAAGGCCAATGGATATGGCTGGTATGCCACTGGCTACGTTTATTCGGCGGGAACATACGATGACAGGGCAGCCTGCGAGTACGACAGTTCCGGCTCTGGAGTGAAGCCCATCGGCACGTATGCCATTTATGGGACCAGCGGCGCGCCGGGGGAACACAAAGCCCTGTATCGGATCACCGTCAACGGGGTGTCCCATTACTTCGGCGGAGATTTCAAGGTGTTCGATGATGAGGGCAGGCTGAAGAGTTACCTCTTTGATTTGCTTCACATCAAAACACCAGGCGCACGACCCACGCTGGATGACCCACAAAGTCACGTCGAGTTCAGTGGCCGCAGTAGTCAGTGTTTCGGCGGCACAGTGAAATTGTTTCTCGGCGTCGGCCCGGATCCACCGCTGGAACTACCGCGATTTTCTGAGCCTGAGAGATGGATATTCAAAAGAGACGGGACTGTTCAGCGATGGAAACCATAAATCATCGGTGAGGTGAACGAATGCCGCAGGATGCGGAGCAACAAACTGAACCATCTTCAATCATCGCCACGCGCGCCGCTTTTGTGGAAGAGGCGCGCAAATATCTGGGCGTCCGCTGGCAGCATCAGGGCCGCAGCATCCTTGGTGTGGATTGTGTCGGGCTTCTGGTGATGCCGGCGATCACGCTGGGTGTCCTGACGGCTGAGCAGGATGTGCGCGACTACGGCCGGCAGCAGGACGGCCAGGAATTGACTCGGCTTTTGCATCAGCACTGCCAGCGGTTGCCTAACTGGAAGGACGCCAAAGAGGGAGACATTTTGGCAATCAAATACGACTTGATGCCGCAGCACGTCGCCATCGTCACCCGCGCCTACCAGCCTCAATGGGGATTCCACGTCATCCACGCCTTCGGCAATGCCGAGATGCCCGGGACTGTGGTCGAACATCGGCTGGACAAGGCATGGCTGACTTCACACAGAGCGAAGCTTCACGCCGCATTTTGGATCAAGGGAGTTGGGGAGTCGTGGGAACAGGGAGACGAGGGCAGGGAAGGGAATTGAATTCTTTCTGATTCGTGATAGGCAAAGATCGAATCGGAGGAAAGGGCGTAACATCAGCGTTACGCCCTTTTATTTTATGCAATCTCCTCAGATGATTTCCTGGGCATTTTGGCATTTTGTCGAACCGCTTTTGTTTTTCGTTCACTCTTCCGGCTTCCGCCTTTGGCCCCGCCCGCTGCCTTTCGGGCGCGATCCTCTGCGTAAAAGGCTCCGACGTATGCCAGACTTTGCAAAAGTTGCGCCTGCTCCGACGAGAACTGTAAATTATCAAACACGGACTTAAATCCGGGATTTTCCAATCGCCCGCGCAAATGCACAGCCGCCATTGCGGCCTCAGTTATCTGGTCAAGTGTTGGCTTTGGTGTTGGTGTTGGCGGAATTGTCTTGAGTTCTGATTTCATGCGCCTCCTTTGCATTGCGCCACGTCCCGTTTCAACAGGTCTTTGGTCTGGTATTTCCGGAAGATCTCGTTTAACCGATGATTGTAACCCGATTGGTCAAACGGGAGGCCGGCTTGCCGACGGATTGCGCCGTGAAACTTGCGGGTAAAATCGGGCGACAGACTGACCATACGAATCGCCTGGATGATCCCATCATTCGCACTGACCAGCGTGATATTCATCACTGCTCGTTCTTCTCCCTGAGTTTCCGGCGGAAGTGTCCGCTCAGCCTCAGGAACGACGTGAATGGTGAACGGGGCATCACTCCACGGAACTTTAGGTTCAAATCGCGCCATTAGCAGAATCACATCACCTTGACTGGAATCTCGTTCAATATCTCAGCCAGGCATTCCAGTCGCCGGTGCGGAAACTCCACACACTCAAGCGCCGCGTCTTCGTCTTCGCGCCGGGACCAGAAACCGCTGGTAATCTGCTGCAACGCCGTGAACAGCCGGAAGATCGCATACATCAGGTCGCAATACTCGTCCGGCACGATGTCCAGCAGTTCCCATTTCGCTTGCTGGTAGGCCGCTTCCTGCTGAGGCGTTCGGTAGAAATAGCGCCGCTTGTAAATCTTTTCCGGCAAGTCCAGGCACTCGGCGCGAGTGACTTGATAAGTGTACGGCGCGATTTTCTGCGCCAGGACTTCGGTGTTGAGCGCCCGCACGATCATTCCTTTGTACTTTTTGGAATACTCCAGGTGATTGTTGGCGAAGCTGTAGAAGCTCCGATAGCCTAGAATCTTTGGCGACAAGAACCGCATCTGCGCAAACAGGTCGGCGACACCGTTTGTCAGCGGCGTTCCAGTCAGGATCGAGCGATAGCGGGCAATGGCGGCGTACTCGGTAATCCGGTACGTTCGCATCGAGCGATGTCCCTTGATGTACGTGCTTTCATCAACTACGGCATACGTCCGCTCATCCATCAGCGCATTCACGGTGAGCGCAACGCGGGCGGAAGACGACATGGATTCAATGCCGACTATGTACCAGAAGGCGGTGGGCAGTCGGCGCTCGGAAGTCCTTTTGTCAAACACATGAATACTGTCTGGCGCGCAGTTTGTATGCTTCAAAATCTCGTCTCGCCAGGTGCGCTTCAAACTGACGGGGCAGAAGATGACCACCTTACTCAGCTTGTGGGCGCGCAGGCGGGCAAGTTCAATTGCGCATCGCGTTTTCCCTGTTCCCATCTCCATCAGCAGCCCGCCGATCCGCGTCGGCAGAAGCTTGGCGACGGCGGCGCGCTGGTGATGGAGCGGAGTTGTGAGGGTGGAGAATTGCATTATACGGTCTGCACGCTGGCGCAAATCTTATCTGCCATCTCGCCGAGATAGTTCTGACTGAGATATTCGCCCGCCTCATTGAAGCGGTTGTAGTGAACTTCTCCAAGCGGCGTAAAGATCTTGCAAATCAAAAACCTGTGAAGAGCAACAACCTCGCCTACCGGCAAGGCTTCCAATTCGGCCAATACCTGATTTCGATCAATGCGCTTTTCATTTTTCAACCCTCATCTAAAAACTCATCGGCAATTCCGCCGACTACCGCCGCTGCCGCCGTGACCGGCGCAGCCACCGCGCGCGGCCTCAGTTCCACGCGCACCATCGCCAGCCGCTTGGCTTTGGCGTCGTCCAGAAGCTTCTGCCCAGCGGCAGCAAAGCGAAAATCATGAACGGCAGCAAAATCTTCAATTTCTTCAAAATGTTCTGCTGGAACCGCCACGTATGGCTTGGAGTAGCGAGAGCCTGGCAGGGCGCGCGCCTTGTGGTAATACTCTTCGCCGTACGACCAGGCGATCAGGAACCAGCCATCGTATCTTCCGCCTTTGCTTTTGTGGATCCAGCGGGTATGTTCGTCTTCATAATCGCCGGAAAGAATTCGCTCCTGATTGATCGAGTCAGGGACGGTCACGCAAAATCCAGCCGCCAGGAGCTTGTACGCGGCCTCAATCAGCCGGTCTTCCGTTGTGCCAACGGTAGCAGTGATCTTCCGCTCCCACCGATAGCGGTCTCGATTCCATCGCGCCCGCAGATCGTGCGCCAGCTGGCGGAAATCTTCACGCTTTTCTGGGAGACGAAACCAAAGTACGTCGCCAGACACGGCGATCTCGGCGATGGCTTCGGTGACAGGTTGTGGTGGACGAAGTGCAGGCATAGGAATTACAGCACAATATCTCTGGTCATATTGCCCAGCCGAACGCTCGACCGCAGTTCCGCGCCGCGACGACGGCGCGCATATTCTGCCTCTGCCATCTCCCGGACACGGGATTCGCTGCGCCCGGTCGCTAAAATCTCACCGCTGGCGCTCACTGCCTGCCAATTGCCGGAAGCGGTCTGCGTGACCGTGAATTCGGCGGCGATGGCTTCCAGGGCTTTTTCAACTCTTTTCTGTGTCATGCTAGTCTCCTAGTTCGCCCTTGCGGCGAACGATTTCCGCAATCTCGAAACTTCTCTATTTCCCTGAATATTCCGCGCACGCCTTCGCGCCTTCCGGCGTTGCCTTGAACGCCAGCGACACCTTGCATGCCTCCAGTTCGCGCCGCAGGGAGCGCAGCGCCTGAACAGCCTTGTCTTTTGCTTCCAGCACCCGGCTGCGGTCAGCGTCGGTTTCGATCATCTGAGCGGCCAGGAACGTCCCGTCAAATAAATCTTCCACCCAGTCGCCAATCTGCTCGGCAATGTCTGCTTTGTTTTGAACAATGGCTTGATAGTCTGATTCAGTCATTTTTTTTCTTGCTCCTTGTTCGTGATGCTTCGGCGTCAAGCCTCATTGCCCGACGCGAGGCAATATAACAAAGCTAGCTTAGCTAAGTAAAGCAGATTTTATAAAACTCTCAATTTATTTTTCCCCGACTGTTATACTTTGCCCGCCTATCACGAAAATTAACCTCCGGTTCGCACTCACGCGAACCTATGACCACGTCACGTAAACAATCCTGGCAGGGCTTCTTGCTGCTCTGCGCGTTGATCGCCGATCTTCTTCGAATACTGTCTGACGGCGAGCGCCACGGAGTAATGCTCGCGGAGCCGTTCAGCTTCACGGCGTTCTTTATCTCGTTGGCGCTGAGCGCAGCCAGCTACGGCCTGCAACGAATCTTCGGTCCCAAGCCGCCCAAGCAGGTTCGCGGCCAGATGACCGGCGATCTGTTTATTCAAAACGCCGAGATGGGCAACCCCGTAACGGAGATTTACGGGGCAGCGCCAGGGCAAACCACACGTTCGGCCACGTGGACGAATCTCACCAAGGCGTTTATCAACGACGACGGGGATCTGCAAAACGACAACACCGGGTCTGACAATTGCTTCACGGACGCATCAGGCACGGGCGATGCCGGAGCCTGGGCGGTTCAGACAATTGATAGCGGTGATTTCGAGATCAGTTGGAAGTTCGCCAAAGAGGGCGGCGGCGCGGCGGGCCGGTCGTTTGTCGGCCTGACCAGTGGCGCGTTCTCGCTGAACTTTGCCACGTACGACTACGCGATCCACCTGTCCACCGAGAACAACACGGTGGACCCATTCCCGCCCAACACCGTGTTCGTTTACGAGGATGGTCCACCGCGAAAGGCCGTCTCCTCAGGTTCCTGGGTGGAAGGGAGCACGTACCGAATTTCCTGTGTTGGCGGCGTGGTGAAATATTACGAAAAGACGACATTGCTTTACACCTCGCTTACGGCTCCGACCTACCCAATGCACGTGGCGGTTTCGATGGCTTGTCATGACAGCATCATTCAAGACCTGACGATTGCCACGCCCAGTGTAGACAACAAAGGAGGGATCAAGACCGCCGGAACGATCATCTGGTGTAAAGCGCCCAGAAAAGTCGTCACGAAAGAGAAAAAGGGCGGTAAGGGCGCGCCCAAACAAACAATCGAGACGATCACCTATTACACAGACGTCGCCATTTTATTTGCGCGCGGTCGCCAGCGTCTCAAGAAACTCTGGGCCAATGCCGACCTGATCGTGGATATAGATGCCGGGGTGAACAAAGCCACTGGGCTGATTGATCCTGGCTCGACGGACACGACGACGTATTCGCAAGGTATGCCGCCCAGCGGCCAGGGAGCGTTGGCCGTGTTCAGTTGGGCGGCACGTCAGGATGGTTCGATCAGTGGCACCGTCGGCGGAGGTGGCGGTGCGTCAATGCGTTGGTACGAAGGCAACTACGACCAGTTGCCGGACCCTGTAATCGAAGCCGACGTTGGGGCAGGGAATTGCCCAGCGTTTCGTGGGTATGCATACCTGGTAATCGAGAATTTCAACATCTCCAAGTATGGCTCCATCCCGACGTTCCTCGCCACGATTGAGAATATGGATTACGTGGATCTGGAGCAGATCGCCGATCACTTGTGCGAGCGGGTGGGGATCGAGCCACAGGACAAAAACTTTTCCGAGTTCAGTGGTCAAGCAGTTCGCGGCTTGATCGTTAAACAACCGACGGCGCCGCGCACGACGCTCGAAACCGCCGCGATGCCCTATGCTGCCCAATTCTTCGAGGCGGTGGATGGATTGCTGACTGGCAATTTCCTCGGCTCATCACCGGTGATCACGCTGGATGAGAACGATCTGGGAATGGTTGAAGGCGATGTGACGAGCGTGTTGGGTGAGATGGGCGAAAAAGTCATTCACACGATTGTTGATGAAGTGCAGGTGCCGCGCGAGATGGCGGTGACGGCTTATGATCCGTTGAAGGATCACGAGACGACCACTCAGTCAGCTTATCGAATGGTCGGCTTTGCCAGAGCGATAGAGCAGGTTTCGATGCCGATGGCACTGACGCCAGATGAAACCCGCCAGACGGCTGAGAGGTTGTTGTATCAGCGCCACACTGAGCGGGAGAGCGCGTCAACCAAGCTTCCCTCGAAATACTGCTGGATCGATCCGGGAACGGTTTTCACCATCATTGACGACGGTTTGGAGTATAACCTGCGTCTCGGCCAGGCCTCCGGCTCAGTTCCAGGATTGATTGAATTCCAGGCAGTTCAGGACGAAATCGAGGTGTATAGCCAGACCATCGCGGGCGATGGCGGCAATGGTTACAAGCCGCCGACGGTGAAGGCGCCGGTGGCGAGCGTGGCGTTTCTTCTGGACACGGTGATGTTGCGTGATGCCGACAACAAGGCCGGGTATTACGCGGCGGTCGCCCCACAGTCCTCATCCGGCGGATGGCCGGGCGCGGCACTGTATCGAGATCGGGGCGCGGGTTATGAGCAAGTGGAGACGTTCCTGGTACCAGCCATTGCAGGAACATTGGTCAATGCTGTCACGCCACCGGCAGACCAGGCCGTCTGGGATGAAGCGACGACCGTCACCATTGATCTGTACAGCAAAGACGACACGCTGGAAAGCATGACCGAGCTTCAGGTGCTCAATGGAGCCAACGCGGCCAATCTCGGCCTGGATCAGATCATCCAGTACAAAACCGCCACGCAGGTGGTCGGCTTTGATAGCCGTTGGGAGTTGACGGGGTTGCTGTGGGGGCGGCGCGGCAGTGATTACGCGACCGCATTGATTCCCGCAGGCTCGCGCTTTGTCGTGTTGGATTCCGCTATGGTGTTTATCGAGAACGAACTCAGCGAGCGCGGGATCGAGCGCAATTTCAAAGCCGTGTCTTCCGGCTTCAGTGTGGCCGATACGCCGGCGACGGCATTCAACTGGGATGCCGGGCCGCTGAAGCCACTGAGCGTGGTTCACGTTGAAGGCTTGCGCGATGGTGGCAACAACTTGACCATCACGTGGACGCGGCGCAGTCGCGTTGCGCAGGAAGCACCGTATGCGGGGGCTTCGCTGCCATTAGGAGAAGAAACCGAGCAATACGAGATTGCGGTTATGGATGGGGTCACTGAGAAGCGCGTTCTTACCGCCACCAGCGAAACCGTGGTGTATACCGCCGCAATGGCGGCCACAGACGGCCTTGCTCCCACTGGTCCAGTAACGTTCCGCCTGTATCAGATGTCGGCGCTTGTTGGGCGGGGCCACGTTCGAGAGGTAGTGCTATGAAGTGGGCGAGTGTTCGGCTGGGCCTGGTCAATGGTCGTCATTATCCATCGCTGTTGGTCAATTATGAGCGTGATGAGGATGAGCTTGGCTACGAAGGTACGGTCACCCTGTGGAAAGACGGCAATACGCGTTTATGTAAGCACCGAGTTTCGATTCGGCAGGGATCACCGCTCGGCAAAATCTTAATTACTCTCGATGCCTTTGAGCATGGCGCTTGGGCAATGACCGACTTTGAAGGGGTTGGAATAACAGAGCGAGATTTACAGTGGGCCGCAGCCTGGGCTGCGATGGCCATTCAAAACCGGCACGGGATTGCTCCGTGCGTAGAACAGGGAGAGGTAACACTATGAAAATAGTTC
>WBZQ01000079.1_pt1 | contig 101190 bp, 91 predicted proteins | sample 5204251 | NCBI WGS metagenome assembly WBZQ01 (sample SAMN12412402, study PRJNA552823) | activated sludge metagenome | isolation source: activated sludge from nitrification reactor of wastewater treatment plant... | place: USA: Virginia | collected 2017-09
GTCATCCTGTCATAAAGCCGATGGATGATATTCGCCTTGTCCTCTTTGGACGGGTCAGTGAAGCTCTTGCGGAAGGCATCGATGTTGATGACCATGACCTGGATGCTGTCGCTGGTCGCGAAGTTGCGCACCTGACCGAGCTTCTGTGAGTCGTAGACGAAGTAGTCGAGCCGGACGTTCTCGTAGAGACCTCGAAAGTGTTCCTCGGTCATCTGGAGCGACTTGTAGGCGCCCTCCTTAATGGCCACCGAAGGCACGACAATGATGAACTTGGTAAAGCCGTAGGCGCGGTGCAACTCGAAAATGGTCCGCAGATACACATAGGTCTTTCCGGTGCCGGTCTCCATCTCCACCGTGAAGTTCATGCCATCCAGCGCCGCGGACGGCGCCAGCCCGTTGCGCAACTGCACAGCCCGGACATTCGCCAGGATGTCCTCGTGCAGCAAGCGCAGCCGGTTGCCGATACCCAGATCGCTGTCTTCCCCCTCCAGTGCCAGGTCCAACTGCGGATGCTCTTTCAACGAGGCCACCGTGAAGTTGGTCCGACAGGTCTCCTGGCCCTGGAAGACATCCACAATGGAAACGATGGCCTCGGCCTGGTAGTCCAGGTCCGCGGAAAATTGAATCTTCACAGGTCACCCCCAGAGGAATCACGCCCCCGGGCGCAACGATCCGGAAATTTCGGATCGTTGGCCGATCCCGTCGGGGCTCCACGCCAACAGTTGGCAAGGACTACCGGACGACTGCAAGGGTGGATCATTCGTGCAGGAGTTCCGCTGCACATGTTAGAGACTCTTCACGTCGTCAATGCCTGCCTGGCGCAGGACCTGGACGGTGTTTGTCTTGACCACATCGTTCGGGAAGCCAGAGTCCTTGAAGACCACGCGCGTGATTTCCGGCTGAAGCTCCACCTTCAGTGCGGCGATGCCCTCGACGACCGCCAGCGTGATGCCATCGGCGAGGCAGACGATCAGTGCCCCATCGCCCACGACATGGACCTTCTTGCCCTCGATCACCCGCTCCTCGACCGGAACGGCAAGGTCCAAGCCGTATTTGAGCAGCAGCTCGTAGAGGATATCCCGCTCGGTTCGGTCGGGTTTGATGTTTTCTACCGCATCAAGTAGGGATGGCTCAAGGGTGTCAAAGTCTGCATCCCACGATTTAAGATTGCTCGCATCAAGCTTAAATACTCGCATCCCATCTGATGGGGCATCTACGGACAATTCCGTCCGCGCCACTTCCGCCAGGCTTCTTCGAATCCGCTCTTTGCCAATCTCGGCAATATTTCTGAAGCCACTCTTGAACGCGTTGGTGGAAGGGTCGCAAGGCTCGGGTAGCTGAACTGTGATGAAGCGCCGTGTACCACCAAGCTTTTTGTTCACGTTCAAGACCGCGTGTGCCGTCGTACAAGAGCCTGCGAAAAAATCGAGCACTACAAAATCATCTCCGTAGTTCATCTGCACGAAGTACTCAATTAGTGCCGTTGGCTTAGGATAATCATCAAAGGCGACACCGAGAGTGGCGAGTTCTGCCGTTGCCTTCTGGGGACCACCAACCCCGCTAATCACTGAAATAACATGACTTTGGTATTCTGATCTTTCTTTGATTGCTTCGATGGCCCCCGTAGCAGAGATGACGAAACGCGTCACTTGCCCCTTGCTGTCACGGATCGGTTGGCAGTCGTTGGCGATAAACTCTTCCAGCAACTCTTTGGAACTCCAACCGCTTTCCACAGCGGCAGGCGAAACAAGTACCCCGTCCCGAAAAGCTGCCTCCAAAGCATAATGTGGCCAAGAATCCGTTCGAGCTTCGACAATGCCACTTTCAATATCTGACGGGAAGCCAGCAGGCAATACAATACGGCTCACGGGATTCTTAGGGCCATTCTTGACGATCGTGTTTCGAATAGTATCATTGTACAACTTGCTGTCTTTCGGGACTGCCGGATCAATAGCGGGTGGCGCCGGGAATGAATCCAACGAGCGCGCGTACATCATTATATACTCGTGACACGATTTGATTTTGGCTTGATTGTCGAAGTTTCCGTCGGTGCGCCATGTGAACTGGGCAACGTAGTTCTCAGGTCCAAAAATCTCGTCAAGCACCTTCCGCAAATTGTGAGCTTCTTTGTTGTCAATAGAAACGAAAATGACACCGTCGTCCGTAAGAACATTCCGTGCCAATTTCAAACGGGGGTAAATCATGTTTAGCCAGTTCGTATGGAATCGGCCAGACGATTCTGCATTCTGTGATAACGGAAAACCGCCAAGGTCTCTCTGACCGGTAAAGCGCAAATAGGTATCTAGGTTATCCTGAAAACGATCAGGATATATAAAGTCTTTTCCCTTATTATAAGGCGGATCGATATAGATCATCTTCACCCGTTTGTGATAGCTCTTCTGTAAAAGTTTGAGCGCCTCCAGGTTGTCACCCTCAATGAAGATGTTCTGCGTTGTGTCCCAGTTGACCGATTCCTCCGGACAGGGGCGAAGCGTTCCGGTCGAAGGGGTCTGCGCGATCCGCCGGGCCCGGCTCTTGCCGTTCCAATTGAAGCTGTAGCGCTCGGGGCGATCCTCGGCCTCGCTGCCCAGCAGCTCCCGAAGGACATCGAAGTCGATTTTGCCCTCGGTCACGCACTCGGGAAACAGGACCTTGAGGGCTTGGATGTTCTCCGCGGTGATATCCGCAGATGCGCCGTCGGTCTTCGGGTCCAGCTTGTCCATCCATTTCTCCAGGGTGTCTACAGCTCGGCGGTCAGCGTATTGAGCTGCCGCTCCAGTTGCTTGATCAGGGTATTCAGCTCCACCTGTCGGTTGAACTGGGTCTCTTTTCTGATTTGGCCCTTGAGGCCACTGATCCGAACATCCAGCACATGGCAGGCCGCGAGATACTCGCGCCGCAGGGCACGGCGCTCCGGGATCGGCTCCACCCGGTACTCGCCGCTCAGCCCGGCACAGTCCAGCGCAACGAGGCAGTCCGTCAGGGCCGCGTAGAACGCGTAGAAGTGAGTCTGTGGCAGGTCCGCAACGCGAAGGCTCGCGAGGAATGCTCTCTGGGGCGGGGTCGGCTCAGCCAGGTCGATCCAGTCCGTGGCCAGGAAGTCGTCGGCAACGATGGCTCCTTTCTCCGACTGACTGAACCGCTTATGTGCCAGGCTGATCACGACTGCGGTCTGATGAACGAAGATAAGGATCACCGGGTAGGGGATCGCTCGGTGGATGATCTCGGCGAGCCGACCAACGCGCTTGCGGGCCTTCAGGTCCGCCTGGAGCAAGGCGATCTCCAGATACTCGCGCTCCGCGTCCTCGTAGGGCCGAATCGGGATGGTGCTCGGCTTGAGGGTGTAGGCCCAAGTCACGCTGTCCAGATCCTCGCGTAGGGCCTTGCGGTCCGCAACTCCCAGGTCCGCGTTCTCCTCGAACAACTTCTTGAAGACCCGCTTACCCAGGCGGCAGGCATCAGGAATATCCAGGCATCGATAGAGAAGCTCGCTCATCCTGATCGGTCATCCTCAATCAAGGCCTTCGAGCACACGCCAGACCTTCCGGTAAATCTCGCCCTGGACGGATCCGAGCGCAGCCTGCCAGGCGGCCTGATCCATAGTGCGCAAACGCGCCCGGACGCTGGGTAGCGGCTGGGCCAGGACATTGCCCATGGTACCGGCCAGGCGGGGGGCCGCCGCGCGCGGCACACCAAGCAACCTCAGGACAACCGCGGCATCGCTATCGACGCCGTAGAAGACGCGAGACGGTAGATTGTTCAGGGGACTGCGCTGCTCCTCCGGCAGCTCGCTCCCGGTGATCGATAGCAGTGCACCCAAACCCCAGGCAGCGGTCTGGCTCAGCCTGCCGAACAGGTTCTGACCACACTTGGTCAGGGCAATGGCGGGATCATCGTCGTTGCCCATAAACCAGCGCTGTGCAATCTCTGGCAGGGAGACGCCGTTGACCCAATCCTTGACGATCATGGAAAGCTTATCGCCGTCTGGAGCGGCACCGCCGGTAACGGCCTTGAGATTGTCGCGCAGCTCGGGAACGCGCAGCAGTACGCCCATCATGCCCTGGAGGTCAGAGCTTTCCTGGCTGAACAGGGTGTCGGCGTCCCAGGACTCGGCACGAATGCCGCGCTCACGGGCGGCACCGAGTACCGTCCGGACGCTTTGTAGTGAGAATCCGGTGCTGTCGACCAACTTCAGGGGTTGCCCGGGCTCGCTAAGATAGTCGGCATAGGCGTGCACCCCACCCAGCAGCTTGTTGGCAAGGCCGGGGTTCTGGCTACGCAGTTTGTCGAAACCGAAGGTTCCACGCAGGACCTGTTCGATCTCGTCGGCGAATCTGTCCGGTTTGCCCATCTGACGATAGGTATGGGCCAGATATTGGACGAAGGCCGACCACTGCGGCTGGCTGTAAACGATGGCACCCAGGTTGCCCATCAGGTCGCCGGCCTCGTTCGCCATGGCAATCAGCGCTGAATTGAGATCGCCTGCTTGGCGATTGATAAAGTCGCGCAGGGCATCGGCCTTCGCCTGGCGGTCCGCGACCAGCGCAACGACACCCAGGGTGCCCTGTCCGATCCGTCCTGCCCGGCCGGCGATGTTCCAGAAGTCCTCCGGTGGCATATCTACCGTATGGGGGTGCTGGGCATTGGAATACTGGTGGGAAGCCATGACTATTCCGGTGACCGGAAAATTCACCCCCTGGGCGATGGTCGTGGTCGCCACCAGGAAGCGCAATTCCTTCTCCTCGAAAAGCCACTCCATGAGCGCTCGCACGTCATCGGAAAGCCCCGAGTGATGGACGCCCACACCATAGGAAATCAGCCCTTGCAACGGGAAGTCAGCACCCATCTCCAGTTCCAGAAATCGCTGTACCAGCGCAATCTTGGCCGTCGGCGAAGATATCTTATTGGCGTCGATTCGGAGTTTCTTGGCGAGGGACCACACCCAATCCGGGCGCTGGTGCATGACAATAACAGGTCCGCGCTCCTGGAGGCGCTGGGCGGTCACGGCGGCGAGCGTGCTTTGATCGCTGACTTTGCTGAAGGTCGCGGCAATCGCGGTGTTCTTGGGTAGCGTCAGGGACTCGTCGACGGTCAGCGTCTGCCGAGAGGTGTGGATGGTCTCCATTTGCAGCTTGTAGTCGAAGCTACGTCCGCTGATCGCTTTGCCTTTCTCCGGCTGGACGATACCAATGACCCGATCATTTGGCTGCCAGTCCAACGCCAGGCTGACATCTTCCGAGTTGACGCCGCCGAGCCAGCGTGCAACCTCGCGGGCGTTGCTAATGAACGGGGTCAGAAGCAGAAACTGGGCTCGCTGGCATTCGCTGTTGATGGTGGCAAGGAGAAGCTCCAGTTTGAGGCCGCGGCTGGCGTCTCGTATGTTGTGCGCTTCGTCAACAACGACGAGCGCAAGGGGGCGGCCGATCTTGGCCTCCCAGCCTTGACGTAGCATCAGATCGAGCTTCTCCGGCGTCGTTACCAAAACACGGAACGCATCCGCCGGATCGCGCTGTTTCAGTAGCTCTGCCTCGACGTTGTCTATCTCGACGGCGGGGCTCACCTGTTCCACGACGATTCCGAGCGGATCGAAGTCGCGGCGCAAACGCCGGGCAATCTGGTTCACGAGGGTGCGCGTCGGGGCTAGATAAGCGACCCAACCCCGCTCCAGGTCGAACTGATTCAGTGCCTGGAGGATGCGGAACTGCGCGATCAGGGTCTTACCGCTCGAGGTCGGGAGACTGACGACGACCGCACGGCGGCTCGAACCGAGCAGACCCTGCTCGGCGAGCGCCCGGCGCTGGGGCGGCAGCACGTCGAAGATCGCATGGTCGCCCCGACCACGATCGACCAACGTCCGCACAAACTGGGTCACGCGCGAGTTGACTGCCCGGGTGACAGTCCAGATGGAGTTTGCGGCCATCTGAGCGGCGCATGCGCCGAGAAGGCGGCTGAGTGGGTCCAGGTCAAACAACTGGACCTGTTGGCAGACCGCCAGCACGCGATCGAAGTGCGTATCGAGCAACTGCTGGATTTGATATTTGCCGTCGACCACGCCGTCGGTCATGTACCAGGCGAACACCTCGGCGGCCTTCGCCAGGTGGTAAAGACCGATCAGTTCCAAAGCGGCGGCCTTGGCTGTTGCGGCGCTCTGGCCCTCAAGGTAGTCGCGCTCGAAGCCTGCCTGGGCCTCTCGCAGCCGTGCAATCCCTGCCAGTACGGCATCGCGATCGGACCAGCCGCTCTTGCGTATCAGCCGAAGCCAGACATCGAGAATGGTTGCCCAGGTTCGCGCTCGCCAATCGCCGACCTCTAAGGGGAGTGGCGGCCAAGCTTCGTCAGCCAGATAACGGGCGGCGTCTGCCCCCTTGTCGCCCAAAACCCCAAGCGCCCCTGCGCGCAGCAGGAAGGTGGCGGATTCCAAAGGATCGCTCGGCCTTGGCAGGGTACGCATCAATCGGAAGGCGTCAGCGGCACAGAGACGCAGCTCCCGCTGGGCCTCGTCGTCTTCCCGCGTACCTTCCAGCAGCATGTCGAGCACCGCAAACTCCAGCGCGTCGGCCGTGCGCGCTATGAGCTGCGTATCCTCATCAAGCCGCTGGTCCAGTAGTTCACAGTGAATCTGCACCCGACTGGCCTGCCGCAACGCTTGCTGTCGTGCCTCGTCGATCTGATCGAGGAGCCGGTGGGTCATGATTTGCCCCCGGAGACGCGCGATGGAAGGTCTGCGATAGCGCAGGGCAGATACAGTGCGGTCAAGTGACAGGTTGTCGGGTCTTGCAGGGACGCTGCCAGTGCATGTGCGCGAGGCCGAAGGTCTTGCTCCTCCGGAAGGGTATCGCGAACCAAAACGCCGAACAGGGCAACCGCACGGTTGCCTGACTCTAGGAACAGAGCGACCGCTGCGTCGAACGACGCCTGATGCTTCGTTCCTTTGCAGCGCGGCTGGAGCCACTTCAACAGTCGGCTGATCAGCCCCAGGTTGTGTGCCAGCTCGTCGATCTGGTGCCTCATGCCGCCTCGTCCGTTCATGACGTTCGGCGGGGCATTGGGATCACGGGAGGTCTTCACCTCCCCGAGCGCTAACCGGGTCGCACCGCCCTGGACTTGAAAACCGACCAGATCGGCGCCGGGCAGGCTCGCCCGGGGGGTGCGCTTGTCGCGCTCCATGTTCCAAGGCCAGATGAGGTTGTGCGCCTGTTGCAGATGGGCCTCTGCCAACGCTTCCCCCACCGCCCAGTCGCGCTCCTCGGGAATATCGGCCGCGAGAATCGCCGCAAGTCCGTTGCGGGCAAAATCTGTGCTGGCAAGCCCCCTTAGATGGGTCTCAAAGTCTTCGGCGCCCTCCGAGTCCTGCAGCCTCTCGGCGACTTCCTTGCTCAGGAACGCATCGAACGTATCCCCGTCGTTCAGGTGCAAGCCGCGCCACTCGACCTGGCCCTGCGCACCGTGGTAACTGAGGGTGACCAGATCGCAGACAGTCATGTCGACTCGCAATCCAAGATGACCAAGTAGGCGATGACCTCGAAGTCATCGATGCCGCGGAAGCTGTCTTTGGTCAGCACGGTGCCGCCGCGATGGAACAGGCTCTCGACGCCTTTCTCCTCGGCCTTGCCGGTGACTGCGGCGACGGCCTTGCCGAGCAGCCCCTGATAGTGGCTCATATCGGCGCCGTCGCGGGTAACGGCATTGAAGGCCGCGACCGCATGAGGGTCTGGATGGGAGCGACCCAGGGTCAGCTTCTTGAGCAGGTCAAGGATCTTGCGGGCGTTTGTGAAATTAAGCCTGGTCTCGCCGTCGTCCGAGACATGGACAAGATAGTGCGGGGCCAGGGCGTAGGTGGTGTCGGTGCGGACCTTGGCGTTATCGCTGCGCAGGCAAAAGATGACGCCGGGGGCCAAGTCGCCATCTTCGAGCAGGTTACCGAACAACTGGTCGAGCCGGACGACGGAGAAGGCGCCAGGGGGCATGGCCTCCAGGCTCTGGGCGTACCCCTTGAGGTACTCCGCCAGATCCATGCGGAAGTCGTTCAGCGTCATGTCCGTGATGGAGATGCCGCCGCCCAAATCTTCTGCGTCGACCACCGCATTCTGGAGCTGTTCGAGCTGGAGGCGTCGGTACTCCAAGTCCTTCATCTGACCGGCATCCGTAGTCTCGATGAGGTTCTCCTCGCCGGTCGCGGAGATGTCGAGCAGTACCATGCGTCCGGAGACGCGGGCCTCCAGGTTGATGTACTCGTCCAGCTCCATGTTAGGCCAGAAGTTGACGAGCTGGATGACGCTGTTGCGGGAGCCGAGCCGGTCGATGCGGCCGAAGCGCTGGATGATGCGCACCGGGTTCCAGTGGATGTCGTAGTTGACCAGGTAATCGCAGTCCTGGAGGTTCTGGCCCTCGGAGATGCAGTCGGTGGCAATCAGGATGTCGATCTCGGCGGTCTCGGCCGCGTCGATCCCGTCATCGATCAGGGCGCGCTCCTTCGCAATCGGCGCAAAGGCGGTCAAGATCGAGGCGATGTCCCGGCGGACCTTGGGCAAATTGGTCCGGTTGCTGCCGGTGACCCCGCTGACAACGGCACAGTGCAGACCCAGCCCCTCCAAGGCCCAATCGGCGATGTGGCGGTAGAGGTAGATGGCTGTATCGGCGAAGGCGGTGAAGACAACGATCTTACGATTGCCAGGGTTGATGGGCGCCGCGCTCTTGTCGGCGATCATGGCCTTGAGCCGGCCAAGCTTGGCATCGCGCCCCGCGTCGATCTCGCGGGCCTCGCGCAGGAGCTTGACCAGTAGGGCCTGGTCCTCTTCCAGCTCCTGCCTCCAGCGCACCCGATCCACGTCCTGCAACAGGACCTTGATCTTGGTGCCGACCAGATAGGGGTCGAAGGCATCGTCCTCGATCTCGATGTCCTCGATGCCCGACTCCTCGACCTCGGCGTCCTCGTGGGCGTCGATACGCTGGATGAGGTTCTGGACTTGGCCCAAGAGCCGCTCGACAGTCAGGGCGAAGGAGTTGATGGAGCTTTCCATGCGTTTGAGCAGATTCACCCGCAGCAGGTGGATCAGGCTCTCTTCCCGGTCGATCTGCTTGAAGACCGATCCCCCGGTGACCTGGCGGTCGTACTTGCGGCTGTACTCCGGGAGCTTCGCGGGCAGGACGTACTTGAGCGGGGCATAGGCGCTGAGGTTCAGACGCCGGATGTCGCGATTGATCTCCTTAAGCTCCGGGAATTCGTCCCGAGTGTCGATCTCGGCCTTGACGTTGATGGGCTTGGCGCGCTCGGGAAACCGGCCGATCTCGTCGAGATCGTAGTATTTCTCGATGTGCCGGCGGGAGCGGGCAATGGTCAGCAGGTCGAGGAGCTTGAAGTAGTCGAAGTTCAGGGCTTCGAGCAGGCCGTCGGTCGTGCGCTCGTCCGCGTCTCGGCGCAACCATTGGTTGAAGCGGATCTGGGCCACGCGCAGGCTCTGCTCGATGCTCGCGATACCTTGGCCGTGGAAGGCGTCGTCACGGCCCTCGGTGATGAAGGCGACCTGGTTCTTCAGGTCGTTCATGCGATTGTTGACCGGCGTGGCCGAGAGCATCAGGACCTTGGTCTTGACCCCGGATTGGATCACATCGCGCATCAGACGCCCGTAGCGGGTAAGCCCATCCTTGCGCGGCGGGTTGTTGCGGAAGTTGTGCGACTCGTCGATGACGATCAGGTCGTAGTTGCCCCAGTTGAGCGACTCCAGCGTAATCTCGCCGGACTTGCCCTGTTCCCGGGTCAGGTCCGTATGGTTCAACACGTCATAATTGAAGCGGTCGGCCGCGAACAGGTTGCGACGGTCGTTGACCGTGTAGATGGTCCAGTTCTCGCGCAGCTTTTTCGGGCAGAGCACAAGCACGCGGTCGTTGCGCAGCTCGTAGTATTTGATGATGGCCAGGGCCTCGAAGGTCTTACCCAGGCCAACGCTGTCGGCGATGATGCAGCCGTTGTGCTTCTCGATCTTGTCGATGGCGCCGAGCACGCCGTCTCGCTGAAAGCGATAAAGCTTGTTCCAGATCAGGGTGTCCTTGATGCCGGTGCGGGTCTTGATGATCCGCTCTTCGTCCAGGTCCTCCCGCAGCTCGCTGAAGACGTGGTAGAGAGTCAGAAAGTAGATCAGCTCCGGGGACTTGTCGCGGTAGATGGCTTCGAGCTGGGCGAGCACCGCGGACTTCACGTCCTGCACCAGATCGGCGGCGTTCCAGATACCGTCAAACCAGGCGAGCAGCCCGGCGACCTCCGCCTCCCCTGTGAACAGGGTGTTCATGTCGAAACGGGGTGACGCCGTGAAGCCCAAGCCTGATGAGGTAAACGGCGAGCTGCCGGTGATCGCCAAGGCGTCGGCCCCACTATTGGCGACGTGGATCAGGTTCTGGGGCGTGGGTGACGCGACCGCCCGGACCTCTGCATTGTCGCGCAGCCACTGGGCGCAATCCCGTGCGATCCGCGGCATGTCGAGCTGGTTGCGAAAACGTCGATCTGTCGTCTCTCCGCCCGCAAGCTCGTTTACACGAAGCGGCTGGTCGCCTAGCGCCGCAGCCGACACGGCGCCCGCCGGCAGCAGGAGACGAACCGCCTCTACCTTCTTGAGGTGATCCTTGAGCAGGGAGTATGCATAGATGGAGAAGCCGCTCGACAGAATCGAGAGCCGAGCGCCTTTGGCGATACGCTCGGCCAGAACGTCACCGACCTTCCCTTGTGCCCTATTGTCCAGAAGCATGGTTCAGTCCGCCCTGCCTGGGCTCGGTCCAGGTTGCATGCCGTAGCCTCATCCTTGGTCCCCATCAGCGTCTCCACCTCGCCCCGAGGTTACCCACTCGTCGACCTCATGCCGGCGAAATTTCCACAGACGACCGACCTTGTGCGCCGGAAGCTGCTTACGGGTGATCCACTTGTAGATGGTGTCCCGCTTCACGCCTAAGTGCGCGGAGATCTCGTCCACGGAGAGCCAACGGTCGTCCATCGCCGCCCTACCCCGCCTCGTCGCTGAGACGAGCGGGGCGAGAGCTTCCGAACAGGAAGGCGACCCAGGTGTCGGTCATGGCGTTTTGTCCAATTGGATCGGTTAGGTCCCGACACAGAGTAGCTGACACAAAACCAAGAGGCGAGGCATTTCAACAACGATAACCGTTAGACACCCCAGACCGTCGTCGCGGCGACCCCCGCCGGCCGCCTCCTGGTACTCACGGCGTCACAACAATTCTGACCACACTCATCAAACGCGCGCGGTACGTCGGCGCTCTCGTCCGCCGAGATCTCAACCTCGCCCCAGACCGAGACCAGGACCAAACTCTCGAGGCGCGGCTGCCTCGAAGCACAAGTGCTGGTCTGGCAGGTGTGACCTCGGGGCCCCGTGTTCTCGGAGACCGGTTGGTAGCCACCAGCGTTGACGGCGCTCATCAATATCCAAGAGGCGCTGCAGGCCATCCGCGACGTATCGCAGCAAAAGCGGGACCGACGCCCTCGCCGTCACGGCAGGGAGGCAGGCGGTTGCGCAGTCGCCTTCGCCGAACGCTGGGGGCTGATCGGTACCCCGCGGTGGCGCAGGTACTCGTAGAGGGTGCTCTTCGCAATGCCGAGCTTGTCGGCGATCTCGCGCACCGATAGGGACCGCTCGCGGTAGAGGGTCTCGGCGGCCCAGGCGGTCTTTTGAGCCTCGGGCGACAGGCCCTTTGGGCGCCCCCCTAAACGCCCTCGTGCTCGGGCCGCGGTCAATCCTGCCTGGGTGCGCTCCCGGATCAAATCCCGCTCGAATTCCGACAGACAGGCAAAGAGGTTGAACGTCAACCGTCCGGAAGACGTTGTGGTGTCGATGGGATCGTTGATGCTCTTAAGGCCAACCCCTTTCTCCAGCAAGGCGGTCGCCAGTTCGACCAAGTGGCGCAGGGAACGTCCGAGTCGGTCGAGCTTCCATATCACGAGCACATCCCCTTGGCGCAGGTCCCCAAGCAGGGCATCAAGCACGGGGCGGTCCGCCTTGGCACCGCTGACCACCTCTTGGTAGATCTTGCCGCACCCGGCGCTGCGTAGGGCATCGACCTGGAGGTCCAGGTTTTGCTCCCTTGTACTCACGCGGGCATAGCCAATGTCCATCCGCCCCCCGGGCCGCTTATGGTTCGCCGTACTCGCTAAATACTAGCAAACCCGAACTTTCTTTTCTCCAACCAGTTTCTCCTACGCTATCCACCGTTGGGGGAGCTTTATGCGATCACGCTTCCTGGTTTGCACCACGGGAAGGTTAGGACGGTTCGAAAAAACGGCCGTTTAGCCGAACCGCTCCGGATGCAGGGGCGGTCGCCATGTGGCACTCAGGGTTGATGATGCTGATGGTTGAGCCTATCGGGCAGTTCCGGCCCGCGAGACACATCCTTGTGACCCGAAAGTGAAGGAATCGTTGTCGTACCCCAGCACGATCCAGAAGGAATCGATCCCTAACTCTGGCCGTGGCGATACGGGTCGCGGGGCAACGGCAAGTGACTTGGCGCCCTCGACGTTGACCGAGGGTGTTGGATCTTAGGCGTCCAGGGCTGTGATCGGCCGCGTGCCCCGGCAGTTTGGAAAGTGGGGGCAACCCCAGAAGGCTTGACCGCTGTTCGCGCCGCGCTTGGCCGTGCGCCGAACCATAGCCGCACCGCAGTTCGGGCAGACCGGTGTCGTGGCTGAGGGTTGTGGGAGATGAGTTATCGGAGCCGGCGCCGGCAGGTGGTCCTTCACCCCTCGGGTCACAGCCTTGAGCCTGGTCCCGTTCCAGAGGTCGATGTTGCGTCCAGCGGCAAAGCCTTTGGCTTCTTCGCTGAACTCCCCGGCCGAAACCACATAGCCCCCGACAGCCCCGCGAGCGGTCATCACCCCGTAGAGCTCCCGCACGATTTCGATCCCGACCTTGCGGGCGCGCCAGCGCTTGCACTGGACGAGGTGAAGCTCGCCGTCTTTGCGCAGCTCCAGATCGATGCCGCCGTCCGGCCCGGGGTTGGTTTCGGTGACGGCAAAGCCCCGCTCCCGGAAGGCTTGGCCGACCAGCCGCTCGAAGTCTTGCCATGACAGGTCCAGGAGGTCCGCGCTGCCCGCGGTGCACTTCGCCTCGGCCAGGAGGCGGCGCCCCCTATAGTGCTTGATACCGGAAACGAGCGCTCCGACCAGGAAGGCGATGGGCAGGACGTACTGCCCGATTGTGGCCAGGGCCCGTAGGTAGCCGCCAGTGACTATCCTCGCAAGCTCATGGGGGTCGGCGGGCGGAATGACCGGCGCTTCGGCGATGGGGTGCAGTAGGAGATAACTTCCCAGCGCCAGGCCGACCCCTGCCCACCAGGGCAGGCGGGATGCCAGCTCGATCAGGACATCGAAATCACTCTTGCGGCGTCTTGGCATGGGTGGCTCCTCTGTGGGTCTCGGGGTTTCATGTGCAATGGAACAGAACACCTAGGTAAGCCCATCGACTGTCTCGTTCGGGTCTAGATCTTCGTCGGCTCGCGTCTCAAATCGCCGGACAAGACCCCAACGAGGCGCTAAAGCCATCTCATCGAAGTGTTCTGTTGAGGTCTACCCCAGGGAGACGACAGGCCGGAATGTTCCCGGAAATCCTAGGGCTCAGCCCTTACCTAGGTGTTCTGTTCCGTTGCACCGCAGCCCCCTAGAAGAGCAGGTCTAGGAAGAACTCTTGGGCGCAGACCTCCAGGCGGTACTGGCGCCCCACGAAGGCGAAGCCCTTACCCAGTTCCGGCATGAAGTGGGCCAGGTGCTCGACTAGGGCATCCTCCACCTCGCGCTCCCTGGCCTCCTCCCCAAGATCCAGGAAATCGAAGACATAGGGGTCCTTCAGGCTCTCGCGGGCCAGGTCGGACCCGGGTGCAGGCAGTCGCTCGGCGAAATTGTCGATCCGTGCGCGGGAGGACTGACGCTCGTAGAGCCGGCTGTCGATCTGGAGCGCCAGGACGTTGCGCGACCAGCTGTTCTCCAGGGTCTTGCGGACGTACCAGAGGGCCTTCTCGGGCTCCTTGACCTTCTGGAAGACTCGATGTTGTGACCCCAGGGAATTTGTCGCACAAGCTGTGCGACAGTTTCGTCCGCACCGTAGAAACCATAGAACCGCTTCATGCGATATAGGTTGGCCCTGGAGAACCCTTTGAGGCCACCAAAATCCCGCGTCAGGTCACCGGCGATCTGGTCGATGACCGCATCGCCCCACCCGGCCGCCTGTTGCTTCTCCGCAATCTGCTTGCCGAGCTTCCAGTACAACCCGATCAGCTCCGCATTAGCGGCCCGGGCCGCCCGAATCAGCTCGCACTTGGTGACCTTCCGGGCCATCTAAAAGAAGTGCCCGGACAAGGCATCCCGAGCCATCATCGGCGACCTGATCGCCCAGACCCCAGGCGAGGAGGGCCAATGGTTCGCGACGGCCAAGACCCTGGGCCTGCTGGACCTCGCCTTGGACCTGACGCGGCGCTCGCCGGTGAACATCGGCACCCTGCTGCGGGCAGCCCCGGACCATCTGGACGGTGAGCCAGCCTTCACCCTGGAGACGGCGACCAAGGTCCTCGGTTGGACGGCCGCGGGCCAGTTCTATGAACTGAAGGCCGGAGATGTCTGGCAGGCGACGGGCTACGCCCTGTGCGCGGCCGAGGCCCTCGACCGCGTCCAGTCGACCCGGGCCCTGATCCAGGCACTTGCCCAGGACCCCAACACCGACGCCTTCGTGCGCGAGCAGTTGCTCCGCGGGAACCCGTACGTCCGGGCCCGCTGAGAACCCCCTGGGGCTGGCCGGAAAACGGTACTATAGGTGCAAGATACCCTTGGTGCGCGCGGACCCCCTCGGCTGCGAAGTACCGTGGTCTGTCCTCGGTTCTGCCGCGACGAATTGTGCTCGCAGTCCTTTTGGGGGTCCATTTTACCTGGTCTATTCGTTACTAAGATTGGCCACCTACATACTTGACTACCAAGTTTGCCTATCAAACTATACGCGACGCACGGAGTGTCCAAGTGAAAACCGGATTGTTACTCGTCGGTGCCCATGGCGCAACTGCAAGTACTTTGATAGCCGGCCTATCTTCCGCATTAAAAGACGACGAGACTTTCCGGCACGGCAGTTACTGGTGTGCGCTTCTCGGAGACTTCCCGCTCTCAGTATACTCAATGCCTGTATCTGGTTGGGACTATCGCTTTTCGTCCCTTAGACAAGCCGTAGAAGCCAACGCGATTGTTGGGCCAGACTTTCCATTAACCAATACTGAACTCCCTACGCTGCCCGCAATACTGGGCCCAAACGACTATGCTGTCTTGGTTGAAGGCGCAGCGCCAACGCATGCGACTGAAGAGGACGCAATATCGGCGATCCGATCGAACATTCATTCCTTTCGGACCCAGCATACCCTTGATCATGTCATTGTGGCAAACCTCGCGTCTCCCATGCGCAATCCCGAGATTGCAGCACCAGAATGGTCCTCCATCTCTGCATACGCAACAGCCACAATCGAGGAAGGCGCAGATTGGGTCGAATTTACCCCGTCTGACTCTATCACCGCCCGCATGATCGCACGCTCACGGGAAACCGGCTCTTTAATTGCGGGACGCGACGGAAGCACCGGCCAAACCGTCATGAAACTCCTGCTTCGCGACTTCCTTTATGATCGCGGCCTCGTACTACAAAGTTGGTACAGCACCAATCTCATTGGCAATCGTGATGGATTGGTTTTGGGAAACGCAGAGTATAATACGACAAAAATTAGGGACAAAAAATCAGTATTGCAAACTAACCCATCTGAGCATACATCCACACCAACCCACATCGTTTCCATAAATTACATACCCCCCGCCGGTGATAATAAAGAAGCGTGGGATTGCATACATTTCTCCGGTTGGCTCGACAAGAAAATGAGCATGCGCATTAATTGGCTTGGCGCCGATTCATACTTGGCCGCCCCCCTACTCCTAGACATTATTTCTGGTTTGATTCATGCCCGGAACATCGGCCGCCCCGGCGGCGTTGTGGCGGAGTTAGGTCTCTTCTTCAAGGCGCCGCTATTGGCAAGCGCCACCCGCTTTGATCAGCAATTACAGACATTTAAACACTTTGTAGATCAGGAGATCGCACCATGATCGTAACCGTCTTGGGCGCGTGCGCCAATCAAACTGCTATGCGTGAAGGCGTCTCATTGCTCGTCGAGAGCGACGTGCGGGGAGATGCACTCCTCATCGACACCGGTCCTGGCATTGTGGCGGCCTTAGGGCGCGCAGCAAGGGACGCATCCGAGCTTAACGCGGTATTGTTGACGCATAGCCATGGCGACCACGTACTCGGTTTCGCCTATTTTGTATGGCAGAGATACTACGAGCGACTTGGGGCCACTCCTGCGCAGGATCTGCACGTATACGCCCTCAAGAATGTAGCAGATCTCGCCATCGCAACGCTTAGCGGCTGCTACAGCGAGACCCAATTTCCTTTCGTCGTTCACGTGCACCATCTCGATGACCAATCCAGCTTTGCGCACGGCACCCTTCGTGTAGAAATCTGTCGCACTGCGCACACCACGCCGTCGATTGGCTGTGCCATCTACACAGCCGATGCAAAAGTCGCCTACAGCGCTGACACGCTGCCCACACCAGCTTTCACGGAACTGGCCAAGGGTACCAGCCTACTGTTCCACGAAGGCATGTGGACCGAGGAGATGCGCGGTCTCGCAAATCGCGCCATGCATTCAACCGCCAAGGACGCCGCCGACGTGGCGACCCAATGCGGTGCCCAGCAACTTATCCTCCTCCACATCTTCCCGAAGTTTATTGGTCGAGAAAGCGAACTGCTGAGCGAGGCCCGCGAATTCTACTCTGGGAGCATCTCGGTTCCCATGGACGGGTCGGTCTACATCACCTAGCAACATAACTCCGCTCGCTCTTTGCGGCCCACTGATCTATTCGCGCTAGCACATCGCGGAGATGTCTCTGAAACCATCACATAACGCTATTCCCATTTGGGGCGGTCGCTGGCAGCCACCACACCTTGGCCATGAGTGGATTTTCCGCCGTTTGCTCTCCCTGCATCAGCAAATTTGCGTTGCCATCGTAAACCCACTGCCCCGCCTGCCTCCAGTAGCGCCGGAAAAGTTTCCTCGGTTTGAGCCTTCACTCAACCCACTGTCATACTTTGAGCGGCTTGTCCTGTGGCGCGTAATGGCTCAGGATGCGAGAGCCATCCACCGAGTCACCATCATTCCATCATGGCATCCTCGTGATATCATTTCGCTTGAAGAAACGTTCCTTCCCCCGAAAAGTCGTCGGTTCTGGGCAATTCCTCACCAGTCCGACGAGGAGTGGATGAAGCGCCGTGACTTTAAACAGCTAGGCGAGACTGTTGACTCATCAGTCCAAGTCCCCCTGCATGTGCTTGGTGTGAATTCCTCCGAGATTCGGTATCGTTGGCAGCATAATCTGGCTTCTGAAGACCTGTTGCCCACCAGCATCCGCCCGCTTGCGACCCAGATGCAAGAAGGGAGACTCGCATCTGCTCTTGGTCAATGCGCAATCCTTGTTGTTGCAGATGATCTGCCCACCGGCTCAATCTTGGCGGAATTTTCCTCTGTATGTAACTTGGCGCCACGAAGCGTTCCAATTTTCGCTCTGGCTGTACATGTGCGCCAGCGCCCTCCCCTGCCTTGGTGGTTCGGGGAAGAAGCAAGGCGCCACAACTTACGGATGCGAGAACGTATAGATGCGATTGCTCACGTATGGCAAGCCATCGCGACACTAGAGCCAATTTTTTTGCCATTATTCGTAGTAGACAATGCACCGATGTTGCTGAATGAATTCCTCCCTGACATCTCTGTACGTAAGTGGTTCGTCGTTTCCGACGATGACAGTAGTGTGCCATTCATTTCTGCTCTTGCAGAAAGCGATGAACCATTTGGTTTCATAAGACCATCCTCCTACGCAACAACGGTACAAGAAATCGCCAATTCTCAAATGCAGCAAGTGAAGAGTAGGCTGCACTATGACCTACGGGCAAAGCAAAAACAAGAGGATAAACAGATGAGTGGTTTTAAATTCGGTGCCCACACCGTCGTTCACGGCAATATCGTCAACGTAGAAGGAAAAGTCACTGGTTCAATATCGGGAGGTAACGAAGCGGCAACTATTGCGCAATTGCGTAACGCGGTCTCCGAATATCTAGACAGCGACGAACAAGCGCGACAGGCCCTACAACAACTGCTAGTCAGCACCCCAGTGAGCTCCGAGATCGCGGCGAACATGAGGGGAGAAGTTACCTCGCTTGTGGAATCTAGGAAGGCATCCGGCACTCTCACGAAAGTTAAAGCAGAGGCACTTGTTCGCGACCTGGCGGTTTCTGCTGCAGGTTCTGCTCTTATCTCAGTCATCATCGAAGCACTGCGTGCCGCATTTGGCCACTGAGGGACGCCAGATGAGATACTCATCGTGAAATGGACATTGTTTGCCGGTCGATTTCAACCGTTCCATCAGGGCCATTGGGAGATAACACGCTCCGCATTACAAGCAATGGCCCCAGGTTCTGGTTTTGTCCTTGCGGTTGTGGCGCCAAGCCAGGCTGCCACTGCTAGTGACTCACTCGCAAAGTCATTCAGCCGCGATGCGGAGAAGCACCATCAGCCGGAGCGCAATCCTTGGCACCTGGATGTACGACTCCGTGTCGCTATGGCAGTGGCTAATGAGGTCAAGACGTCGGAGCCCACTTTGCCCGATGTACTGGTAACAGCTATTCCAAGACCCGACCGGGCATACGAGACGCTCCGCTTGTGGTTTCCTGGAAAGCGAGTTTGGGTAATCCCGAACGGGGGAGAAGAATTTGACGAAAGCAAGGAGAGATTCTTTCTTGCCAGGGGCGATAGGGTGCTGCGTATTCCAGGTACATATAGCGTTCGTGGATCTCACGTGCGGGCTGCCTTAGTAGCAGGTCAAATGGAGGAATTCCGCCAGAGTGTGCCTTCCTTTCTTTGGGAAATCTATGCGCCAGGAAGTAGAGAGAAGTGATATGTCGCAATCTTCGATCAAGTTCTGGGATCAAGTCTACAAGCGAACTTCTCCCCCATGGATAGGCGCGGAAATCCCGACGGAAGCTCTAGCGCAATTTACTCTCCGCCTTCCAGATCACAGTGCGCGGGTACTCGATTTTGGCTGCGGCAACGGCCGTCTGGCGCGACACTTGGAACGGGTCGGAATCGAAGTTATCGCAGCCGATGCGGCACAGCATGTTCTGGACGGTGCAGTTCCTCTGGAACGGGGTCGTTACATCCGCATGGAGCGGTTGTCGGAGTCGGAGCGTTTAGGAAACTTCGATGGCGTTTTAATGTGGGGTGTTTTGCACCACTACCACCCGGAAAGTTGGCCAGAATGGCTAGAAGAGATTTCTCGCATTCTTAGGAAGAACGGGATCGCTTTGATAGCGTTATTCGCAAGTTCCGATACAGCATTTGGCGGCAGGAAGGAGAGAATTTCGCCGACTACTGGACGACTCACATACTCCGCCAACGCAGCAGATCTCGCAAAGCTCTTTTCGGCATGGGATACGGAAATGTGCGAAGTGATTACGCTTAGTGATGGAAACGGAATTGAGAAAAAGAGAAGTTGGATATACGTAATTGCGAGAGTGCAATGTCCATAAAAGCTCGTATCGTGAAAACAGCCTAGGCGGAACTCACTCCGATCAAACGGGACTACTCCTGGAACAATGGGACGTCGGACTGGGCTATAAAGCCCTAGCGTTCGCGGTCGACTACGTTGCGGGTTTTGATCCTACGGCGAGCCAGCTCTGGCCGGGGCTGCGCCCAGTGGACATCCGGGAGCTTCACGATGCTGGCCAGCATCCGGTCCTTCTCCAAACCCAACACATAGTGGCTGATCTTATCCGCATCCCGCGCCGCCCGCAGTATCTCCTTGGGGTCCTCCTTGAGGACCTCGACCCAGCTCTTGAGGTAGGCGGCGTGCTGGCTGGGGTCGTGCCCGATGCCGAGCTGGTCGCCGACCATCAGGGAGGCGATCTCGGCGCGTAGCTCCTCCTTGGCGTAGCCGACACTGCCGAAGGGGTGGGCCAGGTCCCGGTCCAGCCGGGAAGGATGTCCCGATGAGTGGCCGAGCTCGTGGAGCGCGGTGGCGTAATAGGTATTGGCGCTCGGAAAACTGTCGCGCGGAGGTAAGTGTATCCGGTCCGTGGCAGGCCGGTAGAAAGCGCGGTCGGCCTGGTCGTGGCGGATCTCGACGCCGGATGCCTGCAAGACGGCCTCGGCCCGCTCGTGGCCGTCCCAGTCGGGGGTCTTGATCTGGAGCGGCGGCAGACCGTCGATCTGCTCGGCATTGAAGACTACGGCGGAGAAGACCTTGGGCCTCTCCAACTGGACTGAGCGGTAGACGGTGTTGCCCTCGGTGTCCTTGACCGGCTTGCCGCGCTCGTCCTTCACCGCGATCTGGTCGGTGAGCTTCCAATATTGGACCAGAGTCCCCTTCTCGCCCCGGCGGACCTGGGCGCCGACCCCCTGGGCCTGCTTGTAGGTCATCCAGCGGGGGTCCCCCCTGCTCTGCATCTCCAGCCACAGGGCGTTCGAGCCTCTATACCGCGTCCCGGAGACCGGGTTGTGAGGCAGATGGATGGTGCCCGGCTCCCAGGGCCTCTGCCAGGGGGCGGTGCCGGCCTCAAGCTGCTCGATGAGCTTGGCCGCGACCTGTTCGTAGTAAGGGGCCTTCGGATCGGGTTTGGATACCTTCGCTGTCGGTTCCGCTCTCAACGAAGCGGCGTCGCGCGATGTTACGGACCCCGGAGCCTCCTTCTGGAAAGCCCCAGGCAGCGCCCTCGACGGCAGCCCCCGCGCTTGGACCGCATCCGGCTCCGGCGCCGCGGCGCTCGCCCCGGTCTCGGGCGAGCACTCACCAAACAGCTCGACGACCGGCTTCGCCGCGGTGATGCGCTCGAAGGCCGCCAGGCCCTCCTCGCCGACCGGGAGAAACACGCGCTGGGACCAGTTGATGCGCTCGACGAAGGCACCCTGTTCCTTGAGGATCCCGATCTCCGCGGCCGAGAACGACGCCCCGCGCCGAATCTCGATGCGCTGCTCGTGGTTCACCCTGGAGCGCACGATCTCCCAGCCGTTGGAGAGCACGGCCTTTTGACCGCTCTGCACGGCGGCAAACAGCTCGCGCGAGGATCGCTTCGAGACCCCGGCGTCGCCTATACCCAGGTTCCTCAGCGTCTCTTGGGCGGCACGACCTTCGAGCAAGCGGCCGAGCAGTTGCTCGCCCTCGTCGGTCTGTAGGCGATAGATGGTCTCGCTGCCGGTGACGCGATCCCAGATCGGCAGGATGGCGCCGACCAGCATCGCCTCCTTGCGGGTCTCGGTCGCGGGGGCCGCGGCGAGCTGCTCACGCCACAGGCGTTCCGCCTCATCGGCCGATACCGCCCGGGCAAGCTGGACCCACTGGTACTGTCCGCCGACATTCCGCAGGGCCTTTCCCCCGGCGATCTCTCGCGCGTTGTCGATGTAGCGATGCGCTCCCTTGCGGATGCCGTAGAGCACACCGCGATGGGTCTCCACGCCCTCGCCGTTGATCCGGGTCCCCCGGTCGGCCATGTAAAAGACCTGGCCCCGGGCCTTGCCGTGCTCGGAGACGAACCAACCGCTCAAGTCCTTCCCAGGCTCCCCCTGGGGCTCGCCCCGGCGCCGGATGACGGCGTTGACCTCGTCCCACTGGAGGTAGTCGATGGCGTTGGTCACGTCGAGCTCGACATAGCGCGTCACGGCGCCGCTCTTGTGGGTGTAGACGGTGTCGTCGCGGGTCTTGACGATGCTCCGCGCGCGCAGCGTCTGGAGGCCCTCGTCGTAGATGCCCTGCTGTTTGGCGTACTCCACCGCCTCGACCAGGCGGTGCTCGAACAGCTCGAAAACCTGGTTCTGCCGGTCGGTCTTGAGCGACAGCAGGCGGTTCAAGAACTGCGGGACGTTGGGGATCTTCCCCTGGACCAGGGCGCCGTTCTCGTCGACCAGGGAGAGGCCCATCTGGGCCGTCACCTCCCGGAACGACAGCGGGGTACGGCCGTTGTGCAGGTCCTGGAACAGGTTGGTCAGGGCCGTATCGGCATAGCCGCTCTCCAGGTTGTCGGCGGCCGTGAAGAGCCCCTGGGATGTCGTCTGGCGCTGACCGCGCGTCAGGGCGCCGAGCTGATCCAGGCGGCGGGCGATGCTGGAGACGAAGCGCTTCTGGGCCGCCAGGTCCGTGGTCGGCAGCACGTAGTGCGGCGAGGATGCCTGGTTGGTGCGATGGGTCCGCCCGAAGCCCTGGACCGCGCCCGGGGCGCTCCATCCGGGTTGCAGAATATAGTGGATGCGCCGCCGGCGGTTCTCGGCCGTGTTGTCGGCATGGAACGAGTAGCCGGTCCCGCCGGCACCGGAGAAGACCAGGACCGATTTCCTGTCGGCCTGGAATGCCTCGGCATCGACCCGGGAGGCGTTCCTGCCGCGGCGCTCTTCGACGACGCGCAAGTTGCCCTCCTCGTCGCGCGTCTGCACGAAGCGCCTTCCCCGGCCGGTGATCTCGGCAACCTGCTCGGCGCCGAAGGCGTTGATGATCGAGTCCAGGGGGTTCTCCGGGACCCGGATCTGGGCCAGGGTCTCCAACAGCGCGTCCCGCATGGCAACAGCACGCTGGTCGAAGACGGGATTGCCCTCGCTGTCGGTGACCGGTTGCCAGTGCACATTGCCGTTGGCGTCCTTGACCTGCTCGTGGGCGACAACCGGGAAGCCGTTGCGCACGTAGTCCATCAACTGCTGCCGCGGCGTGAAGTCCAGCTCCTCCAGCGCGGTGCCCTCGGCGGTCGCGGCGGCGGCGATGCGCTCCTGGGCGGCCTCGTTGGTGTTGACGATCTGCACCACCGCGACGTTTCCCGCGTCGATCTGCGAGCGCATGTGCTCGATGACGGCCGGGGTCTGAAGCGCGGTGAGAACCTGGTTGAAGAAGCGCTGATGGGCCCCCCAGAACTGGGACATGGCGCTGCTCTTGGCCTGGGGGCTGTGGCCTCCGCCGGTCAGCTCCAGCGCCTCGTCGACGTTCGACAGGACCACCTGCCAGGCGCCGGCCAGCTCGTCGTAGACCTCGCGCTCGAACGGCGAGAGCGGGTACTCCAGGCGCTCGTAGGTAACGTCATCGTAGGACAGCGAGCGGGCCGTGTAGACGCCCAGGGCCTTGAGGTCGCGGGCCGTCAGCTCCATCGCGGCGATGCCGCCGGACGAGACCTGGCCGATGAACGCCTTGGCGTCGGCAAAGGGTGTGTCCTCGCCCCAGAGACCCAGGCGCTCGGCGTAGGTCAGGTTGGAGACCTCGGTGGCGCCGGTCGCCGAAACGTAGAGCACGCGGGCGTCAGGAACCTCCTTCTGCAGATTGATCCCGGCAATGGCCTGCTGCGACGGCTTGCGCTCCCCGCGGGCACCCTTGACCTCGATGGCGTTACCCATGCTGTGGGCCTCGTCGAAGGCGATCACGCCGGCGAAGTCCGGACCGAGCCAATCGGTAAGCTGTTTCAAACGGGTCTGCCCGGCTGGGCCGCCCTGGTCGGTGACCTGGCGCTGCTCGCCACCGCGCAGCGTGCTGTAGGTGGTGAAGAGGATGCCCCGCTCGCGCGAAATGGCCGCGCCGGCCTTGGTGTCCCCCTGGAAGAACAGCAGGTCCGGATCGCCGCCGACCCCGGCGAAGTCCCGCCTGGCGTCTTCGATCAGACCGCGGTTAAAGGAGACCCAGACGGCCTTGTCGCGCCCTTGAGCCAGGTTGTCGAGGATCACCCCGGAGATCTCCCGTCCCTTGCCGACCCCGGTGCCATCGCCGATGAAGAAGCCCTTGCGCGACCCATTGGGCAAGACCTCGGAATGGGCCTGGCCGGCATAGACCACGGCCTCAAGCTGGGCCAGTGAAAGTCGCCCCTCGCCGACCACCTGGGCGGGCAGATGGGGGCTGTAGGTCGCCGCCGGGGGCTCGACGGCGCCCATGGCCGCACTCTGGACGAGCCGACCGGGGTGCTCGTGGGCGCCCGGGATGCGCAGGCGCTGGGGCCGGTAGGCGGTGAAAACGGACTCGGTCAGCTCGGCCTTCTCGGCTGGCTCGGCATTGGCCCCGATCTCAATAGGGATCGCTGCCGGGATTGCTACAGGGGCGGCGTCGCCGACTGGGCTCGCAGTGACGCCACGATCTCCTCCAGGAGCTGGGCCGCTGCCTGGTCCGGGTCTGGGTCCAGCGTGATCTGGTAGACCTCCCCCGGGGCGGACTCCGTCAGGAGCCGCATCGCCTCCTCCGGGTCCGCCTCCAGACGCGCCATCAGGAGCATCGGCTCCTCGATCGTCGGGGTCTCCAGCGCGCCCTTCTGGAGCGCGTGTCGTAGCAGCGCCAGGGCCGCGACCTCCTGCGCCGGGTTCCACGGCATCTGGCCGCGCGACAGGATGTCCGCTGCTTGTTGGTTCAGGGGTTGGCTGTTCAGCGTCGCGTAGTCGTGGCCGGTCATGGCGGATAGCCTCCAGGAGTGGGGGTAGCTCGGACACCGACTCGACCGAGGCGACCAGCACCGGGGCGCGGGTCGGCCCGTCCTTGTCGATGATCAGTAAGCGATTGTCGAAGGTCGTCCCGTATTTGGCGTACTCGCGCCCGGAAATCCCGATATTCGCGCGGACGCTGTAGCGGGCCTGGGTCTTCTGCCACCAGGCGCGAAAGGCCGGCCGATCCGGTCCCATCCCATCGCCGACAATCGCTACCAGGCGCCCATTGTCCGCGAGCCGCTCCAGGGCCTGGTCGATATGTCTCGCACCATTGGCGGTCTTGCGCTGGCCTGGAATCCGCCCGGCCGTGGACGAGAACGGCGGGTTCATAACCACCACGGTCGGGACCGAGGCGCGCGGCAGGATGTTGTGGAGCTGCTCGGCGTTCTCGCCGGTGACCGTCGCGTCCGGGAACAGGTCCGCGAGTAGCTCGCGGCGCCGCTCGGACAGCTCGTTGAGCATCAGCTTGGCACCGGCCAGCTCGGACCAGATCGCCAGATCGCCGTTGCCGGCCGAGGGTTCGAGCATGATGTCCTCGGCGCGAATGTTGGCGCTCCAGTTGGCCACGAACGCCAAGGCCGGCGGCGTCGAGAACTGCTGGAATTCGTCCATCTCCTCGTCGCGGCGCGTCTGGGTCGGCAGGCGCTGCACCAGCCTCGTGAGATCGCGCGCCTTTTGTGCCGCCGCCTCTGGCGTCAAGCCTGTCCAGGCTGAGGACTCGCGCTCGCGCAGGTGGAGATTCACCGCGACCTCAAGGGCATCGTAGGCGTCCTTGGAGAGCCATTTGCCCTCGGCCTGGGTCCCGCCGAAGACATCCGTCGCCTCGGCGGAGAGTTGGCGTGGGGTCAGCGGCTCACCGTCCGCGAGCCGTTCGTGCAGGCGCCGCGCAAGCCGGTAGCGCGGGGACGGGGATGGCTCCTTCGGCGTGGATGGCGACGGGATCGGGCTTGCGAGCCAGTCCCCGAAGTCGAAGGACGCTTGATACGGATTGTCGGTCTGCTTCTTGGCCATGGAGCGCGGAGTCGGCGGCTGCTGGGGGATAGAGGGGGAGATAGACGAGGAGGATCGAGGATCAGCGCTCGCGGCCCGAGGCGCTTCGCTGACCGACTGTGCGCTTCGCCTCGGCGCGTGCCTGCTGGGCAACCGCCCATGTCGAGGGCCGCTCGACCTGCGGCAGCTTCTCGATGGCCGATGGCGCCCTCTCCTTCTCCAGGTTCATCACGTAGCCGGCGATCTTGTCGGCGTCCCTGGAGGCACGGAGGATCTCCTTGGGGTCCTCTTTCAGAACCTGGACCCAGCTCTTGACGTAGGCCGCGTGCTGGCCGGGGTCGTGGCCGATGCCGAGCTGGTCGCCGACCATCAGGGACGCGATCTCGGCGCGTAGCTCCTCCTTGGCGTAGCCGACGCTGCCGAAGGGGTGGGCCAGGTCCCGGTCCAGGCGGGTGGGATGCCCGGATGCGTGCCCAAGCTCATGAAGCGCGGTGCTGTAATAGGTGTCGGCGCTCTTGAAGCTGTCGCGCGTCGGCAGGTGAATCCGGTCCGTGGCGGGCCGGTAGAAGGCGCGGTCCTGCTGATCGTGGCGGATCTCGACGCCGGAGGCCTGCAAGACGGACTCGGCGCGCTCGTGGCGGTCCCAATCGGGGGTCTTGATCTGTAGCGGGGGTAGGCCGTCGATCTGCTCGGCATTGAAGACCACGGCGGAGAAAACCTTGGGCTTCTCCAACTGGACGTTGCGGTAGACCTTGTTGCCCTCGCCGTCCAGGACCGGCTTACCGCGCTCGTCCTTCACCGGGATCTGGTCGGTGAGCTTCCAGTATTGGACCAGGGTCCCCTTCTCGCCCCGGCGGACCTGGGCGTCCACGCTGTTGGCCTGCTTGTAGGTCATCCAGCGGGGGTCGTCCCTGCCCTGCATCTCCAGCCACATGGAGTTCGAGCCCTTGTAGCGCGTCCCGGAGACCGGGTTGTGGGGCAGGTGGATGCTCCCCGGCGCCCAGGGCTTCTGCCAGGGGGCGGTCCCGGCCTGGAGCTGCTCGATGAGCTTGTTGGCGACCTGCTCGTAGTACGGGACCTTCTCCTCGCGTTCGGCCATCAGTGGACCCCCTGCCCGTCGGTGTCGGCGGACGCCAGGGCCGTAGCCTCGTCGAGGGCATCCTCCTCGAAGGCGCCCAGGGCCTCGGCGGTGCGGGCGTCCACCTCGACGACGACGCCGGGGCGGTTGAGGTCCAGGATCTGGGTGTCGATGGGGTTGGTCATGGTCGGGGCTCCGTTGGGTTGTCGTCGTTGCATCAGCGCTCGCGACCTGGGTCGCGCGGGCCTTTGCGGTTGACCGGCTCCGGGGCCTGGTCGGTCCCTGGCGCCGGGTGGTGGTCGAAGTGGTCCGCCACGTAGTCGCGGATGGCGTCCGCCGCCTCGCGGTCGCCGGCCTCGGTGTAGTGGGCGGCGATGCGGGTCCAGGCCGCGGCGCGACGGCGGATGGCGCGCTCCTCGATCTCGGCCTCGAAGCTCGGCGAGGGGTCCGGGCGCTCGCGGGTGCCGCGCCGACGCAGTTCCTCAAGGTCGCGCCGGTAGCCGTCCTTGGCCTTGCCGCGGCTGTAGGCGGGCGTGGCCTCGGCGGCGATGCCGTGACGCTCCAGGCTGGCGGCGAAGTGCTCGCGCCATGTCAGAAGGTCGTTCTTGCGCGGGTTCAGCCAGCGGCCGTCATGGCTTTGCAGCCCGACCACGACATGGGCGTGGTAGTGGTCGCGGTCGTCGTGGAAGGTGAACAGGTGATCGTGGGCGCGGAACTGCTCGCCTAAGAAATCGCGCACCGCCAGCTCGAAGGCCCCGGTGTCGGTCCCCGCCGGCATCGAGAGCATCAGGTTCATGCTGACCCGGGAGCGCGGGCGGCCCTTCTTCTTGCCGGCCGGCCCCTCCGGGATCGGCCCCGTGCCCAGCTCCTGGCCGTAGTGCTGGAGCGCGTCGCGAGCCGCGAGCCCCATCTGTGCGCCGATGGCGCTGAAGCGCTCCCCGGTGGAGTCGAAGACCTCGTTCTTGCCGTTGCGCGAGATGTAGTCCAGGTGCGCGGCCAGGCCCTCCTTGGAGCGGGCGAAGCTGGTGATCTTCACCATGACCTGGGGCTTGCGCTTGACTGCGTTCAGCAGGGTCTTGCGCATGGCCGGGGACGCCGGGTGCCCCTGGTCGCTGCCCGGGCCCCGGGCGCGGCCAGGGCGGGCAAGCACAAACCAGTAGTCGTCGAACAGGCTGTCGGCGGCGGCGCTCATGCCAGCCCTCCCCCTCCGTTGTTTCGCATGCGAAACGCCATCACTCCGGCAACCGCTCCTTGATGTCGGCCAGCAGGGTCCGGCTATCGCGCAAGAGGCCCTGGATGGCGGCGAGCATCTGGGTGTTGAGCACAACCGGGCGGCCCTCGTTGGCGGCGCGGGCGAGCTGGTTGAGGTTGATCCCGAGGCCGCGGAGCTGGGCAGCGTGCTCGCCCAAGCGGGTAACGTGCTCGGGGCCGAGGCCCTGCTCGGCCTCCAGGCGCTGGGAGGCGGCGCGGCGTAACCAGGTCGAGAGCGGTTCGCCGCCCCGGCGCGCGTCGATCAGCCGCTTGAGGCGCGGCTCGATGCGCAGGCGGTAGACGGGGGAGTTGGCCAAGTTGGGGCTCCTGGGGGGACGGCGGCGAGGGGGTCTGGGGTGGCTGGGGCCGGCCGTGGCAAAGGTGTGGGACACTTTGCCTATCCTGCCTTCGCTCCCCCTCGGCCTCCTCTCATCTGTCGGCACTGGTGAGGCTAATATTTCCGTAACTGACGCGCTTATTATGCACTTCTCGCCGTTTATAATGCACTTGTTTTGCGTGTCTCACCCGCGTATCGTCTTATCTAACGCGCTTCTTGTGCGGATTTCATGCGTGGTACTTCATGGCTGACAACAAGGCGATGCCCCCAGAGGATGCTGGCCCGGTCGCGGCGGCGGAGGCGGCCCTGGACCGGCTCGCCGAGCGGCTGCGCACCCCGTCCATCGGGGCGCAGATCCGGCGGTTGCTGCCGAAGATCGAGGCCGCCATCGAGAGCGGGGCGACCCACGAGCAGATCGTCGAGACCCTGCGCGAGAGCGGCATCGACATCTCGCTGCTGACCTTCCGCAGCGCCTTCTATCGGGCGCGCCGAAAGGCGGCCAAGGACGGTAGGAAAGGGGAAGTCGGGGGCGAAACCAAGGCGAAGACCGCGACGGTCAAGGCCCCCAAGGCGACGGCAGAGACGGGGGAGCGGTCGGCCCGCGACCCGCTGGCGGTGCCGCAGGGACCCAAGTCCTTCGACTGGGACCCGACGGCTCGGCCGGAGGTGACCTTCATCAACAAGAAGGACGAGGGGGAGCCCGAGTCCTGACGCTTAAGTTCCGATCAAAGAGTGGTAATCCATGGCGACGTTGTTTGTGACCCTGCAAGGCAAGGGCGGGGTCGGTAAGAGCTTTTTGACCGCGGCCTTCGCCCAGTGGCTGGTGGACCGCGGGCGGCCGGTGGCGTGCATCGACACCGATACCCTGAATCCGACCCTGCTCCAGTACAAGCCGCTCAAGGCGACCCATCTGAAGCTGTCGCAGAACCATGTGATCGATCCCCGGGCCCTGGATACCCTGGTCGGGATCGTCACCGCAGCGCCCGAGGATGCCCAGGTGGTGGTGGACGTGGGCAGCAACGGCTTCGAGACCCTGATGGCCTACGAGGTGGAGAACGGGGTCTTCGCCCTGCTGGCGGAGCTGGGCCACCAGGTGGTGGTGCAGACGGTGATCGCCGGCGGACCGGACGCGGAGGAGACCATCAAGGGGACCATGGCCCTGCTGGCGGCGACGGACGTGCCGCTGATTCTGTGGCTGAACGAGCATCTGGGGCCCCTGGAGATCCAGGGCAGGCCGATCGCGCAGGCGACTTTCCTGCACGAGGCCCGGGACCGCATCCTGGGGACCCTGCTGCTGCCGGCCCGGACCAAGGCGACCTTCGGCAAGGACATCGAGGAGGTGCTCCGCCAACGCCTGACCTTCGGGGAAGCCATCGCGGGTTTCGACCTGATGCCCCGCACCCGCATCAAGCGGGTCCGCGATGAGCTGTGGGCGCAGCTCGACGCGCTGCCCCTGGGTGAGGATCACGCCCTGTCCAGGGCCGCCGCCTCGGCGTGAGCAACCGGGACGATCAGGGTGGCGACGACCTGATCGGGGACATGATCGCGGAGGTCGCCCGCACGCATGGAGTGGCGATTTGCCGCGAGGACCCGATTGTGGCCGTGGTGCTGCTGAACCAGGTGGTGCTGAGGCGGTATCTTGAGGAAACGGTCGCCCCGGCTGCGGCGGCGATCCGGGAGGCGACGCGGGACGCGATTGACCAAATCGAGAAGGTGGCCGAGGCCCAGGGCCATTGGCTGGACCAGGTGTCCCTCAAGGATCGGGCGTCCTTTCTGGATGACCAGAAGGCCCTGCACGAGGCTTGGAAGGCGGACATGCAGGCCCTGATCGAGGGCCAGAACGGGGCGCTGCAACAGGTGGTGATGCAGACGGTCGCCCTGTTGCGGAATCAGGCTCTAGCCGCGGGGCCGCTCCTGGCAACGCCACCCGCACCGCTACAGACCCAGGCTTCGGCGCCGACCGGGATGGGCAACCCTTGGGCCTGGATCTGGGCCGGGATGCTGTTGGGAACGGGGGCGACGGTGGTCCTGACGCTGGCCGCGTTGGTCGGGCGAGCGTTCGCGGGGCAGTAGGAAAAGGAATGCGGTCCGGTGGCGTCCTGGATGCCCCCGGCAAGCTGCCGTGCAGTAACGGGAGGAGGACAGCCCATGCCATCAGCCGCCCCCACCACTCGGCTCGAAGCCCGCATCAGCACCGATCTGCACGCCATACTCAAACGTGCCGCGGAGATGCAGGGCCGCTCCATGACCGACTTCGTGGTATCCGCCGTGCCGGAGGCCGCCTAGGGTGCCATCGAACAGAACGCGGTCGTCAGCCGGTCTCTGGCCGAGTCGGCTGACCGCATCATTCCATCACCGCGATGGTCCTGCGAAACCGCGCGAGGGCTATACCGAACAGAATCGTCCCGATTAAGGCGAGCGCAGCAAGCTGGGGCCAGACGACGTCCAAACCGGCACCGCGATAGAGGATTGCCTGAGCAAGCTTGACGAAGTGCGTATTCGGCGCGATCTGCATCAGTTGCTGGACCAGCACCGGCATGCTCTCACGCGGGGTCACGCTGCCGGACAGCATGAGCAGGGGCAGGAGCAGCAGCACCATCAGCAACCCGAATTGGGGCATGGAGCGCGCGATGGTGCCGAGTAGAATGCCCATCGAGGTGGTCGCGAAGAGGTGAAAGGCCGTGCCGACCACGAACAGGGCGATGGATCCCTCGATCGGCACCGACAGGAACCCCCGCACCACCACCAGCAGCGATAACGCGGAGGCAACGAGCACCACGAGCCCCATGGCCCACACCTTGCCTGCCATGATCTCAAAGGGCGTGACGGGCATCACCAGCAGGTGCTCCACAGTGCCATGCTCGCGCTCGCGGATGAGGGCGGCTCCGGTGAGCACGATGGAGAGCATGGTCACGTTGTTGATGACCTCGACAATGGCCCCGAACCAGGACTTGTTGAGCTGAGGATTGAATCGCACCCGCAGGGCCAGGTCGATTGGGGGCTCGGCGGCGCCCCGATAGCGCTGGACAAAGGCGCGCACCTCCTCGCTCAGGATGGTCTGAATATAGCCGTTGCCGGTGAATGCCTGGCTCATTCGGGTAGCATCCACGTTGAGCTGGATCGTCGGCTGGCGCCCCGCCAGCAGATCGCGCTGAAAATCCGGCGGGATATCGAGCGCGAAGGTATCGAGACCGGCATCCATGCGCGCGTCCATCTCCGCCTGGGTGATGATCTTGGGAGAGACGAAATAGGGCGGGTAGAAGGCGCTGGCGATGCGCTCCGACAACGGAGAATGGTCCTCGTCCACGATGGCGATGGGTGCCTTGTTCAGCGTGTCGGGCATGGCTGTCGCCCCCGCGTAGACCCCGATGCTGAATGCGTAGACGATCAGGACGAGCATGATCGGGTCGCGTGCCAGGCTGCGCAGTTCCTTGATGCCGAGATGCAGAATGTGGCTGGCGCGCACGGTTCAGCCCTCCTGCTTGCGAAGCCGTGCCGCGGCCAGCCCGATCAGGACCGGTATCGCCAGCACCAGCGCGATGAAGGGCGTGTGCAGATCCGAAAACCCCAGCGCCTTCGCAAAGGTGCCGCGGGAGATGGTGAGGAAATGCGCCGTAGGATAAAGCTCCCCAATCAGCCGGCCCAGCCCTTCCAGGGATGAGACCGGGTCGATCATTCCCGAAAAGCCCACGGCCGGCAGGATGGTGAGAATGGCTGTGCCGAAGATGGCCGCAATCTGGCTGCGCATGAAGGTCGAGATCAACAGACCCGTGGCGGTCGCGGCACTCACGTACAGCATGGCGCCCGCCAGTAGGGTGAGGAAGCTACCTTTCAGGGTCAAGCCAAACAGGGTCACCGCAAGCAACGTGAGCAGGAGGAAGCTCACCGTGGACAGAACAATGTACGGGACCTGCTTGCCAAGCAGGAACTCCAGCCGGGTGGTGGGCGTGACGTAGAGATTGACGATCGAGCCGAGCTCCTTCTCGCGCACCACGCTCAGCGCAGTCAGCATCGCGGGGATCAGCATCAGCAGCAGCGGCATCACCGCCGGCACCATCGCCACCACGCTCTTGACATCCGGGTTGTAGCGGTAGCGCGTCTGGATGCCGACAAGCCCCGCCGATACCTGGCCGGCGCCGGCCGCGCGTGCCTGGCTCGCCAGCCACTGCGCATGCATTGCCTGCATATAGCCGCGGACGGTTTCGGCGCGCTGGGGCATGGCGCCATCGATCCAGGCGCTGACCTGCACCGACCGACCGCGAGCGATGTCGCGCGCGAAGCCCGGCGGGATTTCGACCGCCAGGCTCAGCTCGCCGGAACGCATGCGCCGGTCCAGATTCGCGTAATCGAGGATCGGTGCCCGCTCCGCGAAGTAGCGCGATCCGGCCATGTCGAGGATGTAGCCCCGGCTGGTCGTGGTCTGGTCGCGGTCCAGGACGGCGAAGGTCAGGTTTTCCACGTCCAGAGTGATGCCGTAACCCATCACCAGCATGAGGATGACGCTACCGAGCAGCGCCATCGTCAGCCGGATCGGGTCGTGGAGCAGCTCCAGGGACTCGCGCCGCGCATAGCTCATCAGGCGGCCAAGGTCGAAGACCCGCTGCTCGCGTCGGCCGTGGGTGGCCGGCCCCGCCGCCTGCCGCAAGACCGGCGGCGGTAACGGGTCGTCGGCCGCGGCATCGAGACTCTGCTCCTCCAGGTAGCCGATGAAGGCCGCTTCAAGCGAGTCCGCGCCCCTCCCCGCGACCAGGCTGGCCGGCACACCGGTGACCAGCACGCGACCGGCATGCATCAGCGAGATGCGGTCGCAGCGCTCGGCCTCGTTCATGAAGTGGGTCGAGATGAAAATTGTCACCCGCTCGCGCCGCGACAGCTCGATCAGGATGCGCCAGAAGGCGTCGCGCGCCACCGGATCGACGCCCGAGGTTGGCTCATCGAGGATCAGCATCTCCGGCCGATGGATCAGCGCAACGGCGAGTGAAAGGCGCTGGCGATGGCCGAGCGGCAAGGCGTCCGGCAAGGCGTCGATCACCGCCGCTAGATCGAACCGCTCGACCGCCGACTGGACCCGCGCGGGGATCTCCCGCTTGGCGACACCGAACAGACGCGCGTGCAGCTCCAGATTCTGGCGAACAGTCAACTCGGTATAGAGCGAAAACGATTGGGACATGTAGCCGACCCGGCGGCGGATCGCCAGGTCGCGCGGGTCCACCTCGCGACCGAATAGCCAGGCCCGACCTTGGCTCGGCGGCAGGAGGCCGGTCAGCATCTTCATAGTGGTGGTCTTACCGCAGCCGTTGGAGCCGAGGAAACCGAAGATTTCGCCGCGACGGATGCGAAAGCTAGCGCGGTCGACGGCCGTAAAGTCGCCGAAACGCATGGTCAGAGCGTCGGCCTCGATGGCGACATCGCCGTCGCCTTCCGCCGGGTGCGGCGGCATCTCCACCGGCTCGTGGCCACGCCGCTTTTCCTCTGGCAGCAGGGCGATGAAGGCGGTCTCGAGGGAGGTCGCGCCGGTGCGGGCGAGGAGCTCGGCCGGCGTTCCTGCGGCGAGCACGCGGCCGGCGTCCATTGCCACCAACCAGTCGAATCGTGCCGCCTCCTCCATGTAGGCGGTGGCCACCAAGACGCCCATGCCGGGACGATTGGCTCGGATGCGCGCAATCAGCTCCCAAAACTGCCGTCGCGACAGCGGGTCGACACCGGTGGTCGGCTCGTCAAGAATCAGCAGGTCCGGATCGTGGATCAGGGCGCAGCACAGGCCGAGCTTCTGCTTCATGCCGCCGGAGAGCTTCCCCGCCGGACGGTCGACGAACGGGGCAAGGCCGGTGCCTTGGGTGAGATCGGCGATCCGCCGCCGGCGCTCGGTGGCGCCATGGCCAAAGAGACGGCCGAAGAAGTCGATGTTGTCGAACACCGAGAGGGTTGGATAGAGGTTCTTGCCCAGACCCTGGGGCATGTAGGCGATACGCGGACAAACCGCTCGGCGGTGGCGCGCGTCGGCCATGTCGCCACCCAGCGCCTCGATGCGACCGGCTTGGATCGCGCGGGCACCGGCGATCAGGGACAAGAGGCTCGACTTGCCCACGCCGTCCGGCCCGATAAGCCCGATCATGCGGCCCATCGGGAGCTCCAGGGCGACATCCACCAGGGCGGGCGTCTTGCCGTAGCGCAGGTTCACCCCCTGCAGGCTCACCCCTGCCCCGGGAATCGGGCCGTTCGGTCGTTCCAAGGACCCATGGTCAGTCATTCGGCAGGTTCACTTGCAGGCTTGGCGGCCACTCGACCCGCGGGTCGAGCCGTACATAGGCCATTCCCGGCAACCCGGTCTTGACGTTGCGGATGTACTTCTTCAGTAAGGCGGGGGCAATCCGCGCCTTGACACGAAACACGAGCTTCTGGCGCTCTTCGGCGGTCTCCACGGTCTTGGGCGTGAATTGGGCCACGTCCGCCACCAAAGAGACCTCGGCCGGGATCACGTACTGGGGCGCTGCGTCGAGGACGAGCCGCGCCTGGGCCCCGAGCGCCGTGCGCCCCGCCGCCGAGGTCGGCAGAAAAAAGGTCATGTAGACATCGCCCAAATCGACCAGGTTGAGCACGACGCCGCCCGCGCTGAGCACCTCGCCCGGCTGTGCGACTCGGTACTGGACGCGACCGTCGCGCGGCGAGCGCAGGACGCTGTCGTCGATGTCGGCCTGGATGCGCTCGATGGTGGCGCGTGCTGCTTCCACCTCGGCGCCGGCCGCAACGACCTGGGAACGGGCATAGCCGATGGCAGCATCGGCCGCGGCCGATTGCGCCCGAGCGGCACTCCTGGCGGCGCGCGCACCCTCCAGCGCGGCACGCTCGTCATCGAGCTGTTGCTGCGAGGCCGAGCGCTTCGTGGCCAGCTCCGCGGTGCGTGTCAGACGCTTGCTCGCGGCATCGAGCTCCGCCTCGCGCTGGGCGATGACCGCCTCTGCAGCCTCTTTCTCGGCCTCCCGCTGAGTCACCTGGCTGCGCGCCGTGTCGACCCCGATCAGCGCCTGCTGGAGCCGCGCTTGCGCCTCCCGTAATTGCGCCTTCGGCACCGCCGTGTCCATCTTAGCCAGGACTTGCCCGGCGATGACGAAATCGCCCTCATCGACCAGGATCTCCTCGACCCGCCCCGGCGTCTTGGCCGCAATGTCGATCTCGACCGCCTCGACGCGGCCATTACTGCCGGCGAACCCCTCTGGCAGCCCCTCGGGCTCCAACCCCCTCCACGCCACAAAGATCACTCCGATCAGGAGCGCACCAAGAACAACCCGAGGCAGCCAGGACTTGATAGATTTCGTCATGGTTCGAGGGAATTGCCTGCGGGGTCGTGTAGTGAAACGGAAGCGCACAACGTTGCGGTGCGCTTGCCTATATCGGTCCGGTAGGGTAGTCCCGGGGTTCTCACCGAGAGCGGTGCGGGCAGGGCCGGCCCCGGTCAGTAGGACGGCAACGGTCGCAAAGCATCGTCAATCTCCGACTCCGCCTCCAGCCAGTCCTCCAGTTCCATTCCTGGGGCGAAGCCGCGGTGTTCGCTCTTGAAATAGGCGGCCTGCGCAATCCGGCGGCGACGCTCCTCTTCGAGCGCGGCGAGTTGCTGGGCTGCCCTCTGCCCTGCGCGCCCTTGGTTCAGGGCGACACCAGTAATCATGTAGTCCTCCTGTTCGCATAGCTCTCGCAGCTCCGGCGCCACGCTCGCTTCAGCGTCGCAAAAGACGGTCTGCAATGAACCATGCATATAAAGTGAGCGTTCAATCTAAGCACCCTAAGTCTAGGCAACCTCTGGCCAAAGTAAAGTGAGTAACGCGCGAAACCACGGTCGGCGTGCGCTCCCAGCCTCGGCTCAGTCCTCAAGCACAGGCCGGAGCGGACGTGCCGAAGATGGGTCGGCGGCAGGGCGCCGGAAAAGCCGCAGAATGCCCACGAAAAACAGCGGCACGAAGAAGATCCCCACCAGGGTCGCCGCGACCATTCCACCCAGCACCGCGACTCCAATGGCATTCTGGGCGCCGGACCCGGCCCCCGAGCTGGTCGCCAGGGGCAGCACACCGAAGCCGAAGGCCAGGGAAGTCATAATGATGGGGCGCAGGCGCATACGTGCCGCCTCCAGCGTAGCTGCAACCAAGTCCCTACCCCGCTCGTGCAGCGCCTTGGCGAACTCGACGATCAGGATGGCGTTCTTGGCCGCCAGGCCGACGGTGGTCAAGAGACCGACCTGGAAGTACACGTCGTTGGACATGCCGCTCAGGCTGGTGGCGACCACGGCCCCAAGGACCCCGATGGGTACCACCAGCATGACCGAGACAGGGACCGACCAGCTTTCGTAAAGCGCGGCCAGCGCCAGAAACACGACCAGGATGGACAGGGCGTAGAGCGCCGGGGCCTGGGCACCGGCGAGCCGCTCCTCGAAAGAGAGGCCGGTCCACGAATAGCCCACGCCCTGGGGCAGTTTGGCGGCGATCTCCTCTACGGCCGCCATGGCCTCGCCGGAGCTTACCCCGGGTACCGCCTGGCCCATGATCTCAACGGAAGGCAAGCCGTCGTAGCGCTCCAGGCGCGGCGAGCCGTAGGTCCAGCGCACGCTGGCGAAGGCCGAGAAGGGGACCATCTCGCCGCGCGCGTTGCGTACGTACCAGGCGTCCAGGTCCTCCGGCACCATGCGGAACGACTGGTCGGCCTGCATGTACACCTTCTTCACCCGGCCCTGGTGGACGAAGTCGTCCACGTAGGCGCTGCCCCAGGCGCTGGAGAGGGCATCGTTGATGTCGCCCACCGACAGGCCGTAGGCGCCCGCCTTGGCGTGGTCGATGTCGATCTGGATCTGCGCGCTGTCCTCCAGTCCGTTGGGCCGCACGGCGACGAGCTTCGAGTCCTGAGCCGCCATCCCGAGGAACTGGTTGCGGGCGGCCATCAGCGCCTCGTGGCCCAGGCCGACCCGGTCCTGGAGGTGCAGATCGAAGCCATTCGCGGTACCCAGCTCAATAGCCGCCGGGGGCACGAAGGCGAAGACCCGTGCGTCGCGAATCTGGGAGAAGGCTCGCATCGCGCGCTGGGCCACGGCGGACACGCGCAGTTCAGGACGGTCGCGCAGCCCCCAGTCCTTCATACGCACGAAGGCCAGGCCCATGTTCTGGCCGCTGCCGGCGAAGCTGAAACCGGCGACGGCGATCATCTGCTGCACAGCATCGGCCTCGTCCTTGAGAAAGTACCGCTCCACCTGCTCGATCACCGCCAGGGTGCGCTCCCGGGTCGCACCGGTAGGCAGCACGATCTGAGCGAACAAGATGCCCTGGTCCTCCTCAGGCAGGAAGGCGGTGGGTAACCGCAGGAACACGACGGCCATGGCGGCCACCAGCACCAGGTAGACCAGCAGGAAGCGCACCCCACGCTTGAGCAGGCCACCAACGCCTGCGTGATAACCGGCCGTTGCCCGGTTGAAGACCCGGTTGAACCAGCCGAAGAACCCGCCCTGCCCCGCATGCTGCCCCGCGTCGATGGACTTGAGCAGGGTGGCACAGAGGGCAGGCGTCAGGACCAACGCGACCACCACCGAGAGCAGCATGGCCGAGACGATGGTGATGGAGAACTGTCGGTAGATCACCCCGGTGGAGCCGCCGAAAAAGGCCATCGGCAGGAACACCGCCGAGAGCACCAGGGCGATGCCGATCAGTGCCCCGGTGATTTGGTCCATGGACTTGCGGGTAGCCTCCCGGGGCGGCAGCCCATCCTCGCGCATCACCCGCTCCACGTTCTCCACCACCACGATGGCGTCGTCCACGAGCAGGCCGATGGCCAGCACCATGGCGAACATGGTGAGCGTGTTGATGGAGTAGCCGAAGGCCGCCAGCACCCCGAAGGTCCCGAGCAGCACCACCGGGACCGCGATGGTGGGTATCAGTGTGGCGCGAAAATTCTGGAGGAACAGGTACATCACCAGGAACACCAGCAGGATTGCCTCTGCCAGGGTCTTGATCACCTCTTCGATGGAGATGCGCACGAAGGGCGTTGTGTCGAACGGAAAGACTGCCTCGACCCCCGCGGGGAAGAAGGGTGCCAACTCGTCGAGCTTCGCCTGGATGGCGACGGCGGTCTCCAGGGCGTTGGCCCCCGTGGCCAACCGGATGGCCATACCAGCCGCAGGCTGGCCGTTGTAACGGGCGAGCTGACTGTATGTCTCATTCCCCAGCTCCACGTGCGCCACGTCCCGCAGGCGCACGGCAGCGCCGTCGGCGGCGGTGACCAGCAGGATGTCTTCGAACTGCTCGGGGGTCTGCAGCCGGCTCTGCACGGTGACCGTGGCGTTGAGCTGTTGAGCGGAAACGGCAGGGATATCCCCCAGCTGGCCCGCCGAGACCTGGGCGTTCTGCGCCTTGACAGCGGCCGCCACGTCGGCGGGTGTCAGATTGAACTGGTGCAACTTGTGGGGGTCGAGCCAAATGCGCAGCGCATATTGGGACCCAAACAGCTGAGCCTCGCCCACACCCGGGAGTCGGCGAATGGGATCCTGGAGGCTGCTGGCCATGTAGTCCCCCAGGTCGCCCGCCCCCAAGCGGCCGTCCCTGGAGACCAGGGCCACCACCATCAGGAAGTTCCTGGCCGATTTCGCAACCCGCATCCCCTGCTGTTGCACCTCCGTCGGCAGCAGGGGTGTGGTCAGCTGCAGCTTGTTCTGCACCTGCATCTGGGCCACGTCGGGGTCGGTACCGTTCTCGAACGTAAGGGTAATATTCGCCGCGCCGTTCGACTCGCTGGTGGAGGCCATATAGCGCAGCCCGTCGAGGCCGTTCATCTGCTGCTCGATGACTTGGGTGACCGTGTCCTCCACCGCCTTGGCTGATGCGCCCGGATAGGTCGCCCGGATGCTGATCTGGGGGGCCGCGATCGAGGGGTACTGAGCGATCGGCAACGTCAGAATGGCGAGCGTCCCCGCCAGCATGATCAGGATGGCGATGACCCAGGCGAAGATCGGACGATCGATGAAGAATCTCGCCATGGCGGGGCCCCGCGCCGGTCAGTTCCAGGCGCTGGCGCTGGTCGGGACCTTCACCGTCACGGCGCGGGCCTTTGCCCCGTGCCGCACCTTCTGGATGCCCTCGATGATCAGGCGATCGCCGGCCTTGAGGCCCGCGGAGACGAGCCACTGGTTGCCGAGGCTGCGATCGACCTTCAGCTCGCGCTGCTCGACCGTGTCGCCGTCGCCCAGCACCAATGCTGTGGCGCGGCCCTTGGGGTCCTGGGTGACACCCTGCTGCGGGGCGAGGATGGCCTGGCGCTTTATCCCTTCCTGGATCAACGCACGCACGTACATGCCGGGTAGAAGCTCACCGTCGGGGTTCGGAAAGACAGCACGCAACGTGACCGTTCCCGTGCTCTGGGCGACGGTGACCTCGGAGAATTGAAGCTGCCCTGGGTGCGCAAACCGACTCCCATCCCCCAGGATCAGCTCGACATCGGCCTTGGCCCCGTCGGCGCGTTCCAGCTCCCCACTCGCCAAGGCGCGCATCAGGCGCAGGAGCTGCGCGCTCGACTGAGTCAGATCGACATAGATCGGATCGAGCTGCTGAACGGTCGCCAGGGCAGTTGGCTGGTTCGCCGTCACAAGCGCACCGGCAGTGACAGACGAACGGCCAATGCGCCCCGAGATGGGCGAGGTGACCCGCGTATAGTCGAGGTTGATCTTGGCGGCGTGTAGGGCCGCCTGGCTGACTGCCACGATCGCCCGTGCCTCGGCCAGCGCCGCGATGGCGTCGTCGTACTGCTCCTGACTGACGGCCTTGGTCGCGAGCAGCTTCTGGTAGCGGTTGGCCTTCAATTTGGCCGTGTGCAGGCTCGCCTGGTCCCTGGCCAAGGCCGCCTCGGCGCTGTCGTGGGCCGCCTCATAGGTGGCCGGGTCGATCCGGTAGAGCAGCTGACCAGCCTCGAGCTGACCACCCTCGGTAAACAGCCGCTTCTGAACAATTCCGCTGACCTGCGGGCGCACCTCGGCGATCAGATAGGGCGAGGTACGGCCCGGGAGCTCGGTCGTGAGCGTCACATCCCGAGGGCTGATCTCTACCACTCCGACCTCGGGAACGGGGGGCACCGCGGGTGCATTCTGGCTGGTCGACGCGCCGCAGCCGACAAGCACCAAGCACGCCGTTGCGGCGAGCAGGACCGCACGATAATCCCCGCATCGGCTTGTTGTACTGCCCATCTCACCCATGTCTGAGGTGCCTGGTGCAACAGGCGGATACTCCAAATTTAGATAGAGCGCTCACTCTAACCCGAGGCTATGCTAGAGTCAAGCTTGGAGGAAACACCCGAATCTTGGGCGCAGTCTCTCTTTTTGATGTCATGACTTCGGAGGCCACAGGCGTGAACGAACCTGCCCGTAGCGAGGTAGACGCGGTGAACCACTTGGAGCAGCGCGCATCCCCGGCACTCTCCGATCTGCGTCGGCAACAGATCCTCGATGCCGCGGCCGAATGCTTCAGGCGTCGGGGGTTTCACGGGGCGAGCATCTCGCAAATTTGTAATGCTGCCGGGATGAGCCCCGGGCATCTCTATTACTTCTTCGAGAGCAAAGAGGCGATCATCGGCGGCATCGTCGAACGGAATCTGGAGAACTCGCTGGAAATCATTTCGCGCCTGGAGGGGGCAACGGATGTGTTCGGCAACGTGCTCGACAGGGTCGATCAGGCGCTCGCCGAGAAGGGAAACCCAGACACCGCCGGTTTGTGGATCGAGGTCCTGGCGGAGGCCGCGCGCAATCCCGAGGTCGCCCGCGCGGTGCGCGAGGCGGACCAGAAGGTCCGCGAACATATTGCGCGCCTGGCAGACAGGGCCCGCGCGTCGCGCGGCATCGAATCCCGGCTTGATCGGGATGCCGCTGCCGAGGTACTCGCAGGCTTGTTCGAGGGAGTGGCTAACCGCATCGTTCAGAACCCCGATCGGAACAGCGAAGCCGTCGTCAACATCATGCGTATTGCCATGACGGCGATTCTAGAAGCATAAGCTGGGAGCCCTTCTTCCGCCCGCTGGCGGCGTAAGCGCTCGCCAACAGGCACGTTCCGATGTTTTCGAACGCTTAGTAGTTAGGCCATACCTAATACGTGCAGTATCTCCGGCAGCATTCTTTGGACACATTTTCGCCCCTCATTTATAGCTTCATTTCCTCGATAAAACTCCAATAAACCAATATGTGACAGCTTCGGAGAAAGCAAAATATCTGGAGGGTCTCCGGCCATGCGGCTCCTTGTAATTCTATCCTGTATAATATTCACTGAGCCGGCGATAGCTTCAAACAAGCTCGGCGGTTGATCTTCAATTCTTGTCGTTGAAAATACTGAAGATGTATATTCTGTGACTAAATTGGTAATTTTTCCTACAACACCCGCATCTTGTTTTACAGTGTCTTTTTGCTTTTGAAAATGCTTCCCAACAATATCACCGTTTAAATTTACTGCTATAATTATCTCTGCGCCTAGTGCTCGACAGACTGAAACAGGAACTGGATTAACCAATCCGCCATCTAAAAGCCACTTATTATTGTTCTTAATTGCCGGAAAGAGCCCGGGAAGTGAAATTGACGACCAAACCGCATCTAACACAGAACCCTTTGTTAACCACACTTCTCTGCCGGTTTCTAACTCTGTTGCTACAGCGGCATATCGCTTGTCAAGCCCCTCTATTACTGAACTATCATCAGCTACATATTGGCTTAAGAAATGATGCAGCCTTTCTGTATTAACGAAACCATTTAGCGAGCTGTTAATTTCAAAAAATCTGGCCGTCTCAAACCTGGTCAATGAGCGCACCCACTCTTCTAGGTTCTCAAGGTTATTTGATACGAAAGATGCACCAACTAAAGAGCCTATGGAAGTGCCACAGACAATATCGGGCACAATTCCCTGATCAGCCAGTGCTGCAATAACGCCTATATGTGACCATCCACGAGAAGAACCACTCCCAAGGGCTAACCCGATGTTCATTTTGATCTCACTCTTTTGCACTTCTCAATTTTTGAAAGCCGCTAGGCGTTCGTCAGCGGACCCTTGTCTCCCCGAAGTGCAGCTCATGTTTCTCCAACCATACGATCTAGTCGATAAAGCGAGCGATACAACAACGGCACCAAGAGTAAGGAAAAGACGGCGGACGACATGGCCCCAAAGATCAACGCAATGGCCAGCCCACCGAACACCGGATCGGGGACCATGATCCATGTGCCCAGCGCGATGGCCAGCGTCGTCAGCAGGATCGGGCGCAGCCGCACCGCCCCGGCGTCCAGGAGGCCATCTTCCAGCCCGACGCCGGTACGCAGGCGATCCTGGATGAAGTCGATGATCATGAGCGAGTTGCGGATGACCACGCCCGCCAGGGCGATGACGCCGACCATGGAGGCCGCCGAGAAGGTAGTGCCGAGCAGCCAGTGGGCGGGAAACACGCCGATGAGCCCCAACGGCACGGGGACCAGGGCCAGGCCGGCCAGCCGGAAGGATCGGTAGTAGCCGACGAGGAGCAGAAAGATCGCGATCAGCGCCAGGCCCAGCGCCAGCCCCATGTCCCTGAAGGCGTCCAAGGTCAACCGCAGCTCGCCCTCCCAGAGGAGCTGGTAGCCCTTCAGCACGTCGGGCCGCACCGGCTGGAGGCCGAGGTTGGCCGTGACGAGCCGTCCGGCATCACCCAGATCCAGCCCGTCGATCCGGCGGTCGAGGTCGAGGATGGCGTAGACCGGCGCACTGGCCGCCAACTCCCCGCCGACGTACTGCACCCGCTCGCCGTTCTTGTGCTGGATGGGCTTGGGTGTGGTCGCAGGAGTGACTTCCACCACCGTGGACAGCGGGATGCGTTGGCCCGCCGCGTTCTCCACATAGGCGCGACTCAGGGTCTCCGGGTCCACGCGGTCCTCCCTGGGGATATGGAGCCTCACCGGGACCGGCGCGCGTTCCCCAGGCGGGGCCGCGAAGGTCAGGTTCTCGCCATCGAGCAGACGGCGCAGGGCCGTGCCGATCCGCGCCGGGTCTACCCCGGCGAGCGCGGCCTTATCGCGGTAGACCCGCAACCGGTATTCCGGCACGTCGGAGGGCACGCTGGTCCACACCTCCGCCATATCGTGGGTCTCCCGGAAGGCGCCCGCCACCCGCGCTGCCAGGCCCTCCAGCAGCGCCAGATCCGGCCCGTAGAGCTCCGCCAGCACGGTGGCCCGCACCGGCGGCCCGGGCGGATCTTCCACCAGTTGAACGACCCCGCCGGGGTAACGCGCGGCAATGGCTGCCACCAAGGGCCGTAGCGCCAGCACCAGATCGATGCTGGTGGCGTCGCGCAAGCCCTTGTCCACCAGGTTGACGCGGATCTCCGCATACTGGGGGCCGAGATTGCCGCCGCTGCCCTTGAGCAGGCCGTTGAAATCGATGATCGCCGGCAAGCCCACGTGCGTCGTGAAGTCGCGCACCTGCGGATGGCGGCGAAGCAGCGCCTCGACCTCGCGCGCCAGCGCGTCCGTGACCTCGATCGGCGTGGTCTCCGGCAGATGGATATGGACGAGGAAGGTGTTCTTGTCGTCCTTGGGCAGGAAGGCGAGCGGCACGCCGCCGACGGAGACCGCCCCGGCAACGCCCGCCGGGCGCACGAACTGCCAGGCCGGCTGCACGAGCGACCCCAGGAACAGGACAACGACGGCCAGGTAGAACCCACGCCGCAGCCAGGTCCGTCGCAGCAGGACCGCCAGCACGCGCCGGTACCCGCGTTTCATCGCTTCGCCGCCCGCGGCGCCGGTGGGACCGGCGGGGAGCCAGCGCCGCGCCATCCAGGGCGTCACCGTGTAGGCGATCAGCAGGGACGCCAGCATCGCCACTGGGACATTGAAGGCGATGGGAAGGAAGTAGTCGCCCAGCATGCCGCTCACCAGCCGCAGGGACAGGAAGACCAGAACGATGGTGAGGGTCGCCAGGGTCGTCGGATTGCCGATCTCGTGCGTCGCCCGCACCGCGGCATCGGCCCGCGCCGGGGCGTCGGCACCCTGTGGCAGGTCATGAAAGTGGCGATGTGTGTTCTCGATGACGACGATGGCATCGTCCACCAACATCCCGAGGGCCAAAATCAGGGCATAGAGCGTGATCCGGTTGAGGGTGGGTCCCGCCAGCAGGTCCGCGCCCATGACCACGGCGAGCACCAGCGGGATGACGCAGGCCACGATCAACGCGGCGCGCGGACCGAGAAAGAGGAGTAGGACCAGGCTGACCGCCGCGACCGCGACCCCGAGGTGCTCCACCAGTTGGGTGACGGTGTTGTCGGCCTTCTGCCCATCGTCCCGGGTCACGATGGATATGACCTCGGGCGGCAGGAATCCCTGGCGCATCGCCTCGACCCTCTCGCGCAGACGGGCGGTCAGATCGACGGCGTTGATGCCCTGCTGCTTGGCTACGCCTAAGGTCACGGCGGCCAGGTCCCGGCCCTCCCAGTCGGCGAAGCGGGGATCGGCGGGACCGAAGCCGAATCGGGTATAGAAGGCACGATCGGGGGTGGGGCCGTCGCTGACCTCGGCGAGATCCCCCAGGCGCAGGACCCGGCCGTCCTTGGCTTGCAGCGGGATGGCGGCAATCTGTTCCACGTCCTGCAGGCGCTCGGTCAGACGCAGATTGCGGTTCTCCCCCTCGTATACCCGCCCCGCCAGTGGTGCGGCGGTGTTCGCCGCCGTGACCGCGGCGGCCAGCGCATCGAGGGACAGACCGAAGGCATGCAGGCCCTCCGGCGTCGTTTCGATCCGCAGCTCCCGGGGGCGCCCGCCGACGATGGTGCCCAGGCTCACGCCGGGAACGGAGCGCAATCGCTCCAGGACCCGTTCGGCCACGCGCCGCAGGGCAAAGTCATCGAGCACGGCGGATGCCAAGGCCAGGGTGAAGACGGGGACATCGTCCACGTCCACCGCCTGGAGGCGCGGCTCGCCGCTGCCGGGCGGCAAGACGAACCGCCGCAGCCGTTCCGCCACGGCGACCAGGGCCGCCTCCTTGTCATGGCCGACCTCGAACTCGATCAGCACCCGGGCAGCCTCGGGCAGCGCAGTCCCGTAGCTGTGCTTAACGCCTGCGAGCGCCGACAGCGTCGCCTCCAGCGGTGAGAGCAGGATGTGCTCCACCTCCTCGGGGGTCGCGCCGGGCAAGGGGACCCCAACCTCGATGGCCGGGACCAGGATCTGCGGGTTTTCTTCCCGCGGCGTGAACACCAGGCCGGCGAGGCCGAAGCACAGGAAGGCGATGATCAGGAGCAGGGTGAGGCGCGACTCGACAAAGGCGCGCGCCAGACGACCGGGGACATTCAGCCGTGCCGGCGTCATGGCTGTGCGGTTCGTACACGAGCGCCGTCCATCAAGGTCGGCGGCGGGTCAAGCACCACGCGGTCGCCGGGTCGCAACCCGGCGAGGACCTCGACAGACCTATCGAATCGGCGGCCAGTCCGGATGCTGCGAAAGCGGACCTCATCCGGGGCGACGAGAACAAACGCGCCGGTCACTCCCGCACGTTCCATGAGCGCCTCCTCCAGAACGGCGACCTTGGGCGTCTCGCCCAGACGAATCCTGACCTCGCCGAAGGTGCCGGCCATCGCATCGACAGCGCTCGGGATCGAGACCTCGATCTTGCAGGTTCGCGTGGTCGTGTCCGCGGACTCTAGGATGCGAGTGAGCTCGGCCGCGACAGGCGACGCCTGCCCATCGAGTGTCAATTCGACGGCCATGCCAGGGTGCAGGCGTTCGGTCTCCTGCAAGGGAACCCATGCATCGAAGCGCCGGCCATCGGCCGATTCGGCCTCGATGATGGGTTGCGAGGGTCCCGCCAAGTCGCCCGGCTCCCGCAACCGCCTCAAGACCATGAGTGACTCGGGTGCACGCACCACCAACTCCGAAACATCCTCCTGCCGGGATGCCACGGTCGCCTCGGCGGCGGCCACCACCGCACCGGCGCGATCCCTTCTGACCTGACCCTTGCGCAGGGTGTCCTCGGACACGGCCTGGGTCTTGGCGAGGGTGGTCAGACGGATCAGATCGGAGTCTGCGTCCGCCAGATCGGTGCGGGCGGCGCTCAACTCGGCCCGGGCCTGGTGCAGGGCCTGCTCCAGTTCCGGCGCGGCCAGCACCGCGATCCGGGCGCCGGCAGCAATCCGGTCGCCGGGGCGAACCGGCAGCTCGACCAGGCGCCCCGATGATCGGGGGGCGAGCTGGAATCGCGCGGCAGCCACGACTTCCCCCGGGCGGACCAATCGATCCGGGAAGGCCAGGGTCGCAACCTCGTGCCAAGTCACCGGCATCGGCGACTTCAAGCCTGGTGGCGACATCGCCGGCTCCTGCGCCGGGTCCAATTGCCGGATCGCCAGCCACCCCGCCGCAGCACCAGCGATGCACAGCGACAGCACGGCGTAAGCCCGTCTCATCACACCCTCGCCAAGGCCCGCGACAACAACCGCTTCACATGCTCCGCGATGACCGACGGGCTGTCCTGCTCGACGCGCATACCTGGCAGAAAGCGGCGGACCGGTGCCGTCTCGAAGTGGAACAACACCAATCCCGCCATGGAGATCGCCAGCATGTGCGGGTCGCACTCCGGATCGAGGTCCTGGGCCAGCGCCGATATGGCCCCGAACGGCTCGCGAAAGACCTGTTGCGCGACCAGCCGAAGACGGTTCTCGTCCCCGTCGAGCAGCTCCCGCTGCAACAGCCGCCGGAAGTCCGGGTCCTCTGCCATCAGCGCCGTGAACCGATCGATGAATCGGTGCAGTCGGGCCTCGGGCGAACCGGGGGCACGAGCCGTCTCGCCGATGCCGCGGGCTTTATCGGCGAAGGCGTAGGCCATGGCGTTGAGGTACAGCGCCTGCTTGTCTGGGAAATGGTTATACAAAGACGCGGGCTGAATCCCGACGGCAGTGGCGATGGCGCGCATGGACACGCCATCGAAACCCGCGGACGCAAACAGCGGGACGGCAACCTCAAGGATGCGGTCTTTGGTCGTCGAACTTGGTGCAGGGATGCTCATGGCCACATGATAACGAACGTCCGTTAGTCTATGGTAGCGGGTTGTGAACTGCACGCGGGGCTGCGCTGACTGCGCTGACTTACCCGACTACTGACATAGTTCTCGGAGCGTATCTGTCCTAACCAAAACGGGAAATCCCCCGGGACTGGATTTGCGACGAAGCTGCGACGGTTGGACTGACTACTTCTCGCACCACTGCAGGCACTGGCAGCCATAAGGCGGGAAACCGCTTCGGGTCGTTAGGTGCCGCCGCTCCCCCCGCGTTGCCTCAGCACATCGTTCCAGTCCTTGGCATCGGCGGGCGCGGCCCGCTCAACTGCCAGATCGCCCCTCCCCGTCTCCACAACCAGCCCCTCAATGATCGCTGCGAAGTCGGCACCATCCGCGTCGTTGTCCGTGGCAATCAGCACCTTAGCCCCCGACGCCAAGCGTTCGATGGCCGCTCGGATCAAGGCCGGTTGAGAGGGGTTCATGGCGCCTCCGAAGCTCGCGTAACGAGCATGCTCGACAGGGTGCAAGGCCGCGTAGCTCAAGGCGTCGATGCCGCTCTCGACCAACACCAGGGCGGTATCGGTGCGCTGGACCCGCGAGATCCATAGCCCCTTCTCACCGCCCGGGGCGAAGCCGGTGAACCCCTGGTTCTTGACCTCGTAGCCGCAAGGTCCATCCCGGTCGGCGTGGGGGAAGACGACGTTCGAGCGGGCGTCCACCAGGACCCGGCCGGAGAATCTAGGGTGTTCGAGCAGGCTCCGGGGAATCCCCCGTTCCTCTTCCAGGTACCGGTGAGTCACCAACGGGCGCATCCCGGCAAGCGCCCGGATGACCCCGGCCCGGTCCCGCGAGACCGAGACCACCTCGGGGACGTACAGCCCCGGCACTGGCCGAACGAAGGACCCGCCGACCCAGGGCCGCAGCTCGCGCCGGACCTCGCCGATGGAACAGCGGCGCCGATGCTGGATGAAGTCGATGATCGAGCCGTTGTCCGTGTCGTCGCGCACCGAGAAGTAGATCCAGTGGTCGTCCTCGCCGCGGGCGATGACGATCTTGTTGCCGCCGGGGTGGCGCATGACCACGGAGTTGCGGGAACTCTCCCGGCGGTCGAGCTGGTAACCCTCGGACGCGGCGTACTCGGTCAGGTTGATGCCGGTCTTGAAGCGGTCCAGCTCGTCGCGCTGGCGCAGAGTGTCGGCAGGGCTGGAATTTTTCGCATGCGAAAAACTCACGCCTCCCCTCCCCCGCCGACTTGGCCCAGGACCTCCGCGACGGCCGTTTGCTCGTCAGGATCGGCCAGGGCAACATGGGCATGCAACCAGGAGGCCGCGGCCTGGACCGCCCAGAGGGGGGCCTTGGTGGCGGTGGCCCACTGTTCCAGGGCGGACCCAGGGGGCGGGCGACGCGGGTCGGATAGCCCCTGGGCGACGGCAAAGGTCGTCAGCAAGGCGGCGGCCTCGGCTGGGGACAGTCGGCTATGAAACCGGAACGCCGAGATCACCAACCGACGCGTGGTATTCGGGATCGGCATCATGGGGTCCGGCGGGTCGGCAGGCGGACCACGTTTGGTGCCTCCGACTCGGCCAACAGGCGCCGGACGCCTTTGAGAAACACCGGGGGTGCCGCCAGGATCGCCTCGCGCAGGCCGGGCAGTTCCGCGGTCAGGCGGGTGTGCATGTCCTGGATGGGCTCGCTCCGCCAGGACCAGATTCTGGCGATGGCGTCGCGCAATGTCTGGTGGTCCATCGCCAGTTCGCGTAACAGCCGGTCCAGGGGACTCTGGTCTCCGCCGGCCCGGCGCCGCAAGGCGGCATCGAAGGTCTCGATGGCGCCATAGTCACCAAAGAGGCCCTCGTCGCTGTAGCGGTCGAGTGCCAGCAGGGCGATGACCGACGCCTCGATACGGGTAGGATCTGGGGCAAAGCTCGGCCCCAGGAGTCCGATGGCCTGCCGATACCTGGCCTCCCGTTCCGCCTCCTTGGCCTTTTCCTGCCTCTTGGCCCGGTCCTTCGCCAGTTCGGCCGCTTCCGCCAGGCGTTCGACGATGGCCCCGGCCTCGGCGAGGACGCGTTTCTCGGCTGCCGAGAGATAGGGACTCAGGGCCAGCTCGCGAAGCGGCCCGCTTAGGCGCCGGTACTTGGCCTGTGCCTTGGCACTGTCCTTGGACCCGCCCCAGGCACGCCGGGCAATGTCCTCCGCGATCTGAAGCTCGGACAGGGCGTCGTCGTCTTCGATACGGATGACACCAGGGCACCAGGAGGTGGTGCCTTGGCGCTGATCGCACTCCCAGGAACGCCCGTAGCTGGAGCCGACCAGGTGCATGGGACCGCCGCATTCCGGGCAGACCGGGGTCACCTCACTCATGCCGTGACATCCTCCAGAATGCGGAAGCGGGGCCCGTGGCAGAAGTGGTGATAGCGGGCGATGGCGAACGCTGCCTCATGCGGCAGGTAGGCCGCATGGCGGTATTCGCACAGGAAGGGCCGCGCGGGCGCCTCGATGTGCTGGGCGTGGATCTTGGGGTAGTCGGTACCGAGCATGGCCACCTCGGGCAAGGTCGGCCCGGCGTCGCCGCCGGGCCTGACGATCAGATCAAGTTCTGCCGAAGGGCTTCCAGCTCCAGGAGGTCCGCGAAGCTGATCCGCAGCTCGCCGGGCTTTCCGGCATGGGGCGCGTGGATACTCACCGGCAGGCCGAGCGCGGCTTGGACGGCGCGCCGTGCATCCTCGTACTGGCTCGATTGACCGGCGTTCTCCGGCTGCTCGGAATGCGAAGGAACGGCCTTGGGCTTTGTTGCCCGAGGGGGCGCGGTGTCGTCGGCCGCTGGCGTGGTCTCGGTGACCCGCGGGGGCTCTGGGACCTCCTGGGGTGCCGTGGGCACCTCGTCCCTGGTTTGCGGTTGGGTCGACTGCTCGATGGGAACGGGCACCTGTGCCTCCGGGGCCTTGATCGGGGCCACGGGTGCTAGCTTGCGCAGCTTGGCCCGGTCCAGGGCCTCGCGCACCGTGGTCCGGGTGACCCGCTCGGCCTGGTGCAGGTCGCTGAACGCCTGACGGTCGATCTTCTCCAGGTCCACCAGCATCGCCAGGGTCTCGGCGTCTCGGGTGCAATCTTCTGCAACGAAATACTCAAGGCTGCCCAGATGGTCCGCGATCTTGCGGCGCAAGGACACCCAGGCCGGAGTCTTCCCCAGCAGGCCGGCGACATCCTTCGGCTTGCGCCCGAACTCGATCAGGCGAACGACTGCCGAGGACTCTTCCAGGATCGAAAGCGCCTCCCGGTCGATGTTCTCGATCAACTGCACCGCCAGGCGCTGCTCGGCAGTGAGCTCGCGAATGACCACGGCGACCGTCGCCAGACCAGCCAGGCCCGCCGCCCGCCAGCGCCGCTCCCCGGCCACCAGGAGATAACGCCCGGGGGTCTCTGGGTGCAGGGAGACGATCAGGGGTTCGATGACCCCCTGGGCGGCCACCGATGCGGCCAGTGCCTCCAGGCGCAACTCGTCAAAGCTGGTGCGGGGTTGATGTGGATCGGGGTCGATCAGAGACAGGTCGACGTCCTGGGTGCCCGCCGCCGGCAGGTCCTCCATGAGGTCGGCCAGGTTTGCGATGCCCTTGATGCTCATGGCAGCTTCTCCAGGATGGCGGCGCAGACGGCCCGCATTTCGTGCGCGGCACGCAGCGCGCTTTCGCCACGGATTTTGTGCCACACCGGCCGACCGCTGTCGATGGCGTCCGAGATCGCGACCCGGTGGCCGAGGGTGAAGGGCAAGAGCTTGTCACCGAGGGCCGCGCGCAACTCCGTGAGCATCTGCCCGTGGGTGTTGGAGCGGCTGTTGACCATGTTCGCCAGCAACCCGAGGTTCTTGAGCCTGGGGTTGAAGCGTGATCGAACCATCTGGATGGTCTTCTGCAGATCGGTGATGCCCTGGATCGAGTATCCGTTCAGCGCCAGGGGACTGACCACGGCATCGGCGGCGATCAACGCCGCCAGAAGCCGCCGCCCCAGGGTCGGTGGGGTGTCGATGATGCACAGGGTCTCGGGGACCACCGTCAGACCACGCAGGTGGGCGGCGGGACGCTCGATGGTCCCCAGGTCCAGGCCCTCGACATCGTTGATAGCAAGATCGGCAGGGATCAAGGTCAGGCGCTTAGAAACCAGCTGGGGGACATCTGTCAGGGTGCCAGGCTCGGCGGTGAACAGCTTCGAAGCAAGCAAGCCGGTGAAGGTCTCGGCGAAGGTTCGCGAGCTGTTTGCCTGGCCGTCCAGGTCCACCAGCAGGACGTGGCGACCCTGTTCGAGGGCCAACCAAGCCAGGTGAACGGCGATGGTCGATTTACCGACGCCCCCCTTCTGGTTCGCAATCGTGAGTGTCTGCATGGATACCTCTCTAGGTCGTGCCGCAAGGGCGTGAAGGAGCACTAATAATACAGCACATGTTACAGCACTGCAATTTTCGCATGCGAAAAAATGGCATCAAGCCTCGGCCGATTCGTGCTTGGCGAGCCGCTGCTCCAGGTCGCGAATCCGGTACCCCAGTTCCTCCACCAGGTTGGACACGGGCGGCGCCTTGCCGGAGGCGTTTAGGCCGCGTCGCGACAGGACCCGAATCGCCTCGTTGGCGGATAGGCCCTGTTCCTCGGCAAATTGCTCGATCTCGCCCTTCAGGTCAGAGGGAAGCAACAGTTGCATACGTGCCATGGGACCTTTCTCGGCCATGGGGACCTCCAAGAACGTGCGAAACCAACAGAAGCGTCAAGCATACAGCAACAGCACTATAGGAGCCCATCCCTGGGCTTCGGACCCTCAGCCGCGGTGGCTGTCGTCCGCCAGCATTGCCCCGTAGTCACGGACCAGAATGGCGTTCATCTTGTTTACCATCTCTAGATCGTGCCGCAAGGGCAGCTATGGAAAACGCCGAAGGGATCAGAAGTCCTCGGCGAAGCCGATGGTTATCACGGGCTCGCCCGCATCGCCCGGTCCAATATCCAGCAGTAGGGTCACCTGAGTCGGCTGACCGGTGCGGCTGACCCGCGGGACCCGGTTCACGGTGAAGGACGCGCGATCCGCGTCCTTGTTGCCCTTTGCGGCAAGCCAGGCCATCCAGAGGACATCCCACAGGCGCCCGGTCTCGTCTTGGTGGCAGATACCAAGATCGGCATCGGCGCCCCAGGAAACGCAATCTCCCCAAACGGTCCGGGTGAGGGCGACCGGTACACGAAATCCGGCCTCGCGGGCGGACTCTGAGACATCGACCAGGGTGCCGTCCTCGATGGCTTCGGCGCGGGTGTAACTGTGGATCAGGTCAGCATCGTCAAACATGGAAAACCTCTCTAGGTCGTGCCGCAAGGGCGAAAAGATGGAGTCGAAAATACATCAATACATACAGGCATGTAAATTTCGCATGCGAAAATATCGCTCCGAGCCGGGGCGGCATTTGGCCGCCCTCCCCTGTTACCGGTCAAATCAACCCGCGTTCGGCCATCGAGGTCGATCCCTCCGCGGAGACGATGAAGTGATCGAGAACGCGGACATCCACCAGCGCCAAGGCATCCTTGAGCCGGCTCGTAATGCGCAAGTCCGACTGGCTCGGCTCGGCCACCCCCGAAGGATGATTGTGATAGAAGGTCACCGCGGCAGCATTGAGGCTCAAGGCGCGCGCCACGACAACCCGGGGATGCACCGAGGCCCCGTCGATGGTCCCGTAGAAAAGCTCCTCCTTAGCAATGACCCGATGGCGGTTGTCCAGAAACAGGACCCCGAACAGCTCGTTGTGACGCTCTCCGATCTCCAGGCGCAGATAGTCCCGAGTCGTCTCCGGGCTTGTCAGGGCAACCCCGCGGCGATGTTTGCGTGCCAGCACGGACAGGGCCAAGGCGATCACCGAATCCGCCTCGTCGGCATTCAGATCGGAGGGCCGGATACCCTCGAACCGGTTGGTGAAGGCGTCGATCTGGGTGAGAGAAAGAACTTGCTTGGCCATTGCGAAAATCCCCTGACGTTGTTGTTACGATGGGGAAAGTATACAGCACTACATACAGCACTGCAATATATTTATTTTCCTCTGCCCTTCTCTCTGGCCCCGCCGATCCTGTTGGTGAGCGTCGGGAGAGAGCGCGAGAGAAGGAACGTCTCTCGCATCGAAACAGGCCGCGCGAAGCGCTCAACGCAAACTCGGTACTGGCCAGACCCGGGACCTTTCACCATCCCGTCGGAGCCGCGTCGGGGATGTAGGCCATCGGGCGCATTGAGGTTCGGGTCAAGGAGGAACGCAGGAACGAGTAGTCCTTGACCCGAACCGCGCCCGATGGACCGTCCCCAAGAGACGCGACTTCGACGGGATGTGAACTGGGCCGGAAGCACCTCCTGGCAAGCAGAGCGCGCAGGCGTCAGGGATCGTTACCCGCATGGGCGGAGACGCGGCGCCCGTCGGAAACGGGCGACGTGGCTCCGGGCTCGCCGGTCAGGAGACCGGGGAGCCTAGAGCCCGGCCCGCAGGGGACGCACGACGACAGACCACAGAATCGGCTGAAGCCTTACCGTACGATATTGTCCGTTTCGTGAGCTGAGCCCAAGGAGGAAAAAGTTTCGCATGCGAAAAAATCGCCCTATCGGCCCTGGGCGGTCCGCCCCCGTTCCTGGTGGTCATTCCGCGATGAAGTCGATGTCTCCTGGGGACGATCCCTGGCCTCCAGCCTGGCCTTGGCCTGGTCATAGAGATCCTGGAACCGCTGTCGGTCATCCGGCGGAAGTCGCGCCAACCGCTCCGAGGTAAACAGCTCCACGACCTTCGAGGCAATCGGATCTGTCGCATCGATGCCTCCCCTACCCTTCGGGTCATCGGTGTTCCGGGTCACGGACCCCTTCTCGCGGACCGTCACCGACCAGGCGTTACGAGTGACTTCCCTGGTCGCGTGGTCGATCACGACCCCGGCATCGTCCCGGATGGCCTCGCGCACCTGCACCCGTTGTCGGCCTAGCCGGGCGACATCCACTTGGTCACCGACCACTGCGCCGGACTCGCTCAAGGCGCGCTCCAGGTCCTGACCCCAGTGGGTAGCCGCCTCGCCGGATGGACCACGCAACGAGACGAAGTAGCTCGGCGAGTTGCCCTGCTGATGTTGGTAAGGGGCCGCGCCGTGGTCCAGCAGGACACCAGCCATGAGTTCCTCGGGCCGATCCCGTTCCCGCCCACCCGCGCGAGACTCGGCACGTTCCGCACCCCGCGAGCCATCGAGCGAGTCGAGTTCCTGGTCGAGCAATGCACGCTCGCCGGCACTTGGTGAGTAGCCATCCACGGATAAACCCCGCTTTGCCGCCGTAGCCCATACCAGGCGGCGAAACTCCTTGGAACCCTTCACGCGCAGGGCCGACCAGCCACGAGATTCTGCCAGGTCCACCAGGGCGGTCGCCACGGACACCGATGCATCCTCGGCGCGGAAGGTCTCGCCGCGTACCGTGAACGCGAGGCGATCGGGGGACTGGCGGTAATAAAACTGGTCGCCGGCACGCACGAAGTGCCGGCGGACGAAGGGGGGCAGGGGAGGGGGCTGCTGTGAGCCGGCTGTGATTGGAGCGGACCTTTCTGAGGTCGGTATGGAGTACGCCGGATCGAACCGATCAGCTTCGCGGTCCCGATCACGGGTGATCTCGTTGGCATCGGGGGCCGCTGCGGAAACCGGCTGGCCACCACGGGACTGGCCCACCTCGGGTGAGGCTTGACGCTCCGGAGCAGAGTCCGGATGAAGAAAGTCAGTTAACAGCTCTTCTGAGAAATCCGCGGGTACGTGCGTTCGGCACAGCGCCGAGACCGCTTCAGGGTCCCGCTCGGATAGCCGGGTCATCGACTCACGGAAGGAAGGTGCAAGCCCGAGGTCTTCGGCACGATCAGGCACACCGCCATGACGGGATCGAATGTCATCCCATGGGACATCGCGGAGGTAATCCTCCAGCCGGCTTATGCCGTCTTGCTCCGGTAGTGCCGCCGGCAGGTCCGGCGGAAGGGCTTCGCCAAATCCCTGGAGCCAGTGTGCCCGCAGCGCCGGCCGATTGTTCGCCTGGGCAAGCGAGGTGACTCGCTGGGGCAAGCGAAGTTCATCGGGGTCCCTGGTATGCAGCTCAACGTGAGTCCCTTCCAGGTACTCGCTCTGGGCCTCCTGAATCTGTGTCGCCGCTTGCCAGGCATCTCGCGGCGAGGCGAATGTCTTAGCCGTCAGTGGATCGGCGGACCAAGGTTGCTGGGTCTTGCCGGTCCAGAAGGTTCCGGCGTCAGTCCCTAACACAATCTCTCGGCTTGTCATCGCGGCAACTCCAAAAAGCTTGGAACATACCGCGTTTGGGTGCAATAGAGATTATCCTATCACGCCATACACTATACTCATCACGCCATTTCCAGAGGGAAACCGACGGCAAGGATGTGCCATAAACGCCGCTTATGGACCTCTTTTCCTACTGCCCAAAAATGGTTGGGTTTTTGAGGATCTATTGGTTGACGGGTGGCCGACGTTAGGAGGCCATGAGATGTCCGTAGCCGAAGGCTAGGACTCCTTTTGGAGGGCGCAGGGATGCGCCCGCAAGGCCGTAGCGTAGCGAAGGGGCGGAGCCATGGATGGCGGAGGGTAGGTGCGCGTTAGCGCGAAACCGGTCCTTCTGGCGCTTGTTTCGACGGGCAGCCAGCGAATTGTCCACAGGCGCGGGCTTTTTCTCTTGTTCTTTCTTGTTTTTCCCTTGTTTTTAAGAGCCGAAAACGTCATGCAGAACAACCTGTTAGGAGGCGCTCGTGCTACAGTTTTATGGTCACCTGCTACAGATTTATGGTTTCGAGCCTACAGTTTTATGGTCACCTGCTACAGAAATATGGTGCCATCCACAGGCGCCCGGCCTTGTTGCTACAAATTTATGGTTCCTGGCCTTTTCCCTCCCCTGGGGACCCTTCTGCTACAGATTTATGGTCGTGGACCCTCCCAGGGATCTTGCTACAGATTTATGGTCATGGCCATCCTTGGGCATTCTGCTACAGATTTATGGTCGCGGGCACCCGGCCCTGACGCGACTACACTGATTGCGCGATGAAGCAAATAGAAATACGCTAAGTCTTTCAGTTCCGTTGCAAGAAGGACCATGGACCAGCAGCGATCAATCACGGTTAAGGCAGACGGGAACGCCATCGTCACAAAGGCGAACGCCCTGATCGAGGCGTCCTACAACCTCACCCTCAACGAGCAACGGATCATCCTGGCCTGCGCCGCGAAGCTTGACGGCCGCAAGCCGATGCCCAGGGATGCAGTGTTCATGCTCAGCGTCGAGGAGTTCATCGACCTGTTCGGCAGCGACCCCAAGAACGCCTACGCCGAGATGGAGGAGGCGGCCACCAAGCTCTACGAGCGGGACATCCGACGCGTCGATGGCACGACACGCAAACGCCTGCGCTGGGTGTACATGGCCGAGTACAAGAAAGGGGAGGGCAAGGTCAGGCTCGGCTTCTCGCCGGAGATCGCGCCCTACCTGACCATGCTGCACAAGCGGTTTACCAGCTACAAGCTGGAAGAGGTGGCTAGCCTGCGCAGCACCTACGCAATCCGCCTGTTCGAGATGCTCGTCCAATTTTCTGAGACCGGGCTCTTCGTGATCTCGGTGGTCGATTTCAAGCAGCGCCTGGGGCTTGACGAGAAGTACGACCGATTTTCCAACCTCAAGGCCAGGGTCATAGACCCCGCGGTCAAGGACCTGGTGGCGAAGACCTCGTTGGACATCGTCTGGCAGGGGATCAAAAAGGGGAAGACCGTGGATCGCCTGGAGTTCCGGTTTTCCGAAAAACACCAGCTCGCCCTGGCACTCTGACGCCAAGCGGGACCCCAGGCATAGGCAACCAGGACCACCCCATGTCCACCATGCTCGCGACCGCCGGACGTATCGTGCATCAGCTCCTGGAACGGAACGGCCTGAATGCCGACGCCCTCTACATCGAATGTGGAATGGACCCGCTTAAGCTCGACGATCCCAGGGCACGCTACCCTCTCGAACGAACCTGTGCGCTGTGGCGCCTGGCCCATGAACGGATTCAAGACCCCTGTTGGGGACTGGCGGCGGGCGAGGTCTGGCGACCAACGGACTTCCACGCCCTGGGTTGCGCCTTCTTGGCCTCGCGCACCCTCGAATCCGCCCTGTTGCGCCTGGAGCGCTACTTCCGCATCGTGGTTCAGGACGTGGCCCTGCGGGTCATACCCAACCGGGACAGCGGCAGTATCACCATCACCTACGCGTCGTCCTCGGAGGACGCGGACATCCCGACCTTACAAGACGCCTGTTGGTCCGTAATCCTGCGCATGTGCCGCGACGCCTACGGTCCTGACCTGCCCTTACGCGAGGTCCAGTTGACCCATCCCTGGCAGGCATGCGCCTACGAGCAATTCTTCGGCTGCCCGGTGCGCTACGAGTCGGACCGCTCGGGCCTGACCTTCCCCATCGATGCCATGCGCCGGCCGCTGCGGGCCGTGAATCGAGAGCTGGCCACGGCGAGTGACCGCATCCTCAGCGAATTTGATCGTTGCCTGACCGACACCTCGATCTCGGGCCGGGTACGCCGGGCCATTCTGGACGGGCTGTCCTCCGGCAAGCCGAGCACGAAGGATGTGGCCCGGGCGCTGGCACTCGCCCCCAGAACTCTGCAACGGAAGCTCCAAGAGGAGGGGACCACCTTCCAGGATGTCTCCGATGCCGTGCGCAAGGACATCTCCCAGCAGTACGTGCAGAGCGGCGAGTACGATTTCAGCGAAGTAACCTACCTCACAGGGTTTGCCAACCTGTCGGCCTTCTCCCGCGCCTATAAGACCTGGACCGGACGCACCCCCTCCGAAGACCGCGGTCGCGGCTGACGGCCGCCTCCACCCCTCCGCCTGGCGGTCGCCCCGCCACTTTCGCATGCGAAAAAGCGCCCGACGGTCTCAGTCGGAGATTGGCGCAGAATGGCATGTTATTGGCGCGCCACGGTAACTCTGATACGCCTCCCTCCTGATAGAGTTTCGACACGGACTCAACACCTCCGCTGGCAGCAAGGACAGACCCCGGTGCCGGCACCCTAACAACCAAGCACAGCCGCCACGCCCCGGCACAGCCAAGGCGTGGGGATGGTGCGCACCTGTAGCAGTCGAATATCTACCGCAGCAGTACACGGTATGGACCTACTCACCCTCATTGCGACCTGCGCGCCCATGGTGGCGCCGACCACCATGAAGGCGGTCGTGCTCGAAGAGAGCCGCGGACACCCCTACGCGATCCATGATGGCAACACCCATCGGGCGCTGTTCCCAGACACCAAGGCCGAGGCCATCGCCACGGCGCGCCGCCTGATCGAGGCGGGCAGTCGGATCGACGCGGGCCTGGCGCAGATCAACAGCCAGAACTGGAAGTGGCTCGGGCTCACCTCCGAGACCGTCTTCGACCCCTGCACGAACCTGCGTGCGGGCGAGCGGGTCATCCTCGCTGCCTATACCAGCGACCCAAGCACCGTCGATGCCGCGATCAGTCGTTACAACACGGGCAACGCCACGCGCGGCGTCAGCAATGGCTACGTGGGCCGGGTCAAGGGCTGGATGCCGAGGCCGCAGCCGAACCGGGACTACGAGGCCCCGGTAACCGTGCGCGCCAACCTCGAAGCCAGTCTCGAAGCCAACCGGGAAGGCGAGGGGGCCTCAGCGGGCGCGCCCTTGGCCCAAACCGAGGGCCAAGGTCCGGACCATAAGAGAGTCGCGGCCTGGAGCTTCGTGCCCGTGGCCGACGGGTTCGGGGGAGGGGGCTAGTGCAGAGGCTTCCCTCCAACACCGACCGACAACCAGGGATGCACCCTCGCGCCTATTGATGGCCCCACGCCTCGGGCAAGAAGACCAGTTTCATCAACCCCAAAACCGATCCGAAAGGAGAAACTACCTTGACCTGCACCAACCAGAACGACCCCGTCGCCCGCAAGATCCTCGCGGTGGCCTTGCTGTGCGGCCTCGCCCTCGCCCCCGAGCTGGCCGCGGCCAACGTCCTCGACAATTTCGGCGATGCCATCCTCGGCATCCTCAACAACACCTTCCTGCGCGCGGTGGCCATCGCCGCCGTCATCGGCGCCGGCCTGGCGGCGCTGTCCGGGCGCATCCAGTGGATGACCTTTATCAGCGTCATGTTCGCCGTGGTCATCATCTTCGGGTCCGCCGGCATCGTGGACTACATCAAGGACAACTCGGCGACCGCGGCCATCGACCCAGCCCCGGTGTTCGGGCATGTCGTCTGACCCCCTGTTCCAGGGTATGACCCGGCCGGCCATGCTGGCCGGGGTCACCTACTCGGGGGTCATCCTGAACATGATGTTGGTCATTACGCCCTTCATCATGCTCAACCGGCTCTGGCCTCTGCTGGCGGCGATCCCGATCCACGGGGTCATGTGGCTGGTGTGCAAATGGGACCCCCGGTTCTTCGATCTGATGATGGTGTGGCTGCAAACCAGCGCCAACGCCCGCCATCGCTATATCTGGAAGGGCTCGACCTACCGCCCATGAATGCTTTGAAGATCCATCGCGAGGAGCGCCAGGCGGCGGCCCTGGTGCCGCTCCAGGCGCACCTGACCGACCGGATCGCCAAGATCCGGGACGGTGCCCTGGTGGCCGCCTTCGAGCTGGACGGGACCGCGTTCGAGGCCAAGACCCCGGAACAGCGGGACCTGTACAAGGAACAGCTCAACGTGGCGCTGCGCAACAGCGCGACGCCACACCTGGGCCTGTGGTCCGTCCTCACGCGCCGCCGGGTCCATCCGGACCTGGCCCGCACCTACCCGAACGCCTTCGCCCAGCGCGTTGGCGACGCCTACGCCCGGCTCCAGGAGACCCGCACCCTCTACCAGAACCGGCTGCACCTGGTCCTGGTGTACCGGGTCACAGCCCTGCGCACCCAGGTCGCCCTTTCCAAGCGGGCCGACCAGCGCCTGGTGCGGGATCTGCTGATCTCTGGCATCGACGAGCTGGAAGACATCGCCGCCAAGCTCGGCTCTGCCCTGACCGACTACGGCCCGCGCCGGCTCGGGACCTACGCCCATGGCGACACCCAGGCCGGGAACCGCTTCTCCGAGATCGGCGAGCTGTACAGCCTGCTGCTCAACCACACCCCCGAGCGGGTCCCGGTCGGCCCCTACGACCTGAGCCAGGCGGTCGGCTGCAACCGCATCCTGTTCGGCCGCGAGGTCTTCGAGGTCCGCCGCCCGAGCGACAGCCGATTCGGCGCGGCACTGGCCATCAAGGAGTACCTGCCCCAAACCTACCCGGAGATGTTCACCGGGCTCATGGAGGAGCCCTACGAGCTGAACTGGGTGCAGTCCTTCACCTTCCTCGACAAGGACAAGGCTAAGGACCTGTTCACCACCCAGCGCCGGCGCCTGGTCTCGGCGGGGGATGCCGCGGTGTCCCAGGTCGCCGCACTGGAGGAGGCCATGGACCAGTTGATCTCCAACCGCTTCGTGGTGGGGGACCACAACGCGGCCCTGATCGTCTACGGCGAGGACCTGGACGCCCTGGCGCGCAACGTGGCCTTCGGCCATGCGACGCTGGCCGACCCCGGCAACGTCGTCGTGCGCGAGGACATGGCCCTGGAAGGGCAGGTCTACGCGACCCTGCCGGGGAACGCGAAGTATCGCCCGCGCAAGGCGCCGATCACCAGCCTCAACTTCGCGGCCATGAGCCCGTTCTACGCCTTCCCGGCGGGGACCCCGGACGGGCACCACTGGGGCGAGGCCGTGGCCCTGTTCCGTTCCACGGTGGACACCCCGCTGTGGTTCTCGCCCCACGTCGGGGACCTGGGGCATACCAGCGTCATCGGCATGTCCGGCGCCGGCAAGACCGCGCTGCTCGCCTTCCTGCTGGCGCAGCTCCAGCGCTTCCCCGCCCGCCATGTGATTCTGGACAAGGACCAGGGCCTCAAGCTCGCCGTGCTGGCCCTGGGCGGCCGGTATCACAGCCTCAAGACCGGCGCCCCAACGGGCTTCAACCCCTTCGCCTTGCCCTACAGCGCGGCGCACGCGAACTACCTCCATGACCTGGTGCGCCTGTTGGCCTGTGGGGGAGGGGGAGGAGGCTGGGATGCAAAGGCCTCCCGCGAGGTGGAGGAGGGCATCAAGGCGGTCTACAGCGTCAGCCAGGACAACCGGCGCCTGGCCTCCCTGGTGCAGTTCCTCGACGGGACACAGGTCGGCGGCGTGGCCGAGCGGCTGCGGCCCTGGGTAGGGGAGGGGCGTTTCGCCTGGGCCTTCGACAACCGCGAGGACAGCCTGAAGCTTGATTCGAACGGGGGCCGGCTCACTGCCTTCGATGTCACCGAGTTCCTGGACCACCCGGACCTGCGCACGCCGATCACATCCTACCTGCTCTACCGCACCGAGCCCCTGATCGACGGCACCCCCTTCGCCCTGTGGATCGACGAGTTCTGGAAGATCCTCGATGACGCCTACTTCGAGGGGTTCGTCCGCGACAAGCTCAAGACCATCCGCAAGAAGGACGGCATCGTCATCACCAGCACCCAGAGCCCGGCGGATGCCCTGGACTCGAAGATCTCCGCGGCCCTGCTGGAGCAGACCCCAACCAAGATCTTCCTGCCCAACGAGTACGCCGACGAGGGCGACTACCGCGACGGCTTCAAGCTGACCCCCGCCGAATGGGCGCTGCTGCGCCCCCTCACCAAGAGCTCGCGCAAGTTCCTGCTCAAGCAGGCCGCGGGCTCCGCCCTGGTGGACTTCGATCTTTCTGGACGGGATGGGGCCGGGATGGACGCCGAGATAGCCATTCTCTCCGGCACCGAACGTCTGATTCGCCTGACCGACCGCCTTACCGAGGAGCACGGCGGCGAGCTGCCCGCCGACTGGATTTCTTTGCTCGAACAGAGGAGACGCCTTTCATGAAACGACCGATCTTTGTGGCCGTCCTGGCTATGGCCACTGCCGCTTCCGGCAACCTGCATGCAGCCGGGGTGCCGGTCATCGATGTCTCGAACCTGGCCCAGGCCGTCGCCCAGGCGGCGACGCTGACCGAGCAACTGACCGCGCTCCAGGACCAGCTCAACACCCTGCGCGGCCAGGCGGCCACCATCACCAACATGTACTCCGAGATGCGGGGCATCACGGCGCACGCCCTGATGATCCCGAACCCGGTGAGCGCCCTGCATGACTTCCTGCCGACGGCAAACCTCGATCCATCCAGCCTGCTGGCAGGCCCCCTGGCCGGGGTCGCCAACAGCCTGCGCGACACCAATGAGATCTACAGCGCCGACGACCTGTTCGGCGGCGGCGGGACCCAACTGACCGGCGCGGCCCGCCAGTATCGGGAGCGGTCGGATTACATCTACTCCTACATGGCCCTCGCCAAGCAGGCCTACGAAAGCGTTGCGGCCCGGCGGGCAACCCTCGAAGGCTTCGCCACCGCCGCGGGGACTGCCACGACCGAAAAGGCCGTGCTCGACCTCAACACCCGGATCGCCGCCGAGAACGCCCTCCTGCTCAACGACCTGGCCCAACTCCAGGCCCTCCAGCTCATGGCGATGATGCAAGACCAGAGCATCGTCCATAACAGCGCGGGCATGCACGCCAAGCGGCCGACGGGCGTCGGCGACCTCAATTTCAGCGAGTAGAGCAGGGGGGTCGTTTCGCATGCGAAAAAATCGAACCCGGAGAACCGACATGAACAAGACCTTCGCCTTGCTCGCGGCACTCGCCGTCGGCATGCCCGCCGCGGCGGCCGACCGCATCGTCCAGGGCGTGGACCTGGACGCCGTGCCCTGGGCGACCTTCTGCCCAAGCGTCAAAGCGGTAGCGCTGCACACGGCCGCGGGGACCTGTGCGGTCTCGCACCCAGCATCGAAAAAGCACGCCGCCTGGAACGACTTCGGCATGGGGACAAAGCAGCCCCCGCCGAACTGCAAGCACGCCGAGCATGAGTACCGATGGTGGACAACTCCCGCCCCGGACACACGGGGGCAGGGGCAAGCGGCGAACGCCTGGGGAGCCTGTCGGCAGGCATGGCGGTCGGCCCTGAATCGACGCGCACGCGAGCCGGGTAGCTTCGACGAGCCGTTCGAGCAATGGCGGGCCCGGTACTTCAGCCCCTGGCTGCTCGGCGCGAACAGGTAACCACGGATGAATGTCTTCACCAGCCTGTTCGGTGCCCTCGATACGGTGCTCGGCACCTACGTGAACGCGGCCATCGTCGCGGCCACCGGTTATGTCTCCGGTCCCATTGCCGTGCTGGGCACCATCTCGTTCATCGCGATGGGAGTGGTCCTCCTGCGCGGCATGTCCGAGGTCCCCCTGGCCAAGTTCGTCCAGACCGCCGCCCTGCTGGCCCTGGTGTTCGCCGTGGCCGGTAGCGCCGGGCACTACAACACCTACCTCGCGGACCATCTGCGGGCCTTCCCGGACGAGCTGCTCGGCACCTTTGCCGTGGGCGGGGACGCCCTCGGGGACCAAGCCTCAATCGGCGCCGTCCTGGACAGTATCGGGGACCGGGCGATGACCGGGATCAGCGCGATCTGGGCGGCTGGCGGCTTCACCGACCCCGGCCCGAGCATCTTCGCCGCGGTGCTGTTCGTCATCTTCCTGATCTTCGGCGTGGCCGCGGTCATTGCGCTCGCGACCGCCAAGATCGGCCTGTCCCTGGTGGTGGCGGTCGGCCCATTGATGGTGGTCGGGCTCCTGTTCCGCTCGACCCAGGAATATTTCACCAAGTGGCTGAGCTACGGCGTGCAATTCGCCTTCCTGGCGATGTTCGTGGGCGGCATCGCCGGCGTGGCCGATGCCATCGTGGACGACTACATCGCCGCCCTGGACACCTCCGCCGAGACCGTGGACCTGGTGGCCCTGATGGCCCCGGCCCTGATGCTCCTGCTACTCGCGAAAATCTTCGCCGAGCTGCCGAACATGGCCTCCAGCCTCTCCGGGGGTATTGGGCTCTCCATCGGCAACACCGCTTGGCGCGGCGTGCAAGGGGCCATGAACCAGGCCGGCGGCAAGCACATCGACGCCTGGCGCGACGCGGCCCGCTGGCGGCGCGTGCGCGGCGCCGAGGCCCTGCACGACAGGATGGTCAGCATGCGCCGGGCGGCCTTCGACCGCCTGATCCATGGCCGCAACCAGGTCTCCCGAACCGGGGACCGGACCCCCGGGCCAGTCGATGACATCAACCAGCAAGCCCGGCAACACGTCGAAGAGCGCCGCCGTCGGCGCACCGGAGGATAACCATGAGACCGCTCGTAAACCCCCTGGCCTCGGCCATGGCCATGCTGCTTCTCGCCGGTTGTGCCGGCACGCCAAAGGCGTCGAGCTGCGAAGGCCCTTACCGAAGCATGAACCCTGCCCACTACGACCCCGTGAAGGAAAGCACCCGTGCCGATGTTCCGAACCTCCTCCCCAATGCCTGACACGCCGGCCCGACGGGCCATGGAGCGTTTCCTCGATTGGGAGTACGACACCAACGAGGCCGCCCGCCGGCAGGCCAAGATCGCCTGGGCGGTCGCCGCCCTGTGCCTGCTGCTGGCCCTGGCCGCCGTGGGGGCCGTGGCCGCCCTGGCACCCCTGAAGACCGTCGAGCCGATTTTCGTCCGTGTGGATGCGGCCACCGGCGCCGTCGATGTTCTGCACCACATCGACGAGGAGATCGGCATCGGCCGTCAGGACCTGCTCGACAAGGGCTATGTGGCCCGTTACGTGCGCTCCCGCGAGGGCTACTTCTTCCCGACCGTCCAGGAGCAGTACCGCCGCGTCATGCTGATGTCCGTGGGCAAGGCACGCACGACCTACGAACAGGACTTCGCCAGGGACAACCCCGAGGCCCCGGTCAACCGCTACCGGGACAAACAGTCCGTCGAGATTGCGCTTAAGGCGATCTCGTTCATCGGCAAGGGTCTGGCCCAGGTGCGCTACGTCGCCACCACCACCGACGCGGAGGTCGTCAAGCGCCAGCACTGGATCGCCACCGTCCACTACGAGTACGAGCCCGACGCCTCGATCCCCCTGTCCGTGCTGGAAGACAACGCACTCGGGTTTGCGGTCAACGAGTACCGCGTCGAGCCGGAGGACGCCACATGACCCGCCGCGGATTGAAACCCCTCGTCCTGGCCTGGGTCCTGTTGGTGCCGGCGACCGTCTCGGCCGCCGTCCTGCCGACCGCGAGCCGGGTCGATGGCCGCCTGCGCTACACCAGCTACAACCCAGACCAGGTGTACGTCCTGCACGCAGCCATCGGCCGCGCCCTGTTCATCCAGTTCGCGGACGGGGAGGAGATGGAGAAGTTCTACACCGGGGACTCGCAAGCCTGGGATGTAGGCAAGCACGCGAACCTGGTGGCCATCAAACCAACCGCGGCGACCCCGGACACCAACCTGATCCTGACCACTACGGCGGGCCGGGTCTACACCTTCGACCTGACCCTGACCGAGCGGGCGCCGATGTACGGGATTCGCTTCTCGTACCCAAACGAGGAGCGCAAGCGCGGCAACAGCGCCCGGGTCCGCAAGGACCTGGCTGGCTCCATCGACCCCAACGCCCAAGTCCAGCGCAACTACCGCTACGCCGGGGCAGGGGGCAGGGAGGTGCAACCCTCAGAGATCTTCGACAACGGCTCGCACACCTTCATGCGTTTCCCCGAGAACCAGACCTTCCCATCGGTCTTCGCGGTAGGCCCGGACGGGGGCGAGACCCTGGTCAACAAGACGGTGCGCGGCAACTGGCTGATCCTCGCCAGGGTCGGACACGAATGGCGCCTGCGCGATGGCCAGGCGGTCATGTGCATCCGCAACGACGCCTTCGCGCCGAACGGCAACGACAACCCCGGGGAGACCACCAGCCCGGCCATCGAGCGAGGTGTGCGATGAGCGCGGGCGTCATCGAGCGGGGCGACGCCCCGGTTGCACGGGCCGCGAGCCCGCTGTGGAAGTGGGCCTTCATCGCTACCCTGACCACGCTCGGCGCCGGGACCCTGGCCGCGGTCCTGCTCTCGGAATTCGGGAAGCCAGAGCCAGCACCCACCGAGGAGAACGCGAAGCCGCGGCTGCGGTTCGACGCGGGCCGGTACGAGGTCCCGACCTTTCCGCATCCGGCACCCGCCGTGCCAGAGCCCCCGCCGGCGCCCGTGGCGATACCGGTCATCCCGGAGCTGCCGCCACCGGAACCGCGCCGCGATCCCAGCCCCTATGTGCTGCCGCCTGCGCCAGAGGCCGCGGGTGCGCCGACCAAGCACGTCGAGACCCCCGAGGAGCTGGCCGAAAAGCGCCGCCTGTCGGCCCCGCTCAGCGGGTCCGGCGGCGGGACCGCGAGCCCAGCCAGGAGCGAAGGCGCGGAGAGTGCCGAGCGCGACCGCGGAGGCCTGGACCTGTCCGTGACCAAGACGAGCACCGCCTTCGCCCGGCGGCTCGCGGACCTGACCCTGATCCTGCCCAAGGGCAGTTACCTCAACTGCATCCTGGACACCGCGATCCAGAGTGACCAGGCCGGCCTGGTCACCTGCACCCTGCCCGAGGATGTCTACGGGGCCGACGGGACCGTGGTCCTGCTGGACCGCGGCTCGCAGGTCCTCGGCGAGTACCGCAGCGCCACCCTGACCTACGGCAAGCGCCGGATCTTCGTCATCTGGGACCGGGTACGCACCCCAACCGGGGTCATCGTGGACATCGCCTCGCCTGGTACCGGCCCCCTGGGGCAGGCCGGTCTCGGCGGTCAGATCGACAACCACTACTGGGAGCGCGTCGGCATCCCGGTGCTGATGTCGGCGGTCTCCTTCGGCGCCGAGTCCTACACCCGCGAGGCCCTGACCCCCGACCAGAGCAACTTCCTCCAGCAAAACACCGATAGCTCCCTGTCGGGGGTCCTGGGCGAGCTGGCCAAGATCAAGCCCACCCTGCACAAGAACCAGGGGGACCGGATCAGCATCATCGTGTCCCGCGACCTGGATCTGTCCCAGGTCTACGAGTTACGGAGGGGCTATGGGCGCTAGTGCGGCGCTCCTCCACGACATCCTGGGGCCGATCCGACCGCTCCTGGCCCGGGAGGATGTCACGGACCTGTGCATCAACGGCCCGGGGCTCCTGTTCGTCGAGGGCGCCCATGGCTGGGAGCGCATCCAGGCCGACAACCTCACGGGGACCTGGTTACAGTCCTTCGCCCGGGCCGTGGCCTCCTTCATGTCGGCCACGGTCAGCGAGCGGGCGCCGATCTTGAGCGGGCACCTGCCCACCGGGGAGCGGGTCCAGATCGTCCTGCCACCGGCAGCCGAGGAGCCCTCGGTCACCATCCGCCGGCCCTCGCATGTCACCTTCACCCTCGACGAGTTGGCGGACAAGGGCACCTTCGCGCCCCTGGCCAACGGGGAGGCGGGCGCGGCCCACCACCGGGCGGCAGTGCGTACCCGGCTCGCGGGTTGGCGCCCCGGGGACCAGACCAGCGTCCCCGCGATCCTGCGGGAGATCGTCGCCCATCGGCTCAACGTCATCGTCTCGGGGGCCACTGGGTCGGGTAAGACCACCCTGTCGAAGGCGATGATCGCCGAGATCCCCCTGGACGAGCGCCTGATCGCCATCGAGGACGCCAAGGAGCTGCAATTCCCCCACGCCAACACGGCACGGCTGTTCTTCAGTCGCGACGGGGCCGGGGTCTCGCCGGTGACGGTCAAGGACCTGCTGGTGTCGTGTCTGCGCATGAAGCCGGATCGCATCATGTTGGCCGAGCTGCGCGACGACGAGGCGTACTACTACCTGCGCAACGTTAATTCTGGGCATCCAGGCTCGATCACGACCATCCACGCCAACAGCGCCGCGGCGGCCGTCGAGCAGCTCATGCTCATGGTTCGCCAGTCGAGCGCCGGGGCCGGGCTCACGCGCGAGGACATCCGCGCCCTGGTGGAGAACCTGGTGGATGTCATCGTCCAGATGGACCGCAAGCGGGTGACGGAGATCTACTTCCTGCCCGAGGCCGGCTCCCCGTGCTGAAGCGCCCCTCGACCGCGATCAAGTGGGTCATCGCCCTGTCGGTCCCGCTGGGGCTGGTGGCCTTCCTGCCCGCGGCCTCCTGGGTCTATGCGGAACTCGGGCACTTCCAGTTCACCCCCGGGGTGTGGCTGGCCGGGCTCCAGCACCAAGTGTCCCCACAGAACATTCTGCTGTCCGGTCTCGCGGGTGGGGCAGTGGCCCTCGGGATTCCGGGGCTGATCGCCTGGCTTCTGCTGCCGCCCAAGCCGCTGCACGGCGCCGCGCGCCTGGCCCGCCCCGGGGAGATCGCCAAGGCCAGGCTCTACCGGGCCGGTGCCCATTCCATCCTGCTCGGGCGCCATCGCGGCCGGCTGCTGGCCTTCAACGGGGACCTGCACCCCTTCCTGGCCGCGGCCACCGGCACCGGCAAGGGCGTGGGCTTCGTGGTCCCGAACCTGCTGCACTGGCAGGGGTCCGCCATCGTGCTGGACATTAAGGGCGAGAACTACACCCTGACCTCGGGCTACCGGGCCCAGACCCTGGGCCAGAAGGTCTACCGCTTCGACCCCCTCCAGGAGACCGGCCGGACCCACGGCTTCAATGTCCTGGCCTATGTGCGCGAGGGCGACCTGCGGGTCACCGATGTGCAGACCGTCGCCGCCATCCTGGTCCCCAACGAGAGCCACGACCCCTATTGGGACAACGTGGCCAGGGACCTGCTGGTCGGCCTGATCCTACTGGTGCTCGAAGTGGGTCCCGCCCTGGGCTGGCCCGTCACGGTCGGCCAAGTGCATCGACTGATCCGTTCGGAGGAGGAGACCGGGGAATACCTCCAAGCCCTGATCGAGGACCTGGAGAAGCAGGGAGTGCTGGTCTCGTCCCTGTGCCGCCGGTATCTGTTGAGCTTCTGCAACGAGCCGGAGAAACCCCGGGGCTCGATCAAGTCGGCCCTGGCGACCAAGCTGACCCTGTGGGCCAACCCGCTGATCGACCGCGCCACGTCCAGAAACGACTTCGACCTGCGCCGCTTCCGCCGCGAGCCCCAGTCGCTCTACATCGCCATCGCCCCGGACGATCTGCAACGCCTGGCGCCCATCGTGCGCCTGCTGATCGAGTTCTTCCTTGCCGCCAACACCAAGGCCGGGGAGACGCCCGCGGACGACCCGGAGCTGAAGGTCCCGGTCCTGGTGCTGCTGGACGAGTTCCTGAGCCTGGGACGGGTCGAAAAGCTGGTCCATGCCCTGGCCTACGTGCGCGGTTGGGGCATCCGCGTCGCGACCGTGATCCAGTCCGAGGCCCAACTCCAGGCGGTCTACGGGCGGGAGCTGGCCGAGTTCTTCATCGACAACCACCGCGCCCGGGTCTACTACCGCCCCCCGGTCCATCGCCGCGACCTGGCCGAGCAGATCTCCCGCATCGTCGGCCAGAAGACCGTCAACCAGACCAGCTACAGCTACGGCGACGGCCGCCGCTCCCGCCAGGTCTCCCAGACCGGGCAAGCCATCCTAGACACCGACGAGATCGCCCACCTGCACGAGGACGAGACCATCGTCCTGGTCGAAGGGGTGCGCCCGATGATCGGTCAGAAGCTCCGCTACTACCGGGACCAGACCTTCAAGGCTCGTCGCCTGGCGGCCCTGCCGTTGCCGGCGCCGCTCGTGGGGGTCCTGCCGGACGCCCCGCGGGTTGCGGTGAAGCCCAAGGACACCGAGGACGCAGCCAGGGGCGGGACCGTGGAGCCGGCCGAGGCCGGCAACCCGCGCTATGCGACCCCCGAGAGCGTCCGCGCCGCCATCGACGAGATCCCGGTCCCCCGGGGTCACCCGAGCCAAGAAGACATGGCGCGCATGGCCGAGGCCCTGGCCCAGATCACCCACTACGCCGACCCCGAGGCCCTGGCTGCGTTCGCACAAGCCGCTTGAGCCCCGTATCTATAAGGAGTCCAACATGAACCAACCCAAGCCCATCGCCGCCGCCTTCGCTGCGGCCCTGCTACTGGCCGGCATCCCGATCCGAGCCCTACCCAACGATCAAGAATCCGCATGCGGGGCCATCCTCTGCCTGGTCGGCGGCTCCGGTGTGGCCGAGTGCGCGGGCTACCTGGCACGCTACTTCGCCATCACGGCCCCAAACCCAGCGGCCCTGTTCAACCGGCGGCTCGACTTCCTGAATCTGTGCCCTGCCCCAGACCTGGCCCCCGATGTGCGCCCAATGATCGCCAGCTACGGCGCGACCTGCCAGCCAACCCAGCTCACGGCCTACCTGAACCAACAGATCCACTGGTGTGAGCTGCGCAACATGGACGGTACCGCAGACTGCCGGCCCAGGGGTGACGAATGGCGCATGTGCGCCCCTTTCTATGACCACCCCGTCACGACCTATGAGGCCCCACGGCTGCACGAGCAGTGCCAGCAGATCCCCGATACCGACGGGGCCATGGCGGAGCATTGCACCTACACCTGGACCCTGGCCGATGGGGCTGTGCCGGCCGGTGGCTAAGACAGGACAATTTTTCGCATGCGAAAAAATCATGGGCAGTAGGAAAAGAAGCGAGGGTCCCGGTACCGAGGTGGACACCGGACAAGAGCGACCGATAACCGCACGGCGCGGACCACACAGGGGGGAAACCGTGGACAAAGAGAAGGTATCGGCCGCGTTGCGGGACCTAGCTGCCGAGCACGCCAGGACCCCGAGGTCCCAGACGGCCCGGCTGCGCGAGGTCCACGACGACCTGGAAGCGGCGCTGACCGCCGGCGCCAGTCACGCCGCAGTGCTGGCGACCCTGCATGCCCAAGGGTTCTCCTTCACCCTTCGGAGCTTCGAGAGCACGTTGGCGCGGTTGAGAAAGGAGCGGCGAGAGCATGGCTGGGGCCAGGAAAGAGGCAACTCACGACATGGACGAAATCGTACGCTAACGAACACGATGCCTTGAGTTATCGTAACTTCTCAATAAATCAGGTCGCCCATAAAAACAAAGAGATACAGACGCAGCCAACTGCTTTTCTGCGCCTCGCAGCGGCTCTGAGTGGAGGATGCCGCGTCTAAGTCTTTGTTTTTCTGTCGGCGGAAGCGTCTGATGATGACTCCGCGGCGCTCTTGGATGGTCGCAAGCCATTGATTAAAAAGCCGCCCTGACTTATTGAGATGTTACGAGTTATCGAGGCCCTGCAGAAGGCTCACCGATTGTCCGACTGAAGGCTACCCCACATCCGCTGCACTGAGGCGAATGTTGTAGGCCAGAGGCTTACATCCCCATAGCCGTTTCCTACCCGGCCTCGATATCGATTAGTCGCCGCCCCAGGGTTTCGAAGCTAGGTTGTTGAAAGTCACCCCGTTGTTTCTGGGTGAAACGGCCACCGTCTAGTTTCCACTCGAAACCGCAGTGACAGCGGGCGTAGAAGCCGCTGTTCACCGGCTCGAAGATGAACGCGGCCTGCGCGCATTCTGGACAGACATTCAGCCGGTCTATCTGAATCTTGCGGGCTCGAATCCTTCGGTTGAGATCCTGATTTGCGAGCCGGTCCAACGCCGCCGACAAACGACCCCATTGTGCTGCATCCATGGATTGGTGCAGGGCGAGACCGTGGGGTTCTCCCCCCGTCCCCTGAGGCCAAGCGTCGATCACCGCTGGTGGCAGGCGCGTGAACTGCTCGCCGTATCCCGACAGTCGGCCTTGCCAGAGCCAGGCGGACAGCAGGGTTACCATAGCTTCTTCGGTGTAAAGGTCCAGAGGGGTGGCCTGTAGGGCAGGTGCACCCTGGGCGGCGCGTTCGAACGGGGGGGCCGAACACTGGTCTTGGGGCAGCCGCAGTACGCAAGGAACACGCAATTGCGCACCACCACACTGAACATGCGTCGTCCAATATGAGGCGGTTTCCTGATCCAGTGCGACCGCGGCGGGGATCAAGACCAAGCTTCGATCCCCCAGCACCAAGGACCAGGCATGCTCGACGAAACTCAGTTGAGCCTGTTCGCCCCAGTGCTCGTGGTGCGCCTCGCCTTGATGTGCCTCGCTCATGTGCACAGCGAAGCCGAGCTCCCTCAGGCCACGCACCAGCAACAGCCCGATGTAGGTTTCGTAGCGCGCTTGTTCGGCAAGGCGCCGATCGAGCACCTGCACCGGGTGCTCTCGCTCGTCGGCGGTGGCTTGGAGCCAGGAACGCCACAACAGGCGCAGCTGACGGTAGTGAGGATCGTGGGTGAGCAGGTTGGTCGCCGCTAGGTTCAGTCCGACCTGAGCGCCCCTCGGGATCGCACCATAAAGGGAAACACCGTGTAGGTCCTGCACCCGTCGTTGCATCAAACGGCGGATACGCCGCAGCCAGCGGCCCAGGGTTTGAAGTCTTTGTTCGTTTCTGGCCAACAACTGACCCGCGTCTCCCGGGTCCACTGCCTCGCCCCATACCCGGCAGACGGTGTCCCGCACCCGATAGTTGACCTGCTCGCTGTTTTGAAATGCCAATGCCTTGCTGACCCGATCGCCGATGTTGCTCAATCGATTCATGCGTCGGCGCAGGTAGCGCTCCAGATGGTCCAACAGACGGGCATAGACCTGGTGTTCGTAGATGTTGGGATCATCGTCGCTGATCCGGGCCAGCACCGCCTTGGGCAGGATGCCGCTCAGAGTGCGTGCGGCCCAGTGCTCCGAATGAGCGGACAGGTAACGCTCGAAGGCCCCGTCGAGCCGATGGGCCCGACCCACGGGCAGCACCTCACGGTCGTAGCGCATGCTCAACCGAGGGCGCGCAGCAATGCTATCCAGGTGGCCCTGCTCGAAGACCTCGGCGAGCAGGCGATCCAGTTCGCCGGTGTCGCTCTCCCGGTCCAGTTCCGAGGGCAACAGTGGGCTGGGCCACTGCCCCGCGGCCAAATTGGTGCGGGCGTCGATGGCGGCCAGCGCGTCGAACGCGAGGGCGAGATCGTCCTGCGCTAGTTCAGAGATCTGCGGGCGCTTGAAATCAATCCGCCCGCCACTGATCCCTGGGCCTGCGGACCCGTCGTCCAGCAGAAGATCGCCCGCGTCGAGGCGGGAATGGCCGCCGTAATCCATGGCCTGAGTTACTGAATAGCGCCCGTCCGGAATGCGTCCGTCGAAGACTCTGGGATCAAGAACGGTCCCCGTGAGACGGTCGCGCAGGCGCACGGGTTTCATCCCTGTTGCTCCTTGCGCTTGATTTCCGACTCCAGGCGCTCCAAACACTGTTCTGGCAGCGGATGTCGCGGGTCGACCTTTTCCCACACTGCCTCTAGTTTCCCCTTCAGGTCTTGCAGGGCATCCATGCCGATATCGTAGCGCTCGGTGATCTTGCCCGGGCGGAACAGACGGGAGGCTAGCAGGTGATCGAAGCCCTCACCCAAGTCGCCGCCGGCCTCCATGACCACGGGCACGAAGCGTTGGGCCTGATGCTCCAGGCGATTGCCCCAGCCGAGGTCAAAGTCCTTCTCCAGCAATTTCGAGAAGCCGCTCTTCTGAATCGCTTGCAGTGTGGTCGTCACCTGGTTGCGATGACGGTGCTCGGCCTGGGAGAATCGCTGCCGGAGGGAATTCAGGCTAATTGGCAAACCTGGCGCCCGTTTTTCCAGATCGAACGGTTTGTCGTTGCGAGGTAACTCCATGACATGGGCCCGGTCGATGGTCTTGTCGGCGAAGCCCTTGGTCGTTTCGTCTTGGTTGGCGGTGCCGATGAACCAGAGGTTTCCCGGAATCTGGAGGAAACGCCCCTCGCGCAGCAAAGTCGGTGCGTTGGTGGTGGCGGTCTCCATCAAGGCCACGCCATCCTCGCGGGTACTGGGCTCCATGACGGATAGAAACTCGGCGAAATACTGCTCCGGGTGGGACAGATTCATCTCGTCGAGCAGGACCACGTTGATGCGATCCTTGAAAGTCTCGGTGCCAGCCCGGTAGACAGCCTGGAGGCACTCGCGCTCGTAGAAGCGTCGCTCGAAGGCGTTGAAGTGGCCCAGCAGATCGTCCCGGTCTCGCCAGCCCGCCTGCACCGGGACGAGGGTGCAATGGCCTCCCACCGCCTCAGCGAAGGCCTTGGCCAAGCTGGTCTTTCCGGTGCCGGAGATACCCTGCAGGATGTGCAACTGGCTCATGGCCAGGCCACCGAGGAACAGGCGAATGACCTGCTCCGAATAATAGAGCTTAGTGTCCGTGGCGGTAGCGATGCGTTGGCGCAACTGCCCGGCGAATTCCTTGAGCGTGGTTACGTCCTCGGTGGCCGAGTGTCGGGTGAATTCCCGGTCCATCTTAGCCAGTGCAGGGAAGACCTCCGTCCCTTGCTGACGCGTCGTGAGGTCATCCAATCGCTGCTCCAGGTCGTTCACGGCGCTGTCCAGGGCCTGCTTGTGCCGCTCCAACACCCGCTTCTCCTGGGCCAGAGTTTGCTTTTCCAGCACGCCCACCCGATGCAGCGACAGTTCCATGCGCAGTGCCTCGATCTCTCGGGCACGGTCTTCCAGCCTGCGCTCCTGTTCGTCGCTGCGGTCCCGCAGGGCCTCGTTGTCCGCCTCCACGTCCTCGATGGGGCGGGCATGTTTGGCCTCGCGCAGGCTGCGGTTTTCTACTCTTAGATCAGCCAGTTGGGAGAGCAGGCCCTCGGGACTATCGAGACCCTGGCGCTCAATCTCGGCTTGGACGTCGTCCCAGGTGTCCAGGGCTTTCTGCTGTCCCTGGATTCGGGCCTCGTCCTTACCGGCAGTTGCAGTGAGCCGGTAAACCCGGTGCTTGAGGTCCATGATCTCTCGATGAAACTCTGCCTGCAGATCCCGGCGGGTCTGCTTCTCTAAGGCATCTTGGTTCAGTCGGGCCTGCTCTAGGCGGTCGCGCTCTCGTTGAAGTTCGCGCGCCTGTGCATCCAGGGCCTGGCGCTCGCTCGCCAGGGCCTCCTGCGCTTGTGCCTGCTCGGCACGAAAGACCGCCCGGTCCTGCGCGATGGCGGTGCGGGCGTCCCTGTGGACCTGTTCCCCCTGAGCGACGAGGTCGTCGCGTTCTGCTTCCAGGCGTGCGATCTCCTCGCGCAGGGACTGGAGAGCCGCCCGCTGTTGACCCAGGAATCCGTTTCGAGCATTAGCCTCCCGCAGCTCCAAGGCGGTCTCCTGATCGAGCAACGCGCGCTCTTGCTCGCGCAGGCGCGTTTGTTGTTCCTCCAGGTTCTTTCTGACCTCCTCCAGTTCAGCGGTGGCCTGTTTGTGGTCGGCGCGGCGGGTGTGCAGTTCGGCGACCGCTTGGTCCAGGGTCTGTATGCGGGCTTTGAAGTCGGCAAGGACGGAATCCGGCAGAGCCTTCACCTCGTAGTCCTTGGGTAGGGCCTGTACCGTAGAGCTGGGCAGTTCCGGGGAGTCGCGCAGGCTCTGGCTGGCGGCGGCGACTAGCTGGCGATCTTGCTCGGGATCGCTGGCTGGAATGGAGGGTGGATTGCCCGGTCCGTTAGGAAGGGGTTGTAGTCCCCTTTGCGGGGGTTGATGCGGTCGCCTGTTTCTGTTTCTTGGCATGGCTTCAGGTTCCTTCGGTCAGTCGATGCACGGCGTCCAGGGCCGTGTCCGCGTGTTGAATTGCCGTTTCCGATCCGGCGCGCCTGCCGCTGGGGTCGCCCCCGTGGCCCTGCACATCCCGGTCGTGAGAGAGCTGAAGGATCCGCCGCATCAGGTCCTCGTCTGAGACCAGTGGGCGAAAGGGGTGGTCCGGATGGTCCGCGAGCGACAACAGCAGACCGGCCAAGTAGGAACGGAGGGATGCCTGGCCCTTGGTCACAGCCCAGAAGACTTTGCCTGGTTGCACCTGGAGCTTGTCGATGAGCTGGGGCGAGATTTCCGGGGCTGCCATGCCCATCGCCTTGACTAGTTCGTCCGGTTTCATCTGCTTGCGCAATCGCACGCGAGGATTAGCGAGTGGCCAACACAGGAGGCACCAGAGGCAACAATGTTCTAGGACTTTTTGGGCCTCAATGGTCAGGGTGCCCGCCTCCTCGGGGCGGGCGTTTTTCCCTGCCCCGACCACTGTGGCGCGGCTGCGCAACAGGGGGATCAGGGCCTCCTCCAGGTCTGGGATGCGTCCGACGCCAGGGAAGTCGGTGAGAACCTCAAGGCGTACGAGCTCGTCCTCCCGACGGCGATATGCCTCCCAGTCCAGAGACTCATCGATCTCCCCGAGGAATTTCGACAGAGCGCTCGCCAGCTCCGGCACTCGCCGACTGGCCTGATAGACCTCGCGGCGCATCCAGGCCGCCGCTGTGCTTTGGCCCAGTGGATCGGACACCAGCCAGGGGTGGTCCGAGTGCGCTTTGTCGTAGACCCGGCACAGAAGCCAGGCCGAGCGCGGTAGGGGATCGATGAAATCGATACTGTTGGCGAGGACGTCTTCCGTGTCCAGGGGCTCGCCGTCGCGCTGTCTACGGTGGTGGCGGGCGATTCGATCCAGTCGCAAGGCCTCAAGGATCTGGCTGATCCCAGGCTGTGCCGGCGGATTGACACCATTAGGACGCAGCAAAAAGGGGGTCAGGGTCCGACCCGAGTCCCTGTCCTGCAGGAATCTGGGATAACGGGCATTGTGGTCCAGGGGCTCAATCTCGCGCAGATCGCCGCGAAATCGGGGCCAGACATCGCCGGTCTCGGCGCTCTGGAACAGGAGGCCCGCCCGCTGATCCAGCGACCGGCCCGGGTCTCCATGCAACTGCCGGCGTCCCTCCTCGGTGATGCGCTGGTAGCGGTCCAGCCAGCCGTTGGGCACCAGTTGGGCGACGACGATGTAACGCACCAGATCAGAGTCGATACCCAAGCGGGGAGCGATCCAGTGTGGATCGTCCTGGCCGGCCTCGTGCAAGGCGAGAACCGCATGGGCCAAAGCGTTGAGTCCCTTGTGCCGCCGTGTCGGCACGTGTAGGGACCAGACCCAGACGGGCCACAGCAGGGGATGGCCCGAACGTCGGGTCTGGTAGTTCAGGTAGAGGTCAGAGAACTCGGCCATAGGGTCCCTCGCACAGTTCCATGAAGGCGGCCAAGCCCGGCGCGACCTCCCGCGTCTCGGGCGCCCGGGCCAGAGCCGCGTCGCCCACGGCGATCAGGAGTCGCTGTTGACGGCTCATGCCCACGTTGAGACGATTGGGCAGGCGCAGAAAGCCGTACTTGCGGGTCAGGACCTGCTCCCGGTCTCCGTCCGTGCTCCGCAATGGCGTGTCGGTGCGCACCAGCGACAGGAGCACCACGTCGAACTCCTTGCCCTGAAAGGCATCCACGCTGCCCACGCACAGGCGCTCCCTGCCTTCGGGATCGCGCCGCCACTCCGAGCGAACTCGCCAGACCCCCTCGTGCCGTTCGCTGAGTTTGAAAGCCCCCAGGTGTTCCAGGATCAGGTCCCTCTGGGCGGCGTAAAAGGTGATGATCCCCAGGCTCAGGTCCGGGCAAGCGTTCAAGATGGACTCAGCCTCTCGGGCCACGCGCTCGGCCTCGATGGCACGTACCCGACTGCCCCCGCGCAGGCGCCGATCCCTGGCCTGGGGCTCACCGGACGGCAGGTCAATCCAGGCGCAGACCTTGTCTTTGTATCCGGGGACCGAGTGGGCAAAATCCTCAGCCGGGCGACCCGCTTTGATCGGCTCCAGGCCGGCGCTCTCGTAGAAGGTGCGGCTGACGAAATCCCCCAGCACCGGATGCATGCGGAACTGGGTATCCAGCGTCACCACCCGCCGCGGCTGGTCCGGGTACTCCCGATGCAGGCGCTCCAGTTTGTCCACCAGGCGCTCGAACAGGCTCTCACGCAGGGCATGGCGCTCGATTTCGCTCACGTCTCCGGCCCGCTCCAGTTCCTCCTCGGTCTGGGGGTCCAGCAGATGGGGGAGCTGACGGTGATCCCCCACCAGCACAATGCGCCTCCGGGCCATTGACATGGGGATGAGCAGATCCAGGGGGGTGGCACGAGCGGCCTCGTCGACGACCACGGTGTCAAAGCTCGTGCCGTCGTCTGGTTTGAGGTCCAGGATTTGCTTCATGCGCTCGGATGCGGACTGCTGGCAGGTGGCGCCCAGCACGCTGGTGTAGGCCCGCACCGCTTCCTCAATGCGTCGGGGGTTCAGGCGCAGTTCGTCCAGGTAGTCTTGGAGCACCCCGAGCTGGGCCCACTCCGGCCGACTGCGCAGGCGTCCCTCCAGGTCCTCCAAAAGCGTGTCAAGCACCAGTGCGCCCTTTTGATCAAGGGCGTTGCGCAACTGGGGCGGACGGTAGTCGGGGCGGCTGGCCGTAAGCAAGCGGTCTCGCAGAGTTCCGAGTCGGGCCAACTGGTCTGCGGAAGGGTCAGATTGGGTGGCCAGGTCCTGCAGCAAGGTCTGGTCCTCCTGGGTGAGGGTCTGCTCCAGACGTTGGGCTAGGTCCAGCAAACGCAGGCATTGGCGGGGGCCATCATCGGCGAAGGCGCCTTGGGTGGTGCGCAGAGCCCAGACAGCCCGCCGCCAGTGTCTGAGAGCCCCGGCCGGTGCGACGCTGTCTGTCCCCAGGGGGTGGGTCTGAGTCGCTCGCCAGTCACGCCAACTGGCTTGGGTAGCGGCTGCCGGATGCAGACCATGATGCTCGGCCAAGTTCTTCAGGGCCTGATCGATGGACCCGGTCAGGGCGGCGCGCTGGGCCGGAGTCAGAGCCTGAATACGCAGGCGGAGGACATCTTCCCGCAACTCGTCCAAGGCAGCGAGCAGGGGCTCCCGGGCCACGGCTTGCTGGAGTTCCGGCTCCAATCTGGCCGCTTGTTGCAAGCCCCAGCCGTTGAGGGGGTCCGCCCCCTGGTTCTCAGTCTGACCTCGTCGTCCGCCGACCCGCAAGGGCGGCAGACCATGGACCCGGATCCGGCTGAGCGCATTGTCCACCGCGTCGTGTTGAAAGCTGGTGATGACGAACTGGTATTTCAGCGATGACGGGTCGGGGAACAGTTCCGCGGCCCGGGCCTGCAAAGCGGCGATGACCTGCGTCTTGCCGGTCCCCGGGGGGCCGATGATCACGGCGATATCCGGGGTGTTCAATGCGATGTCCAAGGCCTGTCGTTGGCGCTCCGTGGGCGCGCCGTGGAAGGATGACCGAGAGGTTCGGCTCAGGGGCTGTTCCTTGCGCCAGGTGTTGCGCAGGGGTACCGGCTGGCCCTCCAGCAGGACCCGCAGCTGGGGCATGGGATTTCCGCCGGTACGCACGCGCTCCAGGGCCTCGGCGCGCCGCTCATGGACCTTGCGCTCCCCGTGCACGGACAGGCACAGGAGTCCCTGGGATGGGGGTTCGTCGTGCAGGCGCTCCGAGTCGTAGGTCAGCACCAGCCACTCCCCGTCCAGGCGGGGGGCGTCGCCCACGACCGGCTGGCCGCTCGCGTCGGCCCCGGTCTCCTGCCCGTCGCTCAGCCAGGCGGGGGGTTCGGGACAGGCCTCAATGGGCAGCGCGCCCTGGCGCTCGCCCCGCAGCAGTTCCCGGTGGCGCTCCAGAAATCCACCGGCCAGATCGGGATCGACCAGAAAGCGCCACTCCGGGGCCTCGTCTCCGGTCGGTTCCCGCTCCCTGTAGCGCAGGATGCCCAGCGTGCGCCCGGCCTCGGTCGCACGCTCCCACTCCTTGGCGGCGTAACGGCGCCACAGGTCCACATAGTCCCCGTGGGCATCCAGGTAGTTCTGAAACTGTTGGCGCTGGGCCGGGGAGCGCAGTCTGGAGGCGACGTCCAGCGGGACGAAGTCCAATGCACCGTGCAGGAGGAGGGGGGGCTGTTCGGCTCGCCGCAAGGGGGTGAGGCGCTCCAGGCGCCAGCTACCGTCATGCTCGCGCATGCGGGCCTCCTGGCTGCGTCCGATCAGACGCAGGGTCCGGCCGTCGGCCTCGTTGCCCACGAGGGCGCGGGCGCCGCCGTCGCCATTCAGGGAAGCCAACAGGAATTCGTCCCTGAGCCAGGCCTGAGCGGCGTCCTGATCCGCCTGGGGGATTCGGCCCTGGGCCTGGAGCTGATCCAGAATGCGCTCGTCCACGCCGATCTCCAGGTCCAGGGCCAGGTCGCCTGTACATTCCAGTGCCCGCAAACGCAGGTTAGTATCCTTGGCATCGATGAGACACCATAGCCGCAGACCTGCCTGGTGGCGCAGGGCGTCTCCGGGATAGACGTAATCCACCAGCACGATGCGCTGGTCTTTGGTCAGAAAATATTGATCCCGTTCCTTGAGAAGTTGGACCTCTTCCCGGGAAGGCCAGTCCTGGCCGACCCATGCGGTGGGGTCCAGCAGGCGAAAGCCAAACAGGTCCGCCCCCAGGGCGCGGCAGTCGATTAGTTCCATGGGACCGTCCTCACCAAGTGAAGCGCCAGACCGGACACAGGTCGGGGGCATCGGGATGAGCCAGACGCAGTGCCCAGACACGGCCAAGCCGCTTGGTCATCGGCAGGCGTCGATGGCCGGCGATGGGTGAGTCGCGACCGTCGTCCAGCAGGACCAAGCGGTGCTCCAATCCGTCCGCCGGCGTCAGGTGCATCCCGTCTTCGTTCAATGCGAGGGTGCAGACGATGGGTGCCTCCCGGTACTTGCGGGTACCCACTGGCGCCAGGTACAGGTCCAGGGGTTGACCGACGTTCAAAACCTGCCGGTCACCCGTGTCCAGGTAAGGGTTCTCTTCGTCCGCCTCAGGACCATACCAGGCGTGTTCCAGCACCAGGGCGTCCGGCTGAGGGTGGTCGCAGAACGGGCAGCTGCCCTGCGGCTTCCAGTAGTAGCTGCTGGCGCAGTCCGCCTCGGGACAGACCAGGGTCATGGCCCAGGCCGCATCCAGGGCATCCGCCCATTCTCCCGGACTGGGACGGACCACAGGCTCGTCACGCCCGGCGTTGAAGCAGGTCTCGAACAGATTCCACATCCGCTCGGTGGCCACAAGGTCCAGCGGAATACCGCCGACACTCTGATTGCTCCCGTCCTCCGGGTGATACACCCAGGGCAGTTCCCCGCGCAGGGCTCGCACCTCTTCCTGGTCAGGACCGCCGTCGAGCACCGCCTGACCTTTGAAGGGATGGCCGTGTGTCAGGAGTTCGAAGGCCATCACGGCGAAGGACCAGGCGTCGGTCAGGCTGTTGACCCCGGACTCCCCACGGATCACCTCGGGTGCGCCGTAGCCGGGGGAGTGCACATGCCCGTGTCCCGGGCGCTCGCTCGCGCACAGGTTGTCGCAGTCGATGAGCCAGACCTGGTGATGCTCCGGGCTTTTGGAAACAAAGCAATTGGCGGGGGACAGGTCCCCGTAGGCCAGCCCGCGCCCGTGCAGGTCCGACAGAGTTGAGGACAGCTCCCGCAGCAGGGCCAGGCGCCGACGCAGGCCGCCGGTGGCCACAAAGCCTTGGAGACCCGAGCCGTCCAACAGCGCCTGGTGGCTGTTGTCCAGTAGTTCTTGGAGCGGGATGAGTCCGTCCATGAGTTCCATGACATAGCCGGGGGCGGGGCGCTCAATGACCGCCTTAGGATGGGCGATGTGAAGGCCATCGAGTTCCTGGTTGAGAATCCAGTTAACCCGGTTGACCCAGCGCCGCCTGACGTCAGGATCGTGGCTTGTGAAAACCTTGACGAGCACCCCTGATTTGTCGGTGGAACATACAATGCCTTGGCCTCCCTCGCCGATCTTGCCCGTCAATACATAGGGGGTACCGAAGCTGTCGTGCACCGTGCGGTTCTTTTGTTTTCGGGCAGCGCCTTTAGTGGCTTGGTTGCTCATCGGATCTCTCCGTGTCGATAGATGAGAGCGATGGTCTTATCGTCCTGGTGATGGGGCGTGGGCCACGCCTCCAGCTCCCGGATCATGCTCGCCCTAGCCGACCGGGCGCCCCGGCTGCGCAGCTGCCGGACCAGGGCTGGCACGAAACCCTCCAGGGTTTCCAGGTCGTCGCTGATGCCATCGGTCATCAGGGCCAAGGCGTCCCCCGGGCGTTCGAGCCGGCCCCGGGCGCAAGCCCAGTCCTCAAGCCGGCGCGAGATCCCCAGGCCTGTGGTTTCGTTGCAGAAACCTTCCCGGTCCCGTTTGACTAGTCCCTGGGCTGGTGCCGGATCTCCGAGGATGAGTCCATCTCCAAGTTGCAGCAGCCGATAGCGACCTCCGGGCTGGCCCCATGCCAGCAGGCAAGTGGCCACCGCGTCTACTGGCATGATGCGCTGACGCTCCAAGCGCGCCAGCCAGTGACGGTAGATGGTCTGGATAAGGTCCTGGTCCGTAACTCCGAAGGTCTGTTCGGCAACCGCCTGTCTCGCGGCCTGGCAGACAGAGCGAGCCCCTTCGGCAGCACGGGGGCGCGAGCCCATTCCATCGCTGACCACCACCAGCCATCCGCACCGATCCTGCCGGATCAGGACCGCGTCCTGATTGGGCAGGCCGTCCCTGCGATGACCCGGGCCGCGCACCGATGCTGCACGCAAACGAACTCCCATCAGAAGTCCAAGTCCAGCTCGTCGCCACCGGATTCGGTTCGCTTGTAGTCGATGCGCAGAGGCTGGCCTGGGTTCTGACTGCGGGAATGGGCAGAGACGCTCATGGTTACGGCCCGGAAGAAACGCACGATCTCGGCGGCGTTGCGGGCGTGGAACAGGGGTGCTTCCAGGTCGTTGCCGAAGGCGCGCAGCATGTCCTCGTCCGCGTCGTTGCCGATGGCAAGCGCTACCCGGGTAGCCTTGGCGGCCCGCTCGCTGGCCTTGAAGTCCTGGAAGGGCCCTTCCCACGCGTCCGTGGGTAGGCCGTCCGAGACCAGCGCAAGGATGGGGCGATAGGCCCGGGAGGGGATCAAATCCTTGTCTTCAATCATGTCCTTGGCCAGGGCCAGGGCTGCTCCCAGAGGTGTGCCGCCATTGGCGTGGAGTTCCAAGATGCCCTGGATCTCATGGGCGGGGGTCAAGGGCAAATGGGCATGAGCCGCGCCGCCGAAGGTGATCAGGCCGAGATGGATCTCGGCGCGCAATCTGCTCTCGGCGGCGAAGCTCTTAACCATGTCCTGCAGGGACTGGTTCAGGGCGCCGATCTTGCCGTCCACCCCCATGCTGCCGCTGATGTCGGCTAGGATGATGACGGGCAGGGGCCTGGGCTTGGTCACGGCGAAGTCTTTCATAGCCATGGCTCGTGTTCCTTGTGGCTGCAGTGGGTGGGGTGAAGTGCGTTCGTTTCCGGTCAGCCCTTGGGCAGCCGGGGGTTACGGTAGACGGTGATGACATCGTCGCTATCAGGCGCCAAAAGGACCTGCAGGTTCTCCAGACGGCGAACGTCCAGTCCCTGGCAGGCGTAGCGGCGGACTTCCTTGCGCCCGATGAAGTAGTAGCGTGCGCCGCGGGTATGACGGCAGCAGCCTAGGTTCAGCACCTCGGCGAGATCGCCGCGGCGGATGCCCCGTTGGCTCATGCGCAGTCGGGCGTGCTCGGTGAGAACGAAGGAATCAGCAGGATCGGTGGAGGCGGTGTGGCTCTGAGTGTGCATCGACGGGTCTCCTCGGTGATTGTCGATGCTTGTGCATCAATTTTTATGCCAATTATTTTTGCTATATTTTTCAATGAGCCACCTAAACTCCCTCTCTCTAAATAGTAACTCTAGTTACCCCCACGTAACCATATGTTACTTGGCGGTTGCCGTGAGTCTTTAAGTGCTCGGAGCTGGGGCGCACCCGCGCATCCAGCGTCGACATAGACTCGCGTATTGACGGAGTTGTCTTTTCTCCTCACCAATCATTCGCCGCGTACCTCCAGCCCGAGACGAAGCAACCGTTTGGTCAATGTTTGGTGACTTGCCAGACCTAACAACTTGGCTGCCTTCGTCTTCACACCCTGGGCTGCATCGAGAGCTCGGCGCAAATAGTATGCCTCCACTTCATCCAGCAGCTTGTCAACGACGAAGCCTTCCCCGAGCGATCGACTCATAACATCCACAGCTGGGTCGGGCCTGGCCGTCAGAGCCTCGGTAATGTCGGTTTCATCCATTCTTCCGTTCGGCGCCCAGAGAGCGGCCCTGAGCAGGGTGGCGTGGAGCTCCCGCACATTGCCAGGCCAGGTGTGCGCCATAAGCACATTGCGGGCCGCCGGGGCCAGTTGCAGACATTGGTCATGCTTGAGCCGGTCACGGATTTCCACCAGGAAGCGGGCGATCAAGAGGTTGATGTCACCTTGGCGCTCCCGAAGGGGAGGCAGTTCCAGCACGCCCACGGCGATCCGGTAGTAGAGATCTTCGCGGAAACGTCGTTCGGCGATGGCCTCTTGGAGGTCCCGATGGGTGGCGGCGATGAGGCGGACATCGACCAAGCGCTCCCGCTCATCTCCAACTCGGCGGATGCGCCCTTCCTGAAGGACCCGCAGCAGGCGGACCTGAGCCGAAAGCGGCATCTCGCCCAACTCGTCTAGGAACAACGTGCCGCCATTGGCCTGCTCGAAGACGCCAGCCTGGGCGCGCACGGCACCGGTGAAGGCACCCGGCACGTGACCAAACAAGGTTGAATCGATCAATTCCTGAGGGATGGCGCCGCAGTTCAGAGCCACGAAAGGCGCCTTTTTGCGCTCGCTCTGGTTGTGGATGGCGCGAGCGAATAGTTCCTTGCCGGTGCCCGTTTCACCGAGGATCAGAACGGGGATGTCGAATGCGGCCAGGGCGGCGGCGCGGCGCTTGAGTCTGAGTAGGACTGGGTGAGCCGTAACGATACGCTCGAAGTCCGCCGTCTCCGGAACAGGTGCCATGGCCATGTCTCGAAGGCGTACGCCAGCGCTCGCGGCGTCTGAGGGCAGGAATTCTGCAGAGATGGAGAATGGCAGGTCGACGGATTCGACCCCCCGTTCCGGGGATGATTGGAGAAACTCCGCCGGGTAACTCGTCTTGCCCAACAAGATCCACACCGCCTGCATGGCGGGCGTGCCGGGGCTGATCAAGATCTGGCGTTGGGCATCCGGATGGTCGGCCCAGACTTCCTGCAAGAGGGCCTCGCTGGCCTGGTAGATCTCCCTGTAATCTACAGGGGAAGTGAGGGGCACATGGCGAGCGTCGAACTGTCCAGGCAAGCGCTCCTTAAGCCACCTCAGGTACGGCGAGACCTGGGCGGGCGAATAGTTGTAGAGCAGGAAGGATATGTCCGGCTGGACCTCGCGCAGGGTGGTCAGCAAAGGGCCGTCTCCAGCCGCATCGACGGTCGCAGCGTTGAGGTCTGTTCGTCCGATCCAGCTAATCAATAGTCGCGTCATTGCTGGGACATCGTGCTCTAGATGTGTGTCTCCCCAACTCTGTGTCCATTGCAAGGTCTCGGTCAAGGGACGCCGGCCAAGACGCGCTTGAATGCTCGCCGTCTACCAGAGAGACGCGGCCTCGTCGCTCGGCAAACCCCGAGCCCTTTGCCACACCCACGGGCCCACAACCGCTCCCGCCCCCAGGCCGCCAAGGCCTAATCCGGTACGCTCCCTGACCCGCTCGGACATACCCGCATCCGCTGCATTGACGGGCATGTTAGGCCCAGACCTCAGTTACGCCGCCACATATTGTAATATGTTGTATTATACAACTTATTACCTACTATATCCGGTCGCAGTCATGGCGATTACCCCCGAGCAGATCATCGAGACCGCCGAGGCCCTGGTAGAGCGGGGAGAATCTCCCACTCTGGCCGCAGTACGTCGGGAGCTAGGGGGCGGGTCCTTTACGACCATCAGCGAGGCCCTGCGTGGCTGGCGCGAACGGCGCCAGGCGAGTCAGGCGCGGGCGGAGTCGGTCCAGGTGCCGGCGCGGGTCCAAGAAGCCCTAGCCGAGGCCGGAAAGCTGGTGTGGACCGAGGCGATCCGCCAGCACGCGGCCCAGCTCGCCGCCGAGCGCGAGGCCCTGGACGCGGAGCGCGAACGCTTCGAGGCGGAGCGCCATGAGGCGATCGAGTTGGCCGACCAGGTGAGTCGAGACCTGGACCAGGTTCGCATCGAACGGGATCATGCTGTGCAGGCATTGGCCCAGGAGCGCCTGGGGCATGACCAGGCACGGACCGAGGCCCGCGAACAGCGAGCCTTGGCCGAGGAGCGAGGCCGTCGCGGCGAGGCCCTAGACGCGGAGCTGCGGGAACTCCGCCGGCAGGCCGGGGAGACATCCGCGGAACTGGGCAAGGCCCGCGAACAGCTTGAGGCCCTACGGGGTCAGATCAAAGACCTGAGCGAGGCCAGCGCCACCATCGAGACGGAGCGCGATCAGGCCCAAGCGGCAGTCCAACAGGCTCAGGGTGAGGCCAGAGAGCACGCCCGGCGTACTCAGGAACAGGAAGCCGCCCTGGAAGCGGCCCAAAAAGCTCAGGCTACCGCCGAGAGGGCCGTCGCGGAGTTGCGCCTTGAGGTAGCCACCCTCACCGAGCGAGCGGCCCATATCGCGGAGTTGCGCACGATCATTGCTGCCTTGCAGGCACGGCCGCCGGAGAACACGTGAACGGATGTGTCAGCGTCGGCCCAAGAGCCGGCGCCCGGGTCGAAGAAGAAGGCAGCATCACGACCCAGGGGACAGGACCCGCAAGGGAGTGGCAGGGGCGCCGAGTGGGTCGCATAGCGCGCTGCCTTGGGCTGACTGTCGAAACCCAGACAATGCATAACCCACCCTCTCATAGCCCTCGCGGGCTCACGGAATGAGCCTCCGGCGCGTGTAGGCTGCACCTCATGGACGAGTCATCGCAGCATCACGCCTGGGTCAACCCCGAGAAGGCCCGCTATTATCAGGTTCACCTGGACCAGGACCTGCTGGGCGACTGGGCGCTCCTCAAAGTCTGGGGCGGGCTCGGGTCTCGGCGTGGCCGGATGCACAACACCGGGGTCGCGTCCTACGACAACGGCATCGCGCAGGTCCGCGAGATCGCCAGACGCCGCACCCAGCGTGGATACCTCAGCGTCCCCGCGGGTTGAGCGGATCGCTTGTTGTTTCCGACAGTATTTCGAGCGGACACCAAGGGAATGCTCAGGCTACCTGTCCCCGTTGGTGGGTCGTGCGACGGCCAGGCTCAGATCCTGAGCCCCAGGGCGCCTATCCTGTCCACCATGGACTCTCGGGACAACAGCCTCGACGCCTTTCCCGCCGAGACATTCACCATCTTGGCCTTCTGCGACGCCTGCGGCCACCAAGCGCCGCTCGACCGGAACCAGGTTCCTGGCGGCGTCACTGTCCAGGCGCTTCGGGATCGCCTTCGATGCTCGGCGTGCGGGTCGCACGCGACCTCGATACGCATCCTCTATACCGGGGCCGGCGGGTTCCGGTATGGCGAGACAACCGCGACGGTGCATGTCCGCGTCTAAGTGCCTCTGACCAGAACCACCACCGTCCGGGTCCAGCCGGGCACCACCGATCATGGCAGCGCTCTGCATGAGAGCCGTCAGAACACCACGAGCCGTGGGTAGTCCTGCGCCATCCTGCCCCAGAAGCCGCCGCTCCAGTCGAAGAGGACGGCGAGGTGCCAGTCTTCGGGTGTGGCGCCAACCACGGCCGCGACGATCCTTCGCCCACAGCCCTTCACGGTGGAGGTGATCGCGTAAAACTGAACGACCTGCGTTGCCGTGTCGATCAGCAACTCGACCGCCACAAGGCCATCGGCCCCGATGACCACCACGGGATTCTTCTTACCATCCTGGGACAGAACGTTGGATGCCGCGATCCGTTCAGGGAAGACCTTGATGTAGCGTAACTCCGGGACCTCGACGAGACTTGCCGCCAGGAGCTGGAAGATCGGCGCGACCTGTCTGACCGAGTGCGCCTTGCGCACACGCTCGCCGTCGAAGAATGTGGGTCTGGCCATCGTGCGTCCTCGCAAACCTGGACTCTTGGCGCGACCGGGCCACGGTCGCCCGGACATCGGTTGGCAGGCCTACCGCCTCGCGGTCCTCCCGCCTTGCCGAGTCGGGCGCAGGGGCTTATCCCCAAACGCTGTGGCCGCCTCTGTGGATAACCGGTGGTTAAAGCCGGCAGCGCGCCATGGGGACAGCGGCTTAGCGACGCTGGCTAAAGTTTGGTCACAGCTCTGCGGAGCAGCCCCGTCCGCGTGCTAACCTTGGCCGCGTTTTCTCTTGTCGAGCCCCTCGGCCATGAGCACCGGAACCCGCCGCTGGATCATGCACCTGGATATGGACGCCTTCTACGCCGCCGTGGAGCAGCGCGACGACCCCACGCTGCGCGGCCGGCCAGTGGTGGTCGGTGCCCAGCCCGGCGGACGCGGGGTGGTAGCCACCTGCTCCTACGAGGCCAGAACCTTCGGCATCCGCTCGGCCATGCCCATCAACGAGGCGTACCGGCGCTGCCCGCAGGCGGTCTTCGTCCGCCCGCGCATGGACCACTACACCACCGTGGCAGGTCAGATCCGGGAGGTCATGGCGACCTATTCCCCTCTGGTGGAGCCAGCCTCCATCGACGAAGCCTATCTGGACGTGAGCGGGCTTGAGCGCCTGATTGGCCCGCCCGAAACCATCGGCCAGCGGATCAAAGCGGACATCCGCGCCGCAGTGGGTCTCACCGCCTCGGTGGGCATCGGGCCCAACCGGCTGGTGGCGAAGATCGCCTCTGACTTCGCCAAGCCCGATGGCCTGATCGTGGTCCCTGCGGAGCGGGTACTGGGCTTCCTGGGGGCGCAGCCCGTGGGCGTCCTGCGCGGACTCGGCACCAAGACCCTGCCCAAGCTCACGCGGCTCGGGATCGGCACCGTTGCGGACCTGCGCCGTCTGTCCCTGGAACAACTCCAGGCCGTGGTCGGGGCCCGCTCCGCAGTCGACCTGTACCAGCAGGCACGCGGCCTCGCCTCCGACCGGGTCGGCGACGAGGCTGGGCGCAAGTCTCTGTCCAAGGAGACCACCTTCGCCAACGATGTCAGCGACCTACGCCTGCTCCGTGACACCCTTGCGCACCTCGCTGCTGAGGTTGCACGTCTGGCCCGCGCCGACGGCCTCGCAGGACGGATCGTCACGCTGAAGATCCGCTTCCAGGGATTCGAGACCTATACCCGCCAACAACGCCTCGACCAGCCGAGCCAGGACGACCGCACCTTGCTCGCCACGGCCTGGTCGCTGTATGAGACTGCCGCTCTGCCCAGCAAGCCGGTGCGCCTCATCGGTCTGGGGATCTCCGACCTGGGGCCCCCGCAGCCGGCGCAGCGGGATCTCTTCGACGGCGGCCCGAACCACACCCTGGACAGCGCCCGGGATCGAAGTCTCAATGCCACCCTGGACCGCATCAACGCTCGTTTCGGCCCGAGGGCCTTGCGTCGCGGTGCAGAGCGCGGATCGCAACCCGAGTAAGGTCCAGTGTCGGCCCATGAACAGCCCTTCAGCGATGGCGTGCTCGACAACCGGCGGCCCGCCTTGGGCCTCGTCATTCAGGCGAACTGCGACCCCAGCGCTTCTCAAGCGTGCCTCTCCCGTCTCACGCCCTGGAGCCTTACTATACCGAACTCGATTTTCCATTCCGGTGCGCCAAAAATCCCTGACCAGATTTAATGAATTGCTTTTACCAGCGTCTTCTCAGACACTTACCGACCAAGTAGATGCTTCGACGGTGGGAGCCGTGGTTCCCCATCTTGAGTCCGTTCTTGGCGCATGACGACAGGAGTGAAGGTATGGCCTTGACCAAAGCCGACATGGGAGAACACCTGTTCAACGCGCTTGGGCTCAACAAACGTGAGGCCAGAGACGTCATCGAGCGCTTCTTTGAGGAGATCCGCACGACGCTGGAGCGCGGCGAGGCAGTCAAGCTTTCCGGGTTCGGGAACTTCGATCTGAAGGAGAAGAAAGAGCGCCCGGGGCGCAATCCGAAGACCGGTGAGGCGATCCCGATCACCGCCCGTCGCGTCGTGACCTTCCGGCCGGGTCAGAAGCTCAAAGCGCGGGTGGAAACCCCTGCTGGATCTGTCCAGGCGTAGCCCCGACGGTGCGCGGTCCAGCGAACGGCACGCCATCGCCTCAAACCGTCGTCGATGAAGCGACGCAACGACGAGCTCCATCTTGCGGCAGAGGCGCATGATCCATTCACCCCGGCCCAATGACTCGCGAGGTGTTGCATAGCCGCATAATCTTTCTTATGTAAAGTCATAGATCGATACACCCCACCCGCCCATCCCGTGGCGGCACGCAAGCGCCCCTGTCAGGGGTTGACCATCGGCGCCAACGCGTCGAGCGCAGCGGCTACAGCCTGACAGGCGTCGATGAGGCCAGCGACGATGCGTTCGTCGACATTCAGGTCGCCCTCATACTCGCCGAGATTGCGTAAGTCGTGACACTTCGACAGCACCCGCCAGACCTCCGGCCCCAAGCCCAGCGTGTGCGGCAGAAGCTGGAACACGATGTAGCGATTGCCGGAGCGGTAACCGTGCCACCGCAGCGCCGCCAGGCACAGGGCGTGCGCGGCGTTGTAAGCCAGATCGAAGCGGCTCTCCAACGCGAGGCCCTCGCGACGGGCATCCTTCAATCGGGCCTTGCCGGAGCGCAGCAGTCCCGCGAACTCCTTCGCATCGGGTGGCTCGACCTTCAGGGGCTTGCCTGGGCCGCACAGGTTATCAAACGCCGAGGACATCGATCCCTCCGATGAGCCATATCTTGGGCTGTGACAGCACGCGCGTCACGAAGGCACTGTCCTCCGCCACACGTTTGGCCAGATCCTTGCGGGACAGAATGGTCGGGTTCACGGGGCGACCCAAACGCGCCTCCGCGGCCTCCAACGCAGCGAAGATGTCCCCATAGCTCAGGCTGTCGCTGATCACCATCAGGTCGATGTCGCTGGCGGCCGTGTCCTGCCGCTTCGCCACCGACCCGAAGACAAAGGCGGCATCGATCTGCCCGGCAAGCGGCTGAAGGACCTCGCGTAGCGGATCGGCCAGCCCGACAGTCTTCAGGACGATGCCACACAGCTCGGCGAACAGCGGTGCGTCGGGGTTGGCCTGGTAATGCCGCTGGTTGCCCACCGACCGTACGGTCACCAGCCCGCTCTGGGCCAGCCGGGCCAACTCGCGCTGAACGGCGCCCGAACCGATGCCTGCCAGAGCGATCAACTCGGTCGCGTAAAAGCTGCGCGCTGGCTGGCCGAACAGCAGCCCAAGCACGCGTTGCTGAGTGCCGGTAAACAAGGCATCGGCCAAACTGCACCCGCGTCGCGCGGGCAGCGTCTGTTGCGGTCTGGATGCGACTGTACCCATATTGGGCAGGATGATACCCAATTTAGGCATAACAAAGGAAGTGGTGGCCGACAGCGCGGCTCCCGGCCTCATTCCTGCCCCGGCGTTGGCCAGACCCTCGCCCAGGCCAGCGCTCCGGGTTCAGCCGAGCGCATGCTTTCCCCAGACACAGACCACCTAAGCCCCTCGCCCGGTTTACGCATCGGATCCCGGCAGCAAGTTCCATCACGCGCCCTCTCCTGCCTCAACCGCCACAATGAAGCCGAGCAATGTCATCAGCCTGTCCCGCGACGGTCCGTTCAGGTCTGTGCCATAGCGGGGATCGCAATGGGCGCAATAATCTGCCGCCAGGCGATAGCCGTCGGTCGGCGTATCCTGATAACGCAGAAGCACAGCAAGGCCTTCCTCCAAGAGGAGCAGATCCCTGTCGCGAATCACCCGAACCTGCCCCCAACGCTGGGATTCGAACTCGGACTGAAAGGCCTTGGCACGCCGGTACAAAGTTTCCGCGGCGGACCAGTCCAAACTCGTTCCGGACGGTCGCAGCCCTGCCAACAGGACCTGCGCCTGGACCGACAGTTCGTCACCCGGTCTGCCCGGCGCGCCCCCAGGTGCGGCGGCTTGCTGGGCGATCCAAAGCCCAAAAGCCACCAGGCGCCCAGGACGACGGAACCACTTCTTGAGCACCGTGAGGCGCTGCACATCGGCATGACCGGTGCGGTCTATTTCCGCGATAACCATGGCGAGTTGGTCTTGGACAGAGGCCGGCATCAAGCAAAATACCCCGTCAATCCGGATCGCCGAACCGGGCCGATCCGGCGGTGATAGCCCCAGCAGAACAGCCCCCGCCTCCTCCCCTGACTGGTCGTCGATCCCACGTCGCCCCTGGCAGATCTCCAGCCCCCGCTTTCCTCAGGACCCTTGCCTTTCGACCGCATCACCGGCGGACTTGCGCAGCAGTTCCAAGCCGCGCGCCTCTCGACCCGCCCCACGCTGGGCACGCAGGCGAAAGCGGATTTCTGCATCGGCCTCGGCGAGCATGACCGTGGACATCTCCTCGAAGAGCTTGGCCACACTGGTGCCGCGCGCTTGAGCAACGACTTCCAAGCGATGCAATTTTTCATCCGGCAGGTTCAACGTCAGCGCTGTCACGGGCGTATCTCTCGCAGAAAGGCTCCCGGCGTCAGAAGCATGAGTGTAGGGAAACGCAACTCCATACGCGACAGATCAACGCATGTTTCGGGTGACGATGGCTTGGGCACCCCCAGCCACGGCAGATTCGACCAAGTAATTGTCGCCTCCCCCCAGGCCGCCAAGCTCCAATCCGGTACGCACCCTGACCCGCTCGACATACCCGCATCCTCTGCATTGGGGCGAATGTTGTAGGGCCAGACCTTAGTTGCACCGTCGTGTGTTGTAATATGTTGTATTCTATAACCTATCATCTAATATCTTCGGTCACAGTCATGGCAATTACCCCCGAGCAGATCGTTGAGACCGCCGAGGCCCTAGTCGAGCGGGGAGAGTCTCCCACTCTGGCTGCGGTACGTCGGGAGCTAGGGGGCGGGTCCTTTACGACCATCAGCGAGGCCCTGCGCGGCTGGCGCCAGCGGCGCCAGGCGAGTCAGGCGCGGGCGGAGTCGGTCCAGGTGCCGGCTCGGGTCCAGGAGGCCCTGGCCGAGGCCGGAAAGCTGGTGTGGACCGAGGCGATCCGCCAGCACGCGGCGCAACTCGCCGCGGAACGCGAGGCCCTGGACGCCGAACGCGAACGCTTCGAGGCGGAGCGCCAGGAGGCGGTCGAGCTGGCCGACCAGGTGAGTCGGGATCTGGATCAGGTTCGCGTCGAACGGGATCAGGCTGTACAAGCATTGGCCCAGGAGCGCCAGGGGCATGACCAGGCCCGGGCGGAAGCCCGCGAGCAGCGAGCCTTGGCCGAGGAGCGGAGCCGCCGCGGCGAGGACCTGGACGCGGAGCTGCGGGAACTACGTCGGCAGACCGGGGAGACATCCGCGGAACTGGTGCAGGTCCGCGAACAGCTTGAGGTCCTGCGGGGTCAGCTCAAAGACCTGCGCAAAGCCAACGCCGGCGTCGAGACGGAACGCGATCAGGCCCGGGCGGCAGTCCAAGAGGCCCAGGGCGAGGCCAGAGAGCACGTCCGACGCATCCAGGAACAGGAAGCCGCCCTGGAAGCAGCCCAAAAAGCTCAGGCTGCCGCCGAGAGGACCGTCGGGGAGTTGCGCCTTGAGGTAGCCACCCTCACCGAGCGGGCGGCCCATATCGCAGAGTTGCGCACCATCATCGCCGCCTTGCAAAGCAGTGGAACGGAGACCACCCGGGCGGATGCGCCCGGGCTGGCCCTAGGGCCAAAGAAGAAAACCACTACCAGGCGCAAGGACCAGGACCCGCAAGGAGGTAGCGGGAGTGCCGATGGGACTAAGTGACAGGGGGTAGTCCTTCACAAACCAACCCTTGAATACCCGTCCGTTACCGGCCTCCCGGCCCACTCAGCCCCCGCTCTTTGGCGGATGCCACCCGGCGATAACCCACAGGCGCCGCGCCGGGACTATGTATGGGTTATTGAGCCGTAACGCCTCAACGGTGGCCCGACCGGTCGGTGTGAGACCGACGATCCGGGTACCGCCGTCGCCCCACCGGAAGTGCCGCGACCAGTCCTGCTCGCGAGGATTGAACAGAGCCACCTCGACACCGGTAGTCGGGTCGGGCGCGACGATCCGGGTCCCCTTGAAGCTGTTGCACCAAGCACAGGACAGCCACAGATTCGAGCGCAGCGTCAGGCCACCCCGCGCGCGGGGAACGATATGCTCGATGTGCATCTGGGCGCCACTGACCCCTTGGTCTGTCAGACAGTACCCGCACCGATGCCGGGCCTCCTCGGCGACCCGCTCTCGCAGGGCGCGCGGGATCGTCTCGGACATCAAGCCGCTTGCGCGAGCAAACCCTTGCCGCTACGCACGGAGAGGAGCGCCAGAGCACGGGCCTTGCGTAGCGTCACCTTGCCATAGCGGTCACGCAGACCGCCCAGCTCCTCCCTCTCCGCATCGCTCAGCCTGTCGCGACCGCTCAACTCAACCAACTGTCGTTGGTCCGCGTCGGACAGGACCGTCCCTGCGATGGCCTGGAGCGCCACGTCGTCGAACCAGGTCATCTCGACAAGCTCGGCCTGCATCTCAGCAGGCACGTCATCCAGGGCCGGCAGGACGCCGTCCAGTAGCGCCGCGATGACCTCCTCGACTGGCCGATGCACCGCCTGCGCGGCCCAGCCCGCCCTGCGAGCCAAGGCGTCGGGGAGTTCCAGGGTGATAGTGGTCATGGCAAGTGGTCTCCGGCGCTCGAGGTTAGCTGCGGCTCGTCCGCCCCCGAGCGCCAACGCTATCTGGACAGGGGCTGCCTCGATGATACGTCAAAGGTCGTGGCGCAGGGTCCCCATCGGCCCGTTGGCCCCCGCAAGCTCACGAAATGAGCCCCCACCGTGGCTAGACTGAAACCATGGAGACGCCCCCACAGCACCAAATCTGGGTCAACCCCGCAAAGGCCCGCTACTACGAGGTCCACCTCGACCGCGACCTCCTGGGCGACTGGGCCCTGCGCAAGGTCTGGGGTGGCCTCGGGTCCCGCCGTGGCGGGACCCGCAACACCGGGGTCGCGTCCTACGACGACGGCATCGAGCAAGTCCGCGAGATCGCCAAGCGCCGCATCCGGCACGGCTATCGCGACAGCCGTCCCGGGTGACTCGACCGCCGCCCCGGTCCCTGCTCCTTCCGCACCACAGGCCAGCCCAAGTCGGCAGCCGCGAAGGCTATATAGCAACATATTGTTGTGCATTGCAAGATTCACACTATATCTTGTGCTTGACGCCAAGGAAAGTCATGCTACGGTTGTGACCATTGGCAGCACCATAAGTCGGCTGCCCACTCTTACACTGACACTTTTGAAGGTGCCCCCAATGAGCAAAGGCCGAGATCGAACAGTCTTCCAGCGTCCCGACAAAAAATGGGCCAACAAGCGCAACGACGCCAACCGGCCGTCGAGCACTCACGACACCCAAAGTGCAGCAGAGGCACAAGCGAAGGAACAACTAGCAAAGCAGGGGGGCGGAGAGTTGACTATCAAAGGCAAAGACGGTCGGATTCGCAGCAAAGACACAATACCGCCGGGACGAGACCCATTTCCCCCTCGTGACAAAGAGCACTAAAAAACCCCGATTTGTGATGACGCTAAATGCCTCTGACGGTTCAATTGCGATAACACAGAGACCAAGCCGACAAAATAGAGGACGCAATGGCCAACGAAGGAAGTGATCTGTTGGAACAGGTCGACCGCCACCTTGATTGCCCCGTCCAGAGTTGGCTGTTGGGTGCTGGAGTTAGCAAGAACGCGAAGATCCCTTTGATGGGACCGTTAACCGCTCGCGTGCTGGCGCTAGCCCACGATAGCCCGCACAAGGAGTTGCTCACCTGTCTGATGGCTGAACTGCCAGAAGGCGCGCATGTCGAGCACCTGCTGAGCCAACTCGGGGACTACGCGAGCCTCGCCGAGCGCTCGCGCACCGGGCACGCGCCGGTCGGTGACATGGCGATTGACTTGGCCGCTTTGACCAACACCCATGAACAGGTATTACGTTGGATAGCCGATACGGTCCGCTGGGGCTACGTGCCCCCCGGCAAAGATGGCGGTGGTGAGGAGGAGGGCGTACCCGGCAAACCCATCGTCGAGGTAGACGACCACGTCGCCTTCATCCGCGCCCTGTTCGGCACAGCCCAAGCGGGTCTGCAAGAGCGGCGTCCGCCGGTGGACCTGTTCACCACCAACTACGACACCCTGATCGAAGATGCACTAGCGCTGGCCTGTATCCCTTACTGGGACGGTTTCACCGGAGGTGCCGTCGCCTTCCGCGGCCACCGCTTTGGTCAGCCCGTAGAGGATGCCGGGCACCGCGCCAAGGTGGTCAAACTCCACGGCTCCATCGACTGGCACCTGGGTGAGGACGGCCGCGTGTGGCGCGTCCGCGACGCCGACGCCTATCCAAAACAAGGGGTGCGGGTGCTGATCTATCCCCAAGCGACCAAGTACCAAGCCACCCAACGCGACCCCTTCGCCGCCCAGTTCGAGTTACTACGAAGCGCCCTAGCGACCACTCGCGATAACATTTTAGCCGTCTGCGGCTATAGCTTCGGCGACGAGCACATCAATCAGGAAATCGAACTAGCAATGGAGCGGCCCGACAGCAAAACGACGCTGCTGGCATTCTGTAGCGAGAGATATGGCTATCCGCCGATCCTTGAACAGTGGCGCAACCGGTTTTGGGGTAAACGGCTCTATGTCATGACGGATAGAGGACTCTACGTTGGACAGGAAGGCCCCCTCTTCGAACCCACCGTGGGACAGTCTCTAAATTGGTGGACCTTTGCTGGGGTGACCCGGCTATTGCGGGATGGCGCCGAAGGGAGCATGTGATGGAACCTTTCGAGTCTGTCAATGACCTCAAGGTTGGCCACATCGTCGAGGTCGCCGGGACTACCGTGCGGGCAGAATTGGGCGGAGACGTATCGGAGCTAAGCCGTAGTTACGGCGGCCGCGTGTATGCCATCGGCCAGATCGGCAGCGTGGTCAAAGTGCATTTCGGCAGGCGGTTGGTATTTGGCTTTGTTACGCTACTGCGCATGCGGCCCGAGGAAACGGGTGAAAGCGCCATGCCACCGACCCCCGTGCCAGACCAACGTCTGATGGAGATCGAGTTGTTTGCTGAGGGAGTATGGAGCGGAACCGAGGGCCGGCTCAAATTCTCCCGCGGCGTCACCATCTACCCTCTGCCCCGCCAGGGTGTCTACCTGCTGACCCGGGAAGAGGCATCTCTACTCTACCACGCGGCGGAAGGCCAGCGTCCTGATACGACGGACCCGCTGGTCACTTTCGGCACTTACGTCGGAAGTGACGCAACGCCTTGCCGCGCTAACATCAATAAGATGTTCGGGCTGCATTGCGCCGTCCTTGGATCCACCGGATCTGGCAAATCTGGCGCCGTTGCGGCATTGCTTCACAGTGTTCTTGAACACCGTACTGAGGACGGACACGGGTTAAGCCCTCGCATCGTGGTGATCGATCCCCACGCCGAGTACGGTGCAGCTTTCAGCGACCGCGCCGTCGTCTACCGCGCCTATGATCCAATCGGTGCCGAAGAAACAGCAGGCGAACCCATTCGACTGCCCTACTGGTTGATGTCGGCCAACGAATTCCGCTCACTGGTGATAGGCAAGACAGAATTCGAAGCGACCTCCCAACACAACATCGTCTACAAGGCGCTGTCCCACGCCCGCATGGTTGCAGCAGGTCTAGTCAAACCCGCACCATCGCAATACGGCGCTCCTGCGCCTAGTGACAACCTTGATCCCGATGCACCGCGACCGAAGCCAGGAGTGGAGTCGGCGAAGCTCATCGAGTTTGACCCAGACAAACCCCGGCCGTTCTCGTTGCAAGAACTCGCCAACCACATTCTGTATCTCCAGGCCGTTGTTCCCAATAATGGAAAACTGCAACGTGTTTCCAACACAGACTTCAACAAGGGCGGCTTCCGTTCCATCCTTGACAAGCTTGCGTGGCTGCGTCGCGACCCCAGAATCCGCTTCCTGATGGAGGAGTGGGACGGGAAGCAATCCACGCTTCCGGCGATTATCGCCCAGTTCGTCGGGGCGATCGGTGGTAATCCGGAGGTACGATCCGATCTACGTATCCTTGACATCTCAGGGCTGCCGAACGAGGTTGCTGGGCCATTGACAGCGGCGGTCGCGCGCCTGCTATTCCAGTACAAGCTTCACCAGACCCACGAAGAACGGCGGAGAGATCCTCTGCTCCTAGTTTGCGAAGAGGCTCACCGCTACGTACCAGATCGCGGCGAAGCAGAGTATGCTGAAGCTCAGGTCGCGGTGCGTCGAATCGCCAGAGAGGGCCGCAAATATGGTCTCGGCCTGATGTTGGTTAGCCAAAGACCCGCCGACGTTGAAAGCACGGTCATTTCCCAATGTGGGACATGGTTAGTATTGCGGTTGACGAACTCTGCCGACCAGCAACATGTCGCGCGATTCCTGCCCGACGGGCTCTCCGGGATGACTCGTGCGCTACCCGCACTTGCCCAGCAGGAGGCTCTGTTCGTAGGCGAGGGGGCGTCTGTCCCTGCAAGGGTTCGGATTCGTGATCTGCCAAAGGACAAGCTACCTCGTTCCACGGGAGTGCCATTCGCTTGCGGTTGGTCCGTAGCCCGCATGACCGATACTGAGCTTGCCAATATAGCGAGCCGCATGGATGACACTGCCTAAACGTGCGCCACTTGAGTACGGCCTACCACCGATGGGTTAAGGTTGCTACACCTACTGACTGACCTCGCTGCTGAACGCCGAATAGTTGTTGGCGACGGTGAATTCCACATCGGTCCCCAGCGCCGCGAAGTGGGCCTTGCCGCAGTCGATCTTGCCCTGCTCGATGGGTCGCAGAGCGTCGCTGAACAGGCTGCCTTTTGACTCGACGACGAAGAACAGCCGCTCTTGGCCGTCCATCTCCACCAGTACCGCCCAGTCCGGATTGTAGCTGCCAAGCGGCGTGTCGATCTTGAACCAGCCAGGCAGCTTGGCGAAGACCCTCACCTCGTCGCTCTGCTCGAAGGAACGGGCAAATTCCTCCTCCACCTCCGAGTCGTAGACCACATGGTCGTAGACCGACTTGGCACTCGCGATCATGTTCTTGCTGAGGTATCCGAACAGTTCGTTCTGCTCGAATAGCTCCTGGGCGTAGCAGTCCTGATCCCCGATGCGGCGGTACTTGATGCCGTCGATGATGAACAGCCGCATCTGGCGCTTGATGATGGCCGCGACCTGCTCAATGTACTTCTGCGGGTTGTTCTTGAAGTCTTCCAACCGACCGCTGCGAATCATGATCTCGACGATGGAGCGCCGGGTCAGATTGGTCTCGTTCTGTAGATAGCCCACCACATCGGGCAACTGGTAGTCCCGCCCGTCGAAGACCGCGACGGACTCCTGGACCTCTTGGGCGACCACCCCGCCGCGGTCGATGTCGATGCGGGCCGTGCGAGTTACGAAGCGCGCCTTGCCAATCTTGAGATGGTCGCGAATCTCTGTGGCGCAGGTCTCGATGAGCTTCTCGGAGTCGAACTCGACCCGGAAGGTGGTGCGGTACTTGATCCGCTCCCAAAGCGCCTTGAATTCCTCGCCCAAGAACACGCCCTTGTTGAGCTTGACGGCCTTGCGGTTATCCGCGTTCTGGATGTTCAGGTTGCCCGCCACCTTGCGCAGCACCGCCTGGATCTGGTCGGCCTGGGCCTTGAAGTCCTCGGGTAGATCCACGGCGTTCTGCTTCAGCGCAGTCTTCAGGGCGTCTTGGACGTTCCCCTTGTTGTCGATGTACCCCTTGGTGCAAAGGTGATTCCAGAGCACCCGGGACGCCTCAGTGCCGAGATATGTGGTCTGCCCCTGTGCGTCCGTGACGGGGATATTCGCGAACAGGTGCGTCTCCACCAAGCCAAAGCGGATACCGGTCTCTTCCTCGATCTCCTTCTGAAGCTGTGCGGCGAATCGGTGATAGGACTCGTTGGCCATGACCGTGAGGCGGTTGACCTCAAACCCGTGAACCCGCTCGCCATCCTGGTTCACCGCGATGCGCAGCCCCCGCCCGATCTCCTGGCGCTTCTTCATCACGGACGCCGTCTCGTTCAGGGTGCAGATCTGGAACACGTTCGGGTTGTCCCAGCCCTCGCGCAGGGCCGAGTGGGAGAAGATGAACTTGAGTTTTGAATCGAAGCTCAACAGCCGCTCCTTATCGCGCATGATGAGCGCGTAGGCACCCTCATCCGCGGCGGTCGTACCCTCTCCCCTGGACTCCTTGAAGAGGGTGACTGTTCTCCCCGCCACCTTCTTCTTGTCGGCGGCGAAATAGCCATCATGGATGCCCTCGACTGCCGTCTCCCGGTCAATCTCCGCAAACAGGCTGTCGTACTTGGGCTTCTTGATCTCCGCCGCATACTCCTCTTCGAACATCCGAGCGTATTTGCCCGGCTGGGGGTTGCCCTCTTCATCGTACCCGCGATAGTTCGCCACCCGGTCGATGAAGAACAGGCTCAGCACCTTGATCCCCTTAGGTCTCAACAGCAGCTCCTTCCCCAAGTGAGTCTGCACGGTCTTGCGGATCTGCAACCGCTTGTAGTGATCAGCGTCCACCTGGCCGATGGTCTCGTTGAGGTGCACGATGTCGGGCTTGCTGGTGAAGCTGATGTACTCGTTCCCCTCGCCGCAGTAGATGTCCTCCACGATGTAGCCGTCGTAGACCGAACGTCCGCCGGAGAGATCCAGCAGGTCGTCACCGCCGCGGACCCACTTGGCTTTCCGCGCAACGTCGCCGCTTTTTTGCAGCAGATCCAGCTCGATGCGCGCGCGCACCCCGCCGTGGCGGTTGTCCACGTCCAGGAGCTTCACGTAGGCCCGGTTGAAGCCGTCCTCGACCTCGATGCCGGCCACCTCGATCTGCTTCACCAGCTTGCGCTCATAGGCATCTACCGAATCCAACCGAAACAGCATGTTGTGCTTATCGACATGGGTCGCCGAGTAGCGCAGGGTGCACAGGGGATTCAGAGAAGCGATGGCCTGCCGGCTCTTGGGCGTGGTATCGACGCTCTGGGGCTCATCGATGATCACGATAGGGTTGGTCGCCTGGATAAACTCGATGGGCCGGCTGCCCGTCATCCTGTCATGGGGCCGATGGATGATATTCGCCTTGTCCTCTTTGGACGGGTCAGTGAAGCTCTTGCGGAAGGCATCGATGTTGATGACCATGACCTGGATGCTGTCGCTGGTCGCGAAGTTGCGCACCTGACCGAGCT